>Ga0181522_10000296_pt1 | contig 39188 bp, 31 predicted proteins | sample PEATcosm2014_Bin_27_FD_121103 | JGI IMG/M metagenome (GOLD analysis project Ga0181522, IMG submission 121103) | Peatland microbial communities from MTU Mesocosm Facility, Houghton, MI, USA - PEATcosm2014_Bin05_10_metaG | ecosystem: Environmental > Terrestrial > Soil > Wetlands > Peat | place...
ACCGGGAACGACAAAAACGCCGCGCCGAACATCGCCAACTTCAATTGCGTGACGAAATATTCCAGCAGCGCCGTGTAGATGAATTTGGAATTTTCCGCGCCGGCCACGAACACGAAGGGCCACACCAGGACATTGTAGATGTCCTTGGCGAACACGAAGCAGATCGCAAACATCACGGCAAACGCCAAGACCGCCTTGATCAGACGCGAGCGCAATTCGATCAGGTGTTCGAGCAGCGGCGCCTTGGTGGACTCGATGTCCTCTTGGCTCATGCCCCGCTCCCGGCCTTCTTGACCGGCGCCGGCTCGACAGGCGTCGGCGGCTCAGGCGGCATGAAATCTGCGCTGGTGAGCGCGGGTGGCGCGTCCGGCAGCGGCACATCGATCGTGGGCAGCACGGCAGCCGGCAGACTTGCGCCATCGGTGGGCGTCCCGGCCGGCGCGTCCGTTGTCTCCGCGGGCGTGCCCTCCAGGACCGGCGTTTCCGCGAACTCGCGCTCGACGTCCTTCTGCACGTCGGCCAGCGGATCGATGTTGGAGAATTCGTTGACCGAGCTTGAAATATCGTCGGCGTGTTTCTTGATGTCGGCGAACTCGGCTTCGCGCAGTGCCTCCTGGAACTGGCCCTGGAACTCGTTGGCCATGCGGCGGACCTTGCCCATCCACTGGCCGAGCGTGCGCAGAACAGTCGGCAGCTCTTTGGGCCCGATAGCGATCAGCGCGACGATGCCGATCACGACCACCTCGCCCCAACCTAGACCGAACATGGATAGATCAACTCCCGGGGCGTGGACGTTACCGGTTTGCGTCCATCACGCCGCCGTTGCCAAGATTCAAGAGCGCGCGCGCTCGGTTTCCGACTTCGGCGCCGCCGCGGCCGCCGCCTGATGGTCGATGGTCTTGGCCGGTTCGGGCTTGGCTTCCGCCGCCTTGTCGTCTTCCGACATGCCCTTCTTGAACGCCTTGATGCCCTGGGCGAAGTCGCCCATCAGGTTGGACAGTTTTCCGCGGCCGCCGAACAGAAGCATCACCACGACGATGACGATCATCCAGTGCCAGATACTTAAAGAACCCATTCGCGAACCCTCCGTGGCGGCGGCTTACGTTGGCGCGCCCCGCCCTTGGTTTGATCTGAAACTAGGCCCCGGAAGCGGCAAAAACAAGGACTTCCGTCCTTTGTAATGCCGCCGCAATGCCGCCGGTCGCGGCGGTATTTACGTTAAGTTCCGGGACGTTAGCTGTCGCTGCGCGACGGCGGCGGCGCTAACCCTAGGTCGAGATCGCCGGGATCGAGCGGCTCCTCGTCATCGCGCAAGTTGGTGTCATCGGACGGCATCGGAACCGCAAATCCGGTCGGCAGATTGCCCTCCAGAAGCCCCGCGCCCTTGAGCTCGTCGAGGCCGGGCAGATCGCCGACCTCCTCCAGCCCGAAATGGGTGAGGAATTGTTCCGTCGTGCCATAGGTGAGCGGCCGGCCCGGCGCCTTGCGCCGTCCGCGCGGGCGGATCCAGCCGGTGCGCAGCAGCACGTCGAGCGTGCCGGCGGCGGCCACCACGCCGCGGATTTCCTCGATCTCGGCGCGCGTCACCGGCTGATGATAGGCGATGATCGCGAGCGTCTCGATCGCGGCGCGCGACAGCTTGCGCGTCTCGACGGTTTCCTTGGTCAGCAGCCAGGACAAATCGTCGGAAGTGCGGAACATCCATTTGCGGCCGACGCGCACCAGATTGACGCCGCGCGTGGCGTATTCGGCTTTCAGTTGCGCCAGCGTCTGCTTGATGTCGACGTCCTTGGGCAGACGGCGCGCCAGCGTCGCTTCGTCGAGCGGCTGGCCGGCGGCAAACAGCAGCGCTTCGAGCAGCCGCAATTCCTCGGGCCGTGCCGCCGCTTCGGCAGCGGGCGCGAGCGCCGGCTCCGCGGCCGGCGCGTCGTTGTTGTGAACAATAACGAGCTTTTTGGCCACGCTCGGCATCGAGTCTTTCCCCTTATGCGTTTTCTTGCGAGTCATAGGTCAAAGCACTTCCGTTTACACCGACACGTCTGCGCATGTAGATCGGCGCGAACGACTCTTTCTGATGAATCTCGGCGACCCCTTCGCGCACCAGTTCCAGCGCAGACGCGAACGAGGAAGCCATGACGGTCGCCGCCAGCGCCGGCTCGACCACGAAGGAAATCAGGAACGCGTCGATGCGCGACCAGTCGGTCGACATGCCGATCAAGCGTTCCAGCGCGGCGCGCGCTTCGGCCAGCGACCATACCGTGCGCTTCTTGAAACGCACGCGCGACATCGCGCTGCGCGAGCGCTGCTGCGCATAGGCGCTGAGCAGATCGTACAGCGTCGCGGTCCATTCCGGCTGCTTGATTTCGTCGATCGGCTCGGGCTTGCCGCGCGGGAAAACATCGCGGTTGAGCTGCGGGCGCTCCATCAACTGCTGCGCCACGCCGCGGAACGCTTCCAGCCGGCGCAAGCGATGCGCCAAAGCCAGCGCCAGATCCTCGGCGGTCGGGCCGATTCCGTCTTCAGCTTGCGGCAGCAGCAGCCGCGATTTCAGGTAGGCGAGCCAGGCCGCCATCACCAGATAATCGGCCGCCAATTCGAGCCGCAATTTGCGCGCCGCCTCGATGAACTGAAGGTATTGATCGGCCAGCGCCAGGATCGAAATCTTCGCCAGATCGACCTTCTGCGTGCGCGCCAGCGCCAGCAAAAGATCGAGCGGGCCCTCAAAGCCCTCCACGTCGACGATCATCGCGGGCTCGGTGGTGCCGCGATCCGCCTGCAGCGTGGTGTCGATGTCCTCAGCCATCATGAACCGGTCTTGCGTTGCGATGGCGGCTGATCGACATCTACCATCTGCGTGAAAATCATGCGCGCGGCATCGACGTCGAACTCCTCCGGCGCCGAGCGTTGCGCCAGCGCGGCCTCGGCGCGCTGTTCGGCCTCGCCACCGAGCGCCGGCGCTACGCCCGCGACCGCGGCCATTTCCTTGAGGTCGCCGTTGCAGTGGAGCACGACGTCGCAGCCGGCCGCAAACGCGGCGCGGCTGCGCTCCGCGATCGTGCCGGACAGCGCCTTCATCGAGACGTCATCGCTCATCAGCAGTCCCTTGAAGCCGATAAACCCGCGAATCACTTCGCGCACTATTGTGACCGAAGTTGTGGCCGGTGCATCGGGGTCGATGGCGGAAAATACGACATGGGCCGTCATCCCCATCGGCAGCCCGGCCAAGGGCTTAAAAGCGGCAAAATCGGTCGCTTCCAGGGTCGCCCGATTGGTATCGACCACCGGAAGCTTGTGATGGCTGTCGGCCGTCGCCCGGCCGTGCCCGGGAAGATGTTTGACCACCGGCAACACACCGCCGGCCAAGAGACCCTCGGCGATCGCGCCGGCGATGGCCGCGACCTTACCCGGCTCGGTTCCATAGGCGCGGTCGCCGATTACCGGGTCGGCGCCGGGCGCCAGAACATCCGCCAGAGGAAGGCAGTCGACGTCTATATGAAGAAGACTGAGTTCTGCCGCGATCAAATGACCTCCGAGGCGAGCAGCGACAAGGCCAGAGGCAACCTCGCGGTCGTACAAGGCCGCATAGACCGCGCCGGGCGGGTATTTGGCCCAATGCGGCGGCCCGAGCCGCTGTACCCGGCCGCCTTCCTGGTCCACCAAAACCGGCGCTTCCCAGCCGACGACGTCTCTAAACGATTTAGCTAATTCAGTTACTTGCTGCGGTGTCTTCACGTTCCTCTGGAAGATGATGAGACCCCAGGGCCGGGCATCCTTGAGAAACGCGCGCTCGTCGGCAGTGATTGTGAGCCCGCTCAATCCGGTGATGAATGCGCGTGCCGCCATTGGCGCGGATTAGCCCGCGCCCGCCCTAAGTTCAAGCAACAGCGCGTTAATTTCGCTGGATAAGGCACTGTCCGCCGGCAGCTTTCAGGCCGGTGCACAGCTCCGTGGCCTCGTTTCCGGCCAATGGGCCGATCATGGCGCGGTAATACGTGCCCTTGTCGCCAAGCTCGACTTTGCGGATCACCGGCTGCCGATTTCCAAGCTGGGTCGGATACTTGGCTTGCAAGCCGCGGAATGCGTTCTGGGCATCGGCCTCACTGCGTTGCGAAGACACCTGCACATAGCTGCCGCTGGCGACAGGAGCGGCGGGCTGGGCAGCCGGGGCTGCTGCGGGTGCCGATGCGGTGCGCATGGGCCGCGCGGCCAAAGCCGGCGCGGCATTGTTCGCATCCGGGCTCAACGACAGCGGCGCGTTGGCGCTGCGCGCCGGCGGCGTCGCGCGCGCCTCGGTCTGCGGACGCGGTGCCGGCGGATCGGGATTGTCTGCGACGGGAGGAGCAGAATTGGTTGCAACCCGCGGCCCGGGCGTGACCGGCCTTATTGGCGTCGGCGCCGCTATTCTCGCCGGCGGCGCTTGTGGCGTGGTGGCGGCAGGAGCCTGCGGCTGGTTGTCACCGAGGCCGGGCTGGTCGGGGCGAATGGCAATGGTGTGGACTTTCTTCGGCTCGCTGGAAATGACTCCGCTGCCGAGTGCCGCCGATTGGTCGGATGGTTGGCTTTGGGCCTGCGCGACCGGCGGATCGCTCTTCACTTCGACAGGTTTCTCCTCGCGCGAGACCAGCTTTTCGTCCTGCGGATGATCGGGCATCCGATCGGTAATCAATTTGCTCGGCGTCTTGTTGGCGGTCGCCGGCACGATTTTGCTCGGCGCTGTGTCGGCCTTGATCACCGGCGGCGGCAGATTCGCGCCGGACGAGCCGAAGATGGCGCGATAGCCGAAGGCGCCGGCGGTGCCGATCACCGCGAGTGCAAACACCGCGGCAATCGCCATGATGCCGATGCGACGGCGCGGCGGCGGGACATCGTCATAGACGTCGTCTTCCTCGCCGTCGTGGTGCATCTGGTTCGGATGATAAGGCGCGGCTTTATAACCAGCGGCCGGTTCGGGGTAACCGGGCGCCTCGTTGTCGCTTTGGTAGAGCTCGGCGCTCGCAGCGTACGGCGCGCTGCCATAGGGTTGGCGCGCGACCGGCGCGCCGTAAGGCTGGGTTTGCGCCGGCGCCGCGGCGGGCGCGTTCGAGGCGGCGTAATAATCATTGGTGCCGTAAATCGGCGCGGCCGATGGCGGCTCCGGCGCCGCCGGCGGCGCGGACCACGCGGCAGCGGGCGCTGGTGCGGCATGGCGAGCGTTGCCGCGGCCGAATTCGGCAAAAGGATCGCTCTGTCCGATCAAGCGCGCCAACTCAGCGAGCGGATCGCTGCCGGAGCCGGGCGTGGCGCCAGGCGCGTCGCGCGCCGGCAGCTCAGTCGAACGATAAGGTCGTTGGGTATGGTCGTCGGCCATTCGATCCCCGGTTATTGAGCGCCCTCGTCGCCTACTTGCGAACCCGCGCTGCGCACGGTCCACCGAACGAGTTTTATCGCATTTCTTCCGGCGCTTCGACCCCGAGTAACGCTAGGCCCGAGGCAAGAACTGTGACAATTCCCTGCACCATAGCGAGCCGCGCCAAGGTCGTTTCTGGATCATTCTGGATAATGAAGCGTAAATGAGGCAAGTCTTTTCCGCGGGTCCAATGGCCGTGAAATTCGCTTGCTAATTCATAGAGATAGAATGCAACCCGGTGCGGCTCATGGGCCGCCGCCGCGGCCTCGACCATACGCGGGTAAAGCGCGATCCGGCGCAGCAGCGATAACTCGCCAGAATCGCTGAGCCGGTCGAGGGCCGCGTCCTTCAAAAAGCCGGCACGGTCTTTCGACGCGACCGGCAAACCCGGCATCGCCTCGCGGGCATTGCGAAACACGGATTCTCCGCGGGCGTGGCCGTATTGGACATAGAACACCGGATTCTCGCGGCTCGCCTCGATCACTTTGGCGAGGTCGAAATCGAGCACAGCGTCGTTCTTGCGGTAAAGCATGTCGAAGCGCGCGGCATCCTTGCCGACCTCATCGACCACCTCGCGCAAGGTGACGAAATCGCCGGTGCGCTTTGACATTTTCACCGGCTCGCCGGCGCGCAACAGCCGCACGAGTTGCACCAACTTGACGTCGAGCTCGGCTTTCCCGTCACTCACCGCTTTCACCGCCGCCTGCATGCGCTTGATGTAACCGCCGTGATCGGCGCCCCAAACGTCGATCATGTTGCGGAAGCCGCGGTCGGCTTTCGATTTGTGATAGGCGATGTCGGAGGCGAAATAGGTGTAGCTGCCGTCCGACTTTTTCAGCGGGCGATCGACATCGTCACCGAAATCGGTCGACTTGAACAAAGTCTGTTCGCGGTCTTCCCAGTCCTCGAGATTGCCGCCTTTCGGCGGCGGCAATCGGCCTTCGTACACCTCGCCGCTTTTGCGCAACGCTTCGATGGTGGCGGTGACTTGATCCTTGCCGCCCTCGCTCAACGAGCGCTCGGAAAAGAACACGTCGTGATGCACGCTGAGCGCGGCCAGATCCGCACGGATCATGTCCATCATCATGGCGATGGCCTTGGCGCGCACGATCGGCAGCCATTCGGATTCCGGTTTCGCGCTGAGCGCCGCGCCATGCTCGGCGGCAAGCTCACCGCCGACCGGCTTGAGGTAGTCACCGGGGTAAAGCCCCTCCGGCATCGGCCCGATATCCTCGCCGAGCGCCTCGCGGTAGCGCAGGAAGGCCGAGCGCGCCAGCACATCGACCTGCGCGCCGGCATCGTTGATGTAATACTCGCGCGTCACATCGTAGCCGGCGAAATCAAGCAAGCTCGCGAGTGCGTCGCCGAATACCGCGCCGCGGCCGTGCCCGACATGCATCGGCCCGGTCGGATTGGCCGAGACATATTCGACGTTGACCTTTTCGTCATTGCCGATGGTGCTGCGGCCATATTCTTTTCCCATCGCCAGCACGACGCGCAGTTCCTCGCCCCAGAGCTGCGGCCTGAGCGTTAGGTTGATGAAACCCGCGCCCGCGACCTCGGCCTTGGTCACCAAATCATCGGCGCGGAGATTCTCCGCGATGGCATCAGCCAGTTCGCGCGGCTTTTTCCCGGCGTCTTTCGCCAAGACCATGGCGGCATTGGTCGCCATGTCGCCGTGGGTCGGATCGCGCGGTGGCTCGACCACCACACGCGCCAGATCGGCGTCCGCGCCGAGCACCGACGCGCACGCCACGTGCACGCGATCGAGCATGGTGGCGAAAAGGTGTTGCGGCTTGTCGGCGTTCGGCATCGTCGCTGCGGCTAACGTAATCGGTGCGCGAAGTCAAAGTGTTGTTGGCATTTGCCGCGCGTGCATCGCGGCGCGATAGGCGAACACGATCGCCGGGCCGAGCGTCGTGCCGGGGCCGGGATAGCTTCCACCCATCACCGACGCCATATCGTTGCCGCAGGCATAAAGGCCTGGAATTGGCTTGCCATCCGCGTCCAGCACGCGCGCGTCGGCGTCGGTCGCCAAACCGGTGCTGACCGCGATGTCGGCCGGCCAAACGGCGACGGCGTAAAACGGCGGCTTAGAAATCTGACCAATGCAGGGATTTGGCTTATGGCCGGCATCGCCGTTGAAGCGGTTGAGCTCGGTCTCGCCTTTGCCGAAATCGATATCGACGCCGGTTTCCGCAAAGGCATTGTAGCGCGCGACCGTGGCGCGCAACTGCGCGGCATCGACCGCAATCTTGCCAACCAATTCGTCGAGCGTGCCGCCGCTGACCAGATAGCCGTTGTCGACGAATTTTCCCGGGTTGGAGTGGCCGGGATAGACGACGCCCAAGCCATATTTCTTCATGAAAGCCGCGTCGCAAATCAGCCAGGCCGGGATCGACGGCGCAATCTTGTTGCTCTCGAACATCGCCAGAACGAAATCGTGATAGGACGCCGCCTCGTTGACGAAGCGTCGTCCTACCGAATTGACCGCGATCAGTCCCGGCTTGGCGCGGTCGAGTACGAGATGCGGGAACAGGCCCTTGCTGCCATCGGGCCGCGGCACGATCGACGCCGGCGTCCACAGTCCGCTGGTACCGCGCTCGGGCGTGATCGCTGCGCCGAGACGTTGACCGATCGCAAGGCCGTCGCCCTGATTGCCCTCGTAGCTCATCGAATACGCGGGCACCGGCTGCGGCATGAAGGCCTGCCGAAAACTTTTGTTATGCGCGTAGCCGCCGGTCGCCAGCACAACGCCCTTGCGGGTTTTCACCAGAATTTCGTTGCCATCGACGGTCAAGCGCGCGCCGCGGACGCCGTGCCGGTCGCCGGTGAGATCCGCAATCGATGCCCGAAACAGGATCGGCACGCCGCGCTTGCGCAGGCTATAGAACAGCCTTCCGATGAGCGCGTTGCCCATCATGATGCGGGTGCCGCGCGGATATTTCAGCCGGTCGGCGAGATAGCGCGCGAATAATTTTGCCGCATAGATAAAATTCCGAGCCGACTTGAAGCGGCCGATCAGCGGCGCAATGTCGGCTTTGCCGACCATCATGCCGCCGAACACCATGAACTCCGGGACCGGCGGGCGAACACGGCGGAAATCTTCGTCCAGCAAGCGGCCGTCGAACGGTTCAGGCACGATCGCACGGCCGGCATAGGCCGCGCCCGCCATGTTGCTGCGGTAATCCGGATGCGGCCCGCACGGCAGAAACCGCACATCGGTTCGGCTGCTGAGATAATCGATCGCGGCCGGTCCGGTTTGCAGATAGGCGTTGCGCAAATCGCGATTGGTCGCCTCCCCGATTAAGGCCGTTAGGTACGTATCGGCCTGCTTGACGCTGTCCGTGAACCCGGCGGCTTTGCTTTGGCTATTGCCGGGAATCCACAGGGTGCCCGCCGAGGTCGATCCGGTACCGCCGACCTGATCGGATTTCTCGCACAGCAACACATCAAGGCCCTCGAGCGAGGCGACCAAAGCGGCGGCCATCCCGGCCGGCCCCGCCCCTGCGACCAAGAGATCGACTTCCAGCTCGGCGCTCATCCTCACCGCAACTCCGGTGTCTCTGCAAAATATTTTGCGTGCTCGATCTGCGCGTAGCGGTCGGTCATGCCGGCAATGTAGTCGGCTATACGGCGGGCGCGGGCATTTTCGTCGCGCGGATCGATACCGTCAGCCCATTCGGTAGGCAGGTCGGTCGGCTTTCTTGTGTAGTGCGCAAACAGATCACGCACGACGCGTTGGGCGTCGTCCATCACGCGCATCACCCGCTCGTGCCGGTACATGCGCGGGCGCAAGAAACCCTTGATGTCGCTGTCGGCCTTTTGCATTGCAGACGAAAACGCAATCAGCGGCCCGGCGGCGCGGCGCACCTCGGCCGCCGACGGGTTATGCGCCTTAACGCGCCGTTCTGTCTCCGCGATGACGTCCTCAATCATACGGGTGATCAGCGCGCGGACAGTTTCGTGTGCGCGGCGGCCGGAATCGGTGCCGGGGCTTTTCGCATCGATGGCGCGCAGGATGTCGGCAATAATCGGCACCGCGGCGATGTCGTCGAGCGTGAACAGATCGGCGCGCAAACCATCGTCAATGTCGTGCGCGTCATAGGCAATGTCGTCGGACAGGGCCGCCACCTGCGCTTCCGCGCTCGGCTGGGACCAAAGCTCCAGATCTTGAATCGTGTTGTAAGCCAGGATCGCTAACGCCACGCCATGCTCACTGTGACGGCCGACCGCGCGGCCCTCGCGATCGGTAAGCGGGCCATTGTGCTTAACCAGACCTTCCAGCGTTTCCCATGTGAGGTTGAGGCCGTCGAACGCAGCATAGCGGCGTTCCAAATCAGTGACGATACGCAGCGCCTGCGCGTTATGATCGAAGCCGCCGAACTTGCTCAGCGCTTCGTCGAGCGCGCGCTCTCCGGCATGTCCGAATGGCGGATGGCCGAGATCGTGTGCCAGCGCCAGCGCTTCGGCGAGGTCCTCGTCGAGACCGAGCGCGCGCGCCAGCGAGCGGGCGATTTGGGCAACTTCCAGCGTATGCGTCAGCCTGGTGCGGTAATGGTCGCCCTCGTGATAGACGAACACTTGAGTCTTGTGCGCCAGCCGCCGGAACGCGGTGGAATGGATGATTCGGTCGCAATCGCGCCGGAACGCGTTGCGGGTCGGGCTTGCCGGTTCCGCATAACGCCGGCCCCGGCTGGTGGCCGGATTCGCGGCATAAACCGCTCGCGCGCGCCCGGTTTCGATGACCATGCCCTCTGTCCGCTTGACCTGCATTGACCTATCAGTCCGGCGCACTTAACTATCCCGTTACGCGCCTGCCAATAGGATGGCACATCAAAGGTCGATAAATGGACGTTAGCGTCACAGTCAGCGAGCGCGCGGCCCGGCGGATCGGCGAGATCCTGAAGGCGGAGCCGGAGGGCTCCATGCTGCGCGTGAGCGTGGAAGGCGGCGGCTGCTCCGGCTTCCAGTACAAGTTCGGCGTGGAGCAATCGCGCGCGGACGACGATATCGTCATTGCCCGCGAAGGCGCCGTGGTGCTTATCGATCCGGTCTCGGTCGATTATATGGCCGGGTCCGAGATCGACTTCGTCGACGACCTGATCGGTGCTTCGTTCAAGGTGAAAAACCCGAAGGCCACCGCGTCCTGCGGCTGCGGCACCAGTTTCGCGCTGTAGCGCTACTCTGCCGCCACCGCGGGCGGCGCTTCCACGACTTCTTCGAGTTGCGGCTCGAGCCGGCGCTTGATCATCCGATCGAAGCGGTCGAGGTAGAGGTAGATCACCGGCGTAATGTAGAGGGTGAGCAGCTGCGACAGGCAGAGGCCGCCAACCACCGCGACGCCAAGCGGCTGGCGCAACTCGGCGCCGGCGCCGGTGCCGAGCGCGATCGGCAGCGAGCCGAAGATCGCGGCGAAAGTCGTCATCATGATCGGGCGGAAGCGCAGCGTGGCGGCTTCGCGGATGGCGGCTTCGGCCGACAGACCGACGCGGCGGCGTTCGATCGCGAAGTCGATCATCATGATGGCGTTCTTTTTCACGATGCCGACCAGCATCACGATGCCGATCATGGCGATCACCGAGAGATCCATCCTGAACAGCATCAGCGTCAAGATCGCGCCGATGCCGGCCGACGGCAGGCCCGAAATGATGGTGATCGGATGGATGAAGCTTTCATACAAAATGCCGAGCACAACATAGGCCGCGAAGATCGCCGCCAAAATCAGGATGCCCTGCCCGCGCAAGGAATCCTGGAATACCTGCGCGGTGCCCTGGAAGCCGGTGGTGATGGTGGCCGGCAGCCGATCGTCGCGCTCAAGCTTCTGGATTGCGTTTACCGCCTGGCCAAGCGAGAAGCCGGGCTCGAGATTGAACGAGATCGTCACCGCCGGCTGCTGGCCCTGGTGATTGACTTGCAGCGGCCCGACCGTCGGCACGAAGTGGGTGACGGCGGAGAGCGGCACCACGGTGCCGTTGGTCGTCTTCAGGTAAACGCGCCCCAGATCGTCGGGACCCAATTGATATTCCGGCGCGGTCTCGAGGATGACCTGATAGGCGTTGACCGGCGTATAGATGGTGGCGACCTGCCGCACGCCGAACGCGTTGTAGAGCTCCTGACGAACCTGATCGACCGTCACGCCATAGACCGCTGTCTTTTCGCGATCGACTTCGATCGTGACCTGCGGATTTTTGACGTAAAGGTCGGTGGTGACGTCGAGCAAGCCATGAATCTTTGCGATCTTGTCGCGCAGTTCCGGCGCGATCCGATAAAGCGTCGCGGTATCGTTGGATTGCAGCGTGTATTGATATTGGCTCTTCGACAGCTTGCCGCCCAGATTGATGTTCTGGATCGGCTGAAAGAAAATTGAGATGCCGGCAATGACATTAGCTTTTGTGCGCAGGCGCGCGCTGACTTCGGCCAAGCTGCCGTTGTCGCCGCGTTCGTTGTGCGGCTTGAGCGCCACCAGCATGCGGCCGCTGTTGCCGACGGAGTTGGGACCGCCGGCGCCGACCGTGGAATTGACATAGTCCACTGCCGGATCGGCGCGCACGATGTCGGCCACCTGACGCTGCAGCGCCGAGAGCGCCGGGAATGAAATGTCGGTGGCACCCTCGGTGATGCCGACCACGTAGCCTGTGTCCTCGGTTGGGAAGAACCCCTTGGGGACGATGATGTAAAGGAAAATCGTGCCGGCGATGGTGCCAAGCGTCACCATCAACATGATCGACTTGGCCTTGAGCACCAAGTCGAGGGTCCATTCATAGGTCCGCAGCAGCAATTCAAAGAACCGCTCGAAGGCGCGCAGCACGAAATTCTGCTTTTCTCCGTCGTGGTGGCTGTTGAGCACGCGCGCGCAGAGCATCGGCGTCAGCGTCAGCGAAACGAAGCCAGAGACGATGATGGCCACCGAAATCGATACCGCGAATTCGCGGAACACGCGGCCGACCATGCCCCCCATCAGCAAGACCGGGATGAACACCGCGATTAAGGAGAACGTGATCGACACGATGGTAAAGCCGATCTCGCGCGAGCCCTTCAGCGCCGCCTCAAACGGACGCATGCCGCCTTCGACGTGGCGCACGATGTTTTCCAGCATGACGATTGCGTCGTCGACCACGAAACCCACCGAGAGCGTGAGCGCCAGCAGCGTCATGTTGTTAATCGAGAAACCAAAGGCGTACATCGCCGCGCAGGTGCCGACCAGCGAGACCGGCACGGCAAGCGCCGGAATAATCGTCGCCGAAATTTTCCGCAGGAACAGGAAGATCACCATGATAACCAGCGAAATCGCGATCGCCAGAGTGACTTGCACGTCTTCCACCGCCGAGCGAATCGACGTCGAGCGATCGAACAATGGCGCCATCTGCACCGATGGCGGCACTTGGGCGCGCATCAGCGGCAGCCTCTCGCGCACCAAATCCACCACTTGGACAGTATTGGCGTCAGGCTGTCGCTGGATCGCCAGCACCACGGCGCGCGCGTCGTTGAACCAGGTGGCAACCAGGTTATTTTCGACGCTATCGACGACGTGGGCGACCTGGCTGAGCTTGACCGGCGTACCGTTCCGGTAGGCTACGACGACGTCGCGATAGTCGACCGCGTGCTCGATCGCGCCAGTGGCAGTAAGAGTCACGCTTTGCTTGGGCCCGGTCAGCGTGCCGACCGGCGTGCTCGAATTGGCGCTGGCGACGACTTTGCGGATGTCTTCCAGGGAAATATTGCGAGATGCCGCTTCGATTGGATTAACCTGGACGCGCACGGCAAACTTTTGCGCCCCATAGACGAGCACTTGCGCGACACCTGGCAGTTGCGAGATCTGTGGCGCCAGCAGGGTCTCGGCATAGTCATCGATGGTCGACAACGGAATGGTGTCGGAGCGCAGACTGACATAGAGCACCGGGAAGTCGCCCGGGTTGACCTTGCGGAAACTCGGCGGCGTAGTCATTTCGATTGGCAGATTCTTTTGCGCCACGGACAAAGCCGTCTGCACGTCGAGCGCCGCGCCATCGATATTGCGGCCGAGATCGAACTGAATGGTGATCTGCGCAATGCCGAGCGCGGACGAGGAACTCATCGATGAGATGCCGGCAATCGTCGACAATTGCCGCTCGATCGGCGATGCCACCGACGCCGCCATGGTTTCCGGGCTGGCACCGGGGAATTGCGCGGTAATCTGAATCGTCGGGAAATCCACCGCCGGCAGCGCCGCCACCGGCAGCAGCCGGTATGCGAAGGCGCCGAACACGATCAGCGACGCCGTCATCAGTGTCGTCAAAACCGGCCGGCGAATGCAGGTTTCGGAGATATTCATGGATCAGCTGCCGGCGACTTTGGCGTTGCGCGGATTGACGCGCGTTCCGTTCGACAGCAGCAATTGACCGTCGGTGACGACGGTCTCGCCGCCGTTAAGCCCGCTGCTGATCACCGACAAATCTCCAGCCGTGCGCTCGACTTTCACCGGCTGCACTTTGGCGACGTTGTCGTTGATCACGAAAACAAAACTGCCGGTCTGGCTGACCTGAACGGCGTTCGAGGGCACCACCACCGCTTGCTCGATCCGCAGGGTCAGCTCGGTGGTGACCAGGGTTCCGGGCCAAAGCACTTCACCTTCGTTCGGCATAGTGGCGCGAACCGTCGCCATGCCGGTCGCCTGATCGACGGTGTTTTCGATCATCGTCACCTGGCCGCTGGCGTGCTTCTGCTCGCCCGGAATGACCGCTTCGATGGTGGCGGTTTCCGCCGCCAGCGCCTGACGAATTTCCGGCAACACTTTCTGCGGCACAGTGAAGCTGACGTAGACGGGCGCCATCTGATTGATGGTCGCCATCGGCGGCAAGTCGGCTTGACGCACGAAGTTACCGACCTTGACGGCGGCGGCGCTGATGCGCCCGGTGATCGGCGCGGTGATGGTGCAATAGCTCAGCTGCACTTTCAGATTATCCAGCAAGCCCTGGTCGGATTTGATGGCCGCTTGGTAGACCTCGGCCTGGGTCTTGGCGTTGTCGAGATTGACGACCGGCGTCGCGCTCTTGGCAACCAGATCGGTGTAGCGCGCCACGTCGCGTTCGGCGCCGGCAAGCTGCGCCTTGTCGCGGGCGACCATTCCTTCGGTCTGCGCGATCTGCGCCTCGATGGCGCGGCCGTCGAGCGTGAACAAGAGGTCGCCCTGCTTCACCTCGGCGCCGTCACGGAAATGGACGGCCGTAATGCTGGTATCGACCCGCGGCTTGATGGCGACGCTGGCGATCGGCGTGACATTGCCCAGCGATTCAATGCGCACGGGAACCGCTTTACGCAAGGCGGTGGCGACCTCGACCGGCACCACGCGGCCCGCCGCCTGCGAACGCGCCGCGGCGCCGTCGCTGGTCCAGAAGCCGCGCACAAGCAAGGCAATGCCAATCAGGGCGAGCGCCGCCACCCCAAAGAGCCACTTTCGCTTCGTCATCGTTGATTGTCGGCCTAGGCTGTTAAGGGCCCTGCCCAGGCGCTCCCTAATTCCGCGGAACTTGATTTTATTTCCCACTAATTCCAAGGGGCCACGCTGGCCACCTTCTAGCATATAAACGGCGCCGAGTGCATATCCCTGCGCTGACTGGTAAACACGTAAAACGCTGGTTTTATTCAGGTCTATCCGCCGGAGTTGTGGATGCGCATCGCCACGTGGAACGTCAATTCGATCCGCCAGCGGCTGGATAACATGGTGGCCTGGCTCAAGGAACGCGGGCCCGACATCGTCTGCCTGCAGGAAATCAAATGCGTGGATGAGGCCTTCCCGCGCGACGTCTTTGAAGGCCTTGGCTACAATGTTGCGGTGCACGGCCAGAAGGCCTTTAACGGCGTCGCTTTGCTGTCCAGGTTGCCGTTCGACGAAGTGGCGCCCGGTTTGATCGGCGACAAAGACGACGTACAGGCGCGGTTTCTGGAGGCGCTGGTTTCGACCAGGACTGGCGTGTTGCGGGTCGTGAGCCTCTATCTGCCCAACGGTAACCCCCCGGACACGGATAAATACCGCTATAAAATCAAATGGATGGACCGGCTTATTGCTTTTTCACGTGAACGGCTAAAACTGGAGGAACCGATGCTGCTGGCGGGCGATTTCAACGTCATCCCGACGGCCGCTGACGCCCGCCGCCCCGAGGCCTGGCAGAACGACGCGCTGTTTCTGCCGCAGACCCGGGAGAAATTCCGGGCGCTGCTCAATCTGGGGCTCACCGACGCCGTGCGCGCCGCTAGCGACGCCAGCGGCCTCTACACATTCTGGGATTATCAGGCCGGTGCCTGGCAGAAAGACGACGGCATTCGCATCGATCACCTGCTGCTCTCGCCGCAGGCTGCAGACCGGCTGGTCGATACCGGCGTCGACCGCCACGTACGCTCATGGGACAAGCCGTCCGACCACGTCCCGGTCTATGTCGATCTGGATATCGAGGGGCGTTAGCGCCGCACCCCAAAATTGGGTACGACTAAATATTCCCCGCTTATTCGCGCCGCGTTTCCATCCAGCGCTTGAGATAGACCAGCGCCAGCGCGCGCTCGTCCTCGGTCGCCTGCTTGAAGGCGCTATCGTAGAGCCGGTTGATCCATTCCTGATCGGTGGCGGCGCCTTCCTTGGCGTTGTCTTTCGCGAGCGTGAGCCACATCAGTCCGCGCGCGGCCTGGCGCGGCACGTTGTCGCCGGCAAACAGCATCGCGCCCAACATGGCCTGCGACTGGCACTGGCCTTTTTGCGCCGACAGGCCGAACCAACGCGCGGCCTGGCGTGGGTCGTGCGGCGCGCCAGTGCCATCCAGATAAAGCCGCGCCAGATTATATTGCGCTTCCGGATCGCGGAAATACGAGGCGGCATAGCCAAACATCTCGCGCGCCCGGTCGGGATCGCGCTTGATCGCAGTCTTCGGAATGCCTTCGAGATAATAATGGCCGAGCGCGACGAAGGCGTTGGCGACGAAGCGCGCCTGCGGAACATCCGGATTATCCTCGGCGTGTCGATCCGCGATGCTGCGGAAATATTCGAACGCCTTGAGGTCGTCCTGCGCGACGCCGTCGCCTTCAGCATACATGCGGCCGAGCTTCCACTGCGCCAGGGTGTGGCCGTTTTCGGCGGCATATTCGAGCGAGTGAACCGCCTTGACCTTGTCGCCGGCCTTGAGCCAGCGCGCGCCCGAGCGGAACGCATCCATCGCCGACAGCGGCGGCGCGGTCGGCATTGCGCCATCGGATTTCGTGCCATCGAACGCCAGCGCGGGCGCCGCTATCAGGGCGGCACCGATCACCACGGCGCGCAGCAGTGCCTCAGATATCCGCATAACACTCTTTCTCAGCCGCCCCGCCCGGATGAGTGACCGCGCCATTGACGGCCGGTCCCACCTGCTGGGCGTATTTCCACAAATAGCCCGAGCCGAAATTGGTCTCCCGCGGCTTCCAGTCTTTCTTTCGGGCCGCGAGTTCGGCATCGGTAAGCTTGACGTCGATGGTGCCATTGACGGCATCGATGGTGATGAGATCGCCGTCACGCACCAGCGCGATCGGCCCGCCGACCGCGGCCTCCGGTCCGACATGACCGACGCAGAAGCCGCGCGTCGCGCCGGAGAAGCGTCCGTCGGTGATCAGCGCGACCTTGCCGCCCGTGCCTTGTCCGTAAAGCGCCGCCGTGGTCGACAGCATCTCGCGCATGCCGGGGCCGCCGCGCGGGCCTTCGTAACGGATGACGAACACATCGCCCGCTTTGTATGCTTTCTTGCGCACCGCTTCGAAACAGGCTTCCTCGCCGTCGAAGCAACGCGCCGGACCTGAAAATTTCAACTCGGTCATGCCCGCGACCTTCACGATCGCGCCATCGGGCGCGAGATTGCCCTTCAGTCCGACCACGCCGCCGGTCTTGGTGATCGGCTTGTTGGCGGGATGCACGACATCCTGGTCCGGGTTCCATTTCACCGACTTGAGGTTTTCCGCGATGGTGCGGCCGGTAACGGTCATGCAGTCGCCGTGCAGGAAGCCGTGGTCGAGCAACGTCTTCATCAGCAACGGGATGCCGCCAACTTCGAACATATCCTTGGCGACATAACGGCCGCCCGGCTTCAAATCCGCGACATAAGGAGTCTTTTTGAAGATTTCGGCGACATCGAACAACGTGAACTCGATGCCGCATTCATGCGCGATCGCCGGTAGATGCAGCGCAGCATTGGTCGAGCCGCCGGAAGCGGCCACGACCGCGGCGGCGTTCTCCAGCGCCTTGCGCGTAACGATGTCGCGCGGGCGGATGTTCTGGGCGATGAGTTCCATCACCATCTCGCCGGCAAGCGTGCAGAATTTGTCGCGAATTTCGTACGGCGCAGGTGCGCCGGCGGAATAAGGCAACGCCAGGCCGATTGCCTCGGAGACCGTCGCCATGGTGTTGGCGGTGAACTGCGCGCCACAGGCGCCAGCCGACGGGCAAGCTACCTGCTCCATTTCGTCGAGATCCGCATCCGACAGATCGCCGACCGAATTCTTGCCGACCGCCTCAAACATATCCTGCACGGTGACCGGCTTGCCACGGAACGTACCCGGCAAAATCGAGCCGCCGTAGATGAAGATCGACGGCACGTTGAGCCGCACCATCGCCATCATCATGCCGGGCAGCGACTTGTCGCAGCCGGCCAGGCCGACGATGGCGTCATAGCCGTGGCCGCGGATGGTGAGCTCGACGGAATCCGCGATGACTTCGCGCGACGGCAGCGACGCGTACATGCCGGCATGCCCCATGGCGATGCCGTCTGTAACGGTGATGGTGCAGAATTCGCGCGGCGTGCCGCCGGCGGAGGCGACGCCCTTTTTCACCGCCTGCGCCTGGCGCATCAGCGAGATGTTGCAGGGCGCGGCTTCGTTCCAGCAGCTGGCGACGCCGACGAAGGGCTGGTGGATCTGCTCTTTGGTCAGACCCATCGCGTAATAATACGAACGGTGTGGCGCCCGCGCCGGACCCTCCGTCACGTGGCGGCTCGGCAGTCTGGCTTTCAGACCTGCGGAATTGGCTTTGGTATCGACCTTGGCGTCCATAATCGCCTTTGGGCCCCCCGACCCCGATTCCTGCCGCCGGACCAGCCCGGCCGGCGGCAAAACCTTAAAGCCGAACAACGGTTTGTGCCGTGGTCTGGCGATCCTTCGTGTCATGGAAGGGTATGGCCAAATCGCGGCGCTGCGGGGATGATGGGCGTCTATGACTTAAATGTTCTAAACGTGTTGCAGCTTAGCCACAGCCCCAACCCCAAAATGCCCCTGCCTCCCATGCTGCAGCGCAGCTTTTTCGACCGGCCGGTCCCCAAGGTCGCGCCCGACCTGATCGGAGCTACTCTGCTGGTGGACGGCGTGGGTGGCCGAATTGTCGAGGTCGAGGCCTATCACCACACCGAACCGGCCGCGCACAGCTACCGCGGGCCGACGCCACGCAATGTCGTGATGTTCGGGCCGCCCGGCGTGGCCTACGTCTACCGTTCCTACGGCATCCACTGGTGCCTCAATTTTGTCTGCGAGGAAGAGGGCAGCGCCAGCGCGGTCCTGATCCGGGCGCTGGAGCCGACCGTGGGCTTTGCCGCGATGCGGCGGCGGCGCGGCGTCGCCGATGAGCGGTTGCTCTGCTCGGGTCCCGGCAAATTATGCGAGGCGCTGGGCGTGAGCATCCGGCACAACGGCCTGCCGCTCGACCGGGCGCCGTTCGAGCTGCGCGCGGGGGACGGCAAGGCCGAGATCGTGCGCGGCGTGCGCATCGGCATCACCAAGGCGGTGGCGAAACCGTGGCGATTTGGGCTGAAGGGCTCACGGTTCCTGAGCAAGCCGTTCAATCAGCCTTCGAGCCGATAATCATGTCGCGCCCTTGAGCGCCTCAAGCGCCTGGGCGACTTTCGTTTTGCGCCCGACCGCCTCCGCGCGCTTTTCCTTCTCGCCGTCGATGATGCCTTCCGGCGCGTTGGCGACGAACTTCTCGTTGCCGAGCTTGGCGTCGACGCGGGCGATGTCGGCGTCGGCCTTGGCCATCTCCTTGGCCAGCCGCGCGCGTTCGGCGGCGAGATCGATGACGCCCTTGAGCGGTAGCGCCGCCACCTCGCCGCGCACCACGAGCTGCACCGAGCCCTGCGGCGCGCCGACCGCCGACGAAATTTCCGAGACGCGCGCGAGGCGTTTGATGAAATCGGCCCAGCGTTCGGCGCGGCCTTGTGTTTCCTTGGATGCGCCGGCCAGCACCAGCGGGATCGGCACCGTGATGTTCATCTCGGCGCGGATCGAACGGATCGCGGTGATGAGTTCGATCAGCCAGCCGATTTCGGCCTCGGCTTTGTCGTCGGCGAGACCATCATGCGATGGCCATTTATCGAGCGCCAGCAGCCGGGAACGCTTCGGCCCTTGCTCCGCTGTCACTGCCCACAATTCCTCTGTGATGAAGGGCATGAATGGGTGCAGCAACATGAGAATCTCGTCGAGCGCCCACGCTGCCATCGCGCGCGTCTCGTCCTTCGCCGCGCCATCGGGGCCGGTCAAAAGCGGCTTCGACAGTTCGACGTACCAATCGCAATAGACGTTCCAGACAAAGCGATAGGCCGCGCCCGCCGCCTCGCTAAAAGCGTGGGTCTCGATCGATCGCGTGATCTCGGCGGCCGCTTTCGCCGTCTCATGCGCGATCCAGCGGTTGAGCGTTTCCTTCGCCTGCTTCGGGTCGAAGCCCTCAACACGCGCAGCGCCGTTGAATTCGACAAAGCGCGCGGCGTTCCACAGCTTGGTCGCGAAGTTGCGGTTGTTCTCGACATCCTGCGGCCCGAGCCTGATGTCGTGGCCGGGCGCGACGTTGCGCATCAATGTGAAACGCAGCGCGTCGGCACCGTATTCATCGATGACGCCGAGCGGGTCGACGACGTTGCCCTTCGACTTCGACATTTTCGCGCCGGAGGCATCGCGCACCAGACGATGGATATAGACGTCATGGAACGGCACCTCGGGCATGAAGTGCAGGCCCATCATCATCATGCGCGCGACCCAGAAGAAGATGATGTCGAAGCCGGTGACCAGCGTCGCGGTCGGATAGAAGCGCTTGAGTTCGGGCGTTGTATCCGGCCAGCCCAAGGTCGAGAACGGCCAGAGTGCGGAGGAGAACCAGGTGTCGAGCACGTCTTCGTCGCGCTTGAGCGGCGTGGCTTTGCCATAATGCTTGTCGGCCTCACTTTGCGCTTCGGCTTCGGTCAGCGCGACAAAAGGTTTGTTGTCCGGACCGTACCAAGCCGGAATCTGATGGCCCCACCACAGCTGGCGCGAAATACACCAGGGTTGGATGTTTTCCATCCAGTTGAAATAGGTCACTTCCCAATTTTTGGGGATGAACTTGGTCTTACCCTCGCGCACCGCGGCGATCGCCGGCTCGGCCAGTTTCTTGGCGTTCACATACCACTGGTCAGTCAGGTAAGGCTCGACCACGACATTTGAACGGTCGCCATGCGGAACGGCATGCGTGATCTTCTCGATCTTCTCGACCAGCCCGAGCGCTTCCAAATCCGCGACAATGCGTTTGCGCGCTTCGTAACGATCAAACCCGCGATATTGCGGCGGGCAATTCTCGTTCATCTTGGCTTCGGGCGTGAACAGGTTGATCAGGCCGCCGTTTAGCTGTTTCTTGAAATAATCCTTGTCGCGATGGCGCGACCAGACTTCGAAATCGTTGAAGTCGTGCGCCGCGGTGATCTTGACTGCGCCCGAGCCTTTTTCCGGGTCCGGGTATTCGTCCGCGATCACCGGGATCAGGCGCTCGGCCAATGGCAGCCGCACCAGTTTGCCGACGAGATGCTTGTAGCGCTCGTCATCGGGGTGCACCGCCACCGCGCCGTCGCCGAGCATCGTTTCCGGGCGCGTCGTCGCGATAGAAATCGATTTCGATGGATCGTCCGCCAGCGGATAGCGGAAGTGCCACATATTCCCCTTGGTCTCGACCTGCACGACTTCAAGGTCGGAAATCGCGGTGAGCAGCTTGGGGTCCCAGTTGACCAGCCGCTTGTCTTTGTAGATCAGCCCTTCGCAATAGAGCTCGACGAAGACCTTGAGGACCGCGCGCGACAGACCTTCGTCCATCGTAAATCGCTCGCGCGACCAATCACAGGACGCGCCGAGCCGCTTCAATTGGTTGACGATGGTGCCGCCCGACTCTTCCTTCCAGGCCCAGACGCGCTTGAGGAATTCCGCGCGCCCCATGTCGCGGCGGCTCTTTTCCTGCCGCTCCATCAATTGGCGCTCGACGACCATCTGGGTCGCAATGCCGGCGTGGTCGGTTCCGGGCTGCCACAGCACGTCCTTACCGCGCATGCGCTCGAACCGGCACAGCACGTCCTGCAGCGTGTTGTTGAGCGCATGGCCCATATGCAATGAGCCCGTGACGTTTGGCGGCGGAATGACGATAGAGTACGCGGCAGCCTGGGCGCGCTCCGGCCGACCGGCGCGAAAGGCGCCCGCCTCTTCCCACGTCTTGTAGATGCGGCCCTCGACCTCTGAGGGCTGATAGGTCTTATCGATCATTGTCGTTTGTCTTGATCATGTTGCGCGGTAGAAAGCCCGCCACGCCACCGAGTGTCAACTTTGCCCGATTCATCCCAAAAGAGCGGCAGCGCCACCAGCGCCATCACCCTGCTGGCGCTCGCCTCCTTCGCCGCCCAGGCGATGGTGCGCTCGACCGATTCGCTGCTGCCGCAGATCGCCGCCGACCTCAATGTCACCGTCGGCGCGACCTCGATCATCGTCACGGCCTATCTGCTGGCGCACGGCTCGGTGCAGCTGGTTATCGGCCCGATCGGCGACCGCTTCGGCAAATATCGCTGCGTCGCCATCGCCGCCGCGGTGTCGACCACCATGGTGGTGGCCTGCGGCTTGGCCCCTTCGCTGTCGGTTTTGGTCGCGGCGCGGCTCGCCTGCGGACTGGCCACCGGCTGGATCATTCCGTTCGCGCTGGCCTTTGTCGGCGACGTCATCCCCTATGAGCGCCGCCAGCAGGTGATCGGCCGTTTTTTGTCCGGCCAGATCCTCGGTCAGTTGTTCGGCCAGGCCGCCGGTGGCGTGCTGGGCGACTGGTTCGGCTGGCGCAATGTGTTCTTCATTCTCGCTGCGCTGCTGGCCGCCGCTACGCTCGGGCTGTTCTATGAGCTCATCCGCAATCCGGTCACCCACGCCAATGCCACGCCGGAGCATCGCGGGCGCGGCTTCATCGCCGATTATGCCGCCGTGCTGCGCTCGCCCTGGGCGCGCGCGCTGATCGTCATCGCCTTCATTGAAAGCGGCGCGATGTACGGCGCCTTCACCTATGTCAGCGCCGACCTGCATCTGCGCTTCGGCGTCGGCTTCACGCTGGTCGGTCTGTTCGTCGGCACCTTCGCAATCGGCGGCCTGATCTACAGCCTGTCGGTGCGAGTGCTGGTCAACCGCCTCGGCCAAATCGGCATCGCCACCGGCGGCGGCGTGTTGCTCGCGCTCGCCTACGTCACGCTGGCCCTCGAGCCGCATTACTGGATCGCGCCCGCCGCCATCCTCGCCATCGGGCTCGGGTTCTACATGTTGCACAATACCCTGCAGACCAACGCCACCCAGATGACGCCGGAAGCGCGCGGCACGGCGGTAGCGATCTTTTCCTCGGCGCTCTATCTCGGACAGACCGCGGGCGTCGCGATCGGCGGCGTTGTGTTCGACCGCCTCACAGCGGTGCCGTTGTTTTTGATGTCCGGCCTGGTGCTGCTCGCGCTAAGTCTGTGGTTTGCCCGCCAGCTGAACCAGCGGCGCAACGCCGCGGTTTAGGGCCGTCCGCGTGAGACGCGCTCGATCTCGGCCCGCACGATGCGGTCGACGACGCTCGGCAGGTTGTCGTCGAGCCACGACTTGAGCATCGGACGCAGCATTTCCTTCACCAAATCCTCGAGCGTGCGCGCATTATTCCCCAGCACTGTCGTCGCGAGTGAATTGAACGCGCTGTCGACCGCCGCCATGGTCGAATTCGAGATCAGCCCGTGGTCGAGCGCAGGCGACGACGCTGGCGCCGGTGCGGCCGCACGAGGCGGCGGCGCAGGTAGCGGTGGCGGCGGACGCCGCGCCTCTTCGATGATGCGCACCGCGGGGTCGGCCGGCGCATCTGGTGCCCGTTCGGTGAAAACGACGTCAGAGGCGGCGTCGATGGTACGGAAGGTCGGCGCGGGTCCCTGATCCGCAGCCGGAGCGGCCATCGCTTCGGTCAAATCGAGCACATCGCCTGCCGGGGCCTGGTCGACTTTAGCCATCATGGCGTCAATGGCGTCCTGACTATTGGCCACGGCCAGCGGCGGTGGCGAAGGCGGCAAACCGGGCGTCTTCGCCGTCTTGCTGGCGTCATCATCGGCAATGATACGCCGTATGGAGGCCAGAATTTCCTCCATCGAGGGCTCTTGGACCTTTGCCGATTGGGTCATTCTCGAATTCCCGACCGATCTTTCACACCCCAACGTCACGCCCGGCCGCCGCATGGCGCGAGCGAATCGTCGCTTGTCCCTTATTTATACGCCAGTGGCACGGGGGTATGGCAGGCCGAAAATCTGCTGTCTGCAATGAGCTGTGGACGGTTCAGCGTCCGTCCGGCGTACGCACGCCCGCCCAGCTGTCACGCACCTGCTGGTAATGCACCTGGGCGTCATAGACCGGCACATGCAAGCCCAATACTTCCGGCGACAGCCGGCCGACGGCGGACAACAAGGTGTAGGAAGCCACCACCCGGTCGTGCTGGGCGGTCACCACCGCCACCCGCGCGTTGACCAATGTCTGTTGCGCCGTCAGCACGTCGAACGTGGTACGCTGACCTACGCGGGCTTCCTCGCGGATACCGTTGAGCGCGATTCCGGCCGCCTGCACCTGGGCCTCGGTCGCATCGATATTGGCCTTGGCGGCCTCGAGCTGACCCCATGCCTGCACCACGGCCTGGCGCACCGTATCGCGCGCAGTATCGAGGTCGATGCGCTTCTGCCCGAGCGTCTCCTTGGCTTGACGGATCAAGGAATATTCCGCGCCGCCCTGATAGATCGGCACACTGAGCGTGCCCAGTATCGAGGCAGTGTAGGCGTCCATGGTCGTGATGCTCTGCGTGCTCAGCCAATTTTTCTGGTAGGCGCCCTGCACCGACAAAGTAGGATAGAGTGCGCCCTCGGCGACACGTACCGCCTGCTCGGCTACATCGGCATTGTATTGCGCCGATGTCACCGCCGGATTGTCGGCAATGCCTAACTCGACCGCCGCCGGCACGCTATGCGGCGAGAACCGATCGACCGGAGTGGCGGCCGCCAACTTGCCGGGCGCGGTACCGATGACCTGACGGTATGTCGCCGCCGACGCGGTAGCATTGGCCTCCGCGCTGAGCACCTGCGAGCGCCCGGCGGCGAGGCTCGATTCGGCCTGCGCCACGTCGGTGCGGGTCACCTCGCCGACATTGAAGCGATCGCGAGTCTGGCGCAGTTGTTCCTGCAGCACTTCGACGTTGCGCCGCTGCAGATCGAGGATGGCATTGTCGCGCAGGAGGTTCATGTAGGCGGTTGCCGCGCTGAGCAGTACAGTCTGCTCGGTGACACGCAACGTCGCGCGCTGCGACAGCACTGCGCTTTCGGCCTGGCGGGTTTTGTTGGCGGTCTGAAAGCCGTTGAACAGCGTCTGGGTAATGGTGCCGCCGACCGAGGCCGGCGAATTGTAGCCACTCGCCGTCGAATAAGTCGCGCCTATACCGGTGCCGTTTTTTGCAGTTTGCGCGATCGTTTGCTCCCCACCAATTGCGGTTATAGCGACCCTCGGCCGGTAGCCGGACAGCGCTTGCGGCACGCCCTCGTCGATCGCGCGTGTGGCGGCGCGTTGTGAATTGAGCGACGGGTTATTCTGATAGGCCTGCACCAGGGCTGATTCGAGCGTTTCGCTCCAAGCCGGCGACGCCGCCAAAGGCAGGGCCGCGCATGCAGCCATGCCGGCCGCAAACCCGCCCAACCAAACGTTACGACCCCGACACGACATACCAACCCCAACCTTTACGCGACCGGCGCAAGGCGTCCTTCACGCCAAAACGAGGAACCGGGAACCTTATTCGGCCCCGCGTGGGGATAAAACCCCCAGATCGCCTTCGCCCACCAAAAAGGCGCCGACTGGGGATTTCCCGCCACGTTTGGAACCGCACGCAGCATCAAAAGGCGAAAACCGGCGTTTTCGCGAAGCCCGGCAACAGCGCCGCGGAGGCATCGAATATCGCGCGGCCCCCCACTTCGGTACCGCCGCGACGATAAAGCATCGCCCTGGACCCGGGACCGGCCCCCAGAACGCACACCAGCCGGCCGCCATCCTTGAGCTGCTGGCAAAGCGCGTGCGGCACAACCTCGGTGGCCCCTTCCAGAACGATCACGTCGTAAGGCGCGCTTTGCGGCCAGCCTTGGGCCAGCGCACCACTCACGACGCCGACATTCGGCAGCGCCGAGAGCGCCTCGCTCGCGGCCTTGGCAAGGCCAGCCTCTTGTTCGAGCGCAACCACCTGCCCCGCGATGCGGGCGAGCACGGCGGCGGTATAGCCGGTGGCGCAACCGGCATCGAGGACGCGGTCGGCAGCGCCAATTTCGGCGGCCTGGATTAGCTTGGCCAGGACCATCGGCTTAAGCAGACGGCGGTTGGCGCCGACCGGCACGTCAAGATCGAGATAGGCGAGCGAGAGCGAAGCCGGCGGCATGAAACGCTCGCGCGGAACCTCAAGCATGGCGGAGATGACGCGCAGGTCGGTGACATCGGCGGTGCGGACCTGCCCGTCCACCATATAGCGGCGCGCGGTGGTGAAATCGGTCATCACGATCCTCGCCAAACCCCGGGGAATGCGCGGCTTTTGTGCGGCAACCCTTCGCAAAAGGCAAGCGAGCCGGCGGCGTTGTCGCCCGCCATTCGCTGCTATATAGGCAAGGGCTTGCCGGCACTCCCGACTTCACACCGGGCGCGCCTGCTGACGGCCACGTGGCGGAGTGGTTACGCAGAGGACTGCAAATCCTTGCACGCCGGTTCGATTCCGGCCGTGGCCTCCACCCGCCTTCGCGAAGGCGGGCCCACACGCTTTGCAAAGCAGTTTGGCTTTGTTATAGGCCCGTTGCCTGTGGTTTCGGCCTATTCCCTGGTAGCTCAGCGGTAGAGCGTTCGACTGTTAATCGAAATGTCGCTGGTTCGATCCCAGCCCAGGGAGCCACCGCACTCCGCGCGCGTCGCCAAACGGCGCTATGCTATCCGAGCGGCGCACCCGCCAGACGGAACACGATCGGCCCGGCAATTAAAAAGCCGGCGAGCCAGGCGCGGACGCGCGGCGCTTCGATGGCGGACAACAATGAAATCCCGGCGAGCGGAAATAACGCAGCAACCGGCAGGTAGTAGCGCGGATAAGCGTCCATCCGCCATCCGAAGTCGACGTGCCGCTGATAACTGAAAAAGCCGTGCACGACGAACGTCGCCATGAAGGCCAAGGCGCCGGCCGCGACCACAATATCGATAGGACCTTCATGGCGGCGCGCGATGCGGCGCACTGACACGGCGAGGCCGCCGAGCGCGCACAGTGCGGCGCCGAGCGGAATAGCAAGCGCCGCATAGTTAAACGCATTGCGCGGCGCCAAAGCGGGCAGCCATTCGGAGATGAACGTCAAAACAAAAAACGCCGCATAGGAGACCGGCGTCAGCCGCGGCGCGGCATCCCAGCCGGCAGCTTGCGCGTTCGACTGCAGATTTGTAATTTGTCCGACCGTGTTGGGCGCCGGATTGCCGTAGTGAACCATAAAGGCAATGTACGGCGTCGCCGCCAGCAACGCCGCAATCGCGATCGGCACAAGCCATCGCGCCTGCAGTCGCCCGCGCCAGAATAGCCACAGCAAAACGCCGCCGAACATTCCACCGGTCAATAGCAAGCCGGTGAGTTTCGCCCAAGCCGCGATAACGACGCCGACAAGCGTCGTTATCAGCCAAGTGCGGCGGCCGGTCGAGATCAGCTGCCATACACCGAGCATTGCAAGCGCGCCGCCGGCGAAGGCCGCGTTGTCATTGTTGACGGAACCGGCGAGCGGCGCCAGAACCGGAATAGCGGCGAGTGGCACGACATAAGCGTAGAGCGTGATGCGCGGCAGCCCCGCGAACAATCCAATCGCCAACAGCGCCACAAGCCCAATCGCGGCCAGCGCCACATTGAACAGCCGATAGACCATGATCGCCTTAGGATGGCCCTCGAGCTTGGGGCCGATCAACGCCAGCAGCGCGTAATAGGGCGACGGATGGTTGAGATAATTGGGCTCGGCGGTGAATTGAAAGCTTGTCGTGTCGAGCATCCGCATGTCTTCAAGCACGGGCCACAGCGATCCGGAATGTTGAATGTGGGCGATATAGGACGCATGCGCAGCTTCATCGAAATCATAGCCGCGCGTCACATCTTTGCGCGCGGCGCTCAGCGTGGCGGCGACGACAAAGAGCACCAGGATAAATCCGCAAATGCGCCAGCCCGCGGCGGCCGAGACCGCGCGTTCGTGCGGCAGCGCCGGCGCGATATGCTGATTGAGCGTGGACACAAGCTCATTTTGGGGATTACCAGTTAAGCAATTCCTACGTATTGTCCGCCCTCCCGGCTCCAAAGGGCCGCAAAATCGAAGTGCGCATGCCCCTAATGCCCCCGATCAGTCCCCTGCTCACCGATCTCTACGAGCTCAACATGATCCAGGCCTATCTGGATCGCGGCGAGGAGGACGAGGCGGTATTCGAGTTTTTCGTGCGGCGGCTGCCGCCGCGACGCAGCTTTTTGCTGGCGGCGGGCATGGACGACGCGCTGAACTATCTCGAGACGCTGCAATTCTCGGCCGCCGAGATCGATTGGCTCAAAAGCACCGGCCGTTTCCGGAAAAACCTGCTCGACTATCTGAGCAGCTTCCGGTTCACCGGTGACGTGCACGCAATCCCCGAAGGTAGCGCCTGCTTTGCCGGCGAACCGTTGATCCGCATCACCGCGCCGCTGCCGCAAGCGCAGCTGGTTGAGACACGCCTGATCAACATTTTGCATTTTCAGACGCTGATCGCGTCGAAAGCCGCGCGCATGGTATTGGCGGCGCCGGGAAAAATCCTGTCGGATTTTGGCCTGCGCACCGCGCACGGCGCGGAAGCCGGCCTTTTTTCCGCGCGCGCCAGTTACCTCGCGGGCTTTGCCGGCGCGGCCAATGTGCTGGCGGGCGAGCGTTACGGCGTGCCGATCGTCGGCACCATGGCGCACTCGTTTGTGCAGGTGCACGGCGACGAGACACAGGCATTCGAGAACTTCGCGCGCGCGCGGCCCGAGGGCGTGATCCTGCTGATCGATACCTACGACACCGAGCAAGGCGCGCGCAAAGTGGTCGAGTTGGCGCCGCGCCTGAAGGCCGACGGCATCGCCATTCGCGGCGTGCGCATCGACAGCGGCGACCTGACCGCGATGGCCCGCAAGGTGCGCGCCATTCTCGACGCCGGCGGCTTAAAAGACGTCATCATTCTGGTGAGCGGCGGCGTCAACGAAGACGTTTTGCGGACAATGATGAGCGCAGGCGCGCCGATCGACGGCTTCGGCATCGGCGTCAATCTGGCGGCATCGGTGGACGTGCCGGCGCTGGATTGCGCCTACAAGCTGCAGGAATATGCCGGCACACCGAAACGCAAACTGTCGGAAGGCAAGGCGACCTGGCCCGGCCGCAAGCAAGTGTGGCGCGCTTACGGCGGCGACGGGCGCATGGCGGGCGATATTCTGTCGGTTGAGGCCGACAACCAGCCGGGCGAAGCCTTGATCGTGCCGGTGATGCGCGGCGGCAAGCGCATCACGCCCTCCCCGACGCTGGCGCAAATTCGGGAACGCGCGGCGCGCGAATTGGTGCGGCTGCCGGAGCCGCTACGAAAATTAGAGACTGGCGATTATCCAGTGAAAGTCGCGGACGCTCTCAAGGCACTGGCCAAGGAAGCAGATTCCAAGACACGCGGTTAACGGACGGCGGTGCCGGCCCTGTTCCAGCCGCGAGCACCCTCGCCGTAAATTTCGTGGCCGGTGTCGGTGACGACAACCGTGTCCTCCAACTTGATGAAGCCGCGCGAGGGATGCATGAGCGTGGTTTCAACCGACACCACCTCGCCCGTTTCCAGCGGAATGTCGGCATCGGTCGCCGGATAAGGCACCGGCCCGTGATTGGTGAGCCGCGGCGCCTCGTGGCTGACCAGTCCCATGCCGTGTGCCAGGAAGTCGAGATGATTGTGGTGCTTCGATTTCTTCGCCAGCGGCTCGCCGGCGGCGTAAATTTCCGAGCCCAGGGCGCCGGCCCGGATCGGCTTCATCGCCGCGCGCTGGATGCTTTCGATTTCCGCCAGCAGATCGTTCAACTCGGCATCCGGCTCGCCCTGGATCGCCATGCGGCAGATGTCGCCGATATAGCCGTGGTAGTTACCGCCGGAGTCGATCGACATGATGTCGCCCTTCTGCCACTTCTGGTCGGAGGGCGCGCGGTTCATGCTGGTGCCGCAGGTGATCAGGCAATACTCGAACGTCAAGCCGCGGTTGGTTTCCTCGCGGCGCAGCGCCTCGACCACCTCGGCCTTGGTCGCGCCCGGCCCGTGATTGGCGATCACCGCCTGCATCGACACCAGCACCGCTTCCGAGGCGACTTTCAGTTTCGCCAATTCGTCGCGCGATTTCTTGACGCGCTGGCGCTCGAGCACGAACAAGGCATCAACCCAATCGGCGTCCGGGAACGCGCCGCGCAGCACGATCGAAGCGTCGTAGGGAAGGAATCCGAATTCGGCGGCGACGCGCTTGGTCTTGAGACCCGCTTTGCGGATGTACTCGGCCGCTTTCTGCATGGCGTCGACCGAGCCGGCGGTGTTGGTCTGCGTCTCGGTGGTCCACAGCGGATTGTTCTGGGTCTGAAATTTTTCCAGCCGGTGGCCAAAATAGGCGGCCTTTTCCGGCGCGCCTTTGGGATAGACGAACACCGGAAGATAACGGGTGACGCCGGTTGCATCCATGTAATCGAAGAAGTTGGCGCGGTGGCCGCCGAGCAGATACTGCACATTGTGCTTGGAGGTCGCGATCACTAGGTCGATGCCGGCCTGGTCCATCAACCGGTCGAGACGCTTGTGATCGAACGGGATTTTCAAGCCGCTGGAATGCTGGGCGCTGACGTTCATGATGGGACTCCGGCTGTAGCGACGCTTTGCGGCAGACTATTGCCAGAGCTCTTTGCTCGCAAGCCTCGCGCCGGCGGCCAAAGCCTCGAGTTTGGCCCACATGATCGAAGGGTGCACGCGGCGGTGGAACGGCCCCTGCGCGAAACCGCAATCGGTGCCGGCGATGACGTTCTCGCGCCCGACGATCTTTCCCAACCGAACAATACGTTCGGCCACCAGTTCGGGATGCTCCACCACGTTGGTCGCATGGCTGATGACGCCGGGGATCAGCACTTGGCCCGCTCCGAGCTTGGCGCCTTGCCACACTTTCCATTCGTGCTCGTGGCGCGGATTGGCGCCTTCGATCACATAAGCCCCCACTTTGACCTTCAGGATCAGGTCGACGATATCCTTGAGAGGCACATCGCTGACATGCGGGCCTGGCCAGCTGCCCCAGCACACGTGATAGCGAATGCGGTCCGCCGGAAGGCCCTCGATGGCGTGGTTGATGATGTCGACCTGTTGCGACAGCCAGCGGCGATAGTCCTTGAAGGTCGCCGGCGGCACCATGCGGTCATAAGTAACGGCGTTGCGCGCGTCGTCGAGCTGCACCAGGAAGCCTGCATCGATGATCATCTTGTATTCGTCGCGCATTGCAGTGGCGATCGCCGCCTGCAATTCTTCTTCGCCCTTGTAGAATTCATTCTTGCGATCGGGGATCACGCTGGCCGGCGCCGCCACCGGCAAGAACGCCTCCGCGACTGCCACTCCCTTGAGGGCGGCCTTGAAATTATCGATGTCGCGCCGGAGTTCGCCCTGCCCGGTGTAAGTGATCGGCCCGGTGCAAATCGCTTCCGTGGTGGTGGCGACGCCGTCATGGGCATCGAGCTCGGCATAAAATTCCGGAAAATGTTCGCGGTCGGCGCCGCGCTTGAACGGATTGGCCGCGTCGTGCTTGATCGGCCGCCGCTCGAAGCCGCTCAGGCGTTCGAGCACATATTGCGACCAGCTGATCGACTTGCCGAACTCACCGTCGCTCACCACATCGATGCCGGCGTCCGCTTCCTGGCGCACAATGCCCGCAACCGAGTCGGTCAAACATTTCTCGTAGGCCGGCTTGTCGTAGGGCTTGCCGGACTGCTTGGCGCGCAGAAATTCCTGCAACGCCGGCGGCCGGATCAGGCTGCCGACATGGGTGGTGAGGATACGGCCGGTGCTGCGTTTCATGCGCGCTCTATGCCCGCGGCGTCCGCGGAAGGCAATGCGTGGGCTAAATCCCAACCCTGGCCGTTACGCCTTCACCACGCCAATGAATTGCTCGAGCTTGGCAGGATCGTTGCGCAGCGTCTCGCTCGGGCCGTCGTAGACGATACGGCCGCGATCCATCACCATCGCGCGCGGCGCAATCGCGAGCGCGAGCCGCGAGTTCTGCTCGACCAGGATCGTGGTCAATCCGCCCGCTTGCGTCAGACGCTTCACCGCGCGCGCCAGTTCCTCGACGATCACCGGCGCCAGACCCTCGGAGGGCTCGTCCATCAACAGAATCGTCGGATTGCCGATCAAGGCGCGGCCGATCGCCAGCATCTGCTGCTCGCCGCCCGACAATTGATTGCCGCGGTTGCCGGCGCGCTCGCCGAGCCGCGGGAACAATTCGAACACGGTATCGGCAGTCCAGCGTCCGGGCCGCGTCGCGACCTCCAGGTTTTCACGCAATGTCAGCGACGGAAAGATCTCGCGCTCCTGCGGTACGTAGCCGAGCCCCGCGGCAACACGCCGATATGTTGCCAGTTGCGAGATGTCCTTGCCATGCAGACGAACCGTTCCGCCATGCCGCGTGGTGTGACCCATGATGGTCGCGAGCAGCGTGGATTTGCCGACGCCGTTGCGGCCGATGATCGACATCGTCTCACCGGCGTCAAGCGCGAGGCATATGTCCTCCAGCACCACGGTCTCGCCGTAACCGGCGAACACTTTGTCCAGTTCGAGAGCGCGCTCAACCATGGCGCCCTCCTTTGTGCCCTTCTTCACCAAGGTAGACGGCGCGCACGTCGGCGTTGGCCATGATCTCTTCGGGCATGCCTTGCGTGAACACCGCGCCCTGCACCAGCACGGTGATCTCCTTGGCGAAACGAAACACGACGTCCATATCGTGCTCGATGATCAGCACGGCGATTTCGGGATCGAGCGCGGCGACCACATCGAGAATGAGGTGACTTTCCGAGGACGGCACGCCGGCCGCCGGTTCGTCGAGCAGCAGAACGCGCGGCTTTTGCGCCAGCGCGATGGCTATTTCCACCAGCCGCTGCCGGCCGTACGGCAATTCGCGCACCAGCTTGAGTGCGTCATCGCCCAACCGCAGAGAATCCAGATGATCGAGCGCCTCGTCGATCACCGCGCGCTTGGAGCCGGCCGAGCGCCAAAGATTGTTGCAGTGACCGTCGCGCTCGCCGATTGTCATGCAGAGGTTTTCCATCACCGTCAGGCCGCGAAACAGCTGATTGATCTGAAAGGTGCGCGCGAGCCCGCGCCGCGCCCGCTCGGCCTGCGAGGTCGCCGTAATGTCCGCGCCGTCAAGAAGCACGCGGCCGGACGACGGCTTGAGCGCGCCGGTGATCAAGTTCACCAACGTCGTCTTGCCCGCGCCGTTGGGGCCGATCAGCGCGCGCCGCGCGCCGCGCTCCAACGAAAGATTGACGTCGCGCGTCACCGACAGCGCGCCGAAGGCGCGGTTTAGCCTCTGTACTTCCAGCACGGCGTCGTTCACGGCTTTTTCCTCATCGAAAAATACCGGCCGGCGTCCTCGAACAGCCCGAGAAGGCCGCGGCGCGCGAACAGCACCGCCAGCACCAGCAAAAGGCCGATGCCGAACTGCCAGAAGGTGGGCGAGAGTTTCGAGAAGTAGTCCTCCAGCACCATGTAGACCACCGCGCCGGCGAAGGCACCGTACAACCGCCCGGTGCCACCGAGGATAAGCATCACCATCACCTTGGCGGAGTTGTCGAAGTCGAACACCGTCAGCGTCACATAGGCGTTGGTCTGGGTGAACAGCGCGCCGGCGACGCCAGCGATGGCTGCGGCGATGGTGTAGACCGTCACCAGCCGGCGGTGCACCGGCGAGCCAATGGCGTGCATGCGCCGCACATTCTCGCGGATGCCGGTGAGTGCCTGGCCGAACGGCGAATAGACGATGCGGCGCACCAAATAGAACACCACCGCCAGCACTCCCAGCACGTAGAGATAATTGACGTGGCCGTAGAGGTCGTAGTCGAACTTGCCGAACAAAGGCGAAATCGTCAGGCCCGGCAGGCCGTCATACCCGCCGGAAATATCGGATCGCAGATTGCCGGTTTCCTGCAGCATGATGGCGGTGGCGAGCGTGAGCATAAGCAGCGTCAGGCCGCGATAGCGCAGCAAAAACCAGCCGCTGATGAAACCGATCAGCGCGGCGACCGCCGCCGCGGCGAACAAAGTCGAGATCGGCTCGCTGTAGCCGAGCCGCGCGATCAAAAGACCGGCGGTATAGGCGCCGATGCCGAAGAACGCGGCGTGGCCGAGCGTCACGATCCCGGCGTAGCCAAGAATAAGATCGAGCGAGAGCGCGAATAGCACCATGATCAAGACTTGGCCACCGAAGGTCATGCGGTCGGGAAAGATGAAAAATGCCGCGATCGCGATCAGCCACGGCAACGCCTCGGGCCAGCGGAATCGATGACGGCTCACCAGATATTCGGCGGCGCGTTCGCGAGCCTCGATACGGGCGGCGCTTCTGGTGTCACTCGCGGCCATAGAACCCCGCCGGCTTGACCAGCAACACCGCGACGGTCACGGCGTAAATGAAAAAGCCGCCGGCATCCGCCAGTAGATATTTTCCAGCGGTGTCGAAAACACCGAGCACAAAGGCCGCCAGCAGCGTGCCTTTCAGGCTGCCGAGACCGCCAACGGCGACCACGATCAGGAACAGCACGAGATAGATCACCGCGAAGCTCGGCGAGAGGCCAAACAACTGAATGGCGAGCCCGCCACCGAGCGCGGCGAGCCCGGAGCCGACCGCAAACGTCAGCGTGAACAGCAAATCGACATTGATGCCGACCGATTCCGCCATGCGCCGGTTGTCGACCGCGGCCCTGATCTTGGCGCCTATATTCGTGCGCTCGAAGCCGTACCAGAGCACAGCGATCAGGAATGCACCGAGCACTATCAGAAAGGCGCGGTAGCTGGGAAAGTTGCGGAAGCCGAGATTGATGTCGCCTTGCAGCCATTCCGGCAGCGGCACCGACTTGGGGATCGGCCCGTAGAAATACGTGAAGGTCGCGATCGACATGAAGGCCAAGCCGATGGTGAGCAACACCTGTTCAAGATCGGTGGCCTTGTAGAGCCGGCGATAGAGATAGCGCTCGAACGGAATGCTGATCAGCCCGACCGAAACGGATGCGATGATGAGCGAAGGGACAAAGTCGATGCCGAGCGTTCGCGTCAGCGTGACGACGATATAGCCGCCGGCCATGGCGAAGGCGCCGTGCGCCAGATTGACGAAGTTCATCAGCCCCATCGTCACCGACAGGCCGACCGAAGTGATGAACAGGAACATGGCATAGGCCAAGCCGTCGAACAGAATGCTGACAGCTATGATGGCAAAATGCGGCACGAGCCCCACCCCGTAGCGACGAAAAACGCCGCCGCGTCTTTATGCGCGGCGGCGCTGTCGAGTGTCAATTTACAACGCGGCGGCTATGAGCCGCAGCGGCCTACTTTGAGTTCCTTGCACTCGTCCTTCACCGCCTTCGTGGTGCCGAGGATCTTCTCGCCGAGCTTGCCGTCCGGCTTGCGATAGACCTCCATGGCGTGCTCGTCCTGCACGATGTCGCGCGTGGCGGGATCGATCATGACGTGCCCGCGCGGGCCGTTGGCCGACCAGCCCTTCATCGCATCGACGAACTTGGTGCCGTCCGACGCGTTGCCGTTGAGCTTTTTGATGGTGTCGAAGATGGCATGCATGGTGTCCCAGCCCGCCGCCGACATGAAATCCGGATAGGAGTCCTTGCCGTACGCGTCGTGCCAAGCCTTGTTGAACGCCTTGTTGTCGGCATTGTCGAGATCGACCGCATAGTGGCCCATCACGATGGTGCCGATGGCGGCGTCACCCATGTCCTGCAGCTTGTTGTCGGGGATCAGGTCCATCGGCCCGATCAGCTTGACGCCGGCCTTGCGCATGCCGAGTTCGCCGTACGCTTTCATTACGCCGGCCGCGTGCGCGCCCGACGGAATGAACACGTACATGCAGTCGGGATGCTCGTCCTTGACCTTCTGGAAGAACGGCGTGAAGTCTGGCACCTGCACCGGGCTGCCCATTGGGATCGAGTCGGTGATCTTGCCGCCGGCCTTCTCGAAACCGGTCTTGAACGCCTCGGTCGAATCCTTGCCGGGCGGGAAGTCGGTATAAGCCATGGCCGCAGTCTTGCAGCCGATCTTGTTGTAGGCGTAGGCACCCATCGGATAGGCCGGGTGCCACATGCTGAACGACAGCCGCACGATGTAGGGCGACAGGTTAGTGATCCAGGCGGTGCCGGCATTGGCTATCACCATTGGAACCTTGGCCTGGGTGATGGTCGGCGCCAGCGCGATCGCTGACGGCGAGAACACAAAACCGGTGACGATCTGCACCTTGTCGTTGGTGATCAATTCGGTGGTGACGGTCTTGGCCACGGCGCCGGTCGGCGGGCCCTCGTCGCGCTTGATGATCTCGACCGTGTTGGGCGCAAGGTCCTTGGCATGCAGCTTGACGTAGAGATCGAAGGCCTTGTCGACCTGATGACCCAAGTCGGCATTGGCGCCGCTAAACGGCAACACCACGCCGATCTTCACGTTTTCAGCCTGGGCGGTTCCGCCCACTGTCAGGGCCAGGGCCGCACAGCCCAGCCATCCCAAGAATTTCATTTGAGTGATCCTCCCTTTACATCTTTGAACTAGTTGGGAATCCCACTAATTCAGGAGCCGATTTTCCGGCCCACTCGCGCTAAATCTGGCCAATTCACGGGCCGCGGTCAATCGACATCGGCGCGCCTGCACGTCGTTGCATGCACAGTCGTGCGGTTCGCACGCAAACATCAATACTGGCTTGGGGTTGGAAGGCGCGAAATTACGCGGTTAGGCCGCGGATTTTGTGGCCACCCGCTCGGCCGCTGGCGTTGAGGCGGCCGGATTGCCGTCTTTTTGGTTGAGCATCATTTCCAGGGTTGCAACCTCGACCCGGTTCCGCCCACGCTCCTTGGCAACGTAGAGCGCCTGGTCGGCCCGGGCGAGCAGTTCGGCGACGTCGAGCGCCGCCTCCTCGCAATGTACAAGTCCGATGCTCACTGTCGCACAGACCGGGCGGTTGTCGACCTCAAGAGTGGCATGCGCGAATCTTTCACGGATCCGCTCAGCCACGACCAACGCTTTCTCCCGGCTGGTATCGCACAGCACCGCGGCAAACTCCTCGCCGCCGAGCCGCCCGAGCAAATCGGACGCGCGCACCGAATGGCGTGCGGATTCGGCGAAAATTTCCAGCACGCGATCGCCGAGCGCATGGCCGAAGCGGTCGTTGATCGACTTGAAGTGGTCAAGATCGATCAGCAACACGGCGACCGGCCGCGGATTGGCGATGTGGCGCTTGGCGAGCTGGGCCGCATCTTGCAGAAACGAGCGGCGGTTGGCGATACCAGTGAGCGGATCGACCATCGCCGCCGTGCGGTGACGCAGCTCGGTGCGCTCCTTCGCCATCGCCAGCAGGATGAAGGCGACCGAAATCGTGAACAGCAACGCCTCGAACGAGAGCACGGTGAGCCACACGCTGCCGAGCATGTGGTTGCCCGGAGCAATCGGCAGCACCGACACCAGCGGCGTGCGCAGCAGAAACAAGGCGCCGTGCGCGAACAGCATGAAAATTGCGGGCCAGCGCGATACCAACGGCTCGCTGCGGCCGTGCCAAAACTCGTATGCGGTGAGCCACGTGTAGGTCGTGATGATGCCGGACGCGATTAACGCGCGGGTGTCGACGGCATCGGCGAGCACCGGCAGCCGGCAAACCAGCAGCCACAGCACCGCGCCGGTGACGAGATAGACTGGCTCGGCCGGGCGACCGTCGAACACGCGCGCGCCGGTCCAGGTCACCGCGAAGGCAGTGAACAGCAGCGCGTTGGCAAGATCGATGGTGATGAGGTCCGGCGCCGAGCCGTACATGCCGAACAGCACGATCGAGGCGGCGCGGATCAGATGGGCAAAGCCCCACCAGGCGACGGCATAGATCGAAGTGTTCTGCACCCAGACGAACAGCAGCAGCAATCCGAGGATTGCTTCCACGTAGATCGTCACCATGAAGAGGGTGTTGACGTCGAGTGTCATCAACCGATACCGCCCGTTTGACGCCCCTGCCCGGTTTTTTCGTTGCGGGCCCTAGGGTTAGGGATAGAACGGCGGCGGTAATGAAGTCATGAATGGGCCGCGATCCGGCCCGGCCAATGCGCCGATATGGTTTCAGGCGCGTTTCCGAAATCGCTGGCATCCGAATTGCACCACCGCAATTGCGTACAAAACGGCTCCAAAAACCGGTTCGTGGGCGGACTTGTCCCCCCTTTAGGGGTCAACTAGGGTCGTTTTCGTCCCCACCCGCCACCCGGAACCGGGCATGCAGATCCGCGACGGCATCGTTGACGCCATCGGCCACACGCCACTGATCAAGCTCAGACGCGCGTCGGAGACGACCGGTTGCATCATCCTCGGCAAGGCCGAATTCATGAATCCGGGCGGCTCGGTCAAGGACCGCGCCGGCCGCCAAATGATCCTGGAAGCCGAAAAACGCGGTGAACTGCGCCCCGGCGGACTGGTGGTCGAGGCAACCGCCGGCAATACCGGCATCGGGCTCGCGCTGGTCGCCAATGCGCGCGGCTATCGCACGCTGATCGTGATCCCGGAAACGCAAAGCGAAGAAAAAAAGGACATGTTGCGGCTGTGCGGGGCTGAACTCGTGCAAGTGCCGGCTGTGCCGTATAGCAATCCGAACAACTACCAGCATGTCGGCCGAAGACTGGCCGAACAGCTCAAGAAGACCGAGAAGAACGGCGTCATCTTCGCCGACCAATGGAACAATCTAGACAACCGCAAAGCCCATTACGTCTCCACCGGTCCCGAAATCTGGCAGCAAACCGAAGGCAAGATCGACGGCTTCATTTGCTCCATGGGCACTGGCGGCACCATCGCCGGGGTGTCGAGCTATCTGCGTGAAATGAAAAAGGAAATCGTCATCGGCGTCGCCGATCCGCGCGGCGCCGCGATGTATAATTTTTTTGCGCATGGCGAGGCCAAAGCAAGCGAAGGCGGCTCGATCACCGAGGGCATCGGACTGGGCAGAATTACGCCGATCATCGCAGACGTGAAGGTAGACAAAGCCTATCTCGTGCCAGACGAAGAGGCTCTTCCGCTGATCTTCGATCTTCTTCTGCACGAAGGTCTCTGCCTCGGCGGCTCCTCCGGCATCAACGTGGCGGGCGCCATCCGGCTGGCGAAGGAACTCGGCCCCGGCCGCATCATCGTGACGGTGCTTGCCGACTATGGCACGCGCTATCAGTCCAAGCTGTTCAATCCGGCT
>Ga0181522_10000297_pt1 | contig 39076 bp, 32 predicted proteins | sample PEATcosm2014_Bin_27_FD_121103 | JGI IMG/M metagenome (GOLD analysis project Ga0181522, IMG submission 121103) | Peatland microbial communities from MTU Mesocosm Facility, Houghton, MI, USA - PEATcosm2014_Bin05_10_metaG | ecosystem: Environmental > Terrestrial > Soil > Wetlands > Peat | place...
GGAATCCCGTTCTCTATGATGCCAACAGGCCGCCATCCGGTCACCCGAACCATGCTCAGTATCCCTCACATGATTGTGGTCTTCGTGATCGTCCTGGTCGTATTTGGGCCCCAGAAGCTTCCCGAACTCGCCCGCAGCTTGGGCAAACTTATGGCGGAATTTCGCAAGGCTTCCACCGACTTTAAGTCCGCTTTCGAAAATGAAATGCGCGATCTGGAACGCCAGGCTGCCGAGGTCGAGCGCAAAAAGCGCGAATTACAGGCCGCCGCGGCAACTCAGCTTCAGCCGGCCACCCTAGCGACGCCCTCTGGTGCTGAGACGCAGCCGGGCCCCGCAGCGTTAGCAGCGCCCGAGGCCGGCGAAGGCGCGACCGAAGCCCCGGTCATTACGCCCGTGCCCGAATCCGTGGCGCGCTCCTCGGGGTCCTCCGGATTCAGCTCGGCCGAAGCCAGTTCAGCCGACTCCAACACTGAAACGCCCTCCTCACCATCCCCGGACAAGAATGCGCCCGAGAACGGCGACAAGGCCGACGTCTCCGCTTCGCCTAACGCCCTAGACGCCCCTCATGACTACAAGCAGCCAGCCTGAGGCACTCTCGACGATTCCGGTCCCGGAGCCTGAAGAGGGAGGTCAGATGACCTTCTTCGAGCACCTCGTTGAGCTTCGCAAACGGCTCATCAACTCGCTGATCGCCATCGGCATTGGCGCGTTCATTGGCGTGTACATCGCCAAATACATCATCGTTTTTATCACTCGTCCGATGCTCGCCGCTTTGAAAGCCGCAAACCTCCAGCAGCAGTTGGTCTATACACACCCGGCCGGCGGCTTCAATCTCATCCTCACATTGGGCATCTACATCGGCATCGTGCTGGCCTCGCCTGTGGTGCTGTACCAGATCTGGCTGTTCGTCGCCCCCGCTTTATACAAACACGAGCGCAGCGCCATCACCGGATTCTTGTTCTCGACTGTATTTCTGTTTTTGGGGGGAATTGCCTTCGGCTATTTCGTCACACTCCCGTACATGCTCAACTTTCTCGTTAAATTCACGATCGTCAGCTTGCCCGGCGTCGTGCCTATGATTACCGTCACCGAATATTTCGATCTGACGCTGATGGTCCTGCTCGGCTTCGGCTTGGTATTCGAGTTGCCGATCCTGATTTTCTTTCTGACGGTCTTCGGAATTGTCACTCCGGCGTTCCTTTGGAAAAATGTGCGCTATGCGATCCTGGTCATTGCCATCGTGGCCGCGATCATCACGCCGACACCCGACGCCATGACCATGCTGATCTTCATGGCGCCGATGGTGGGTCTCTACTTCATCGGAATCGCCGTTTCCGCGGTGGTGGTGCGAAACAAGAACAAGCGGTTGGCCGCCGAGGCCGCCGGGAAAGCCTGAATGAACCAGATGCCTTCGCGAGGACTAGCGGCGACGCCCGCACGACGATATCCGGCGTGGTTTGGTCTTTTTCTGGCTGTTGCCGTGGCGGCCGGTTGCAAGTCCGGTGACGCAACGCGCGGCTCGGCCACCGCTCCGGTCGTTAGCGCCTCTCCGAAGGCCCCGGCCCAGATGCCCGACGAGGATACTCCCCCGGCTGACAAAACCGGTGGATTCGATGGCAAACTGGCATTCGCCGATGTGGCCAAGCAAGTGGATTTTGGGCCACACCCCTCCGGCTCTCAAGCCATCGCCCAGGTCCAGGATTACATTCTCTCCGAACTCTCGAGCGCCGGCTGTACTGCGGACGTCGATCCGTTCACGGCGCAGACGCCCGCCGGGCCGATCTCGATGAAGAATATTTTAGTGAAGATCCCGGGCGAACGGCCGGGAATCATCATGCTCGCCACCCACTACGACACCAAGAGGCTCGACGATTTCGTTGGTGCCGACGACGGCGGATCCTCCACGGCCGTCATGCTGGAGCTGGCCCGCCTGCTATGCGCCCAGCAGGGCCGCTACCAGGTTTGGATCGCCTTCTTTGACGGGGAGGAAGCCGTCAATCGCGAATGGAAAGATCCCGACAACCGCTACGGCAGCCGTCAGATGGCCGCCAAGCTCGCCATGAGCGGAGACTTGAGCAAGATTCGAGCTTTTTTGCTCGCCGACATCGTCGGCAGCCGCGAGCTGCGAATCAAGCGCGACTCGAATTCCGACAAAGCGCTCACCGACCTGATCTGGGCCACGGCAAGGAATCTGGGATACTCCGGGGTGTTTGTCAATGATGCGACCGCAATCGAGGACGACCATCAATCCTTCTCGACCCGCAACGTCCGCACCGTCGATGTGATCGACCTCGAAATCCCGTATTGGCACACGCCCCAGGATACCGTCGACAAAATCAGCTCAAAGAGTTTGACGATCGTCGGCCACGTTTTTGTGGAAAGCATTAAACAGCTGCAGACGAAATAGCGCGATCTAGCCAGGCTCCGGAAGTTTCGGACGTCATCCTTCAAAGCCAACATTCTTGCCCTTTTGCGCGATCGAGTGCTTGCCGAACTTTTCGTCATCCCGGTAGGGAAAATCCGAACGGTAGTGGCTGCCGCGGCTTTCTTCCCGCGCCAGGGCCGAGCGCGCCATCACGAGCGCCAAGGATAGCAAGCTGCGCACCTCATATTCGGCCCGCCCGGGCTTCTCAGATTTCGGTAGCTCCGTCGCTTGTAGTTGCGTAATGGCCCCGGCCAGATCTTTTCCATCGCGCATGATTCCGATTTGCCGCCACACCACATCTCGAATTTTGTCCAATGCGGCGGGATACGGTTTGCCGTTGCCAGGTTTTGAGCCCGCATTGGCATTTGGCGTGTTCCCGGGTTTGGGCGCTGGGCTTCCCGGCAATCCTACCGCTTGGCGTTTTTTTACCGGCGCGTCTTTCATCATCGCTTGGCCGCTGCGGGCTCCGAACACCAATCCTTCGAGAAGGGAATTACTCGCCAAACGATTCGCGCCATGCACCCCGGTATCCGCGGTTTCCCCCGCGGCGTACAGCCCTGGCAGCGAGGTGCGCCCCCACAAATCCGTCTTGACGCCGCCCATCATGTAGTGTGCGGCGGGACAAACCGGCGCGACGTCGGTCGCCAAGTCCAAGCCATAGTTTGAGCAAGTGTCGTAAATGCGCGGGAAGCGCTTCCGCAGGAACTCCTCGCTCTTTTTCGTCATGTCCAGGTACACGTAGGCCGCGTCGGTGCGGTGCATTTCGCTGACGATGGCGCGCGCTACGATATCGCGCGGAGCAAGTTCTTGCGCTTCGTTGTATCGCTTCATGAAGCGTTCCAGGTTCACGTTGCGCAGAACGCCACCCTCGCCGCGCAGCGCTTCCGACAGTAGAAAGCGTGGCGCACCCTTGATCGCCAAGGCCGTTGGATGAAACTGCATGAACTCCATGTCCGAAAGTACGGCCCCAGCGTCGTATGCGATGGCCATGCCGTCTCCCGTTGCCCCGTCCGGGTTCGTCGTTTCTCGATAAACCCGGCCCAGACCCCCGGTTGCCAGCAACACCGCTCCGGCGCGCACCTCGTGCTGCGAACCGTCTAACTCATCGATGAAGCGAACCCCCGCTACGCTTCCCGATTCCGCGATCAGCGAGGTCGTGAAGGCCTGCGCGCGTAGATGGAGGTGGGGAATGGTATGCGCGCGCGCGAGCAGCGCCCGGACGATTTCCCGTCCCGTCGAATCGCCATGCGCGTGCAGGATGCGCGACCTGCTGTGCGCCGCTTCCCGCGTGAACGCCAATTTCGTGCCCGCACGATCGAATTCCGTGCCCCATTCGATCAATTCCGTTATGTACTTCGGTCCCTCCTCGACCAGCAGCGCCACCGCTTCGGCCCGGCAAAGTCCGTCGCCCGCTTTGAGGGTGTCCTGCTCGTGCAGACTGACTTCGTCTTCGTCGCTCAGTGCTACCGCGATTCCGCCCTGCGCAAAAGACGTCGCCGAATCGCTCAAATCGGATTTCGCCAGCACCAGCACGCTGCCCGCATCGCTCAACTCGATCGCCGCGCGCAGGCCGGCGACTCCAGAACCCACTACAACGTAATCAGCACGGTGGGATTTAGGGGGATGCGTCATGAGCAGCGATCGCGCAATTGCCCGAGTATCGTAGCAGGAATTCTCCCGAGGTAGCACAGGCACTCTTGCCGGTGCCTGACAAAGGCCGCACCCCGGGACCTCCGTGAGGGCAAATCCAGAACCTCGACACTGTGCTACATTTCCTATACCCGCTCAATGAACCCAAAACGCATTTCTGTAAATTCGTCAGCCGGCAAGTATACGATCGTGTGCGGCACCGGCATCCTCCGGCGCGCAGCCAAGGAAATTGCGAGCCTCGGAAAGTTCTCCAGCGTGCACTTTGTGTCCGCGCCGAAGGTCTGGCGAGCTGTCGGAAACAGCGTTCATCGGGACTTGGGCGCGCGAGGTTCCAGCGTTGTACATCTGAAAAACGACGCCGAAACGCTGAAGAATCTGCGCACGGTGGAGTCGATTTCCCGCGACCTGGTTCGCTCCGGAGCCGACAGAAAATCTCTTATCGTTGCGGTCGGTGGCGGAGTCATCGGCGATGTAGTCGGATTTGTCACCGCCTCTTATCTCCGTGGCGTTGCCTTGGTGCACGTGCCGACCACGCTCGTCGCCCAGGTCGACAGTTCCATCGGCGGCAAGACCGGTGTGAATCTGCCGGAAGGGAAGAATCTAGTGGGCGCGTTCTACCCGCCCAAATTGATCCTCACAGATCCCGCGGTTCTCAGCACGCTGCCCGATCGCGAATTCCGCGGCGGCCTCGCCGAGATCATCAAGCACAGCATCATCGCCGACCCCAAGATGTTCGCTTACCTGGAAATAAATATGGGTAAGGTGCTGCGACGCGAGCGCAGCGCGCTCGAGTACTTGATTCCGCGCAATGCTGCCATCAAGGCCCGCGTGGTTACCAAGGACGAACGCGAATCCGGCCTTAGGGAGATTCTGAATTTCGGGCACACCTTTGCCCACGCTCTTGAAAGCACGACGAAGTACCGTCGCTACCAGCACGGCGAAGCCGTCGCTTGGGGAATGATGACTGCTGCTCTGCTGGCCCACGAAATTGGTATTTGTAGTCCTGACTACGTCTCGCGAATCGTTGCGCTTGTGCGGCAAATCGGCCCGCTGCCACCGTGGCCACGCGTGCCTGGCCGCTCGTTAATCAACGCGATGCGCTCCGACAAGAAAACGCTCCACGGCAAGCTGCGTTTCGTTTTGTCCCCGCGCTTGGGCAAAGCCGGTTCTTACGACGACGTCCCGCTCGATGCCGTCGAACGGGTGCTGCATTTTGCTCCGCAGTTCCTTGCGAAATCGGTCATGCATAAATCGGACGCCCATGCCTGAATCGACTGTTTCAGCGAAGGGAACTCTTCCCGAAGGCGCGCGGTCCGAAGCGGACGCTTCGCGCCAGGTTCGCGAGATGTTCACACAAATCGCTCCTCGCTACGATCTGTTGAACCATCTACTTTCGCTGCAACTCGATCGTCTCTGGCGCGCCCGCGTGGCACGCCGCCTGCGTCCCATTCTGATGCGCCCCGACGCGCTGGTTCTCGATCTCTGCTGCGGCACCGGCGACCTGGCGTTCTCTCTTGCTCATTCCGCCCGGGCCCGAATCATCGGCGCGGATTTCTCCCACGCGATGCTCGTGCGCGCCCGCGCAAAGAGTATTTCGTCGCCGTCTCGTTCCGGCGCGAATTCTGCCGCGCCGATGCCATTTTTTGAAGCCGACGCGCTGCGCCTGCCCTTCGCCGACGCATCCTTCGATCTGATTAGCACCGCCTTCGGCTTCCGCAATCTCGCGAACTACGAAGCCGGCTTGCGTGAAATCCATCGCCTCCTCAAACCGGGTGGCACCCTCGCGATTCTCGAATTTACTGAACCCCCTGACGGACTCCTCGGCGATCTCTATCGGTGGTATTTCCGAAACGTGCTCCCCCGCATCGGGAGCCTTATTTCCGGCGACCGTTTCGCGTACTCCTACTTACCGGCATCTGTTTCCCGCTTCTACCGCCCAAAGGAACTCGCATCATTAATGGCCATCGACGGCTACGAAGGAGTTGAGTTTCGGGTCTGGACCTTGGGTACCGTAGCCTTGCACACCGCGACAAAACGGTAGCTACCCTCTTCAGAGGGCGGGGTTTAGATGCGGATAGACCCATGCCCTAGCGACAAGCAAGAATCCCGCCTCTAAAAGTTTTTCGTGATTTTCTTCCGGAGTTACTCTTCCAACCCCACAGCCCGCAGTTTCGCCAGCAAAGTCTTCGGCGACACCCCAAGCTTTTCCGCCGCCCGCGTCTTGTTCCACTTGGACTCCCGCAGCGCTCCTTGCAAAACGACGCGCTCCACATGCGCCAAGGCTCGTCCGCTAATCTCCTCCAGCGACCCTTCCCAGTTAAAAGTCTGCGGCAGCATCCCCGTTGGCAAACTCTCAACGTCTGGCCGCGCGGAAGGCAACTGCAAGTCATCGGCATCGATACTCAATCCATCCGCCAAAATCACCGCCCGCTCCAAGGTATTCTGCAATTCGCGAACGTTTCCCGGCCACCGGTAACTCAGCAGCCTTTCCTTTGCTCCTTCCGAAAGTTCCAAGCCGGGTTTCGCAAACTCGCGGCTGAATTTCTCGAGGAAATGCTCCGCCAGCATCAGTACATCCTCGCCGCGCTCGCGCAGCGGAGGAATGGTCATCGGCACCGCCGAAATGCGAAAATACAAATCCTCGCGGAACAATTTCTCCTCGATCAGTTTTCGCAGGTCGCGATTCGTGGCGACCACGATGCGCACATCCACATCGATCGATTGCGTTCCGCCGACACGCTCAAACCGTCTCTCCTCCAGCACACGCAAAAGTTTCGCCTGAATCGCCAGCGGCAGTTCGCCAATCTCATCCAAAAACAACGTACCGCGATGCGCCAGGTCCATCTTCCCGACCTTGCGCGCCCCGGCTCCGGTGAAGGCCCCCTTTTCGTGCCCGAATAATTCGTTCTCGACCAATCCCTCGGGTATCGCCGCGCAATTCAGCGCCACGAACGGCTGCTCGCGCCGCGGCGACAAATGATGGATCGCGCGTGCGAACAGCTCCTTGCCGGTTCCGCTTTCCCCCAGCAATAGCGCCGTCGAATCCGTAGCCGCCACACGTTGGATCTGCTGGCTCACGTCGCGGATCGAGCTGTGTTCCCCGACGATCCGCGGGAATCCGTACCGCGCCGCATATTCCTCGCGCAGCAAAATGTTCTCCCGCAGCATCTCCTGCTGCTGCGCCGCTCGCTGCACCAAGAGTTTCAAATGATCGAGGTCTACCGGCTTCTGAAGAAAATCGAAAGCCCCTTCCTTCATAGCGGTGACCGCTTCTTCCACCGACCCGAACGCGGTCAGCAAAATCACCGGAATCGTCGCGTCCGCGTTCTTAGATGCCTGCAACACCTCCAGCCCGGATGCTCCCGGCAATTTCAGGTCGGTCAGCACCAGCAGGTAGCGTCGCGCGCGAATTTTCTGGATCGCAGCCGTCCCATCCGGCGCTTCGTCCACCGTATAGCCCGCGCGTTCCAGCGCCTTGCGCAGCATCGCGCGCAGTTCGTTCTTGTCTTCCACAAGCAGCAGAGATTCCATGTGCTCCGTTTTTACCACGAATCCATAGAGGCTCCTGTGGGAACTAAGAGCCAGTGTGCGGAGAAGGGAAGCAGCAAACCAGAAACAGCGAACTAGTGAAGCGAAGATGGGATGGACTAGAGAAGAACCAAGTTCGGAAAGCAGCCGGGCATAGCGGCACGAATCTTTACTACTTCCTTACTTCCTATTTCGACTCTTCGTTATCTCGCCCAGCCGGGATCGCCACCCGACTTCCGCAGTTCGTCTTCGAGATCTGAAATGTGCTGTTTCATTTGGGCGATCTCCTGCTTCTTGGCTTCAATCTTGGTGTCGTTGTCGGTGATATCTTTGCGGCTGTATTGCTGGGCCAGAGCTTTCTGCGGATCGCTGTAATACTGTACCTGAGCCTTCTGTGCCTCGCGCTGCAAGATGTCGAGTTCCTGCTCCGCCTGCGCTAATTTGTCGCGCGCTTCCTTGAAACGCTTGCGCCAGGCTTCCTCGCCGTTCTTGGTTGCGCCGTCGGCTGGAGCTTTATCCTTATCCCCGGTCACCTCGGCGCCTTGCTTCGGCTCCCCGTTCGTCGTCGCAGCCGCAGCGGCTGCCGCAGGGGCCGGAGTTGCGCCGCCGAAATCCTCATTCGTGTAGACTTTCTTGGGTTTCGGTTCGGCCTTCTTCTGTTCCCGGGCTTTGCGGGCCGCATCCGCGACCGGATCCGTGGCGCCTTGCTGCGTCGTATCCTGCTGCTGTTGCTGCTGAGCAATGGCCGCAATCCCAGCCAGCCCTACCACTGGCAAGATCACGAGCACGTAGACTCCGGTCTTTCGCCAAGTTATTGCTCGCATGTGTGCCTCCCCGGCGCCGAGGTGGACCACCTCGGAATCACTTGTCCTTAAATCTCCATGATGTGCTTCTTCAATTCTACCTCTTCCGCGCTCCCGCTGCGCCACTCCGGTAGCGTAACGATAAAGGCAGCGCCGCCGGCGGGCTGGTTCCTCGCCTCCACTTGCCCGCCATGTTGCACGATGATCTTTTGTACCACCGCCAGGCCTAATCCCGTGCCGTGCGGCTTTGTGGTGAAGAAAGGACGAAACAAATTCGGCAGGGCTTCGCCCGCGATTCCCGGTCCGTTGTCGGCAATCGTGATCCGCTGAAAGCCAATCTCGCCACCGCGCACAATCTCACCCCGAACAAGCACCACGCCGTCCTTCGCCTCCGCGCAAGCCTCGGCCGCATTCCGCGCCAGGTTCAGCATCGCCTGGCGCAGCAGACTTTCGTCTCCTGCCACGCTGCCAAACTCACCCTCACTGCGCACCGCTACACGGGGCATTCCGCCGCTAATCTCCGTTACCACCTTATCGACCACACCTTGCAAATCGACGACCTCTTCGGAAATCTCGAGTGGCCGTGCATACTTGAGGAATTCGGTCACCACATGTGTGATGTTCCGTGTCTGCTCCAGGATGCGTTCTGCATGATCCAAAATCTCGGCATCCGCGGATTCGGCTCGAATCATCTGCGCGTAGCCTGAAATCGTCGCCAGCGCATTCTTGAATTCGTGCGCGATTCCCGCGGAAAGCTCGCCCAGCGCCGCGAGGTGCTTTTTCAGCTCGATCTGCTGCTGCAACGCCGCCAATTCCGTCAAGTCGCTCAGCAGGCAAATCGCGCCGCTGACCTTTTCATTGCCCCGCCGCACCGGCGAAATCGTCACGCCAAGCCGTCTCACCTCTCCTGTCGGAGAGGTGTGGCTCACCTGCTCGCGCCGGAAGACCTTTCCACCCGCCAGGCACTCCGCTATCAACCTCGTCAGCTCCGAAGACTCCTCCAGCACCTCGCTGTACCGTCGGTAATTCAATCCGTGGATTCCCAGCGCTTGCTCCGCCGCCGGGTTCGCGCCGGAAATGATTCCCGGCGCGTTCACCATCAGGAAGCCCGCCGGCATGTTTCGCGTGACTTCTTCGCTCAGTCGTTCGGTATGCTCGGCGCGTTCCTTCTCGATGCGATGCAGTCGCTCTAGTTCTTTTTCCTGCTCCCGCAATTTCTGGATCACGCCTTGCATCGATGCGGTCATGAACGCCGCACTGTTTTCGATGCGCGTCGGCGCATGCATCTCGTTTTTGCGAGCTTCGCGCGTGTCTCTGATAAATTTCCTCACCAGATGCAGCACCAGCCAGGCAATCGCGGCCAGGATCAGCGCCAGCCCGATCGCGAGTGCTTTCAGGTTCGGTGGTCCACCGTTTTGAAGAATGGCCAACATTAGAAGAGAGCTCGAACCACCATTTTGCCGCCTTCGCTTACTCTGCTCATCAGAGGAAAAAGTGACTAACCACGTACCGTGCCGTCAGCGGCCCGAGATAAACCACCAATAGCGCCGCGATTCCTAGAAACGTGCCCAGGGGCAATTGGTATTGGCTCGCCAGCATCCACCGCAAACCCTTCAGAGTCCCCAGGTTTCGCCGGCTGGCGCGCTCTGCGAGCGCAAGTTGCCAGCCGGAAACATACAATCCGAGAATGATCGCGCCGCCCACGATACTCCCCAGCAGGGTCCCCAGCAGAATCGTCAGGAAGGTTCCGCGGAGTCCCAGAAACGCTCCGGCCATCGCCATCATTTTCACGTCGCCTAATCCCATGCCGTCGCGTCCGCGAAGTACTTTGTACATCGCCGCCGCCCCCCACAGCAGGAGGCTGCCGAAAGCGGCGCCCATCAGTCCATCGAGCAATCCAAGCAGGTAGCCGGGCGGCACTCGATGAAACAAGCTCAAGGTAAGCCAGAAGGCTGTTCCGTCGTCCGGCGGTACCCAGGCCGACAAAAAAAGGCCTGTTACAAATCCAGGCCAGTTAATTAAATCGGGAAGCAAGCGAACCCGCAAATCGGTAATCGTCAAGACGACGATCAAGCAGGTAAACACCAGCCACTTCACGGTTGTCTGGGTCAGGCCAAAATCCAGATAACACGCTACGAATAAGAGCCCCGTCAACAATTCCACCAGCGGATACATGGGCGAAATCGGGTATCCGCACGAGCGGCATTTCCCGCATAGCCACAGCCACGCAAACAACGGCACGTTGTCATACGCCTTGATGGGCGTCTCGCAACGTGGGCACCGCGATCGCGGCGTGACAATCGACACCCCTTCCGGAATCCGCGTGATGCAGACGTTCAGGAAGCTCCCAAGCACAATCCCGAAAAGAAAAAAAAAGGCGATGACCACATCATCGACTTTGCCACAGGACCCGGAGCCCCTCAATAAACCCATATCTAACCCGTGTCCGATGAATTACATAGCGGACTGTTTCGAGCACCGATCGGCTCAGATTTCCAGGAAAATCGGCGTTTTCTTGCGCAACATCCGCAATCCCCAGACCATTCCCCGCGTTTTTCATTCGAGCTCGGCTCCCCTCCAGGTCCGATGGTCTTTTCTCATTCCGGCGGTTTTGCTTCAAGAAGTATCAACGGTAAACTGTTCACTGCCGAGTTTCTGCCATGCACTGGTTCGAACGCCGCATCCGCCGCTACGAGCATCGCCGCTGGACGACCGACGACAACCGTCGCGTCCAGCCCTTCGACTGGGGCCTGGAGCACATCGGCGGTGACTCCGCGCACCCGGATCCCGCCGCCTACGTCCGCGAATACGCCAAGCATGCGATCGAAAACAGTCCAGCGTGGCTCGCCACGGCCCCTGCGAGCGACTATGTCCTCGACCCGGAAAATGTCCTCACATTCACCAGCTCGATAACGTCGCCGTGGCCCGAAAACAATACCGTCCACGCCCAATTCTTCCCTTCAAAAGCGGCTGCTGCAGCCGGCCAATCGCGCCGCGCGATGCCCGCCGTGGTCCTTCTCCCCAACTGGAACGCCAAATGGCACGGCCAGCGAGGCCTTTGCGAGTGGCTCCAGCGCATCGGCATCACGGTTCTGCGCCTGAGCCTCCCCTACCACGACCGCCGCATGGCCAAAGGCCACGAGCGGGCCGACCAGCTGGTCGGCCCCAATATCGGTCTAACCCTGCAGGCGAACCGTCAAGCCGTCCAGGACACTCGTCGCTGCCTCCGTTGGCTCGAGCAACAGGGCTTTACAAGCCTGGGTATCTTGGGCACCAGCATCGGCTCGTCAGTGGGCTACATCACCATGGTTCACGATGACGCTCTCCGCGCAGGTGGTTTCTTCCACGTCTCCACCTATTTCGCCGACGTCGTTAGCGGGGGCATGACCACCACCCACGTCTGGGAGAGCCTCCGCCATCACGTCACGGTAGACGAACTGCGTGAGTTCTGGGCTCCGGTAAGCCCGATGCCCTACGTCGAGCGCGGCTTAGGTGCAAACAAGAATGCGTTCATGGTCTACGGCAAGTACGATCCGACCTTCCTGCCCGAGCTAACCGCTCAAATGCTGGCCGCCCTCCGCCAGCACGGCGCCAACCTCCGCACCCTTGAACTCCATTGCGGCCACTACTCCTTGGAGCTTCCGCCATTCAGCCATATAGCCGGCTACCGCATGCTGACCTTCCTGCGCTCCGCTTTGGCCCAGTAGCGTCTCGCGGCTCCCGGTTTCCGTACTACGCGGCGCTCTTCACACGTCATTGCGCAGAAAGATAGGCGTCTACTACGGTGGACGCGATGAACGTGAACAGCAAAGATCCTGAAGCTAACAAGCTGGCCCGTCCGTTGGCCAGCGAAACGTGCGAGACCTTTTCCCTACGCTTTGGCTAGGCCAACAGGTGAACCCCTGCTCTGCAGGGGTGAGGATTTTCGCAAAACCGAAGTGCAGCCTGCGCCCCTATAGATTGCATTGCCGATTTCTTTCCTATCGTTCGAATAGGAAGTATGGCGGAATCGGATCAGTGCAGAATCGCGGAGAAGGTGCCACTGGCGACGAGCGACGAGACTGTCTCGATTTCCGCTGACAGGGGGCGATCCTCGACGACTTTCGCGGATACGCCGCGCACTGCCGCCATCGCTTTCTTCGCCAACGTCCCGGTTTGCAGCGGGGCTAGCAGATCGATCCCCTGGCAGGCGCAAAGCAGCTCGATCGCCAGCGTGTGGCGCAAATTTCCGAGCATGCGCTCCAGCCGCCGCGCCGCACTCATGCCCATCGATACGTAGTCTTCCTGGTTGCCCGACGTCGAAATCGAGTCCACCGAGTGCGGCGTCGCCAGCGTCTTGTTCTCGCTGGTCAGCGCTGCCGCGGTCACCTGCGCGATCATGAAGCCGGAGTTAAGGCCCGGCTCCGGCGTCAAAAACGCCGGCAGCATGCTGGTCAACGGATTGGTCATTTGCTCGATACGGCGTTCGGAAATCCCGCCTAGGGTGGCGACTGCAATCGCTACCTGGTCGGCGGCCATCGCCAGCGGCTGCCCATGAAAATTTCCGCCGCTAATGATGTCGCCGGAGCCATTGCGCGCGAATACCAGTGGATTGTCGGTAGCACTGTTCAATTCCACCGCCGCCATTTCGCGTGCCTGCGCCAGGGAGTCGCGCACCGCTCCGTGCACTTGCGGCGTGCATCGCAAGCTGTAGGCGTCTTGTACCCGGGGGTCTTTCTCTGCGGCACGGTGTGATTCACGAATCTGGCTACCTTCGTTCAAGTGCGCGAGATTCCGCGCCGTCGTCGCGGCCCCCGGGTACGCTCGCGCGTGCATGATGCGCGCGTCGAACGCCCCGGGACTTCCCCGCAGCGCGTCCAGCGACAGCGCCGCCGCCACATCCGCAGTGTCGGCGGCGACATCGGCGTCGTACAGCGCCAGGCTCAGCAGCGCCAGCATTCCCTGCGTGCCGTTGAGCAGCGACAGCCCTTCTTTGGCCTCCAGCGCTACCGGCGTTATCCCCGCACGCCGCATTGCTTCGCCGCCCGGCAGAATTTCCCCTTGCCACGAAGCTCGCCCCTCGCCGATCACCACCTGAGCAAGATGCGCCAGCGGAGCCAGATCGCCCGACGCTCCGACCGAGCCTTGGGATGGAATCACCGGATGCACCTTCGCGTTCAACATGGAGCACAAAACTTCCACGGTCTGCGGGCGAATCCCGCTGAGACCTTTTGCTAGCGCGTTGGCGCGCAACAGGATCATTGCGCGGGTCTCCGGCTCGCTGAGAGGCGCGCCGATGCCGCACGCGTGCGACCGCACCAGGTTCACCTGCAGCTGGCGAACCTGCTCGGCCGAGATGCGCACCGAAGCCAGCTTGCCGAATCCGGTGTTGATGCCGTACGCGGTCTCCCCCGATTCGACCACCCGTTGGACCACTGCGCGCGACACCTTCATGCGCTCGATCGCGTCGCGAGCCAGGGAAACCCTCTCGGCGCGAACCGCTACGTCATACAACTGCGCAAACGTCAGATCGTTGCCGGTCAGCTCTATCGGACCAGGGGGGTTTGAGACCATGCTTAGGCTTCGCTCCGATCGGGATTGGGAACATTCATGTGCAACAACACATTTCGGTATTTGGGAGGCAACGCCTTGGGGCGGCCGTTGCTCCCGCAGATCACGTGCGTCGTGAAGCCGGTGGTGAGCAGCACATTGTCGGCGTCGCGGAATATCTGGTAGGAAAACTTGACGATGCGATTCCGCCACTCGGCGATTCGCGTGCGAATGCGAAGCACTTCATCATACCGGGCCGGTTTTTCGTAGTGGCAAGACGCTTCGGCCACAACGATATGACAATCGTCTTCCGATTCCATGGTTTTGTACTCGAAGCCTATCGCGCGCATCAACTCCACGCGGCCGACCTCGAACCAGATGAGATAGTTGGCGTGGTAGACCACGCCCATCTGATCGGTTTCGGCGTAGCGCACCCGTACTGTCGTGTCGTGAAATTCCATCGTTCGCATGTGCTTGGTTAGTCCGGCTTGGTTTGCCACACCGGTTTGCGCTTCTCCAAAAATGAGGCGACACCTTCCTTGAAGTCCGGGGTGCAGCGGATGCGCGCGTTTTCCAATATGGCGCGTTCCAGATCGTGATCGAGTGCGGGCGCAGCGGAAGAAGTGAGCAGGTGTTTTGCGCGAGTCAGACTGCTCGGGCTGGCGGCGATTAGATCGTTTGCGAGTTCCTGGGCGCGGTCGAGTAGATGCCCGGGGGGCACGACCTCGGTCACGAGGCCAAATTCCTTTGCTTCCTGCGCATTGATGATGCGCCCCGTCAGCAGCAGGTCGCGACAGCGTTTCTCTCCGATCTGCCGCGTTAAGAAAACCGAAACGATGGCCGGCAGGAAACCGATCTTCACTTCGGTGTAGCCGAATTTTGCTTCGGGCGCTGCGAGGGTGAAGTCGCAAAGCGTCGCGATGCCGCAGCCGCCGGCGTACGCGGCTCCGTTCACGGCGGCGATCATGGGCCTGGGAAAACTCCAGATCCGGCGCAGCATCTTCGCGATACGGCGGGAGTCTTCCTGGTTCTCGGTGGGAGACTGCTTGGCGATCGAAGCTAACATTTCCAAGTCCATTCCGGCGCAGAAACTGCTGCCGGCGCCGGTGAGGATCACCACGCGAGTCGAGTGATTTTTCTCGATGGCATCCAGAGCTGTTTGTAAGTCGGCGATCATGGTGGCCGTAACCGCGTTGCGTTTGTCAGGCCGGTTCAGCGTGATGGTGGCGATGGCGTCGCGGCATTCGAGAAGAAGTGTGGAGTACATGACCGAAACACCTCAATTCAAAAGTGGAGCATGGGCATACTTGGCCCGGATTTCGTTGGTCATGGCAAGAATCTTCGTGAGCCTTTCCGGTTCGATACCCGGATCGGCGCCAACCTTTTTCAGCGCCGCCAAAACCTGTTCGGTGGCGATATTGCCCACCAGAATGTCGCCGGCAAACGGGCAGCCCCCAAGGCCGGTGAGCGCGCTGTCGAACCGGCGGCAACCCGCTTCGTAGGCGGCCATAATTTTTTCCCCGGCACTCTCCGGCCGGCTGTGGAGGTGCACCCCGAGTTCGATTCCCGCCACGTGATCCTTCACTTCGCGATAGAGATCTCCGACAAGCTTGGGATCCGCCGTGCCGACGGTGTCGGCCAGTGAGACGGTACGCACGCGAATATCCTTCAGCCATTCCAACGTTTCGTGCACGATCTCGGGCCCCCAGGGCTCATCATACGGGTTCCCGAACGCCATGGAGATGTAAATTACCAGGTCGCGACTCGCTGCAGCGGCGTCTTTCTTCAATTTCTCCACCAGCTTTCGGGATTCATCGCGGCTCATGTTGGCGTTCGCCCGACGAAAATAGGCAGAGATCGAATACGGATAGCCAATGGTAGTAACTCCGGGAGTTGCCAACGCGCGTTCGAGGCCTTTTTCGTTCACGATGATTCCGATGATGTCCGGCCTGTCGATGCCCACGGAGAGGGAAGCGTCCAGTTGTGCCATCACTTGTTCACTGTCGGCCATCTGCTTCACGTGCTTCGGCGAGACAAAGCTGACGGCATCGATATGCGTGAATCCAGCGAGCACCAGTTCGCGCAGATACTCGGCTTTGAGTTCCGTGGGAATGAAATCCGGCAAACCCTGCCAAGCGTCCCGAGGGCACTCGATGAGCTTAACGGGCTGCGGCATCGGACCCCTTAATTCTCCAGCGGACGAAATCTGCAATCAGCAAGTACGATCCAATCAAAAGGGAAAGCCGGGCAACCAGACCGGAAAATCCAAACCATGCTGGCGGTGGCAACGCGACCGAGCCAATCCCATATCCCCAAGGAGCTTCTCGGGCCACGTGGTCAAACCACGCCAGGAAGAGCCAGACAGGTACGCTGGATGCGAGCACGATCGCAGCGCGTTTTCGCATCACGTTTGCAGCACACCAGTTTTGAATTCACGGATTTCGGCATTCAGTGAGGCCGCTTCCAGAGCGGTGATCAACACGTCGCGCGTGTGAGCTGGATCGATGATAGCGTCCACCCAGAGGCGGGCGGCGGCGTAACGCGGGTCAGTTTGGTGCTCGTAGGTCGCACGGACGGAGTCATAAAGCTCCTTTTTCGCTTTCTCATCCACCTTTTTGCCTTCGCGCTCGAGTTGCTTCAGCTTGATTTCAACCAACGTGCTGGCGGCAGCGTCGCCGCTCATCACGGCATACCTTGCGGTTGGCCAGGCAAAAATGAAGCGCGGATCGTAGGCTTTACCGCACATGGCGTAGTGCCCGGCGCCAAAACTACCGCCGCAAATGACCGCGATTTTAGGCACCACGCTATTGGACACTGCGTTCACCATTTTTGCGCCGGCTCGGATGATGCCGCTCCATTCGGCGTCCTTGCCGACCATGAAGCCGTTCACGTCGTGCAAGAAGATCAGCGGGATACGGTTCTGGTTGCAGTCGAGAATAAAGCGGGCGGCCTTTTCTGCGGACTCGGTGTAAATCACGCCGCCGAACTCCATGCGCTTCTGATCGGAGCCGGGCGCGGTGGTTTGCACGTGCTTCTTCTGGTTGGCGACGATTCCGACGGCCCAGCCGCCGATGCGCGCGTAACCGCACAGCAGCGTCTCGCCGTATTCGACGCGATATTCCTCGAATTCGCTGCCATCCACGATGCGCGCGATGATTTCGCGCATATCGTATTGCTTGCCGGGATCGTTCGAGAAGACCCCGTAGATGTCGCCGACGGGATAGAGCGGTTCGCGGGCCACGACGTGGCTAAACGGCGTAGGATTCGGCGCACCCATTTTGTCCGCCAGCGCGCGGATGCGGATGATGCACGCGTCGTCATCCGGTTCCCGGAAATCAACGGTGCCGCTGATCTGCGAATGCATCTTCGCGCCGCCGAGATCCTCGGCGGAGGTCTTTTGCCCGATGGCGGCTTGCACCAGCGCCGGACCGGCAAGAAACAAGCCGGAGCCTTCAGTCATCAAAATGTGATCGCACATCAGCGGGAGATACGCTCCTCCGGCGACGCACATGCCCATGATTGCGGCAAGCTGCGGGATACCCATGGCGCTCATCACCGCGTTGTTGCGGAAGACGCGTCCGAAGTCGTCGGTGTCGGGAAAGACGTCTTCTTGTAGTGGAAGAAACACGCCTGCGGAATCGACCAGATAAATCGTGGGGATGTGATTTTCGATGGCGATATTCTGCGCACGAATCACTTTCTTCGCGGTCATGGGGAAAAACGCGCCGGCTTTCACGGTGGCGTCGTTGGCGATGATCATGAAGGTGCGGCCGCACACCCGCGCCAAGCCGGTAATCGTTCCGGCCGCCGGAGCGCCGCCCCACTCTTCGTACATTTCGTAGGCCGCGTAAACGCTGAGCTCGAAGAAGTGCGATCCCGGATCGACAAGCTTCTTGATACGCTCGCGCGCCGTGAGCCGCCCCTTTTTGTGCTGCGATTCAATGGCTTTGGCGCCGCCCCCCTGGCAGATCTGTTCTTCTTCGTTCTTGAATTGGGTGACCAGATCGACGACCTTGCGACTGTTTTTCGCAAAGTCAGGCGACTTGGCGTTGACGCTGGTTTTCAGGACAGACGCGGACACTCGCAACCCTCACGTTACTCATGCACTGCGAATCGCTATGGCTCCCAGTATACGGTCTCCTTTGCCGAAGCGCGAGGCCGTGCCTATCGACAGAATGTAGTTGCCGATTGACCAGGCAGGGACTCTCTTTGTAAGATGCCTGGCATTGGTGCAGCCAAGGCACCACATCCTGCAACCTGGAGGCGCCTGTGACTATCTCGGTCGAAGTTCTGCGGGGCGTGTGTGCCTTCAGCCATTTCCCTTGCTGCGGGTAACACCGCCTTCTTTCTTCACTTCGTTATCGAGGTCAGAACCGCGTCCGGCGCTCTCAGGACGGTGATTTTTCCGCCGGTCGCACGGCCGCGTGCGTCTGTTCCGACGGGCGCGTGGGTGGCGCTGCCTTTCAGCAGCAGGAAGGCTTGAGGATGTCGCTCAAAGAACTGGGTTGGGATTCGTATTTCGAAGCGTTGTGGCAGGAACAGCAGGATTTGGGATACGTGCCGGCGAGAGTAGTGTCGCAGCATCGCGGTTTGTGGCGCATTACCGGCGATTTCGAGGAGCGCTGGGCCGCGCCGTCCGGCAAGATGCGCAGCGTCACGATAGCAGGCAGCGACTGGCCCGCCGTCGGGGACTGGGTTATTGCGGAAATTCCCGACGGCGAAAAACAGGCGACGATACACGGTATCCTGCGAAGGCGAAGTCAATTCGTCCGAAAGATAGCCGGCAAGCGAGTCACGCAGCAAGTGATTGTGGCCAATGTTGACACCGCCTTCATTGTGGTGGCCCTCGACGGCGACTTTAACTTGAGGCGCGTCGAGCGTTATCTGGCGCAGGGTCGGGAATCGGGAGCGACCCCGGTCGTGTTGCTGAATAAAGAAGACGGTTGCGATGAGACGCTGGCGCGAATCGCGGAGGTAGAGCAAGTTTCGATGGGCATTTCGGTTTTCGCGTTGAGCGCGCGTACTGGGAAAGGCATCGAGATGCTCGACCCCTTCCTCGCGCCCGGCCGCACCGTCGTGCTTCTCGGCTCGTCCGGCGCGGGAAAATCGACCTTGGTCAATCGTTTGTTGGGGCAAGAACTTCAGCAGGTGCAGCCCATTCGCGAGAAGGACAGCCGGGGACGCCACACGACAACGTCGCGAGAGTTGTTGCTCTTGCCGGGCGGAGCTATGGTCATCGACACGCCAGGTCTCCGCGAGCTTCAATTGTGGGACGCGTCCGAGGGTGTTGCGGAAACATTCGCCGATGTGGATCAGCTTGCGGCGAAATGCCGCTTCGGGAATTGCCGCCACGAAGACGAGCCGGGCTGCGCGGTGCAAGCCGCAATCCTCGCAGGAACTCTGGATCAGGCGCGGCTCGAGAGCCGGAGAAAACTGGACCGCGAACAGGCGTTCCTGCTGCGCGAAATGGATCCCGAAGCCAAGAAGGAAGAAAAGCACAGAATCAAACTCCAGGAGCGCGAAGTACGTCAGAAATATCGCAAGACAAAGGAAGAAACGCGATGACCGCGCCGTTTCTCGATTTGGCGCTGGCGCGGAGGATTGAATTGGCGGAGGCTCACGCAGCCGTCAGTTGCGCAAATGCAGTGGAACTGCTCCCGTCGGGAGCAAACGCGGCCGTGGAACGCATCGCTGGCGGCTTCGCGATCTATTGCGGCGCGGGATCCCCGGTTACGCAGGCGGTGGGATTGGGCTTGGACGGCACTGTCAACGAGCAAGACTTCGATCGATTGGAGCAGTTTTATCGCAGCCGAAATGAAGCTGTGCGGGTCGAGACTTGCCCGCTGGCCGATGCTTCCCTGATCCGGCACTTCGGCGAGCACGGTTATCGGGTGACAGAATTTTCCAATGTGATGGCGCTCCCGTTGGGCGTTTCGGAGTCACCGAGTGCGGGATCCGCCGATCTTCCAAAAGGCCTCGCGATCGAGCGAATCGGGAAAGAGCAGATGGATTTGTGGACGCTGACCGTGTCACAGGGTTTTTCCGAGAAATTTCCGGTGACACAGGAAATTCTAAACGTCATGAAGATGTTTGCGCTGGGCTCCAACGTGGAGTGCTACCTGGCGCGTGTCGATGGCGCTGTGGCAGGTGGTGCAACGTTGGCACTTCGCGAAGGTGTGGCCGGACTCTTTGGAGCCAGTACCCTGCCCCCGTTTCGCAATCGCGGAGTGCAGACGGCGCTTCTGAGCCACCGGCTGGCGCGAGCTATGGCACAGAAGTGCGATCTGGCGGTGTGCATCGCCGCTCCCGGAAGTGCTTCGCAGCGAAACGCGGTGCGCCAACGTTTCTCCGTGCTGTATACACGCGTGAAATTCGAGCGCGCTTGGGCCTAAGAGTTTTGCGCGACGCGCTTCTGGATAAAGTCCACGATATCCTGCGTCGACGTGCCCGGCAGGAAGATTTCCGCGATGCCTACCCTCTTCAGTTCGGAGACATCGGCCTCGGGAATGATACCGCCGAGTAGCACGATAACCTCAGTCATGCCTTTATCGTGCAAAAGCTTCATGAGCTGCGGACAAATCGTATTGTGTGCGCCTGACAGGATCGAGAGGCCGATGACGTCCACGTCCTCTTGCACGGCAGCAGTGGCGATCATCTCCGGCGTCTGTCGCAGACCGGTGTAGATCACCTCCATACCCGCATCGCGCAGCGCCCGAGCGATCACCTTCGCCCCGCGGTCGTGCCCGTCCAGCCCCGGCTTCGCAATCAGTACCCGAATCTTTTTGTCAGACATGAGTTAGGTAATGGCCACTTCTTCGTAGGTGCCAAACGTGTCGCGCATGGCGTCGCAGATTTCGCCCAGGGTGGCATAGGATTTTACCGCTTCGAAGATGTAGGGCATGAGGTTTTCTTTGGTTTCCGAGGCTTTTCGGAGCGCGGATAGGCCGCGAGCTACTCCTTCACTCGACCGCTCGGCGCGAAGTTTGCACAGCCGCTCCGCTTGTCGAAGCGCCACCGTTTCGTCGATCTGCAATGTATCGAGCGGCTTCTCCTGCGATACGAAGTCGTTGACGCCCACCATGATTTTTTCTTTTTTGTCGAGCGCGACCTGGTAGCGGTAGGAGGCTTCGGCGATTTCGCGCTGCGGATAGCCCCGTTCGATGGCCGCGACCATGCCCCCCAGCGCGTCGATCTTTTCGATGTAGTCCCAGGCCCCGCGTTCCACTTCGTTGGTGAGCGTCTCGACAAAATAAGATCCGCCGAGAGGGTCGACCGTATTCGTCACCCCCGTTTCATGCGCGATGATTTGCTGCGTTCGCAGAGCAATCGTCGCGGCGAACTCGGTGGGAAGCGCCCAAGCCTCGTCGAGCGAATTCGTATGCAGCGATTGCGTGCCGCCGAGCACCGCCGCCAGCGCCTGAATCGCGGTACGCACCACGTTGTTATACGGTTGTTGCGCCGTCAGCGAGCAACCCGCGGTCTGCGTGTGAAAGCGTAGCGCCCAAGCCCGTGGATTCTTCGATTTGTAGCGCTCCACCATGGCCTTGTGCCAGATGCGGCGCGCCGCTCGGTACTTGGCGATCTCCTCGAAAAAATCGCTGTGGGCGTTAAAGAAGAACGAAAGCTGCGGCACGAACTCGTCCACATCCAGCCCCCGGCGCATTCCCCATTCGACGTATTCAAGCCCATCCCGCAGCGTGAAAGCCAATTCCTGAATCGCGGTCGAACCCGCTTCCCGGATGTGATACCCGCTGATCGAAATGGTGTTGAACTTCGGCGTATTTTTCACGCCAAACTCAAACGTATCGATCACCAGCCGCATCGACGGCTCCGGCGGATAAATATATTCCTTCTGGGCGATATACTCTTTCAGGATGTCGTTCTGCAGCGTGCCGGAAATCTTCTTCCAATCCGCCCCTTGCTTCTCCGCGACCGCTAGATACATCGCCCATATCACCGCCGCGGGCGAATTAATGGTCATCGACGTGGTCACGTCCGCCAAGGGAATCTGATCGAACAGAACTTCCATGTCCGCGAGGGAACTGATCGCCACCCCGCACTTTCCAACTTCGCCTTCCGAGAGCGGATGGTCGGAGTCGTAACCCATCAGTGTTGGCAAATCGAACGCCGTGGAAAGGCCGGTCTGCCCCTGCGCAAGCAGGTACCGGAAGCGCTCATTCGTGTCCTCCGCAGTGCCGAATCCCGCGAACTGGCGCATCGTCCACAGACGGCCACGATGCATTGTCGAGTGAATGCCGCGCGTATAGGGTGGCTCGCCGGGGTACCCAAGGTCGCGCTCCGCGTTCCAATCCGTGAGATCGGCTGGCGTGTACAGGCGGCGAATCGGATAATTCGAAATCGTCGTGAATTCCGCCTGGCGTTCCGGGTTGTTCTCCAGTGTCGGACCCAACGTTTCTTCTTCCCATGCCTTTTCTTGCGCGGAGGTCTCGCGACGGTGAGAACCAGATTCGGAGGGAACGATAGTTTGACTGGCGCCCTTGGATGGCTCGCTCATAGAAGTTCTCGTTTCGTTCAAGGCACCCATAGGCAGGAAGCCTGTAACGCCCACTAAAGGAAATGCTATGCGAATCGCCCGCGCAGGGCAATAGCGGCAAATTCTCGATGCTCGCGGTTTGAACTAGGTCGATACAGGCGAATCAAAAAACGATTTCTGTGGTGTGAGCGTCCCTTTGAATGGCGGCAGGGACGCCAAAAGCCCGAGAGATGGCAATTTTGTTCAGGGCTTCCTCAATCGTGGGTCGCGCGGTCCGTCCGGTAGCCTCTCCCATCGCGCGATAGTTCTAAAAGGGCGACTCATCGAAAAACTGGTCGGCGGTAGTGTCGTGCACGCAGGCAAATCGTGCAGATTGAGCGCAAGCGCCGTCGCTCAAGGTCGATTGGGCGCAGATACCACCATGAAGTTCTTTACCGGCAACGGTATTCTACGCCGGGATCCGTAGGGGATGACAATCAGGCAAAGAGTCCGCGAAAAAAAACCGGCCCGGCCACAGCCGCGCCGGCTTTTAGAATCCCGCAGAAATTTAGCGCTGGCCTTGGTTGGTGAAGATTTTGTCGGTACCGACGACTTGCCCGTTCAGCGTGCCGGGAATCAGCGTATCCCGTTCGATCTGCCCGTGCTTGGCGTCCGCAATCGTGACCCGGTTCACTTCCAGGGTGCGTCCCACGGCGCGTTCGTAATTCGCTTTGGCTTCCACTAGATTCGCCAGAGCGCGCAATTCCGTTCCCTGCGCCGTAATCAGGTCGCGTTGCGTCAAGATAACGTTATAAACCGTCGACGCGCCCAACTGATATCTCTTCTGTTCAGCGTTGAAGGTTTGCTGCTGCAGTTCGCGGGCCTTGCTGGCTGCCTGTACTTGCGCGCGGTCCTGCGTGAGCAGGATGTAAGCATTGCGAACGTCCAGGACCGCGGCGTTTCTCAGTTGCTGCATCTGCGTTTCGAGTTGCCGCTGCGTCAGGACAGCGCGTTGGTTGGTCGCCTGCGCCGCGCGGTTTCGGATCGGAAGTTGCAGGTTTACTCCTACCAGGTAGTTGGGAAATTGATTGTGAAAAATCTGGCTTTGCGCGTTACCAAAGCCCTGGTGCGAAAGCCCGTTCGTGACCTCCGCCGTGTTCGGCTCGAAGACCTCGACCGGCATGCCATTCATATCCAGAACGGTGATTGGCTGGCCGTTTGCTCCGACCAGCGCCGATCCGGCGGTCGTCGAGGTACCGGTGACGACCGGGGAATTTCCGGCTAGTCCCTGGCTTTCATACTCCGCCGTCAGCGTCGCCGTTGGCAACAGAGCTTGGCGCGTCGCCTTCGAGTTGATCACCGCATTCTTAACGTTCAGGTCTTGCTGAAGCAAATCCGGGCGCTTCGTGAATGCCTCCTTGACGGCATCTTCGAACGTCGCGGCCTCGACCGCTTCCGGAGGATTCGGATGGTCGGTCGGAATGATTTCGACGTTGAGCAACGTCGGTGAAAGCGGATCCTTCGAGATGGCATTCTTCAAGATCTGCTCGTCTTGAAGCTGCGTGGTTTGAGCCACGATCAAGTTCTGCCGATCCGTAGCCAACTCGGATTCCGCGCGGGTCACATCCAACGGAGCCATCGTGCCGATTTCCAGCTGTTTCTTGTTGTCGCCATAAAGCTTGCTCGACACGGTTACGGCTTGCTGTTCGACCTTCACGTTTTCACGCGCGTAAACTAGTTCCCAGTACGCGTTGATGGTGTTGGTGACCGTGGTGATGGCCTGCTGTTCGAAAACGTAATCCGCAAGTTTCCGGTTATTTTTCGCAATCAGGATGTTGCGTCGATTCTGGAAAAAGCCGAAGCCGTTTAAAAGCTGCTGCTGGAATGTGACGGTTAACGTTGATTGAACGGAAGGATTAAAGAAATTCTCGGGAGAACTCGACGACGTTCGGGTGTTATCCCATGCGGCCGTTACCGTCGTACCCGTCGAAAAACCCTGCGTGTATTGCGTCTGGTACTGCGCCGCGTGGGTGATCAATCCTGTAAGGCTGGATACCCCCGTGCCCGAAATGAACGGGTTGTTCACCGGCGTCGACCCCTCGTCGAAGTATGCCGAGGAGGTGAGCACGGGGTCGAAGGCGAGCAGGGGAACGTTCGCTGTCGAGTAGGGAAGGTCGGCGCCCGCAACGCCCTGCGGCAGACCACCCGCTTCCGTCGCCATAATATCGGTATCCCCAAACCACGGGTTGTATCGCGCTACCGCGATATCCAAACTGTTCTCCAACGCCAGCTCCACCGCGTCTTGCAAGGTAATTTCCAGCTTCCCGTCGTGAATCAGTTGATCGATTCGCGGTGAGTTGGTCAGTCCGAAAGCCGGAATGGGAACCTGCCGATAGGGATTGAACAGGTTCGGAAAGGCCCGCGGTGCGTGCCGGTAGCTGTACTTCGAAAGGCCCAGCGACACCGGGATCGGCGGGTTCACCGGGCCCGGTCCATACGCCGGCGCAGGCTGTTGCGTCGGCGCATTCGGATCCTGGCCCGGCCGGTTCTGCTCGGGAGACTGCGGTACAGGCAGCGGTGGGTGTTGCTCTTGCTCCGCCGGAACCGGGCTTTGGCCGGGATCCTGCGCGAAGGCAGGTGAACCCGATCCCACAGCGAGCAATCCCGCGAGCAGCGCAGCCGCCATCGATCGGCCCGGCTGTGTAAGCTTCCCGGTATGGTCCCGATGCGCCATCCGTTCAGCAGACGGTCGCGGAGTTGACGCCTTTGCAGTCAACCGTAACAATTTCATGGTGTCGTTCACCCCTCGAGTTTTATCTACCGCCCAATGCGATTCATTCGGTTTCTAACTCTGTACAACGCTCATCGGAGGCACTTTGTTTCACCAAATCGTCGAAAGTGGGACACAGAATGTGCATCGCGACCCAATACACGAATTGGTCAGTCTATCAGGGGGTCGTTTCCTTGACAACGCGACACGCGGCGGCTAGGCTGCTGACGATTCTACGTTTATCGGCCTTTGAGGTTAGCCGAGCGTGCACGTTTCCGGCGGAAAGGCAGCCGACCGGAAGTGAGGAGGGCGGTGAACGAAGCCGCCGCAAGCTCGATCGGAGAGACATGCTGAAGCGCGAAGAACTTCTGCGGATGTTCGAGAGCGCCGGCGCCATTCGCCACGGACATTTTGAGCTGTCCAGCGGCCTCCACAGTGCTAGCTACGTGCAGTGCGCGCAGGTTTTGCAGTATCCCAGATTTGCCGAAAAACTGGGCCACGCCCTGGCCGCGCTTTTTTCCGATGCCATTATCGAAGCAGTAGTCTCCCCCGCGATGGGTGGTCTCATCATCGGACAGGAAGTTGCCCGCGCGCTTCCGGAACTCAAGACCGGCCTGCCCGGTGGCGGCATCCCCGCGATCTTCGTCGAGCGCGATGCCAGCGGCACGATGACGCTGCGCCGCGGCTTCACTTTGCGCCCCGATCAACACGTGCTGGTGGTCGAAGACGTTTGGACCACGGGCGGCTCGACTCTTGAAACCATTCAGGTTGTAGAGGAAGCAGGTGGCCGCGTCATCGCCGCAGGCGCGTTGATCGATCGCAGCGGCGGAAAAGTCGAATTTCCGGTCGAAGCGCAAGCCCTGCTCGATCTGCCAATTGCCAGCTACACTCCCGAAGACTGTCCTCAATGTCGCGAAGGCAGCGCCGCCGTGAAACCTGGGAGCCGCTTCGTTCGGTCCGCGATGTGATCTGAGCGTACCCTCAGCTAAACTTCCCCAGGCATGCGCTATTTCAAACTCACCATCGCCTACGACGGCACCGATTTTCACGGCTGGCAGATACAATCCGGCAAGCCTACCGTTCAAGGCGAAATTGTCGGTGTGTTGCGCCAATTGACGCAAGAAAACATCGTTCTCCACGGCACAGGACGCACCGACGCCGGCGTCCACGCGCTGGGCCAGGTCGGTAGCTTTCGCACCCAATCGGGCCTCTCCGCCGCCGATTTCCATCGCGCCTTGAATGCTCTGCTGCCGCCTTCGATTCGAATTGTGAACGCCGAAGAAGTGGGCCCGAACTTCAGCGCCCGATTTTCCGCGTGCGGCAAAGTGTATCGCTATCGCCTATATCGCGGCCGGGTCGTACCGCCGATGATCTGGCGCTATGTTTTGCACTATCCCTACCCGTTAAACGAAGTCGCCATGGCCGACGCGAGTGCTCGCTTTGTCGGCATCCACGACTTCACCTCCTTCGCCGCATCCACCGGCTCCGAGGAAGACGATAAGGAACGCGTAATGGAACGTGAAATTTTCGCGGCGGAACTTGCGCGCTCGCCAGACAACGAAGAACTGGTTTTCACCGTTCACGGCCGCTCGTTCCTGCGATACATGGTCCGAAAAATGGTCGGCACCCTGCTCGACGTAGGGCGCGGCAAGCTCACCCCCGAAGATATCGACCGCCTCTACGAATTACGCGACCGCTCCAAATCCGGCCCCACGGTGCCAGCCCACGGCCTCTGCATGGTCCGTGCTGAACACGAAGAGTCCTACCGAATCTAGCTTCGATTTCCAATCGCGCCTCCGTTCAGGCAGAATAGCGACGCAAATTTGGAGACCACATGATTCGCAGCACGATTCTTGCATCTTCTTTTCTTGCCGTTCTTTCCCTCGCGCCGCTTCGTACGCACCTCATCGCCGATGAAACGCCGCTCCAGGGTTATTCAAACGAGTCCTCTCGCACCGAACGCCAGTGGGAAGAAAAATTCCGCGCTACGCCGAGCCCCGCCAACCTCCGCGCCTACATGTTGCGTTTGAGCGCCCGTCCTCACAATGTCGGCTCTCCCTACGACAAGGACAACGCCGAATGGATTTTGGCCAAGTACAAGGAATTCGGCCTCGATGCCCACATCGAATCCTTCAACGTGCTTTTCCCCACGCCGAAAGAACGCCTGGTTGAACTCGTCGACGGCGGCCCGCACTTCGTCGCCAAGCTCCAGGAACCCCTGGTCCCGCAAGATCCAACCTCCAATCAGCAATCCGAGCAACTCCCGACCTACAACGCGTACTCCGCCGACGGCGACGTCACCGGCCCGCTCGTCTACGTCAACTACGGCATTCCCGAAGACTACGAAATCCTCGATCGCCACGGCATCTCCGTCAAAGGCGCTATTGTTATCGCCCGTTACGGGCATGCCTGGCGCGGTATCAAGCCCAAAGTCGCCGCCGAGCACGGTGCCATCGGCTGCATCATCTACTCCGACCCGCGCGACGACGGCTACTCCGCGGGCCTGACCTTTCCCGCCGGCGGGTTACGCCCCCGTGAAGGCGTGCAACGAGGCAGCGTCCAAGACAGCACGGAATTCATGGGCGATCCACTTACGCCCAACATCGGTGCCACGCCCGACGCCAAGCGTCTCCCGGTCAAAGACGCCCCGACGCTCACAAAGATTCCCGTGTTACCAATTTCCTACGGCGATGCTGCTCCGCTCTTGTCGGGCATCGCAGGACCTGTCGTCCCGGAGGCTTGGCGCGGCGGCCTGCCGATCACGTACCGTATCGGCCCGGGTCCGGCAAAAGTCCACCTGAAAGTGTTCTCCAACTGGGACATCAAGCCTCTCTACGACGTAATCGCCAAAATTCCCGGCTCCCAGTTTCCAGACGAGTGGGTCCTTCGCGGCAACCATCACGACGCCTGGGTGAATGGCGCGGAGGACCCCATCTCCGGGCAGGTAGCAGTTCTGGAGGAAGCCCGTTCCCTCGGCGAACTCGTAAAAGCAGGCTGGAAGCCCAAGCGCACCATCATCTATTGCGCCTGGGACGGCGAGGAACCCGGCCTGCTCGGATCGGTCGAGTGGCTCGAGACTCACGCAGCGGAGCTTGGACAACACGCCGTGGCGTACATCAATTCCGACACCAACGGTCGCGGATTCTTTGGCGCCGAAGGCGCGCACTCCTTGGAGAAATTAATCAACGACGTGGCGCGCGAGGTCCAAGACCCCGAAACCAAGCTGTCGGTGTGGAAGCGCTGGCAGCTGCACAACCTCACCGAAGCCAGTTCCGACGAAGCTCGCCAGGAATTGCGCCAGCGCACCGACTTGCGCATCGATATCTCCGGCGGCGGCTCCGACCACGCCGGCTTTCAAAATTTCCTCGGCATCGCCGTTCTGGATCTCGGCTTCTATGGAGAGGACCGAGGCGGCATCTACCATTCGATCTACGACGACTTCTATTGGTACACCCATTTCAGCGACACCGACTTCGTCTACGGCCGCGCACTTTCTCAAATCGCCGGCAGCACCGTCATGCGCTTGGCCGACGCCGATCTGCTGCCCTTCGATTTTTCCAATCTCGCCGACACCGTGCAAACCTACGTCCGTGGCCTGCAAACATTCGCGGCCAAGCGGCAGGAAGAGATCCGCGAGCGTAATCAAGAAATCGATGAAGGCGCGTTTGCCGCCAGCGCCGATCCCAAACAAACCTACGTTCCGCCAGTGAAGGAAGAAATCCCGCCGCACCTGAATTTCGCACCATTGCAAAACAGCGCCGACGCACTCACCCGTACCGCCGACGAATACCGCAAAGCCGTGGCCCACGCGACCGAAAACGGCGGCGCCGCGCTAGCCTCTGCCTCCATTGCCGAAATCAATCGCATGCTGATCGATAGTGAGCGCAAGCTCACCGCGCCCGAAGGCCTCCCAGGCCGCGCCTGGTACAAGCACCAAATCTACGCCCCCGGCGTCTATACCGGCTACGAAGCCAAAGCCATTCCCGCCGTCCGCGAAGCCATCGAGCAAAAGCAATGGAAGCAAGCCGAGCAAGCCATCGCCAGCGCCGCTGCCGCCCTGCAACGCGAAGCCGACCTGGTGTCGAGCGCCGCAGCCAAACTCACCGCGGCAGCCCGGTAACGCGTCCTTCTATGAGCTATGAGCCGCGTCGGCAGCAATTCCTCGTGCCTAAGACGGTCACTATCCCCCAAAACGACCAAAGCGCAGGGCCCTGTTGCACCTTAAGAAAAAATTCACACAACGGTTGCCCACCGCCCCGCCCAGGACCTATCATTAACTCTCCAAGGCGCGGCCGGAATTTCGTTCCAGCCTCACGAAACGGCCAGGAAACAAGCGCTAAGACCGTTGGCGGCACGCCACCGGCACATCGCATCAAAGAAACTGATGCAGCTTGGCATGCGTCTCAAAATCGAGACTCATCGCTTTGCTGCATCTCTAACAGCGCGCTTTCCTTGCGAAAAAAATTACTGACTCGAGGAACGGTAGAAAAAATGTCTTCAGGCCACACCGGTAGTCTCGCCGTACGCAAGTGGATCCGTTGTCTGTCGGTCGTCGCAGCACTGCTCGCAACGCCGCTCTTGGCGCGCGCTGACAATAACAGTTTCGATTTATTGGGACCGCGCATCGAGATGAAAGTCACGCGCAACGGAAAGCCGCTCCCCATCGCTGACGTCGCAAACTTGCAACCCGGAGACCGCCTCTGGATTCACCCGGATTTTCCCGACGATCAGGCCGCCCGCTACTTGCTGATCGTCGCTTTCCTGCGGGGCGCCACCAATCCGCCTCCGGAGAATTGGTTCATCAAGGTCGAAACCTGGACCAAACAAACCCGCGAAGAGGGAACTGTCGTGACCGTTCCCCAGGACGCCCAGCAGGCCCTCTTGTTTTTGGCGCCCGAAACCGGCGGCGACTTCGGCACCCTGCGCAGTGCCGTCCGCGGCAGGCCCGGCGTATTCGTGCGCGCCTCGCAAGATCTCAATCAAGCCAGCCTGGACCGTTCGCGCCTCGAAAAGTATCTTGCCGACGTAAAGGCCATCTCCGACGCCGACCCCAAAGCGCTCCACGAACATTCTCTTCTGATGGCTCGTACGCTCGGCATTCGTATCGATGAACAGTGCTTCAGCAAGCCCATTGAAGAACAAAGTTCCTGCCTCACGAAAAACACCGAAAATCTCGTACTCGACGATGGCCACAGCCAATCCATGGTCACTGCGTTAGCTTCGGGTCCGAACTCCGACCTGGTCGGCGCCGTCAGCGCCACATCGTTAGCGGGCGGCGGATTCTACAGCGCGTACGTTGGCGCTGTCGTCGATCTAGCGCGGGTTCTTGGTAATCTCCACACCGCCTCGTATGTCTACATTCCCGCTCTCGCCCTGCCCAAAGTTGAGCAGATGAATCTCAAGCTCAATAATCCACCTTCCTTCCGCAAGCCGATGTCGGTGATCGTGGTAGGCCTCCCAGCCATCGAAGCCGCACAATTGCCGCCCTTGCGCGCGATCAACGCTGATCAAATCTTCTGCCTGCAGAAATCGTCCCTCGTTCTCCCCGTCGAGGGCGCACCGCTCGTATTCTCTTCCGACATTGGCCACGACTTTTATCTCTCCGTCCCGGGCAAGGACGGCAAAGATCTTAAGCTTCCCGCTCGTGCTGATGCTTCGAGCGGTGGATTTCTCATCGACACGCACACCGTCGAAGGCGCAAAGCTTGACGCGCAGATGACCGGAACCCTCCACGGTTACTGGGGCTTCGAATCGTATGAAGGGCCCAACTTCCATCTCCGAACCTCGCGTCCGGCGCAGTGGGTGATCCCGGCCACGGAGCAAACCGCCCTCATCGTGGGCCGCGAAGATACTTTCCACCTGCAATCGGATTCCGCCGCCTGCGTCGACATCATCAAGATTCAAGACGCCCAAGGCAAAGACGTCAGGACGACTTGGAAGGCCACCAAGCCGGACGAACTTGAACTGAAAGTCGCGTTGAAAGACCAGCCCGCGGGTCGCATGACGATAAAGCTGCAGCAATTCGGACAGCCCAAACCCGATGAACTTCCGTTGCTAGCCTATTCCGAAGCCGCTCACCTGGAAGGCTTCACCATTAATGCCGGCGACCAGCAAGGCGTCCTGAAAGGAACGCGCCTGGACGAAGTAGACCACTTCGATCTGAACGGAATTCACTTCGTGCCCGCGAAGCTAACCCGCGAGAACGAAAAAGACGAACTGGACCTCTCCGCGGCTCAGCCCGACACCGCGGCACTTCGTCCGGACCAGTCGCTGGTCGCCAAGGTCGCTCTGAAAGACGGCCGGGTGCTCGATCTCCCAACGAAAGTCGAAGCAGCGCGGCCGAAGGTCACGCTGGTCAGCAAGAACATCCAACTCGGCAGCACGCCATCCAGCATCAGCCTGGGCAGCCAGGACGAATTGCCGCTCGATGGCCAAATCTCTTTTCTGCTGAAAACCGAAATTCCCGAGAAATTCCCGCGCACGGAACGAATCGAGGTAGCAACAGCCGACGAGGCTTTCGCCGTCCTGCTCAACATGAGTGATGGCAGCCTGTTCCTCCGCGACTCCGAAAGCGTGCTGGCCGTTTTCGATCCTCACAAAGCCTTTGGCCCTTCCGCCTTTGGACCGCTGCGTTTCCGCCCGGTAGAAGCCGACGGGACAAAAGGGGACTGGCAGCCCCTTGCAACGTTGGTGCGCATCCCCGCCCTGAAAGAAATCCGTTGCCCGGACAGCGTCGACAAACCTTGCCAGCTTAGCGGCACCAATCTCTTCCTGATCGATTCTGTGGCCTCCGATCAACAATTCGCCCACAACGCGCCGGTCCCTACCGATTTCATCGACGCCACGCTGAACGTGCCGCATCCGAACGAGACCGGCCTATACATCAAGCTTCGCGACGACCCCTCGGCCATCAATACGGTAAACCTCCCCGTCTCGCAAGATCCGTAGTCATCGCTATTTGTCGTGTTTCAGTTCCACGACCATCACCTCAATGGGTTTGTCGCCGGCGTTGACGTCGGAGTGCATTTCACCCGGGGAATTGGCCGGGAGCCAATACGCTTTCCCGGTCTCCCAATTGTGGGTTTCCGACGAACCATTTAGTTCGACGATTTTCATCGTTCCTCCGCTTAAGGCGATGATGACGCGTCCGTGTTCGTGACGGTGCATGGCCAGTGGAGTATTGGGCATGACCGTCGATTTCCAAACTTTTACGTCATCATTTTCAAGCTGCGGCAATCCTTGGTCTGATTTCCTTGTTGCGGGCTTACCGGACAGATAGCGATCAACACCCAGGCGCCCAGCGCCAACGCTCGTAGCAGAAAGCGATTCATGGACATCTCCTGTTTTTCGCCAACAAGAAATCGCATCGATGGTACACGTAATGGTTTGATGCTGGCCCCACCGTGCCGGATCGTGCTTCGCACCCAACGAACTTCCGTCTCGCCGGTCCAGTTTTTCAGTTAGAATCCGCGTATGGCCGCCACCGCCGCTTCGGTCGGCACGATCCCCTCAATAAACCCCGCCACTGGCGAGGTCCTCGGTTGTTTCGAGAAGACACCGCCCGCATTCCTGCCGGCAATCGTCGCGGACGCTCGGGCGGCTCAAGTAAATTGGTCCAGGATCCCGATCGAAAATCGCGCCGGCCGCCTTAGAACTCTCCGCGAGCGCATCCTATCCTCGCGAGATGCTCTGGCCGAAGCCATCGTTCAGGAATCCGGTAAGCCCCGCGCCGAAGCGCTCTTCGCGGATATTTTCGTGGCACTCGACACCGCGGAATATTTCGCCGTCAACGCCGAGCGCATGCTGCGACCAGTGTCGGTCCCGCATCACAATCTCGCGGCCAAAGCAAAGACCGGCACGCTGGTCTACGATCCGCTGGGTGTAATCGGCATCATCAGTTCGTGGAATTATCCGCTGGCAATTCCCATCGGCCAGATCATCCCGGCGATCGTGGCCGGCAACGCGGTCGTCTGTAAGACCAGCGACTTCACCCCGCACTGCGGCGCACTCATCGAAAGACTATTCGCCAGCGCCAGTTTTCCAGAAAACTTGGTAACAGTGGTTCAAGGCGGCGGCGAAGTGGGCCAAGCGCTCATCGAAGCCGCTTGCGACAAAATCCTGTTCACCGGCAGTGTGGAAACAGGACGCCGTGTCGCCGAAGCCTGCGCGAAGCGCCTGATTCCCACGGTGCTCGAACTGGGCGGCAAAGACGCCATGATCGTGCTTGCCGACGCCGATCTCGAAACCGCCGCCAGCGGCGCCGTCTGGGGCAGCTACACCAACTGCGGCCAGGTCTGCCTTTCGGTCGAAAGAATCTTCGTCGAGCACGCCGTCAGCAAATCCTTCGGCGAACTCTGTGTGGAAAAAACGCAAAAATTGCGCCTCGGTCTAGGCAGCGATCCCGCCACCGACGTTGGTCCCCTGATTCGCCCGCAACATGTGCTGCGCATGATCGCCCTGGTCGAAGATGCCGTGCAACGCGGTGCAAGAGTTCTGTGCGGTGGCCACGCGCGTCCCGAACTGGGCACAAATTTCTTTGAGCCTACGGTAATCGTCGACGTCGACTCCGCCGCCCGCCTGTTTCAGGAAGAAACCTTCGGCCCGATTCTCGCCATCCAGACCGTCTCCAATTCCGAAGAAGCCATCATGCGCGCAAATGATTCGCCGTTCGCGCTTTCCGCAAGCGTCTGGACGCGCAACGCGGCTCGCGGCAAAGCCATCGCCGCACGCCTGCGCGCCGGCGTCGTCATGGTCAACGACGCCATCAGCTCTTTCGCCATCGCTGAAGCCCCCCACGGCGGCTGCGGCCAGAGCGGCTGGGGCCGCACCCACGGCAAAACCGGGCTCCTCGAGATGGTCCAGACCAAATACATCGACGTGGACCACCTCCCCCGCCGCGAAAAGCCCTGGTGGTTTCGTTACGGCCCAGACCTGGAGCGCGCCGCCGACGCCTTCCTGCAATTCCAATACGGCAGCGGCGTGAGCACTCGCCTCCGCAACGCCCGCGCCGCGCTCAGAACCATCTTCCGCGACCACGGCTTATGATTTTGCAATTCCTGTTGCTGCCCCCTCGATGGCACGGACTTAGGTTCCCGACTGCTGCGTAACGAAGTACCAATAAGAAACGAGCTGCAAGCGACTCTAGGAGTAGCCGACAGCCCGTTTCGTGCTTTGATTCTCCGTACCTTACGTTTTCGTGCCCTGATCCTCCGGCTTGCTATTTCAGAGCGAGCGGTTACGGCTGGCGGAGGTTAGTCCGCGATCAGTGCGGTCGTTCCGCGGGTGGATGACTCTCCTGTCGTGGCTGTTGCCGTTGCTGCATCTGCTGCTGCTGTGTCGAATGCTTCTGTTCGAGCTGTTGGGTTTGCTGAGCGTGGCGCTGTTCCATTTGCTGTTTTTGCGCGTCGTCGGCGTTTTTCTTGGCGGCTTGCTGGTGTTCGTTTTCCTGTTGCTGCTGGAGTTTCTGGTGCTCCTGATTTTGTTTGGCGGCTAGTTGCTGCTGCTGCTTTTGGTATTTCTTGTCGGTCGCGGGATTGCCAGTGTTAGGCGGCGTGAAGGTATGCGGTTGCAGTTCACCCGCATGACCGGCCGCGGGACGCGCATCGCTTCCCGGTCGTGCTTCATTTCCGCTGCGGGCTGCATTGGCAGGAGGCGCCTTGTACGCGCCACCGGCTTGTCTCGCAGGCACTGCGCCCGTCCTGAAGTCTCCGGGTTTGGCGGTGGCGGCAATGGGTGGCTTGCCCTGATTGTTCACGGCACGCAATTGCGGATTCGAACGAGCTTGTTGGATGTGTTGTTCTTGTGCGGCGACCCGGCCGACATGCTGCTCCCTGCTATACGTTTCTTCCTGTGGCGTGGGACGCGCTTCGATGCCACCGCTGCCGCCGTTGTAGCTGACGCGTGTGGTGTTATTTTCAATGACTGTCGTGCGATAGGTGTTGTGGATGATGGTTTCATTCACGTGATTCACGTAGGTGTTGTAAAAGAAGTGCCCGTTGTCCCAGCGGCCGCCATCATAACCGCGCCCGCCATAGCCGAAGCCGTAGTTGATTCCGCCATAGAAGCCGACATGCTCTCCCCAGTAGCCTTCGTGGAAGATAAACACGCCGGTGTCGCCCCAGCCCCAATAGCCTGGAGTCCACAAATATCCGGGCTGAGGTGCTTCCACCCAAGTACCGGGCACCCAATAGTAGCCGTCGTCGTCGGAGTAGTACCAGAACCCAGGGTTCCAGATGTAGCCGTCCTCGGGACAGATCGGCTGCTCATAAACGGGGAGAGCGGGGGGGCCGAAGCTGACCGAAATCGCGATTTGTCCAAACGAAACGTGTGAAAAAGCCAGCAAAACAAAGGAAAACAGGAACGAGCGAATCGCAACTGTATTACGCATTATGCTTCTTTCTGCCCGCTCGGCCTCTCTTGCCAGGTAGGGCGCGAGTCCGGGGAGAGCGGTTTGAGGGGCGGTTTATTTTATTTGAGGGTCCGCAAACGAACGTCTTCGGTCCAGGATACTAGAGGAGGAAATGGTCGGGTCCTATAGGGTTATGCATGTATTCGAGGAAAAGGAACGCGGTAGGCCGAATGACCGAAGACTTCCCATGCAACAGTGGTCCTCAGTCCAACAATCTGCGCTAAGCCCGGGTACGCCCGCTTATCGCTCGAAACAGCACGGTTCGGAATAGGACGCGATCAGGCACCGACCAGCGTTGCGGGCCTTGTTCCCCGACAACTAGTTCAACTTTGCGTATTCCGCTTTTGCCTTCGTCAGCAGAGGTGCGTCGGCATCGGCGTTTTTCGAGATCGCGAGGAAATCCTGGTAGGGAGCCAATCGGTGCATCAGGCAGGTTCATGCCGTGCCTCCCGTTGTCGACCGAACTTTCGTGGGTCAGCCACGTCGTGACCGTATTCTGCTTGCTGGTGCGAGTCAAAATCCCTACAGAGAGATGCAACCGTTCATCGGTATTGTTTTCCGACGTCACGACTTGCGCAGAGCTGAAAGGGCAACGGCGATCTGGCCAGCAACGCCAGCGTTGGCAATAAGCAGAGCGATGTTGCCCTTCAGACTCGCTCCGCCGCTTGACTTTGACAAGTAGCTGAGTAAATACGGCGTAACAGTCTTGTCTTTAATCCCCGCAGATTTTGCTGAGGCCAAGGCAGCTTCGATGAGCGATTCCGTTTCGGTGCGATGGAGCGCACTCGTCTCTGGCGGCGGATTACAGAACACGATTCCCGAAGAAAGCCCGAGTTCCCATTGAACCGACATGAGGCGGGCTGCTTCCTCAGGAGACTCGACGCGTAAATCCAAATCAAGGCCGCTCTCGCGCACGTAAAAAGCGGGGAAGCTGCTCGTGCGATAGCCGACGACCGGTACACCCAGAGTCTCCAGCAATTCGAGCGTGCGGGGCAAGTCCAGGATAATTTTCGCGCCCGAACAGACGACGGCTACGGGAGTTCGCGCCAGTTCGGTGAGATCGGCGGAGATGTCGAGAGTCTCTTGAACGCCTCGGTGTACGCCGCCGATTCCGCCTGTGGCGAACACGGTAATCCCGGCCTGAGAAGCAACCCATACGGTAGCCGCAACCGTGGTGGCTCCTGGTTTTCGCGTTTTGAGAACGGTTGAGAGATCACGGCGGCTGACCTTGTGAACGCCCTCGGCGTTGGCGAACAGTTCGATTTCTTGACTCGACAGCCCGACAATCAGCCTTCCATTCAGGAGCCCAACCGTCGCTGGAACAGCGCCTTGCTTGCGCACTTCAGCTTCCATCATGCGAGCTGTTTCGAGATTGTGTGGACGCGGAAGGCCGTGCGAGATCACCGTCGATTCAAGCGCAACAACGGAACCGCCATGTTCGAGCGCCGTGGCCACCTCGGGGCGGATTTCGAGATACGGATTCATAGTTTGTCGGTCTCTGACTGCGTCAGGCTTGCCTCGATCCGTTTGAGCACCGACTCGCGGTCCAGGCTCGGCGCGATCGATTCCTCGGTCTCGACCGTGAGGCTTGCGGCTGCTAACCCCCAGAGTGCTGGTTCGTAGCGTTCGCCGGCAGCCACGGCGTACACGTAGCCAGCCACGAGTGCATCTCCCGCGCCGGTCACGTCGCTGACCTTGCGCGCGGGAATCGCCTGAATGAATCTCCCTTGCTCACCATTATCCAGGTAGACCCCATCTTCGCCGAGAGTCACGATCACCGTGCCAACTCCTCGACGCCGAATTTCGGCGGCAGCCTGCACAAGGTCATCGCGGGTTTCGACCGAATGTCCGCTCAATGCAGCAGCCTCTTTGGCATTTGGGAACAATACGTCAATTTCGTTGAGCACGGGGCGCACCCGGGCAGCCTTGGCCACGGAAATAGGGTCGACGAATACCGTGGCGCGGCCCTGGTTGGCGCGCAGTAGACGTTCGATTGTCGCGGCAGGGAGGTTGGCATCCAGTATCCAGAACCTGGATCGTGCGATCGCGGATGCGATGCTATCCGCCCAATCCGGGTCGAGCTCTTCGAAGATGGCCATATCCGCCAGGCCAATGTAGAGCTGTCCTTTTTCGTCAAGCACGGCGGTATAACTCGCCGTAGGCCGGGTGGATGAGCGGTTTACACCGGAGAGATCCAAATTGGGAGTTTCTACGTCATCCAGAGCGTGTTCCGCATTGGCATCGTGACCGACGATCGAAAATATTGCCGTTCCGCATCCCAGCTTCGCCAAGTTTCGAGCGATATTGCATACAACGCCGCCGGGGCATGAACGGACCGTGACGGGGTTGGATGTGCCGGGATGCAGTCGTTCGATGACTCGAGCTTTGCGATCGACGACGACACCGCCAATACATGCGACGACTTCAGCACTTTGGGCAATCATCTGGTTCAGTATGGTGCGCGTTGTATTCGAGGCCGATTTCGAAATCCTTAGAACTCATATGGGAAGGTGCGATGCTAAGTGGAAGCCAAGGCAGCGTCAAGAGACCTTGATCTTGGTGTCCTTAATCTTTCGCGGCACTGCTGCGATCCCGCGCGTCATGGTATAAAGCTGTGCGTGATCACGTGGGCGCGCCTTCTCACGCGTTTTAGGAGCACCATGGCCGCGCGCACCATTCTCCTCACCGGAGAATGCTGGCGGTGTGTCTTTTGTTCGCCATCCGCTCTGCTGGGCGTGCTGTCCGGACTCAAGGTCGCTCAGCAGTCGATCGCCTCCAAGCCCGCGCCGTCTGCCAATCGGCAGATTCCTTCGATGCCCGACAATCTTCTTCGCGACTTTCAAATTTTTCCTATCTCGACGCTGTAGCGTAGGCGAAGGAGAGCGAGTCGTGACCCCGCGTCAACACAGAGTTCACACGCAACTCGGCCAGGCTGCGGTCCGTATCTTTGGCGCCAACGACCGCATCAACCAGATTCTTATCGAACATCTTGACCCACGCGCCTGGAGAGCCAAACCGCCCGGCAACGTGCGCACCATTGCGGCGATCTTCACGCACATGCACAACGTTCGCACCAAGTGGGTCAGGCTTACCGCCCCACACTTGAAGGTTCCACGACAGCTTCACCGCGCGCATTGCACGCCGCGGCAGGCCCGCGCGGCACTGGCCGAGAGCGCCGTCCGCTGCGCGGAGATGCTCTCGGAAGCGCTCGGTTCGGGAGGCCGGGTCGAGAGGTTTCGCAGAGACGGCTGGGCGAAGCCTTGGTCGGCCGGCCCGGAAATGCTGTGCTACATGCTTTCTCACGAAGCTCACCATCGCGGGCAGGTGTGTTTGCTCGCGCATCAGCTCGGATTCCCCTTGCCAAAAAACGTGGCGTACGGGATCTGGAATTGGGAGAAGCTGTGGAGAGAGTGCGGGTCGTCTGGCGGGCCCGGCGACGAATCGTAAGGGGATTGCGATGTCGGCTCCCGGATGCGAGCGGGGGAAACGA
>Ga0181522_10000298_pt1 | contig 39057 bp, 27 predicted proteins | sample PEATcosm2014_Bin_27_FD_121103 | JGI IMG/M metagenome (GOLD analysis project Ga0181522, IMG submission 121103) | Peatland microbial communities from MTU Mesocosm Facility, Houghton, MI, USA - PEATcosm2014_Bin05_10_metaG | ecosystem: Environmental > Terrestrial > Soil > Wetlands > Peat | place...
AAGCTCTTAACGGGCGCCTCACGTTCTACTATGGCGATACGCGTTTGGAGCACGCAGCCATACCAGGGGGGTGACATTTCTATGTTGCTGTTAGGGTGACATTTTTACGTTGCTACAACAGGGAGCCGAGTACCCAGCCAAAGGCGGAGAACCGGTCGCGCGCGTGAAACAAGGATCCATCTGGCATGGGCAGCCAATGGTCCAGCCGCTGTACGTTAAACGCGTAGTACATTCGCACGGGAACGCCCACTCCCGGTACCGTCTACTGCCGTTGAATGCCCGTGGACGCATGCAGAATTCCGTTCGTCGCATCCGCAAGCGTCGGCCGCGCCGAGCCCAGCCAGTTCATCATCAGCGCGCCAGAGCCCAGGTCGAAAAAGCCCTCTGCTTGCGTGCTGTCAGAAAGTCTTGCGCGGTACTCCGCGTTTGCGGCGCCGACCAGATTGGCTCCCGCGGGAGTTGCCGAATACCTGGTTGCACCGAGCGGCGAAACCGAAGAAACGATCGCGTCCGGACCCAGTTCGCCCAGGCGCAGTCCCCGAACGAAATCGTCGCCGGCAAACAATCGCGCGTACAAGGGCAAGTCGCCGGAAAGAGCTCCCTACGCCGCTGAAAGTCAACTCCGGGTTGTCTTGATTTGAAGAATAACGAAGCGTCGGCAAGGAAAAGGCCCGCTCCGCACCGCGCAACGGGCCTTCGAGTGATTATCGGCCTTCTATAAAGTGTATGGCAGTTGGTGGCTACTCGAGTTGTGTGACCACACCTGTCTCGGGATTGAGAAACACCTTGTGTGTCCCGGGCTGGGAGAAGTCAAACATGTTCAACAAGGATCCCGCAACCGCATCGCGCGATCCGTTGCCGATTCTCGGCAGACCCCAGTTATCCTCGATGAAGCGAATCACCGAAGACTGATCGGTCGTGGAATGATCCACGAAATTGATCTTCGCGTAGGGTGAAATCACCAGCAGCGGCTGCCGCGGACCGTATCCACAACGTCCGTTCTGAATGGTTCCCTGTGCGTTGATCGCTTTCGCCACGCCGCAGCTGCCCGCGGCGGTGAGGTTATCGTCGCTGACGTTCGACTGCCCAATGATCGGGCCCATCTGGTGGTCGTACCAGCCGTCGGAGTCGTCGTAGAGGATAATCACCGCCGTGGAACTCCAGAACGGCGTGTTCTCCAGTTCGTTGATGGTGTTCACGATGAAGTTTTGCTCATCGATCGGGTCCGAGTATCCGGGGTGTCCGTCCTGGTAAGCCGCTGCTTTCAGGAAGCTGACCGCCGGCAAATTGCCCGCTTTGACCGCCGCCCAGAAACTAGTCAGGTCGTAGATATGATTTGCCTGATCTGTGGTGCCCACCGCAGCCGCCGAGGTAGGCGGCAAGTGATGAGGATTCGCTGTCTGCTTGTAGTATTGGAAGGGCGAGTGATGAGGAATGTAGTCCCCGTCGCTTGATTGCGTCGTGGCGTCGTCTCCGGCCAAGCCGACGTGGTGTGCGCCGCAAACCGCGAGGCCGTTCACGGTGCCGGTCGGCGTGAACCCGCCTTGGAACCAGCCCCATGTCAAGCCTTGCGCGTTGAGCAAGTCGCCGATGTTCTTGCCGGTCATCGTGACCTGCGTCGAGCCTGCCAGGCCGGGCGTCGTCTGCGTACAATCATCGTATCCTGGCCGCGGATCGCCGATCAGCGCGCCCGTCGTCCCCCCACCTCCAATGCTTCCTACGGCACTTGCGGTTTTGCCGCTCGCGGTCAACGGCACGAGTGTGGCTTCGAAGGTGTTCCCCGAGATCAGGTTGATCGCTCCAACGGACGAAGGACCGAAGTCCGTGCCAAAGGAGTTGTCATTCAACGCAAAGTGTTGCGCGTAGTTCCATAGGGCGGTTACGGTGTTTCCGTCGTAATAACCCATCACGACTCCCGTTCCCATTCCGACGTCGTTGCAACCCGGACCGCCTGCGCCCACCGCTTCTGGAAACTTGTCCATCAAGCCGGCATCAAACGCCTTCTGTTCGTCGCCGTAGTCGTGATCCTGGTCGCACGTCACCGCGTCGGCTGGCGACAGGCGGAACGGGTTCGTCGAATTCGGGTTGTTCGTGATCAGCCCCGCCGAAAGCAAATTGTTTACCGTCGGAGTGCCGCTCCTCGCGTGAAAAGGGGTCTCTCCGTTCGAATTCACCGCGTACGGGTAAGTCCCGAAGTAATGGTCAAACGATTGGTTCTCTTGAAAAATCACGACCACGTGCTTGATCGGCGTGTTCGTCAGAGAAGTCTGCGCTTGAATTCCTGTCGGCGTCAGAAGCGATAGCGACGCGATGGCGGCCAAGGCACAAACGTGCTTAGGGTGCTTCCGATTCTTCATCTACTTGCTCCTTTGATGGATCCGCAGTTTTTCGAAATCACTCTAGATACGGGGTGAGACGTGAAGATTGGTAGACGCACGCCCCAAAGCGTCGCGGGCCACTTTCCCGCGCTCAGACTTTTAGTCTGCTTTTGTTAGCGCCAGATGAACGCAGAATCAAAACCTGATGGCACATTGCAAAGAATCCATCACGCATCAAGAAAGCCTCGCCGGGTCCGCAACGATTCCGCGTTTCGATCGATGTCCCCGCTCACTTCATCGCCGCGGCGGGCTCGACCCGCAAAATCCCCATCATTCCGCCGTCCTGGTGCTCCAGCAGATGACAGTGATAGGGCAGAATTCCAACCGCATTCGGCTGCCGGAAATCCATACGCAACTTGATGCTCGGATAGGTCGCGCTTTTTCCGTCCCAATACTCCAGGTTTACCGTGTCGCGTAAAAACGGTTCATCGACCTTCCTCCCGTTCCACTCCGTCATCAGAAAATGAATCTGGTGAATGTGAAACGCATGAAACTCCTGCGTGCGGTTCTCGATCGTCCAGTCCTCCACGGTTCCTTGCTGGGCCACCATGCTGGGCAGCGCCGAATCCGGATCGAACGCTTTCGGCGTCTGCCCCTCCACGGTCACGAAAAACGTCGTCGGACTGTTCGGATCGTTCGGATTTTCCTGCTTCTCCGAAAAATAAAGCTTCCTCTCGCGCACCGGCGCCACGTCCCCCAGCCAAGCTTCTTTCCCGGAAGCGTAGGGGGCAGGATTCGCCGCCAACACCGTTCGCGGCCCGGGGGCGTCCGCCGAAACCGCGATCGTAGCGAGCGCCCGCAGCGGATCGTTCTCGCCCAGTGGCCCGGTATCCACCCCGCGCGTCACCAGACTCGCTGCGACGCCCTCGCCCGGTCCGTTCAGCACGAATTCCACCCGTCCGCCGGGCGGCACGATCGCGTGACTCACGTTCAGCATCGTTCGTGCCGGCTCACCGCCTTGCGCCAGCGGCGCGCCGTCCAACCCCACGACCCCGAGCGGCTGCGGCACGCTGTTGAACAACACCTGTAAGTTCAAATAGGTGATCGCCGAAGCATTGGCCACGCGCCACAACTCTTTCTGCGACGGCTTCATCCGAATCACTGCTGGTGGATACTTGGGATAGGGCACCGGCACATCATTGATGGACAAATCTTTTGCCGGTTTGCCCTCGCCGGTGGCGGTATTCAGCATGTCGCCTTCGGGGTCTCTCATCCTGACCTGCGTTGCCGTGCTCAGTCCCGGCGGCTCTGCTTCCGGATGCACCAGGTTCTCATCGCGAACCACAAACACGCGCTCGGGCAACCCGGCGAGCTGGCGATTCGCCCGCTCGATTCCCTCAACGACCAGCGCCCCGGAAGCGCCGCCCAAAAGCTGGAACCTGCTGATCCCATGCACATGCGGGTGATACCAATACAGTCCCGGCGGTTGGTTCTCCGGAATCTGAAACCTGTACTCGAACGCCGGGCCCGACGCCTCAACCAATGTCGTAAGCGTTTCATCCGCGTGACACGCCGCCGGTATCGACAATCCATGAAAATGCAGGTTTGTCGCCGACACAACCATTGGTCCGGCCGAACAATCATTGCCCGGCATACCACTGGCGCTGTCGACGGCACCACCATGCGCATGCATCTTCATCGCGGTCCGAGGTTGTAAAGCTCCCGGCGTTCCGCGGTTCGCCGAATCCGCGACCCGCGCCTCATTCTTCAAATTCAAAATCAGTGTATCGCCCGGTTTGAGGCGCAGCGTCGGAGAAACTCCCCCATCCGCGGTAACGTAGCAATACCGCGCGTTCCCACTCGAGTCCAGGTAACTCCGAAACGCCAGATTAACCTTCAACACGCCATCCACGCTGCGCAAGTCCTCGGGCTCTGGAACCACCGCGCCCTCCGTGCCGCGAAAACAACCTGAATTCGGCGCCGGGCCGTTTGCAAACGGCTTGGCGGGCGCCTGGGCGCAAACCGAGGCTGCGCCAAGCGCGCAAAGAACGCACACACCGAGCAGCGGCGGCAATTTCAACCGCAAAGTGGTTGGAATCAAAACAAAAAATCCCCACCGCTAGAAATACTCAGATCGTGTTACTACCGGGTGAAAGGGATGTGAACGCCTGACAGGTGGAAGCGCGCGTTGACTTCGCGCAATCCCGCACCTAACATGCCCGGTTCATGCCCAAGTCGAAACCCAAAACCGGTCGCACCTTCCGCCTGCCCCATCCGCAACCAGTTGACGCCCTCGAATATGCCCGCTTCACCGGCGTTCCCACCTTCATGCGCCTCCCGCACATCACCCAGCCCGAAGAACTCGACATCGCCATCATCGGCGTGCCTTTCGACGGCGGCACTACCTATCGCCCTGGTCCGCGCTTCGGTCCACGCTATGTTCGTGTGCAATCCGCCATCATTCGTCCCTGGAATCCCGTCCTGAAATTAAATCCCTTCGCCAAGTATCGCGTCGCCGACTTCGGTGATCTCTCGGTTAATCCGCTCTCCATCGAAGACACCTTCCGCCGCATCGAGCAGGCCCTGGCCCCGGTTCTCGCTGCCGGAACCCGCACCGCCTGCGTTGGCGGCGACCACTCCATCAGCCTGCCCATCCTGCGCGCCATCGCGAAAAAACACGGCGGCCCTGTCAATCTGATCCAGTTCGATGCCCATAACGATCTTTGGGACGAGTACTTCGGCAGCAAGTATTCCCACGGCACGCCATTCCGACGCGCTTTCGAGGAAGGACTGTTGCAAGACGGCGGCGTCCTGCAAGTGGGCCTTCGCGGCCAGGTCTACGGCGAAGACGATTTCGATTTCGCCCGCCAACACAAAGTGCGCATGGTCACCGCCGAACAATTCCACGAAAAAGGCATGTCCCAAGTGCGACGCCACGTAACTACCTTCAAAAACAAACCAGTCTATGTCACGCTCGATATCGACTCCGTCGATCCCGCCTACGCTCCCGGCACCGGCACCCCCCAGGTCGGCGGCTTCACCAGCATCCAAATCCTGGAACTGGTCCGGGCTCTCCGCGGCCTCAACATCGTCGGCTGCGACCTGGTTGAAGTCTCTCCGCCGTTTGACACCGGCGAACTGACCTCGCTTCTGGCCGCTAATCTCCTCTACGAACTTCTGTGCGTCCTGTAAATGCCGGCCAGCAAGCCCACCCTAGCCCGCAAACTTCGACTGCACGATTATTTCGCTCTCGCGTTTGGCACCATGATCGGCACTGGTTGGCTGGTTCTGATGGACGACTGGCTAGGTCGCGGCGGCCCGGTGGGCGCGATCCTCGGCTTCGTCCTCGGCGGAATAATCTTGCTCCCGGTCGGCTACGTCTACGGCCAATGGGTCCTGCGTCTACCCGATGCCGCCGGCGAAGCCGCCTACACGGCCCAGGTTTTTCCTCCCGTCATCAGCTACTTCACCGGCTGGATCATGCTCTTGGCTTACTTCATCGTTTGCCCCTGGGAAGCCATCGCTCTTGGCAAAATCGCCGCCTACATTTTTCCCCAGCTCGATTCCATCGAGGTCTATTCCGTCGCGGGCCAACCGGTTTTCCTGTTTCGTCTGGTTCTGGGCATCGCCCTCACCGTATTCCTCACCACCATCAACTATCGCGGCATCCGCCTGAGCGCGAATTTCCAGAAGGGCATGACCAGCATCGTGCTCCTGATCTTTCTCGTGCTGCTCGCGATCAGCGCCGTCCGCGGCGCCCCCGCCAATTTTCATCCCGTCTTCCACTCGACGCCGCTGGTTTCGATTCTCCTGACGCTACAGATCGTCCCTTATTTCCTCACCGGCTTCGAGTCCGTCCCGAAGTACGCCGAAGAAGCTAACCCCGACCTCCGTGGCAAAACCTACATGACTGCGATCGCCATGGCCCTGGGCGTCGGCGTCTTCTTCTACGCCTTCTCGGTAGCCATCGTCTCCTATATCGCGCCGTGGCAAAGTCTGCTGGGCAGGCGTTTTGCCACCGCCATCGCCTTCGAGCATGGCATCGGCAGGCATTGGCCCGTGCAGCTCATACTCGTCATGGCCATGTTCGGCCTCGTCCAGTGCTTCAACGGCAACTTCGCCGCTTCCACGCGTATGGTCTTCGCGTTCAGCCGCAACGGCTCCATCCCCACGGGGTTGGCCCGCATCCATCCCCAATTCCAGACACCCGGCAACGCCGTCCTCGCAATCGCCGCCGGAACCTTGGCCGCGCTTTTCCTGGGCGACGCCCTGCTCGTCCCCGTTACCGAAGTAGGCTCTGCCGCCTCCGCCTTTGGCTGGCTAGCCTCCTGTGTGTCCCTCCTCCTCGTGATTTCGCGGGACGGCTCACCGTCGACGTCACCGAAGAAGCTCAGCATCATCGCCACCTTCGGCGCCCTAGCCGCCTTCGCCTTGGTATTGATGAAATTCCTCCCCGCCTCGCCGGGCCGCTTCACCACCGCCGAATACGTCGCCCTGGCCTTCTGGCTCCTCCTGGGGGCCATCCTTCACTCTCGCCGGGGTCCTCCCTCGGCGAAAGATTCAAAGGGAGCGGGATGACCATTCCTTTGCGGGATTGCCGCGAACTTGGCGGCCTTAAGTTTCTCTTCGGCCCGTCCATGTATACTGTTTCCTTCGACCGCTCATGATTCCTTTCCTCCACTTAGGGCCGCTCACGATTCCGACGTTTGGACTGATGGTCGCTACGGCGCTGTTTGTGTCGGCGTACGTGCTCCAGGCCGACTTCGACCGGCGGCGGGGGCGGCTCGAGAAGATCAAGGGCTACGCGGGCAAGCGCGACGAGGGGTTTCTGGTTATTGGGATCGCGGGGATTGTGGGTCTTGCTGGAGCGCGGCTGTATCACGTGCTGGAAAGCCCGAGCGAATTTTTTGCCGACCCGTGGCCGCAGCTGTTCAGCCGGTTTGGGTTTGCCTGGTTCGGGGGATTTCTTGGAGGATTTGTGGCGCTGTTGTTTTTAGCGCGGCGCTTGAAAATTCCGGTGCTGGAGTTTATGGACATTTGTTCGCCGGCGGCTTGCGTGGGTTACGCCATCGGGCGCATCGGGTGCTTGCTTTCGGGGGACGGCGACTACGGAATGCCGACTTCACTTCCTTGGGGGATGAGTTTCCCGAACGGCGTCGTGCCTACTATGCAGCGGGTTCATCCGACGCCGCTTTACGAATTTTTCATTTGGCTGGTGATTGCGTCGGTGCTGTGGCGCATGGGGGCGAAATATGTGCGCGAGCCGATGGCCCCGGGCATGATTTTCTGCTGTTATCTGATTCTCACGGGTATTGCGCGGTTTCTGATCGAATTTATTCGCATCAATCCCCGATCATTTTTGGGGATGAGCAATGCGCAAGCTGCCTCGCTGGTATCGATTGCGCTTGGCGTCGGGTTGCTGTTTTACGTTAGGAGTCAGTTTCGTGCGGTGAAGACGACGGTGGCGGCTTGAGGCGGAGAAAGATTTCCCGCAGACGTAGAGTTCGCCGAGACGTCGCACGGAGAACAGACGGCCTGATGGATTGATCTCGGCGAGACGTTCGCGCCAGTTTTGACGCCGAGCGGAGCAAGCTCCGCCCTGCAAAGGGAATGATCAGGGCGGAATGGCGACTATTGGGTGTTTTTGTAGACCACGCCTTCCTTCATCACAAAGCTGACGTGCTCGAGAATGTGAATGTCGGAGAGCGGATCGCTCGAGACGGCGACAATGTCGGCATATTTGCCGGGCTTGATGGAGCCGAGAATGTCGGATTTGCCGAGCAGATCGGCGGCGTTGTGGGTGGCGGACTGGATCGCCTGCATGGGCGTCATACCGTACTTCACCATGAACGCAAACTGCCTCACGCTGCGGTCGTAGGGACATACGCCTGCGTCGGTGCCGAACGAAAGCTTCACGCCGGCATGCAGAGCCTTGGTAAAGTTGTGGCGATGCGTTTCGCCCAGGTTGCGGTCGTGCTCGAGAAAGTCGGCCGGCCTGCCGCCATTCTTGCCCGCCTCCTGGATGCACTCCTCGTCGTAGATATCCATATCCAGATAGGTGCCGTGCTGTTTGGCCAGCGCGATGCCTTCATCATCGATCAACGTCGCGTGTTCGACCGAGGCGACGCCGGCGCGAATTGCGTTCTTGATCCCTTCGGCGGCATGGGCATGTGCTTCGACACGCAATCCGAAATGCCTGGCTTCGTCTACCGCGGCTTCCAGTTCCTCCGGAGTGAACTCGGTCGAATTCGGATTGCTGCCGTGCGTCAGCACCGCGCCCGTAGAAAGCACCTTGATGTGGTCGGCGCCGTCGTGCGCGAGCTGACGTACTTTCTGACGAACCTCCCACGGACTGTTCGCTTCACCGTAGCGCAAGTCCCACGGAAGCGTGATGTCGGGAGCAAAGCCGGTCATGGCGCCAGCGCCGCCCGCGATGGTGATATATGCGCCCGCGACAAACATTCGCGGGCCGGGGAAGTATCCGGCATTGATCGAATCGCGCAGCGCAATGTCATTCAGGGATCGGTATACGCCGACGTCGCGCACCGTCGTGAATCCGGATTCCAGAAATACGCGTGCATTCGGCACCGATTCGAGCGCAACTTCCGCGGCGGTTCTCTTGAGCTGATACACCGGGTCGATGTTGGCTTCCTGCGATCCGTCTGCAAGGTGTGTGTGGCAATCGATCAGGCCGGGCAGCACGGTCATCTTCGATAGGTCAATAACCTTGGCGCCTGTGGGAATCGCGACGTCTTCGCCGACGGCTTCGATCTTCCCGGCACGGATCAAAATAATTTGGTTGGTGAGCACGCGTCCGGTATCGACGTCGATCAGCTTTCCAGAGCGAATGGCGGTGACGGTCGAGAAAGCTTGCTGCCCATGCAGGGCCGCGGCGAGAGAGAAAAACAGGAGCGAGACACTAATTTTGGTGGGCATGGTGGCCGATGATAATGGTAGGGGTTGAAAATTGGAAGTTGGCAGCGGAGAAAATGAGAAGTAAAGGATCCCAGGGCAGTGGGAGCGGAGGTGGGAGCAAGGAGGATACGGAGACGATTCGGAAAATCGAGTTCTGAAGGCCCCAATTTAGGGGCCAGGAGCTATCCGTCTTGGTGAGGTCAGCGCGAGCCGGACCAAAGCAGGCATTTCTAGCTAACTCCGATTTCCGCGTTACAGCATTTGGCGGAGGACGTACTGCAGGATGCCGCCGTGACGGTAGTAGGAGACTTCTTCGGGAGTGTCCACGCGGGCGGTGGCGGTGAATTGTTTTTCCTTGCCGTCCTCGGACTTGGCGTGCACGCTGATGGCTTTACCCGGAGCCAGCGAAGCTACGCCATCGATCGAGAAAATTTCGTGGCCGGTCAGACCGAGTGATTCGCGGGTTTCGCCCTGCTTGAATTCGAGCGGAAGGACGCCCATGCCGATCAGGTTGCTGCGGTGGATGCGTTCATAGCTTTCGGCGATGACCGCTCGGGCCCCCAGCAGGCGCGTCCCTTTGGCGGCCCAGTCGCGCGAGGAGCCGGATCCGTATTCTTTTCCGGCAATGACCACCAGCGGAACACCGCCTTCGCGATATTTCACCGCGGCGTCGTAGATGGTCATTTTTTCACCGCCGGGGAGAAACAGCGTCCAGCCGCCTTCGGTGCCGGGAGCGAGTTGGTTGCGCAGGCGAATGTTCGCGAACGTTCCACGGACCATGACTTCGTGATTGCCGCGTCGCGCGCCGTAGGAATTGAATTCGTGCGGCTTCACGCCGTTGGCGACCAGATATTTTCCGGCCGGGGAATCGACGGGGATGGAGCCCGCGGGAGAGATGTGATCGGTCGTGACGCTGTCGCCGAGAACGGCGAGCACGCGGGCGTCGTGAATATCGGCGAGGGCTGGCGGCTGCTTGGGCATGTTCTCGAAGTACGGAGGGAGCTTGATGTAGGTCGATTTGGGATCCCACTGGTAGAGATCGCCTTCGGGAACTTTCATCCCCTTCCAGTGGGCGTCGCCTTCGAAAACTTCGCCGTACTGCTTCAGATATTGGGCCGTGGTGACCGAGGCGCGAACGGTGGTTTCGATTTCTTGCGGCGTGGGCCAGATGTCGCGCAGGAAAACGGGTTTTCCATCGGAACCTTCGCCGAGAGATTCTGTCGTGAGATCGAGATCCATGCGGCCTGCCAGCGCGTAAGCGACGACGAGCGGCGGCGATGCCAGGTAGTTTGCGCGGACCAGCGGATGGATGCGGCCTTCAAAATTGCGATTGCCGCTGAGGACGGCGACGGCGACGAGATTGTTGTCTTTGATAGCCGCCCCGATGGCGTCGGGTAGCGGGCCGCTGTTGCCGATGCAAGTGGTGCAGCCGTAGCCGACCAGATTGAACTTTAGTTTGTCGAGATACACGTTCAGCCCGGAGGCCGCGAGATAGTCGGTGACGACTTTGGAGCCTGGCGCGAGGCTGGTTTTCACCCAGGGCTTGATCTGCAAGCCGCGCTCGACGGCTTTTTTGGCAAGCAGGCCCGCCCCGAGCATCAGCGACGGATTTGAGGTGTTGGTGCAACTGGTGATGGCGGCGATGACGACCGCGCCGCTGGAAAAGTCAAAAGAGTCGCCATTGTTGCGTACCTGCACGTGCTTGTCGGGCGCGCCATCGACAACTTTGGTAAACGACGACTTCGCATTGCGCAGCGGCACGCGGTCCTGCGGGCGCTTTGGTCCGGCGACGGTCGATTCGACGGTCGAGAGATCGAGCTCCAGTTTGTCGTTGAACAGGGGCTCGGGAGTCGAATCGGTGCGGAACAGGAACTGCTCTTTGCAGTAGGCTTCGACGAGTGCGATTTGTTCGTGAGAGCGGCCGGTGAATTGGAGATAGCCGAGCGTTTCGGAATCGACGGGGAAAAAGCCCATAGTCGCGCCGTACTCCGGGGCCATGTTGGCGATGGTGGCGCGATCGGGAACGCTCAAGCTGGAAAGGCCGGTGCCGTAGAATTCGACGAATTTGCCGACGACACCTTTCTTGCGAAGCATTTCGGTGACGGTGAGAACGAGGTCGGTGGCGGTGGCGCCTTCGCTGAGCTTGCCGTGCAGGCGGAAGCCGACGACTTCGGGAATGAGCATGGACGAGGGCTGCCCCAGCATGGCGGCTTCCGCCTCGATGCCACCGACGCCCCAGCCGAAGACGCCGAGGGCGTTAACCATGGTGGTGTGCGAATCGGTGCCTACTACCGAGTCAGGATAGGCCTCGAGCTTGTTGCCGCTGGGCATGGCGCAGACGACGCGGGCTAGGTATTCGAGATTGACCTGGTGGCAGATGCCGGTGTCCGGCGGGACGACCTTGAAATTCTGGAAGGCGGTCTGGCCCCAGCGCAGGAAAGCGTAACGCTCGACGTTGCGCTGAAATTCGAGCTCGGCGTTCAAGTCGAAGGCGCTGGCGCTGCCAAAGTTGTCGACCTGGACGGAATGGTCGATGACGAGCTCGGCGGGGAAGAGCGGATTGATGCGTTTCGGATTGCCGCCCATACGCTTCATGGCTTCGCGCATGGTGGCGAAATCGACAACGGCAGGCACGCCGGTAAAGTCCTGGAGCAGGACGCGAGCGGGCATGAACGCAATCTCTTTTTGTGCGGCGCTCGGAGTCCATCCGGCGAGAGCGCGAATGTCTTCGGGGTGAACGGTGCGGCCATCTTCAAAACGAAGGAGATTTTCCAGCAGAACTCGGAGAGAGAAGGGAAGTTTGGCGGGCGTGCTGACGCCCTGCTTTTCAAGGAATTCGAGGCGGTGAATCAAGAAGGCTTGCGCGCCGACGTTCAAAGTGTCGCGCGTCTTGAACGAATTGCCTGCGGAGATGGCCATTCTGGCGGTCCTTTCGCGGAGTTCGCAACACCATGATAGCCCAAAAAAGAAAGAACGTGCGGCGAGGGAAGCGAAGCATCCCCGACCGGTATTCCACGGCGGAGTAACCGGACCTGTTGCGGACAATCCTTACGCGCATCCGAGCTTGTCCCAGGCTCATGAGCCGCCTGCGTCGTTGGCCAGAGCAAGGGTTTCCGCGAACGACTTCTCATTCTTGCGGAGCGCAGCGAGACGGTCGCTGAGGATTTCATCGAACCAGACTCCGTGAGCACGAGCAACGTGCCGGTGGCGGTTCTCTCCAGCCGCCCTGATCGAGACGAAGCGTCATTGCCGGCAAATGGTTTGTTTTGAGGGTGCTACGAGGGCAGGGGCAAATCCTGGCAAAAAACAGACACTGGAGTGTCGATTTCGAGCGGTCTTGTTCGACGTTAGAGTAGAGGCAGGATGGTGGCCGGAGCGAACCCCGGCTTCCGACGCAAACGATAAGGAGACCGAGCGATGCGGTTCATGATGATTGTGAAGGCCAGCAAGGAGTCGGAAGCAGGGCGCATGCCTAGCGAAGAATTGCTTGCCGCGATGGGCAAATATAACGAGGAGTTGACGAAGGCGGGGGTGCTCCTGGACCTTGCCGGTTTGCAGCCAACGTCCAAGGGGGCGCGGATTAGGTTTTCAGCGGGGAAAGCGACGGTGGTCGATGGACCGTTCAGCGAGGCGAAGGAAGTCATTGGCGGCTACTGGATCATTCAGGTGAAATCGCGGGAAGAAGCCATTGAGTGGGCCAAGCGAGCCCCGGCTCCCCATGGTCCGCATCAGGATGGGGAGATCGAGCTGCGGCAGTATTTTGAGATGGACGATTTCGTTCCGAGTGAAGCGGTGGATCGCGCGCGAGAGTTGGGCAAGCAGTTGGAGAAAAAGAAATAGAGGCCACACGCCTCCCGGTTGCGATCCGGTCAATTTATATAAGGAGGGCCCGTCGATGAAAAAGGCACTGATTCCCGCGTTGTTGGTGGCTTCCGTCGCATTCGCGCCATTGCTGCGCAATGCCGTCGAATTCCCGGAAAGGGTTTCGAAGGCCGCGTGCGCCACGGCCAGACCATTGTTCTGGCATCTATGGTATGAGCTCCTCAACCGCGAGATCGCGACGGACCGAGAACGCGCCCGGAACATCGGCGCTGCATCGGAATGGCAAGTCGCGTTGCGCTCCGACCTCATGGTCTGTATTGTCTTTCACGTTTTCCTCAAGCACACAGTAGACGGCTCGCTGTCCGTTGCGGAAAGGCACGAGGCGCTTGTTCGTGTCGATTCCGCGAGGCTTCATTCGTCGCACCACAGAGCGGTAATTTTTCACGCGTTGCGCAACTCCCGGCAATGGAACGTCGACACAAAACTTACAAGGAGATCGTCATGAAATTTCTGAGCATTTACAAGACCGCGGAACGAAGCGTTCCTCCTTCGCAGGAAGAGATGTCCGAAATGGGCAAGCTGGTGGAGGAAGGGATGAAGGCGGGTTGGCTGGTTGCGACGGAAGGCTGCCTGCCCAGTGCGCTGGGCGCACGCGTTCGCTTCTCCGATGGCAAGATTAGCGTCACTGACGGACCGTTCACCGAATCCAAGGAGCTGGTCGGCGGCTTCGCTATCCTCCGGGCGAATTCCAAGGCCGAAGTTATCGAATTGACGAAGAAGTTCCTCAGCGTCGCAGGCCCAGGGGAGTGCGAGATTCGGCAGATCTACGAGGCCGGACAAGGGTTGTGCGCGGCAAATTCCTGACCGCTGGTGGGCCGGGCGCGGCGTCGCTTGCACTGACCAGACATCTTGCTTAGCCTGATCTTGCCGAGTTCAGATTGCTTCGCCAAGAGGGCTCCGCCGTGTCCATCGCCGATACCCATCGTGCCATCGACGCTGTGTGGAGGATCGAGTCGGCCAGGCTGATAGCCGGGCTGGCTCGCATCGTCCGCGACGTAGGTGTGGCCGAAGAGCTAGCGCAAGACGCGCTCGTCGTTGCGTTGGAGCGCTGGCCCGAAATCGGCGTGCCGGATAACCCCGGGGCTTGGCTGATGACCACCGCGAAACATCGCGCCATCGATCATTTTCGCCGGAACAAACTTCTGGAACGCAAGCATGAAGAGCTGGAGCGCGAGTTGAAGTCGCAGCAGGACGTGGCTATGGCGAATTTCGACACCGCGAATCTAGAAGACCATATCGAAGACGATTTGCTGCGACTCGTATTTGTGGCGTGCCATCCGGTGCTGTCGACCGAGGGACGCGTCTCGCTCACGCTGCGTTTACTCGGCGGCTTGACCACACAGGAAATTGCACGCGCCTTTCTGGTACCCGAACCGACGGTTGCGCAGCGGATTGTGCGCGCCAAGCGCGCCCTTAGCGCGGCGCGCGTTCCGTTCGAAGTGCCACGCGGACCCGATCTTGCGTCGCGTTTGTCGTCCGTGCTGGAAGTGATCTACCTCATCTTCAATGAAGGCTACTCGGCGACGGCCGGAGAAGACTGGATGCGCCCGGCGCTGTGCGAGGATGCGCTGCGGCTCGGGCGAATTCTGGCAGGGCTCGTACCTAACGTCGCGGAAGTGCATGGGCTGGTGGCGCTCATGGAGATTCAGGCTTCGCGGATCCATGCGCGGACCGGCCCGAAGGGAGAACCAATCTTGCTGCTCGACCAGGATCGCACGCGATGGGATCACATGCTGATTCGCCGCGGGCTTGCCGCGTTGCAGCGTGCTGAGGAACTCGGTGGCGGGCTAGGCCCGTATGCGTTGCAGGCGGCCATCGCAGCGTGTCACGCGCGGGCGCGAATTGCGGCGGAGACCGATTGGGATCGCATTGCGGCATTGTACGATGCACTGGCGCAACTGATGCCGTCGCCGATTGTGGAGCTGAATCGTGCGGTGGCCATCGCCATGGCGTTTGGACCGGCGGCGGGACTTGAATTGATCGACACGCTCGTGTCGGAGCCGTCACTCAGGTCGTATCATCTCTTACCCAGCGTTCGCGGCGACTTTCTTTTCAAGCTGGGGCGCTTCGCGGAGGCGCAGACAGAGTTTCAGCGCGCCGCCTCGCTCACGCGCAATGCGCGCGAACGCGAATTTCTTCTTTGCCGCGCCCGGGCATGCGTTGAAACGCCTTAAATGCGATGAAAGCCGGCCGCCCCTCGCACTTCAGAAGCTCTTCGATCTCTGCTTGATATTCGGCTTTGATGACCAGGCCTACCTGCGTCGCCGCGATTTCTGCCTTCGCGATCGATAGGCAGCGTTACGAGCAGGCTTCGACGGCCTAATGCTTTGCCAGGGCTTGGAAGCATTCCCACAGAAATAACGAATGTTGTGACAGCGCGTCGCGTGCGTGGTCCCACGACCACCTTCGCTGCTGTGGCTTCGCCGCTAACTGTATACTTGTAGGCGATGAAGATCGTATTGATTTCAACGTATGAGCTCGGGCGGCAGCCGTTTGGGGTCGTATCGCCGGCGGCTTGGCTGCGGAAGCGCGGGCATGAGGTGGCGTGTTTCGATCTGACGCGGCAGGAATTGGACGCGGAAACGATTCGCGCGGCAAAGTTGATTGCGGTTTACTTGCCCATGCATACCGCTACGCGGTTGGCGGTGAAACTGATTCCTTTGCTTCGAGAGCAGAACCCCGCGGCGCATGTTTGTTGTTATGGGCTTTATGCGCCTATGAACGCGGAGTATTTGCGTGGGCTGGGAGTGGCGACGATTTTGGGCGGGGAGTTTGAGAATGGGTTGGTCGGGTTGGCGGGGCGGATCAGCACGAACGGTGCTCGTGTTGCGAAAAAACCGCCGGGCTCCGAAGATTCCGGGCTGTGCTACAGAGGTGCTGGGCCGCAGCCGGAACCGGTAATATCACTTGCGCGGCTCACCTTTGAGGTGCCGGACCGGACGGGGATGCCAGCGCTTGGGAAATATGCGCATCTGATCGTTCCGGGGGATGGGCATCGCGTTGTGGGTTCGACCGAGGCTAGCCGGGGCTGCAAGCATCTTTGCCGGCATTGCCCCATTGTGCCGGTTTACAACGGCGTGTTTCGGATTGTTGACCGCGATGTGGTGATGGCGGATGTCCGGCAGCAGGTGGCGGCCGGGGCGCAACATATTTCCTTTGGCGATCCGGACTTTTTCAACGGGATACGCCACGCTCTCGAGCTAGTAGCGGCGTTTCACGTGGAATTTCCCGGCGTGACGTATGACGTGACCATCAAGATCGAACATCTGCGGAAGTACGAGCAGCATTTGATGACTCTGCGCGATACCGGTTGCTTATTTGTGACCAGCGCGGTGGAGTCGGTGGACGACACGATTTTAGAGCGTCTGGACAAAGGGCACACCCGCGAAGACTTTTTACACGTGGCGCGCACGTTTCGATCGCTGGGAATGACCCTGCATCCGACGTTCGTGGCCTTCACGCCCTGGACCACGATGGAAGGCTATGTGGATTTGCTCGGGGTGCTGGCGGCCGAAGAGCTTGTGCAGAATGTGGCGCCGATTCAGTTGGGAATCCGCTTGCTGATTCCAGAGGGATCGCGGCTGCTGGAGCTGAAGGAAGTGCGGAACGATGTTGGCGCATTTGACGCGGAATCGCTCGTTTATCGCTGGAAAAATGCGGATGCGCGCGTGGATGCGTTAAGCGAGATCGTGCAGGCGATTGCGGCGGACGCGGATCGGAAAAAGGAAGCGCGACCCTTCGCGTTTACAAGGATCTGGAAGGCGACGCATGTGGCGGCAGGTCGCGCCGCGCCGGATCTGGGGATCGCGGGAGGAAATGGTTCAGCCGTGCCGTTCTTGAGCGAGCCTTGGTATTGCTGCGCGGAACCAACGCAAGAGCAGTTGGTTTCAATTGCAAGCGTGGCAAGAAAAAGCATCGGGCCTGCGAGTGTCACGGTAGATGGATTTGTTTGATTGAAGACGGAGAAAAGCGCAAAAACGTAACTCAGCGGGCATCGAAGCCGGGGCACAAAGCTCTCGGAGAAGGCAGTGCTCGGCGGGCAACGAGCGCTGCCCGGTCGACAGCAAGGGAAGAAGGGAAAAGTTGTCGGAGCGCAAACGACTTTTGCTTTTTGCGGGGAAGCTGGGATACCAGACGCGGAGTCTCGACGAGGCTGCGCGAAAACTCGGTGTCGACGTTGTCTTTGTCACTGACCGTTGTCATCAGCTCGATGATCCTTGGGGTGATCGCGCGATTGCGGTGCATTTCGAATCGCCCGATGCCGCGGCGTATGCGGTTCTGGAAGCGGTTCGCGGCGGCGAGCAAATCGACGGTCTCCTGGCATTCGGCGACCGGCCCGTTGTTGCCGCCGCTTATGCGGCTCGAGGATTGGGCTTGCCGTACAATCACCCGGCAGCGGTCGAGGCTTGCCGAAGTAAACTGCGGATGCGCGAAGTTTTTCGCGAAGCAGGTCTGCGCGGACCGTGGTTCCGCGGTGTGGCATTGCAGCCTGTGCCGGAGCCCTCGCTGCTGGGAATCTCCTATCCGTGCGTGCTGAAGCCCATGTCGCTTTCGGCGAGTCAAGGAGTGGTACGGGCGAATGCTCGCGAGGAATTTGCCGCGGCAGTGGAGAGGATTCGAAAGCTGCTCGCATCGCCGGAAATTTTGGCGAGACGCGAAGCGAATGTGGATCAGATCATCGTGGAAGGCTACATACCTGGAAGGGAAGTGGTCGTCGAAGGATTGCTCCGGGACGGTGTGTTGCGAGTGCTGGCGATTTTCGACAAGCCCGATCCGTTGGAAGGTCCCTATTTCGAGGAGACGATTTACGTGACGCCCTCGCGGCTGGCGGAACCGGAGTTGCGACAGATCGAGCAATGCGCGGTGGATGCTGCGCGCGCATTGGGGCTGACGCAAGGCCCGCTGCACGCGGAATTTAGGCTGAACGAGCAAGGCGTATGGCCGCTCGAAGTGGCGCCGCGGCCGATCGGCGGGCTTTGCGAACGCGCGCTGCGATTTCGAGATCCGAACGGCGGCGAGTTGATTGGATTGCAAGAGCTGTTGTTGCGGCACGCCGTGAATTTACTCGGAGGAGGAGACTGGGGCCGAGAGGCAATGGCGTCCGGCGTGATGATGATTCCCGTGCCGCGAAGCGGAGTCTTGGAGGCGGTCGCAGGCGAAAAAGAAGCGCTTGGCATAACAGGCATCAGCGAATTGCAGATTACGGCGCGGGTCCACGACTACATTACGGCTTGGCCCGAGGGGTCCAGTTATCTCGGTTTTTTGTTTGCGAGGGCGGAGACGCCGGGGGCGGTCGAGACGGCGCTGCGGCTGGCGCACTCGAAATTACGATTTACGATTGGGCAGCGCTTGGCGGTGGAGCATCCGGCGGGGGGAAGAATCTTGGGACAGGGGGTATAGTCCTGCCTGTAGGTCTCCGACTTGGTGATGCTCGGGCGTAGCAAGCCCCGCCCTTACAAAACAAGGACTGGAATTACCCCTTCGCTTTGGGGGCGACGTAGCCTTCCGGAAGTTTTGACCCTTCCCCAAAAAAAAACTGCTCCATCTGCTCTTCCATGATTTTCTGCGAGTTCTGGTCGAGGGGATTCAAGCGGTATTCGTTCATAACCATTTTGGAATGCTCGATCCACAGCTTCCACGCATCCTTCGATACGTTTTCGTAGACACGCTTGCCGAGTTCCCCCTTCCACGGCACGCGGTCGAGCCCAGGCATTTCTCTGCCAAATTTCACGCACCTCACCATGCGGGACCCGGGCTTGACCGGTTCGCTCGGCGCTGGTGTGGGACCGCAAGATTCGTTGGCCATCGGGGCTCCTAAAAAATACATTTTGAATTTCGACGATACCGCATGCACACGGGAAATTCCAGCTTGGCAGGGGAGCGCCGCGGAAGCAACAGTGTACCGTGTTCGAAGTTCTGATGCGCCTGTATGATTGGCACTGTACACTAACGCGACTGATATATAAAGAGCATGTCGTCAACATCTATGTAACAACTCTATCCCGGCAAACTCGCAGAAGCTTGGCGCCGCGAGCGGGACAATCTGGTGACCGGCAAAGCCGTGGACCGCTTGTGGGCCAAGGATGCGACCTTATGGCAAGGGCCGGAAGGTCAAAGGCAATCGGTCGGCGGCAATCTAGCCTGGCTCGACCTGCCGGAGCAGATTGGCACGTACATCGAGCGGGTCAGCGTGTCCCGGGCGATCGCCATGCGAAATTTATGCCGGCAGCCCGACGGCGACCAGAATCCCGGCGCTCCGACTTGCCGCGTTCCTCGCAGCGGGTGCGCTGGTAGGCAACAACAAGCTTGTTCTGGTGGGCACGAGGAGCATGGGGCCATTGACCTATCGGATCGGACAACTAGTGGGAGCGAGCCTGGATAAAGAGGGGCGAGGTTTGGTCCCCATATGTGACGCGTCTCCGACGTGGTTGGAAGTTTATCGGCGAGGTTGCACCGCTGGCCCTCGCATTGAGCGACTTTGAATCACTTGAGTTGCGGCGAATGCGAGTCGTACAGTTGCATTGCACGCAGGGCCTGGAGCGCGGTCTGTCGGAGCTTGAGAATCTGGTGCGCAAGCTCTAAGATGCCCGCCTCACGAACCGGAAGCCACGGATCGCGAGTGGACCGCTGAAGCCAAATGGCGGGGGAAACTCCTTCGAGGCGGAGGTCTGGCAGGCTTGTCCAAGATTACGACGCTGTTTTGGGACATCGGAGGGGTGATCCTGACCAACGGATGGGACCGCGGGTCGCGGCGCGAAGCGGCCACCGTATTTCATTTGGATTGGGAAGAGTTTCAGGACCGGCACGAACTGTCGTTTCCGGCTTTCGATTCCGGACACATCACTCTGGATGAATACCTGGACCGGACACTATTTTACCGGACACGTTCTTTTACGCGCGAGGATTTCACCGCGTTCATGTTCGCGCAGTCGAAGGAATTCCCGCAGTCGAGAGCGATTTTGAATCAGGCGGCGCGAACGGGGAAATATTTCATCGGAGCGATCAATAATGAGCCGCTGGAGCTTAACCAATACCGCATCGAAGCGTTCGGTCTGCGGCGTGATTTTCTGGTGTTCTTCAGCTCGTGCTATGTACATTCGCGCAAGCCGGAAGAGCTGATTTTCCGGGTGGCGCTGGCAGTGACACAGCGGCCGCCCGAGCAATGCGTGTTCATAGATGACCGTCTTCTGAATCTCGAGAGTCCGCGAAGATTGGGCATGAACGTGATCCACTATCAAAACGCACAGCAACTTCGCTCTGATCTGCAAAAATACGACGTTGAGGTATAGTGTCAAACGTCGATAACTGCACGGGAATGCCTGATTGAGCTGAGGGGAGACCCACGAGCATGGATGCAAACCGTTCGGGAGGCGCAAATGGCACTGAACCGTGCACTGTGGTTTTGTTCGGGGCGTCTGGTGATCTCGCCAAGCGCAAGGTAATCCCGGCCATGTTCGACCTGGCGGTGCACGGCTTGTTGGGTCCCCGTTATGCGATCGTGGGTTTTGCGCGGACGCCGATGAACGATGAAAGTTTTCGGGCCTCGATCGGAGAAGCATCCAACAGCATGTCGGAAGTGGGTCCCATTGATCCCAAAAAGTGGGACGAGTTTGCGTCGAATCTTCACTACCAGCACGGCGAATACGGCAAGGCGGAAGACTTCGCGAATCTGACCAAGTACCTGAAGGAAGTCGAAGGCGAAAAAAAGCTCGCGGGCAACCGGCTGTTTTACCTGTCGACTCCACCCGAAGTGTACAAGGACATCGTTGAGCAGCTTGGCAAAGCCGGGTTGGCCAAGCCCGCGTCTCCCAATTCCTGGGTGCGCATCATCATTGAAAAGCCGTTCGGCCGGGACCTGGCTTCTGCGAAAGAGTTGAACAAGATCGTGTTGAGTGCTTTCGAAGAGCACCAGGTCTACCGCATCGACCACTATCTGGGCAAGGATACTGTACAGAATTTGTTGGTGCTGCGTTTCAGCAACGGCATTTTTGAGCCGCTCTGGAACCGCAACTATGTCGATCATGTCCAGATCACTGCGGCCGAGACGCTGGGCGTTGAAAGGCGTGGCGGCTTTTACGAGACTGCCGGCGCGCTCCGCGACATGATTCAAAGCCACGTTTTGCAGCTTACCTCCCTTGTCGCGGTCGAACCCCCGGCGTCGTTCGACGCAACCGCCGTAAGAAACGAAAAGTTGAAAGTCCTGCAGTCTATACGCCCGTTCGATCTGGGGATGGTGGCTCAATCGGTAGTTCGCGGCCAGTATGCTGCCGGGACCCTCGAAGGCAAGGCCCTCCCCGGATACCGCTCGGAGCCCGGCGTGAGCCCGGCGTCACGTACGGAGACTTTTGTTGCCGCGCAACTACTGATCGACAACTGGCGATGGGCGGGTGTTCCCTTTTATCTACGCACCGGAAAGCGGCTGGCACGGCGTACAACCGAGATTGTGATTCAATTCAAGCGCGCGCCGCATATCGTATTCCGCGAACGCGAGGTCGAACCAAACCGCCTGATTTTGAATATTCAACCGGACGAAGGAATTTCCGTTTCGTTCGGGGCCAAGAAGCCCGGGCCCGACATGAACATCGGCAACGTAACCATGAATTTCAGCTATCGCGAAGGTTTTGGCGACGGCGCGCGGAGCGCATACGCTACGCTGCTCGGCGATTGCGTGCGCGGAGACGCTACGCTGTTCGATCGGGGCGACAGCGTGGAAGCGGCCTGGGCACTGGTCGATCCCATCCTGGATGTTTGGAGTGCGGCAAAAACCGCGAATGTACCGCAATATCCAGCGGGCAGCTGGGGCCCGCGCGAATCCGACGTTCTGCTGGAACGCGAAGGCAGACAATGGTTCAATTCGTAGCCACAGAAGCAAGCGCATAAGCACTACAGCGCACATGGAAAGTCATCAGGAACAGGGGGACATTTGATCCTTGCCGGAGACGTGGGCGGCACGAAGTGCAACCTCGCGCTTTTCTCGGAGAACCACGGAAAGCTCACAACGGTTTTCCAACAGCGGTTTGCGAGCAAGGAATTCGCGCAGTTCGATCTGATCGTAAAGGAATTCTCCCGCCAAGCGGCCTCGCATTTGTCCTCCGACCGCGTGGTGGCCGCGGGCTTTGGAGTCGCCGGCCCGGTGATCGAGAATCACGTGCGGGCCACCAATCTGCGCTGGACCGTGGATGCAAAGATTCTGGAGCGGGAATTGCAGGTCGAGAAAATCGTGCTTTTGAACGATCTGGGAGCGACCGGGCACAGCATCGAGCATCTAGCGCCGGAAGAATTTGTGGTGCTGAATGAGGGAAAGCCGGAACCCGGCGGCACCATGGCGCTGCTCGCGGCGGGAACCGGCCTTGGGCAATCCTTTCTGGTTTGGGATGGCGCTCGCTATCGCATCGTGCCATCGGAGGGAGGCCATTCCGATTTTGCGCCGCATACCGAACAGCAGATCGAACTGTTGCGCTTCATGCGTCGCCGCTACCCCCAGGTCAGCTGGGAACTGATTCTCTCCGGGCGCGGATTCCGGACGCTTCATGAATTCTTGGCGCCGGAAGTGAAGCACCATTCCTTCGAGGATCCCGATGCGGACCCTGCACCGGAAATTACACGCCAAGGACTCGCGAGGACTTGTCCGGTTTGCGTGGAGACACTGGATCTCTGGACTTCCATTTACGGCGCGGAGGCCGGGAATCTTGCATTGAAGGTGCTGGCGCTCGGCGGACTTTATGTTGCCGGCGGCATCGCAGTAAAAATTATCGAGAAGATGAAGGACGGAAGGTTTGTCAACGCGTTCAGGGACAAGTGGAAGTTTGAGAGCATGCTTGCGAACATTCCAGTATCCGTGGTGCTGAACGAGTCCGCCCCGCTGCTTGGCGCGGCGTACGAAGCGCTGGCTTCCATGCGCAGGTAGAACCGGTCGCTACGTAAATCGGCACAACTTGACTGACGGCGTTGCTGCCGGCGGCAGCTGGGCCATATCCAGACCTTACATTTTTTTGGTAAGCTGTGGCCTTGCTGATGTTTGCCAGGAATTGCGTCGCACACGATCCTATTGGAAATGAGCAGGAGTAAGGCATGAGCAGCGCAACGACAACACAAGCCGCCGATCTGCAGAATTACGTGGGAGGCGGCTGGCATCGATCCTCGACGACGGAGTACGTGGAGGTCGCAAATCCTGCCACGGCGGAAATCCTGGCCCGTACGCCAATGTCTACGACCGCCGACGTCGACGTCGCGGTGCAAGCCGCTGCCGATGCCTTTCCGGCATGGCGGCGCACTCCTCCGGGGGAGCGTGTCCAGTATCTGTTCAAGCTTAAGAATCTGCTGGAAGAACACATCGACGAGATTGCCCGCCTGATCACCCGCGAAAATGGCAAGACCTTCGCGGAAGCGAAAGCCGAGATGCGGCGCGGCATCGAAAACGTCGAAGTGGCGTGCGGCATTCCGATGATGATGCAGGGCTACAACCTGGAAGACGTGACGCCGGGTGTCGATGAGATGCAGATCCGGCAGCCGTTGGGCGTGGTGGCTGCGATTGTGCCGTTCAATTTTCCGGGGATGATTTCGTTCTGGTTCCTGCCCTACGCCATCGCGTGCGGAAATACCTTCGTGCTCAAACCATCGGAGCGCGTGCCTCTGACGATGCACTATGTGATGGAACTGGTTGAAAAGACAGGCCTGCCAAAGGGGGTAGTGAACCTCGTGAATGGCGGACGCGCGGTCGTGGATGCGCTCTGCGATCATCCGCAAGTTCGAGCGATCAGCTTCGTGGGTTCGACCCCGGTAGCCAAGCATGTTTACGCGCGCGCGGCGGCTAGCGGCAAGCGAATGCAGTGCCAGGGCGGAGCGAAAAATCATGTGATCGTGCTGCCCGATGCGGACATGGAGCTCGCCACACAAATCATCAGCGACAGCGCGTTCGGTTGCGCCGGACAACGCTGCCTGGCCGTTTCCGTTGCGGTGACTATCGGCGACGCACAGAAAAGTTTCGGCGAATCGATCGCCGACGCCGCGTCCAAAATCCGGATCGGTAACGGTCTCGATGCCGGTGTACAGATGGGACCGGTAATCACCCGCGAAAGCAAGCAGCGCATCGAATCGCTGATCGGACAAGGCATCAACGAAGGCGCAAAAGCAACCATCGATGGGCGCAACGCCAAAGTGCCGAATCACGAAAGCGGCAATTTTGTGAAGCCCACGGTGCTGGCTGGACTGCCCGCGACCAGCAGCCTCGCGAATACCGAGATTTTTGGACCGGTATTGAGTTTGGTTCACGTGCATTCGATCGATGAGGCGATGGAATTTCTGCGCCGCAGCCCGTACGGCAATCAAGCTTCGCTGTTTACGACCAGTGGCGCGGCTGCTCGAAAATTTCGCTATGAGGCGCCCGCTGGGAATATCGGGATCAACATCGGAGTGGCTGCGCCGATGGCGTATTTCCCGTTCAGCGGATGGAAAGAAAGCTTCTTTGGCATCCTGCACGGGCAAGGGCGCGATGCGGTGGAATTCTTTACGGAATCAAAAATTGTGGTGGAGCGCTGGTCGCGGCAGGAAACTCGGAAGTTCTAGCGTTTTGGCTGCGGGCTTGCTCCGGTAGTCGCTTGTTGCGCCCGCGCATTTCCAGGAATCCCATTTCATGACTACGAAACCTCTGCAACCTGCGCCACCCATGCGGGTGGACATCAACGAACAGATCGAGTGCGCGCATACGCTGGCCTCGCGATTTTACACCGACCCCGCCATTCTGGATGTGGAGAAGGCGCGGATTTTCCGGCGCACCTGGCAGCTCGTGGGGACGCTGGACCACGCTTGCGGCGTGGTCAACGGCGTGAAGCGGACGATCGCCGAACCCGAAAGCTTTTTCACCGCGGATGTGGCCGGCGAGCCCATCGTGGTGGTGCGCGACAAAGCAGGCACGCTGCGGGCTTTCAGCAATGTGTGCCGGCACAGGGCCGGTCCGATCGCGCTCGGCAGCGGCTGCAAAAACGTACTGCGGTGCGCGTACCACGGTTGGACCTATACGCTTGATGGGCGATTGATTGGAACGCCCGATGTGGAAGGCGTCGAATTTTTTGATCGCACCACGATGGGGATGGTGCCGCTGCGGCTGGAAACCTGGGAGCGGTTCCTCTTCGTCAATTTCGATCCCGACGCCGAGCCCCTTTCGGCTTATCTGGGAGATATTCCGAAGCAGTCGCGGGGATTCCGGTTTGAAGGACTGAAATTCGCGGTGCGGCGCGACTACGTTATCCATTGCAACTGGAAGGTGTACGTAGACAACTATCTCGAGGGCTATCACATTCCCATCGCGCATCCCGGCTTGATGCGAGAGATCGATTACTCACAATACCGCACCGACACGTTTCGTTACCATTCGCAACAATTTGCGCCGATTCGCGCGATGAAGCCGGACGACGCCGGTCAGCGTTTCTACGCTCCAGGCAGCGGCACCCGTGAGGCCTTGTATTTCTGGATTTTTCCCAACCTTATGCTGAACATCTATCCCGACAACGTTTCGACGAATCTGATCGCGCCGTTGTCACCGGACAAGACCCTGACGATCTTTGAATGGTTTTTTCACGACCCCGATTCGGAGAAGGTACAAGAGCGAATGAACAAGGCCATTGCGTTCAGCGATGAAGTGCAGCAGGAAGATATTGGGCTCTGTGAAAATGTGCAACGGGGCTTACAGTCCGCGCTCTATGATCGCGGACGCTATTCGGTTAAGCGGGAAAATGGAGTGCACCATTTTCATCTGCTCTTGCGTGAGTTTCTTGAGCATTCGTAGGCGAATTCGATACGTTGACCGCTCAAACGCGCCCGAATGTAGCCGCTAGCGGAGCAAAGGCACGGAGATTTGGTACCGGGGACTTGTAGCCGTTTGAGTACCTACGTATCCAATCGGACATCGCGGCATCCCGGATGCCTGAATCCCGGTCGATTCATCCCGTTACGGGCTTCGATAAGGTTTCTCCCTATTTTGCTGTAGCCGGCGGATGGTCCAAAGCCCGGAACAGCAATTCGGGCTAAAATGGTAGCTGTATCCGTCCGGCTCCTATGCAATCAGTCCGTTACCGGGGTAGTTTTGGCAACAGCGGGGGTAAGCAATTTTGCTCAAGCTGTATCCGCAGCTGGGTTAATATTCGTCAATAGAATACGGACACGTGTCGGAAGGTCCGAACTTACGCAATGACGAGGAATCAGATTGCCCGCCGATCAGAATGAAGGCCCGCACGTTGGGCCGGACCACCAATTACCCCCTCCACCGCCGGCCCAGCACAAAGCCATGCGGGTCATCATGTGGATTCTGCTGTTGCTGATTTTCGCGATTGGCTTCGTCTTGGTGTTGCGCCACCACGATGACGCGTCGGCGAGTAAAAAATCTGCAAAAGGCTTCGGAGGCGGGCCGGTGACGCTCACGACGGCGACAGCGACGAAAGGCAATATTGGTTCGTACCTGGATGCAATTGGGACGGTCACGCCGGTTTACACCTCATCGATCACGAGCCAAGTGAATGGGATCGTTACCGAGGTGCATTTCAAAGAGGGCCAGATTGTGCACAAGGGCGATCCGCTGATCGATATCGATCCCCGGCCGTATGAAGCTACGCTCCTGCAGGCACAAGGCACCCTCGAGCGGGACGCCAATATCCTGGGGCAAGCCCAGATGGACCTGGAACGCTACAAAGAGGCCTGGGCTCGAAACGCGATACCAAAGCAAACGTTGGACGATCAGGTGAAGATTGTGCTCCAGGATCAGGGCACCGTGAAGTTGGATCAAGGTTTGGTGCAGTATGACCAGGTCCAGGTGGATTTTTGCCACATAACGGCACCGATCAGCGGCAGAGTCGGTTTGCGGCTCGTGGATCCAGGCAACGTGGTGCAGTCGTCGGGCACGCTGACGCTGGCGGTCATTACGCAGCTCCAGCCCATCACGGTGATCTTCACGATTTCCGAGGACAGTCTGGGCGCGGTGCAACAGCAGTTGCACAAGAATGTCACGCTGACCACGTACGCATTCGACCGCGCCGGTCAAAAGAAAATAGCCTCGGGAAAGCTGCTGACGATCGACAATCAGATCGACACGACGACGGGAACCGTCAAAGCCCGCGCTTCATTCGATAACCGGGACCTTTCGCTGTTTCCAAATCAATTTGTGAACATAAAACTGCTGGTGACTACCCTGCAAGGAGCAACTCTCATTCCAAGCTCCGCAATCCAGCACAACGGCCAAACTGCATTTGTCTATGTTCTGCAGGACGACACGGCGCACATGCGCACCATTCAAACCGGTGTCACCGACGAAGGTACCACGCAGGTGACCGGTGTTTCCCCAGGGGACCTGCTGGCCAACAGCAGCTTCGACAAACTGCAAGACAACTCGAAAATCGTGGTTTCCAAACAGCCTCTCACCGCACCAACCAGCCCCGGGAGTAACGCCCCTTGAGTCCGTCACGCCCATTTATTCTGAGACCGGTGGCGACCGCGCTGCTGATGGCCGCGATCATGCTCGTCGGTATTGTCAGCTATACGCAGCTGCCGGTTTCGGCGTTGCCTGAAGTCGACTACCCCACCATTCAAGTCCTGACGTTCTATCCCGGAGCGAGCCCCGACGTGGTGGCCACGACCGTGACCGCCCCGTTGGAACGTCAGTTCGGACAGCTGCAGGGGCTCAGTCAGATGACCTCCAGCAGTTCGGGCGGCACCTCTGTCATCGTCTTGCAGTTCGCTCTCAGTCTGAATATCGATATCGCCGAAGAAGAAGTACAGTCAGCGATTAACGCGTCGCAAACCTACTTACCGGCGAACCTACCCGCTCCACCGATCTATAGCAAAACGAATCCGGCGGACGCTCCGGTGCTGACCCTGGCGGTCACGTCGAATTCGATCCCGCTCGCGCAGGTGGAAGATTACGTGGATACGCGGCTGTCGCCCAAGATTTCGCAATTGAGCGGCGTCGGACTCGTGACCATCAGCGGCGGCCAGAAACCGGCAGTACGGATTCAAGCTAATCCGGCCGCACTCTCCTCCTATGGGATCAATCTCGAAGACCTGCGCACGGCGGTCTCGCAGGCCAGCGTCAATGCCGCGAAGGGAAACTTCGACGGTGCACGTCAGGACTACCAGATCGACGCCAACGACCAGCTGGTGACCAGCCAGGACTACCGGAAAGTAGTCGTCGCCTACCGCAACGGCTCGCCCGTGATGCTCACCGACGTGGCCAAAATCGTCGACGGAATCGAGAACAAGTACCAGGCCGCATGGATGAACAAGACGCCAGCCGTCATTGTGAACGTGCAGCGCCAGCCGGGCGGCAATACCATCAGCGTGGTGAAGCGCATCAAAGCGCTGCTCCCGCAGCTCGAAGCGAACCTTCCCAAAGGGATTGACGTCACCATTCTCACCGACCTGACCACTCCAATCCAAGCGTCGGTGTCTGACGTTGAGTTTGAATTGATGCTGACCATCGCGCTGGTCGTTATGGTCATCTTTTTGTTTCTACGGAACCTTTACGCGACGATTATTCCCAGCGTGGCCGTTCCGCTCTCACTGGTCGGTACCTTCGCCGCCATGTACGCCCTGGGCTTCAGTCTAGACAACCTCTCGCTGATGGCGCTGACGATTTCCACCGGTTTCGTCGTTGACGACGCCATCGTCATGGTCGAAAACATTTCGCGATATATCGAAGCGGGCGACCCGCCCATGGAAGCGGCGTTAAAGGGAGCCGAGCAGATCGGATTCACTATTTTGTCGTTGACCGTCTCGCTGATCGCAGTGTTGATCCCGCTTCTTTTCATGGGAGACGTCGTGGGCCGGCTGTTCCGCGAGTTCGCGGTGACGCTCGCGGTAACCATCGTGGTCTCGGCGGTCGTCTCTCTGACCCTCACGCCGATGATGGCGTCGCGCATCCTGAAGCACAATCCCAGGGAAAAACAGGGGCGCTTTTACCTGGCTTCGGAACGCGTTTTTGACAGCATGATCGCCTTCTACGGTCGCACCTTGAAGTTCGTGCTCGGCCACCAGTTCATCACCCTGATGATCGCTCTAGGCACGCTCGTCCTCACGATTTTCCTTTACATCATCATTCCCAAAGGATTTTTCCCTGTCCAGGACACCGGAATTATTCAAGGTATTTCCCAGGCACCTCCGACGATCGGTCCCGACGCCATGTCGGAAAAGCAGCAGGAACTCGCCAACGTCATTCTGGCTGATCCCGCCGTCGAGAGCCTATCCTCGTTCATCGGCGCCGACGGCACCAACATCACCACCAACAGCGGACGGATGTCCATCAACCTGAAGCCGCTCGACCAGCGCGACCTCAACGCCTCCGACGTCATTCGCCGTCTGCAGTCCAAGCTATCCGATGTGCAAGGCATTCAGCTTTTCATGCAGCCGGTGCAGAACATCACCGTCGACGATCGCGTGAGCCGCACGCAATATCAATACACATTAGAAGATCCCGACCCCAACGAACTAGCCGACTGGACCAATCGCTTTGTAGCCAACTTGAAAAAATTACCGGAGCTCGAAGACGTCGCCACCGACCAGCAACCCGGCGGCCTTGCCGTCTATCTCGTGATCGATCGTCCCACCGCGTCGCGTCTGGGCATCGCGCCAACGACCATCGACAATACGCTCTACGACGCTTTCGGCCAGCGCCAGATCAACACCATGTACACGCAGCTGAACCAGTACCACGTCATCCTGGAGTCGGAACCGCAATTTCAACTCGACCCCAATAAACTAAACAAACTCTACATCCAAGCGAACGCCGCCGCGGGCACGACCGGAGCCGCCGCCAGTTCGAGCGGCAACGGTTCCACCTCCGCCGGGTCCAATGCCACGACGACCTCGCCTCTCTACACCGCATCCTCCAATGTTCTGACGCCTCCCGTGAACGCCATCACACCCAGCACCTCCAACGCTACGTCCAGCAAGGGCGCATCGTCCGCTGGAACCAGCAGCTCGATGCCAAGCAACGCCGTGCCACTGGCCGCGTTTTCCCATTTTGAGCTGAAGACTCAGGCTTTATCGATCAACCATCAGGGCCAATTCCCGGCCATCACCGTTTCTTTCAATCTCGCTCCCAACGCGGCGCTCGGCGGCGCCATTTCCTCCATCACCAAAGTGCAGGAGGACATGCACATGCCCGCCAGCCTGCAGCACGATTTTCAGGGTACCGCAGCATCGTTTCGAAACTCACTCTCGAACATGCCGCTGCTGATCCTTGCAGCGCTGGTCACCGTCTATATCGTGCTCGGTGTTTTGTATGAAAGCTTCATCCATCCCATTACCATTCTTTCTACCTTGCCTTCCGCGGGAGTCGGAGCCTTTCTCGCGCTCATCCTTTTCCACCAGGATCTGAGCGTGGTGGCCATCATTGGGCTGGTGCTGTTGATCGGCATCGTCAAGAAAAACGGCATCATGATGGTCGATTTTGCGTTGGATGCCGAACGCAACCACGGAAAAAATTCCACCGATGCGATCTACGAAGCCTGCCTCCTTCGCTTCCGTCCGATTATGATGACCACCATGGCCGCGTTGCTGGGCGGCCTGCCGCTCGCTTTCGGCCAAGGCATCGGTTCTGAACTCCGTCGTCCGCTAGGCATCGCCATGGTCGGCGGCTTGCTAGTCAGCCAGGTCCTCACCCTCTACACCACGCCGGTCATCTACATCTTCTTCGACCGCATCGCGCAGCGCTTCTCGCGAAAATCCCGGGTTCTCAACACCGGCGCGCAACCGCAAACGGCGGAATCGACATGAACGTATCGGCACCTTTCATCCACCGTCCTGTTGCCACCACGCTGATAACGATTGCGATCGCCATCGCGGGGGCCATCGCTTTTCAGGTGCTTCCCGTATCGCCGCTGCCACAGGTGGATTTTCCGACCATCTCGGTGGGCGCCGGTTTGCCGGGAGCCAGTGCGGAGATTATGGCCTCTTCCGTGGCCACGCCCCTGGAACGTCAGTTTGGTCACATCGCGGGCGTAACGGAGATGACTTCCGCCAGCAGTTTGGGCACAACGGCCGTTACCATTCAGTTCGATCTAAGCCGAAATATCGATGGAGCCGCGCGCGATGTCGAGGCCGCCATCAATGCGGCGCGAACCTACTTGCCTTCCAACCTTCCCGCCAACCCCACGTATCGCAAGGTCAACCCCGCCGATTCCCCCATCATGATCCTCGGTCTTACCTCCGATAAATATGGACCGGACAAGCTCTACGACGAAGCCTCGACCGTCATCCAGCAAAAGCTTTCTCAAATTCAAGGCGTAGGCCAGGTGAACGTGGGCGGCGGCGCTTTGCCTTCCGTGCGCGTGGAGGTCAACCCCACAAAACTCGCCAGCTATGGACTGGCAATGACCGATGTCCAGTCGGTCCTGCGTTTGCAGAACTCCGACCTCGCTAAAGGGCAGATCAGTAACGGCACCACCACCGCCGACATTCTGGCGAACGATCAGATTTCCCACGCGGAAGATTACAAGCCGATTATCGTCGGCTACAAAAACGGAGCGGCCATTCACCTGGCCGATGTGGCCGACGTCATCGACTCCGTGCAGAACGTTCGCGCGGCGGGGTATTTGAATGGCAAACGCGCCATCTTGCTCATCATTTTCCGGCAGCCCGGAGCGAATATCATCGACACCGTGGATCGGATTCGCTCCGAGATGCCTTCCCTCCAGGCCTCGATCCCAAAAGGAATCGACACCACGCTGGTCCTCGATCGCACGACCACCATCCGCGCATCCGTAAGTGACGTCGAGCGCACCCTCGCGCTTTCCATTGTGCTGGTAATCATCGTGGTGTTCGTCTTCTTGCGGAATGGCCGAGCCACCTTGATCCCGGCCGTGGCCGTACCGGTTTCTCTGATCGGAACGTTTTCGGTCATGTATCTCTGCGGCTATAGTCTTGACAATCTTTCGCTGATGGCCCTGACCATTTCCACCGGTTTCGTAGTGGACGACGCCATCGTGGTGATGGAAAACATCACTCGCCATCTGGAAGCGGGCATGGACCCGTTCGCCGCTGCGCTGAAAGGCGCAAAGGAAATTGGTTTCACCGTTTTTTCCATCAGCATTTCACTGATCGCCGTGTTCATTCCCCTTTTGCTGATGGGCGGAATCGTAGGACGCCTGTTCCGCGAGTTTGCCATCACCCTCTCCACCGCCATTCTGGTCTCCATGGTCATCTCTCTGAGCACTACGCCCATGATGTGCGCGTACCTGTTGCGCAACGAACATTCCCGGGAACACGGCCGCCTCTACCGCGCTTCGGAAAGGGTGTTTGAAGGACTCCTCTCTGGGTATCGCAACAGCCTTCGCTGGGTTTTGCAGAATTCCCTGCTCACCCTCACCGTTCTGTTCCTGACCATCGCTCTGAACGTTGCCCTGGTCTATAGAATTCCCAAGGGCTTCTTTCCGCAGCAAGACACCGGCGTGCTCGCCGGGGGTATCCAGGGCCCTCAGGACGCGTCCTTTCCGCAGATGGATGACTCGATCCAGAGGATCGAGGCGGTGATCAAAAAAGATCCTGCCATTCAGAACGTGATGGGTTTTACTGGCGGTGGTGGGGCTACCAACACTGGGTTTATTTTTATTGCGCTTAAGCCTCTGTCCGAGCGAAAAATCGACGCCCCGCAAATCATCAACCGCCTGCGCCCGCAACTGAATCGCCTGCCGGTAGCGTCCATTTTTCTCCAGGCGGCCCAGGATCTGCGCATCGGAGGACGTAACAGCTCTGCTCTCTACCAATACACCATTCAGTCCGACAATATTTCGGACCTGGCCACCTGGGGACCTCGCGTCTTCGCCGAAATGAAACATGTCCCCGGCCTACAGGACGTGAACTCCGACCAGCAAAACGGCGGCCTCGATATCCTTCTGAACTACGATCGTGTCACCGCCGCGAAGCTTGGACAGACTGCGCAAACTCTCGACCAGGGAATTTACAGCGCCTTTGGCCAATCGGAAGTCTCCATCATCTACACCCAACTGAATCAGTACTATGTTGTGCTGGAAGTCGATCCTCGATATTCGCAAACCCCCGAAGGACTCAATAATATCTATTTCCACTCGACCCGAAGCAGCAGCGTGACAGCCACCGGCAACACCCCGCTGTTCACTATGACGAAGACGAAAACCCAAACAATACCCCTTGCTCTTAACCACACCGGCCTGTTTCCCTCGGTTACCGTCTCGTTCAATCTTGCGCCGGGCGTTTCGCTCAGTGATGCCACACTACGCATCAACCAGATGAAGCAACGCATCGGCGCACCCGCGTCGCTGCTGGGATTTTTCGCCGGCACCCTGCAGGCTTACCAACAATCCCTTGCCAACGAAAAGTATCTGGTGCTCACGGCGCTCCTCGCGGTCTACATCGTTCTCGGCGTCTTGTACGAAAGCCTGATTCATCCGCTGACCATCATTTCCACGCTGCCGTCGGCCAGTGTTGGCGCCATTCTCGCTCTCATGCTCTTCAAGCAGGATCTCAATGTCATTTCCATTATCGGCATCGTATTGCTCATCGGCATCGTCAAGAAAAACGCCATCATGATGGTCGATTTCGCGCTGCAAGCCGAACGCGAAGGCGGCATGAGCACCGAGGAATCCATTTTCGAAGCCTGTATGCTTCGATTTCGGCCAATTCTGATGACCACCATGGCGGCTCTGTTCGGCGCCTTGCCTCTGGCCTTTGGAACCGGGACAGGTTCCGAGTTGCGTCGCCCGCTGGGCATCACCATCGTCGGCGGACTCATCATGAGCCAGCTGCTCACCCTGTACACCACCCCGGTCGTCTATCTGACCCTCGATCGTTTGCGGCTTCGGGTTCTGGGGAGAGAGCGAGACACTTTTCACCCAGAGGGCGCATCTCCTGAGCCTGCGGCGGGCGATTGAAATGACGATGACCAGGAACAAGTTTTCCTTCAGAGCGTTGCTTGGCTGGGCCATGGCGGCCCAGCTTCTTGCCGGGTGCACCGTCGGTCCGAAGTATCATCCGCCTTCCCCGACTCCCCAGGCGCCGCCTCCTTCGTACAAGGAATCTCCCACGCAGTTTCCGGAAGCAGGTGAGTGGAAGGTTGCGCAACCACAGGATGCGATGCTCCGCGGCAAGTGGTGGGAAATTTACAGCGACCCGGAACTGAATGAACTCGAAGACAAACTGAACGTCAACAGCCAGAACATCAAGCAAGCTTTCGAAAACTTCATGGAAGCTCGCACGCTGATTGCCCAGGCGCGTTCCCAGCTGTTTCCCACGGTGGGGACAACTCCCGCCTACCAGAGGTCGCGTTCGTCGGCGAATGTGGCTGGCGCGGGTGCAACCGGCGCCTCCGGCGGCGGCCAGCAAGTCTCCTTGTTTTCGCTTCCCTTTGATGCTTCCTGGGAGCCCGATCTGTGGGGCAGGGTGCGCAATACCATCCGCGAGCAGCAATACAATGCACAGCTGAGCGCTGCCGATCTGGAAAACGAACGGCTCACCGAACAAGCCAGCCTGGCCGTTTTTCTATTCGAACTCCGTGGACAGGACGCCTTGGAGAAGGTTTACAACGAAACCATCGATGCAGATCAGAAATCCGTGGACCTGACCCGCGCCCGCTATGAAACTGGAGTGGACGACCAGATCTCCCTGGTCCAGGCGGAAAATGCCCTGCAGAGCGCTATCGCCGCCGGCACCAACCTGGGTATCTTGCGCGCCCAGTACGAACACGCCATCGCCGTGCTGATCGGCACCACGCCTTCCAGTTTTTCTCTTCCGTACAAGCCCTTGGCTGCTTCCCCGCCGGTCATTCCCATCGGTGTGCCTTCGCAGCTTCTCGAGCGCAGACCGGATGTCGCCGCTTCCGAGCGCACGATGGCGTCTGCCAATGCCCAGATCGGGGTCGCTACTGCCGCGTACTATCCGACCTTGACCCTGAGCGCTGGTGGAGGTTTCGAAAGCTCGGCTTTTACAAAGCTTTTTAACCTGGCGAGCCGTTTCTGGTCCGTCGGGCCTTCGCTCTCGGAAACCCTGTTTGATGCGGGGCTTCGGCGCGCCACGGTATTGCAGTTCGTCGCGGCCTACAACGCTGATGTCGCCGGCTATCGCCAGACCGTCTTGTCCGCGTTTCAGCAGGTAGAAGACAACCTGGCCGCGGTGCGCATCTTGTCCAAACAAATCAAGGAACAGGAGGATGCGGAGCACTCGGCAGAACAATATCTCGAGCTCGCAAAAGCGCGTTACTACACTGGTGTCGATACCTATCTCAACGTCCTCGTGGCGCAAACTACGCTTCTATCGGACCAGCAGACACTCGCTTCACTTCGCACCCAGGTGATGACTGCATCGGTGCAATTGATTGAAGCGCTGGGCGGCGGTTGGGATCGCTCCGAACTCCCGACGCCTGCGCAGGTATCCGGCAGGCTCACCAAGTCCGAAATCGAGGCTCCGCAGAATCCGCAATAGCTCGCTCCCGCGAGCGTCGCTCAGGAGCATTCCTCACAAGATGAATGGTCAACCATCGGGTCCCTCGACCAGGCCGCGCCAGTAGCACGGGTTTCCGATACCGTGCAGTCAGGGGCGGGACTCCGCTCCGCCCGGCGTCAACCCGGGCGCTCACCGTGGCAGGCTCACGTAGACCCGAGCACGCGCTCCAGCCGGCTGACGGCTCGGGGCATTTCGGCAGGCCGGGTGCTTCCGAAGCCGAGGATGAATCCTTGGCGCATGGCCGCCTTGCCGAGATAGGCGGGAGACAGCGGCACCAGCCATAGATTTTCGCTGGCGGCGCGCATAGCGATGTCTACGTCACGAAGTCCCTTCGGCAAGGTCACCGCGAGATGCATGCCGGCTTCCGACCCGTGGATTCCAAGTTTGGAACCAAACTCTTTCTCCAGGCATTCGACTAGCGCCGTGCGTCGTTCGGCATACAACAGCCGCATTCGGCGAATGTGGCGTCCGAAATGGCCTTCGCTCATGAAGTCGGTAAGCACCGCTTGGTACAGATACGCCGGACCTATATCCATCGCGTAGCGAACCGCTGCAAATCGGCCGACGAGATCCGAGGGAACGACAACGTATCCCATTCGCAGGGATGGAAACACAGTCTTGCTGAACGTCCCAATATAAATGACGCGCGAATCGTGATCGAGACCCTGCAATGAAGCGATCGGCATGCTGGCGTAGCGGTACTCGCTGTCGTAATCGTCTTCAATGATCCAGGAGCCGGCGCTGCGTGCCCAGTCCAAGAGCTGGAGGCGGCGCGAAGCGCTCATGGTAGCCCCGAGTGGATATTGATGCGAGGGCGCGACGAAGACGGCTCGGGCCTTGCGTGACGCCTTGATGCCCGCGGCAACGTCGATACCTTCGCTATCAACGGGAACCGGGACGAGCCGGCAGCCCGCTGCCAGTAGAACGTGCCTCGTCAACCAATACCCAGGCTCCTCGACCCAGACGGAACTTTGCGGGTCGAGCAGGACGCGCGCGGAAATTTCCAACGCTTGTTGAGAACCGGACACGATCATAATCTGCTGCGGTTCGCAGCGGACCGCGCGGGCGGTTCGGAGATATCTGCAGATGGCTTCACGCAACGACTCAAGGCCGAGAACGCCGCCGTAGCGCAGCGCGCTGGCGTGCGGGTTTCGGACGTGGCGCATGACCAGGCTCGACCAGATCTGAAAGGGAAATTGGTCGTACGCCGGCTGACTCACGCTGAACGCACCCAATCCGCGCAACCAGGGAAGGCTTTCGTAGTGAGGGAGAAGGGAAACGCGTTTGGCGACGGGTCGCGAGACCGAACGAACCGGAACGGGTCGCGTAGCGCGACGTTCGCTGGGAGCCTGTTGGTCGGGCAGGGAAGCACATACAAAAGTTCCTGCGCCGGTTCGCGACTCGAAATAACCTTCGGCCAGAAGCTGCGCGTAGGCACTCAGAACAGGGATGCGGGAGATTCCTAACTCGGAAGCGAGAGCGCGCGTCGAGGGAATTTGTTGTCCAGCGCGCAGGTTGCCTCCCACGATCATGCCGCGATAGGCGTCGTAGATTTGCTTGTACAACGGCTTGGCGGCCTTGCGATCGACAGCGATCACCGGCGTGATGCCACTGGAGACTTTTTTCATGCATCCATCATAGTGGTCATATCAAAGTTGGCTCAAGCGGATATTGTTACCAACCACGTCTGGCCTTAGCGTGTACGTTAACAAGCCACGGTGACACGAAATAACGGTGACACGAGTGTGGTCGGTCAGCGTTCGTGGCACCAGCTGTAGGCGCATGGGGGGTGATGCGGGACACAACTCGCTGCGTGGACCCGGCCGCGACAATTGGAACCTCTCGCTGTTCAAGAGCCTTCGTGTCCAGCGAAGCGCGAGGCGGCCAGCTGGAAACCCGCGTGGGGAGCTTCAACACGTGGCATCACACGAAGTTCGACCAAGTCGGCAACGGCCCCGGCTCGAGCAATTTTGGGCAGGTTACTTTCGCCTTCAACCCGAGGGTGTTTCAGCTCGGGGGAAAGATCTACTTCTAGACCTCCTACACCCTCTAGAGTAGGCAAACGGCTCCGCTCGCGCCTGCGTACAGCGCGAGCGGGGTTTTTGTTGTAGCTTATAGGAGTAGAGGATATGTTCATGTGACTGAGGCGTACGGATCCTTATCCGCGACGCGGCGGAACTATCGATCGTCATCGCCTTGCTTAAGAATGGAAAAGTGCGGCTGTTCTGAGAGCTGTTGGAAGCGCGGTCTGGTTTGAGAATTGGATGAGAGGGCCGGGATTGCTTTGGGCTGGTGTCTCGCGCTTTCGGTGGATCGGCGGAGAACAGAACGCGCCCGGCACCTTTCGCGGCTCAGGGCGTTCGGTCGGACGCCGCTCAACGGCTGGGAGCGTTTGCGTGCGACTGAGGTGATTGGATTCGAAACTCGGTGAACGTTCAGTTGGTGAGCTTTTGCAGGGCGGCCCCGAGGACTTTGCCGGAGCCTGGCTCTTGAATGACGGCTACGACCCGAATCGGCGTCGAATTCGTTTGCGGGAGTTTGTATTTCATTTGAAAATCATGGCTAAAAGGTTTGCCCTTCTCCAGCTTGCCGACTTTTGCGATTTCCAAAACGACGGCAACGTGGGTTAGATGCCGGCCGCGGTTTTCTCCGCTTGGGACTTGAGACTCAGCATGGTCGAGAGCAATCACGGCGTAAATATCGGCGTTGTGTTTCATGGACCTGCCATCGGCTTCGATATGTCCCCGAACCGCGGTAGGGTTGGCGTCGACGGCAGCCGAAATAATGCGTATCGGAACTTTCGGACTGGTCCCCGCTTTCTGAAGCGCTTCGGAGACTTGTTGCGCGTCGTTGGTGCGCAGTTCCATGTCCCCGTCGACGAGAATTTGGGGAGTATACGCTGTCTTCAGGCCAAGAGCATGGACGTAGGAACTTTGGCGTTCCGTCAGCGAGGCTGAGGAGTAGGGATCTTTCCAGCCGTCATGGTTCCAATAGTCCACGTGCTCGCTGAGGACGATAAGTTGCACACCGGGTACGGGCTGCAGAGAGTCCATTCGTTCCACCAGCGCGTCCGCGGGAGGACAACTCGAACAGCCCTCCGAGGTGAATAGCTCGACTAATACAGGGGAAGTGGGTGTGGCGTCGGCGGTGCCGAACCGCTCAGCCGCCAAGGACGCGCCGGATCCGAGGACGATCGCGCTGGTCAAGCAGAAACTTAGTAAGTGTCTTCGAAGCTGGGGGAGCGCGATGCCTGCCGCGAAATTGGCACGCAGGAAACGCTGGTCGACGGCAGGCGGCGCAATGTAGCGCTTGGTCTTCAAGACGGATCCCTTCGCTGGCAATTGCGGTAAACAATTTCTTCGCCTCTGCATTCCGAGCATTTGTTATTTTCGCGCAACAGTCCGCAGAGGAGAATGACCACTTGAGGCAATGTCTGTATGACCACTCTCGTCGCCATCACACCAGAATCGTGGACATGGAGATA
>Ga0181522_10000299_pt1 | contig 39021 bp, 29 predicted proteins | sample PEATcosm2014_Bin_27_FD_121103 | JGI IMG/M metagenome (GOLD analysis project Ga0181522, IMG submission 121103) | Peatland microbial communities from MTU Mesocosm Facility, Houghton, MI, USA - PEATcosm2014_Bin05_10_metaG | ecosystem: Environmental > Terrestrial > Soil > Wetlands > Peat | place...
ACCATCGTGTTCAGCGTTTCTTTCAGCTGCAAAATCTCCCCGCGCACATCCACAGTGATCTTGCGCGAAAGGTCGCCGCTCGCGATGGCCGTGGCGACTTCAGCGATGTTGCGCACCTGGCCGGTCAGGTTGCTGGCCATGAAGTTCACGTTGTCGGTCAAATCCTTCCACGTGCCGCCGACCCCAGGCACCTGCGCCTGGCCGCCCAACTTCCCTTCCGTTCCGACTTCGCGAGCCACCCGGGTGACTTCTCCGGCGAACGCGTTCAGCTGATCCACCATGGTGTTAATGGTGTCTTTCAACTCGAGAATCTCGCCCTTCACATCGACCGTGATTTTGCGCGAGAGGTCGCCGCGCGCTACCGCGGTAGTGACTTCGGCGATGTTACGCACCTGCGCAGTCAGGTTTCCGGCCATGGAGTTGACCGAGTCGGTGAGGTCTTTCCACGTACCGGCAACGCCGGGGACCACCGCCTGCCCACCGAGCTTTCCGTCCGTGCCGACTTCGCGCGCCACGCGCGTAACTTCCGACGCGAACGACCGCAACTGATCGACCATCGTATTGATGGCTTCTTTCAGCTGCAGAATTTCGCCGCGCACATCGACCGTGATCTTGCGCGAAAGGTCGCCGCTCGCGACGGCCGTCGCGACTTCGGCAATGTTTCGAACCTGGCCGGTAAGGTTGCTGGCCATGGAGTTGACCGAATCGGTCAAGTCCTTCCACGTCCCCGCCACACCGGGCACTTGCGCCTGGCCGCCCAGTTTGCCATCCGTACCGACTTCCCGGGCCACACGGGTAACTTCAGCCGTAAACACGCCCAATTGCTGAATCATCGTGTTCACAATGGTGGCGGACCGCAGGAACTCGCCTTCCAGAGGCCGCCCATCAACGTCCAAGCGGACCGTTTGCGTCAGGTTACCCTGGGCAACCGCCGCGATCGCACGCGTAACCTCGGTCGTAGGACGCAGCAGGTCATCCACAAGCGTATTGACCGATACTTCCATCTCGCCCCAAGCGCCCTTGGACTGATGGAACCTGGTCCGCTCCCGCGTACGCCCCTCCTTTCCAACCACCTGCCCGACACGCTTTAACTCCTGCGCAATCTGTTGGTTAGATGAGGCGATATCGTTGAAGGTGTCAGCGAGCTTGCCGGCCAAGCCGGTCCAGGAGCCCGGAAGCCGCACGGAAAAGTCTCCGTCGCTCATGGTCTGCAAGCTAGCCAGGATCACACTCAGGTCGGGCTGCGAGACCTCCGGCGCGGCCGTAGCCAGCCCGCCACCGCCAATCTCGCTCTGACTAGTCCGGCTGGGGACGTCAACGTTCGGCGTATTCTGACCATTTCTCTTCATGGAGTTCTCCCCATTGCGTGACGGATAGCACAACAAATCGTGGCCAATTCACAAAACCCTTCGATCGCGGAGCAGCGCACTCATCGCGAGCAACCTTCGGCACCAGGTGATTCCGGCAGTGCTCCCAGGCGAAAAAGTTCGCAACCTCGACCACAAATAAAATCCTGCAAGCAATACCACGACCAGCGCATGTATAGCCCTACAGTGATTTCTGTATGCCTCCTTCTAAGCGAAATCCAGCGTTCGCCGAAAAACGAGCCGTCCGAGCAAGTTCGGTACGTTACAGTACCTGCAGCGAGCGAACCGCGATGGTGGACACGGCCGCAACCTGCGATCTTATTTCGTGTCATCAAGCGCTATGTGATTTAGAATATTCGACCTATGAAGAGCACGCTGACACGCCGTCGATTCGCCCAGACCGTAGCGGCCGCCGCCGCTAGCGCTTTCGGCAGCGCTTCCTTACCCCGTTTCGCATTCGCCCAAACGCCAAAAGCGGATTTGCAATTCCCGTCGGGATTCAAATGGGGCTGCGCCACGGCCTCCTATCAGATCGAAGGCGCAGTGAACGAAGACGGGCGCAAGCCATCGGTATGGGACACGTTCTCGCACACGCCCGGCAAAACTTTTCAGGGCGATACCGGAGACGTCGCCGACGATTCCTACCATCGATACAAAGAAGACATCCAGCTTCTCGATAACATGGGCGCGCGAGTCTACCGGTTCTCAATTTCCTGGTCGCGTATTTTCCCCGACGGTACCGGCCAGCCCAACGAAAAAGGCCTCGCCTATTACCAGCGCGTGATCGACGAACTCCTCGCCAAAAATATCCAGCCGTACGTCACCTTGTTTCACTGGGATCTGCCGCAGGCCTTGCCCAACGGATGGCAATCGCGAGACACCCCAAAAGCGTATGCCGACTATGCAGCCTACGTATCGAAGCGTCTTTCTGACCGCGTCAACCACTTTTTCACCACCAACGAGTTTGTCTGTTTCACTGACCTCAGCTATCAGAGCGGCAAGTTCGCGCCAGGGCTCACACTGCCACCAGCGCAGGTGAATCAGGTTCGCCATCACGGAATTCTCGCGCATGGCCTCGGCGTACAAGCCATTCGCGCGAACGCCAAGGCCGGAACCCAGGTGGGGCTCGCGGAAAATGCCAATGTCTATATTCCGATCATCGAGAGCCGCGACCACATTGAAGCGGCGCGCAAAGCGACCCGCGAAGGCAACGCTCCGTTCCTCACGGCCCTGATGGAGGGGAAATACACCGACGCGTATCTCGCACGCGAAGGCGCAAACGCTCCCAAGGTCGAACCTGGCGATATGGAGGCCATCAGCAGCCCGCTCGATTTCGTCGGCCTCAACGTATATACCGCAGACTACGTGCGAGCCGACGCCTCGGCTGCCGGGTACGCGATTGAGCAGCGGCCAACTTCCTACCCTCATATGGCTTCTCCGTGGATCAACATCGACCCGGAGGCACTCTATTGGGCCATTCGCAATCCCGGCGACCTCTGGAAGCCCAAGGAACTCTATATCACCGAAAACGGCTGCTCTTCGGACGACGTGATCGACGCCAGCGGCCACATCGAAGACACCGATCGCGTTATGTATCTGCGGAATCACCTCACGCAGTTGCACCGCGCCGCCTCGCAAGGTTATCCAATAAAGGGTTACTTCCTGTGGAGTTTGCTCGACAACTTTGAATGGGCCGATGGCTATAGCAAGCGGTTCGGCCTTCACTACGTGGACTTCAAAACCCAAAAGCGCACGCCCAAGCGCAGTGCGGAGTGGTACCGCGAAGTCATCCAACGCAACGCAGTAGTCTGACTCCTAAGCCCGTGATGGCAAGCCAAGCCACCACACACGACTCACCGGACTGACGCATCTCGGAGGCCAACGGGTTCGGACCATCGGTGCCAAATTCATGTGACGATATCGCATCGTCAAGGCATCCAAATACTGTAGGAATTTTGAGCATCGCCTTACGGGAGACCTCCGGAATGCAGATCGGTATCGACAGCTTCGCCGCAGCGATCTCGGATCCCGCGACCGGCACCGCGCTTAGTCCCGCCGAACGCCTGCGAGACCTGCTCGAGGAAATCGAACTCGCCGACAAAGTAGGCCTCGACGTCTTCGGCATCGGCGAACACCACCGTCCGGAGTTCCTGGATTCCGCGCCTGCGGTCATCCTCGCTGCCGCCGCATCGCGCACAAAAAATATTCGCTTGACCAGCGCCGTCACGGTACTCAGCGCTGCCGACCCGGTCCGCGTCTTTCAGGAATTCGCCACATTGGATCTAATCTCACAAGGCCGCGCCGAAATCGTGGCGGGCCGCGGCTCGTTCGTCGAGTCTTATCCGCTGTTCGGCCTGAAGCTGGAAGACTACGATTCGCTTTTCGCTGAAAAACTAGAGCTGCTGCTGGCCATCCGGAACAACACGCACGTACACTGGTCCGGCAAACATCGCGCGCCGCTCACCGGCCAGGGTATTTACCCTCGCCCACTACAGAATCCCCTGCCCATCTGGGTCGGCGTGGGCGGATCGCCGGAATCTTTTGTTCGCGCTGGCGTGCTGGGACTTCCTCTGATGGTCGCCATTATTGGTGGCGAACCCCAACGGTTTCGCCCCCTGATTGAGCTCTATCGAAAAGCGGGCCAGCGCGCTGGCCACCCCGTTGAAAAACTCACGGTTGGTTTGCACTCCATCGGCTTTCTGGGGGACACGACCGAGCAGGCCGCCGACGATTTTTACCCGGGTTACGCTCACACTTTCACCGAGATCGGCAAGGAGCGCGGTTGGTCGCGCACCACCCGCGCACAGTTCGATGCCACCCGTGGGCCTACCGGAGCGCTATTGATCGGCGACGCCGAAACCGTTGCCGAAAAAATTCTCTACGTGAATCAAGCTCTGGGTGGCATCTCGCGCATTACGTTTCAGATGGGCGTGTCGACGGTAGCGCATCAGAAAATGATGCGCGCCATAGAAATCCTGGGTACCCGTGTTGCACCGGCGGTGCGCGGAGAGGTAGCCACCGCTCCGACCAGTGCCTGACGTTGTCGTGGCTCCTGATCCGGCTGTGGGTGGGCGTCCCGGAAAGCCGCAAGAGTTGTTCACGCGTCTAAGAAAGCGCCGGCGCGACATCGCCCCGTAAGGCTGAGTGCGTTCCCGGTGACCCTAAGATCCGATCGTTTGCGCAGCCGACAGTGAGGTGTAGAGCATGGACTCGTGCAATACTGCTTGTCCGCGTAAGAAAGGCAATCGGTTCGCGCTACGCTTCGACCGCCGCCGTTTGCGTGCGGATCAGGGCCGCAACCAGATCGTAGAGCGCCGCGCTTGTGCAAACCTCATAATACGGATGGCTCGATGCGATGCCGATCTTTCCGTCAGTGAGAAGTTCCCGGGCCATTCCCTTGCGCAGAACCAGCAATTCCACCGAATCTCCCAGCGGCACTTCGCCGTAATGCAACGTCACGTTTTCCTTACCCCACGGCATATCCAGTTTGGTCTCGATCGAGTCGAGAGAAATCTCTTCTGATAATTTTTGGAAGCCTTCTTCGTTCAATTCGATTCCGTTCATATTGAACCGGACCAGGAATTCGTCCAACTCTTCCGCCGATGCGCCTTTCATGGCCGTCAGGAATTGAAAAACCGAGAAGTGCGTTTTCTGCGCCGTCATCAGCCGTTTGGCGATCTTCGCGCAACCCGAAAGGCGGTCGCTCACATTCAGCGCCTTCGAGATCATGATCCGTGAGTCGCCGTCGACCCAATACGTCGGAGCCGATCCCTGAAAAGCCACGCCGATCCCAAGTTCCAACCCGGGCAGATCGGTGCTCGCCGCACGGTCGTTGTACGAATTGCACACCGCCAGAATCTGCCGCGACAATATGCAGGCCTTCGCCACCGCTCGCGCATACGCGCGATTTGACTCCGTCTCGAAAATCGCCAGGATGATCGCATCGCCCTCGATGAACACCTTCTTCGCCGCATAGCGATCCAGCAGTTTCTTCACTGGTTCGTGTAGATTCAAGCTAAAGTGCGAAGCCGGGTTCAGCCCGCGCGACAACAAGTCTTGCGTCATCTTGGTCGAGCCGCGCACGTCGGCCTTGATGATCACGTGCGAAACCACATAGTCCTGCTGAGGTTTCGCCTCCTCCTGCAGCACGCACTCGTACAATTGATTGTTCATCCGCGACAGTTCGCGCGCTTGCTCGGTCGTGACCAGGTTGATTCTCTCCATACAGGTCGTCAAGTGCTCGGCATCCCGCAGGTCCCGTCGAAGCCGCAGGAAATCCGCTGTAAAGCGCACCACGAAGCTCAGTTTCTCTTCTCGCGAAAACCGCCGGATCTTCTTCGACAGATCCTCGATCGGCTTCAGTGACAGTTGCCGGGCCGGCACATGCTTCAACACGCCCTCAACCCGCTTCAGCTCTTCTTTGGAAACCAACGCCTTCCGTAGCTGCTGCAAGTGCACCGGCGGGCTATATTCCGCTGAGATCGAACGAATTTCGTAGCCCGCCAGCACGTGGTAAATGACGTCCTGCTGCTCCAGTCGCTCCAACAGATCGGACAGCAGCTTCCCGCGAAGCGATCCGTCGCCGGCCGATATCGCGGTGTGATCGAATAGCCGCTTGGCATTCTCCGGTTCGTTCAAATAATCACCCAGCCGGCTTTTGTAATCTTTCGTCAAGAATTCCAGCCGTTGTTTCGAGGCCTCGATCTGCGGCCCGAATTCCTCGAGCTTCACTTCCTGGTGCTTCAACCGGGCTTCGACATCACTGAGCGACGCTTTCAAATCCGAAGGGTCGGCGGAAGCCAGGAACTTGTTCAGGAAGCTGTCACCCCGGTCCAGCCGCTTTCGCAATCCCTCGCGCTGCTCTGACAGGTTGGCGATCTCATCCCGCATGCCCTGCGCCGTTTCCATCAGGGCTCTATGCGCTTGTGTCGCGTCGGTGTAAGCGGAATCGTGCGTAGTCGCCACTCCTGCCTCGCCTAGAAAGTCTTGAAACAGTTCATCCATGGCTTCGAAGCGGTCTGGGTCGCGAACGTAATTCCCGAGCAGGACGTAGTGTTCCAGAAAAAACACATCGTCCTTGCCCCCATCCAGAAACACCAGGCGGTTCTTCAGCAGTTCGTAGAGCGGAGCGAAGTCGTCCCCGAAAAGCGCGCGCCGCGTCTTCGACAACACATTGTCTTCCGCGTCCGCCACCATCTGCGCCGCCTGCTGGCCCACCCCGCGCACGACCACCCGCCGGGAGGATTGCAGCTCCGACAGCCGGGATTTGATGACGTGCGCTTGTTGGCTGCGCTCGAAGTTCTCGCCTCGTTGGCGAACCCACTCTTTGCCCTCCAGGATCAGATTTCCAAACTGGTTGCCGATTTCCAGGATCAGAAATTTGAGCAGCGCCAGGCGAAATAGCAGGTCGATCTCGATATTTTTCTGAAATTTGGCTTGCGTCAGCGAGCTCTGCAACAGATCGGTAAGCAGCTTCCGAAACGCGGCGTTGTCCGGGGCCTTGACCGTGCGCAATTCGATCCCCGAGAAATACGTGGCCTTGGTGCTCTGGCGAATCAGGTCGAACAAGTAATCGCGCGAGGCCTGGACGAACTTCGGGCTCAAAAACACATCATGGTGGATGTTGTCCACACCGATGGCCAGCGACCCCAGCGGAATCGTGGTGTTATAGCTTTTGAGCTCCATCCGGGCCTGTTCGGTTGCGCTGAGCGTAAGGATCTCGTGGGCCATTGCGTAGCCGTCAGAAGGGCTTTTTCCAAGCTAGCAGCGGGGCCGGAGGCGAGCAATAGGCAACGGTACTACCGTTGGCCAGAGAGTTAGCGGATGCCCTGCGAAGTAGGATCGAAGCCCACTTTGGGACAGGCCTGTGGCACGACGCTTTTGTGAATGTCTACAGCAAACCAGTTCGAAGCACCGCGATTCGCCGCGAATCTCCCCCCAGATGCTCCAGCCGCAGCCGCACCTGCGGCCACGGAGATTCCAGCGGAAACTTCTCTGACCATTCCAGAATCATCACCGCCGGGGCAGCAAAAACGTCCTCGAGACCCAAAGTCTCGAAGTCGTGCAAAGTCTCAATGCGGTAAAGATCCCCGTGATACACCTTCGCCGCTCCTCCGTAAACGTGAACCAGCGTAAACGTCGGGCTGGTCACTTCATCTTCTGTCGCCGCCCCCAAGCCAGCGACAATCCCCTTGGTCAACGTCGTCTTCCCGCTTCCCAGCTCGCCCGTCAGCAGCACCAGCAACGGCGCCTTCAGCCGCCTAGCGAATTCCCGGCCCCACTGGATCGTCTGTTCCGCCGATCGCGTAATAACTTCTTCACCCACGCCGCTGCAGCTCCCGCAAGAGTTTCAGCCGCGCCTCAGGCACCGCCCGCGCCACGTCACCAGCCACCAGCCCCGACAAATCCTTTCCCGCCGCCGCAGCATCGGCCGCCGCCCCATGCAAATAAACCCCCAGCGCCAACACCCGTAACCAATCGTCGGTCTTGAACTGCCCGGTCATCGCCGCCAGCACGCCGGTCAACACGTCGCCCGACCCACCCTTCGCTAGTCCTGCGTTGCCAGTCGTATTGACAAACATTCGTCCGTCCGGCGCGGCCACGATCGTGTGCGCGCCCTTCAAAATGACGTGCACGTTCCATCGCTTGGCCGCATCTTGAGCGACCTTCACGCGATCTTCCTGCACCGCCTTGGTCGAGCTATTCAACAAACGCGCCATCTCTCCCGGGTGCGGAGTAATCGCGACGAATTCGCTATGTCGCTCGACCAGTTCATCGGTGCGACCTGCGAAGGCGTTCAAGCCGTCTGCGTCCAGAATCACCGGCAGTTCGGTCCGTTGCACAATGGAACGAATGAATTCTTGGGTTTCCGGATGTGTCCCAAGGCCCGGGCCCACGGCGAGAACCGTTTTGCCCGCTACAATTGCGGAGAAACGCATCCCGGGTCCCTTTGTGACCCTATTCATCGCCTCGGCAGTCATCGATTTCGCAAGAGGCGGTGTTTCAAAGACATTCCGCTTGGAGACCGTGCCCGCGTCGGTCGAGACCAACCCCTCGGTCATGTATTCCGGGTGCGCTGCGGCCACAATCGGCAGCACAACGTCGGGTGTGGCCACCGTCACCAACCCCGCTCCGGACCACAACGCGGCGCTACCCGACATAACCGCCGCCCCACTCTTTCCCGTCGATCCTGAGACAACCAGGATATGCCCGTACAAGCCCTTGTGCCCATCGCTAGCCCGCACCAGCGGCAAATCCGCAAACTCCTCGGGCTCCGCCCACCGCAAAGGCTTCTTGCCAACCTCCTCCACCAGCGCCGCCGGCGAGCCGATATTCACGACCCGCAACGATCCGACGGCTTCGGAATCGCGGGACACCAATTGCCCGATCTTCGGCGCCGTAAACGTAATCGTATGATGAGCCCGCAACACCGGGCCCTGCGCCACCCGACCATCCGAAGGCAACCCGGAAGGCGTATCGACCGCAACAATAAATGCCGGCCGCGCCGCCGTGGCGTCGTGAGAAAGCCGGTTGATATCCTGAATCGCCTGTCCAATCGCGCCAGACGCTTCCCCGCGAAATCCCGTTCCAAATATGGCGTCGACAATCGCATCCGCGCCACCAACCTCGCCCCTCACCCCTTCCCACGATTTCGCCTCCAGGATCGACGTCACCTGCCCGCCAAGCTCCCGCCAGCGCCGATAGTTTTCCTCTGCATCCCCGCGCAATTCCTCAGGCCGCGCGAACAAATACACACGCACCTGTCTTTCCGGCGTTACCAGATGCCGCGCCACAACAAACCCGTCGCCGCCGTTATTCCCCTTGCCGCAAAGCACACAAATGTTACGCGGCTGCAGCCCAGCGGCTTCCGCAATAGCCCGGAAGGCCTCGGCCACCCTCCGACCCGCAGTCTCCATCAATTGCAAGCTGGGAATGCCAACCCGCTCGATGGTCAAGCGGTCAACTTCACGCATTTCCTCTGCGGTAAGAACTTTCATGGCAGGCTAGAACTGGTAGCGCCGGCAACCTGCCGGCTCCGTACTTCATGAATCCGTGAAGCCCCACTCATCCCAATTATCGAACGACTGCTGTTAGGTAGCTCTGACGTTGACATGTCCAACCATCTCAAAGCATCCAACCGCCGCTCACATTCACCACTTGCCCGGTAACGTACTCCGCCTCTTCCGAAGCAAAAAATGCCACTGTATTCGCCACATCCTCCACTGTCGGCGGCCGGCCAATCGGAAACCGCGCATCGCGAATCTTCCGCGCCTCGCTCAACGTCAACTCATTCTCATCGATGCTCGAAGGGTTGACCACGTTCACGGTAATCCCATTCTTCGCTTCTTCGAGCGCCAGCGATCTGGACAACGCCACCACCGCCGCCTTCGCCGCCGCATACGCAGAAATCTTCGCCTGCCCGAAAGCCCTCTCCGCTCCCACAGCCCCAAGGTTGATAATTCGCCCCCACCGCCCCCGACGCAGATGCGGAAGTGCCGCCCGGCTCACATACAACACGGTCATCAAATTCGACGAAATCACATTCTGCCAATCTTCCAGTGACGACTCCGCCAAAGTTCCCCACCGGAAATCCCCCACATTGTTGACCACCACGTCGATCCGCCCAAAGCGATCCACCACCGTCCGCAAAAGCTCCTCAGCCCGCCCCGCGTCATTGATGTCGGTCTCCACCGCCACGCAGTCCGCGCCGCTGGCCTGCAACTGCCGTAGGGTCTGCTGCGCCGCCGTCTTGTTCGAACGATACGCGATGGCCACCCGGGCCCCATCCTGCGCAAGTTTCACCGCAATCCCGCGTCCGATCCCGCGGCTCCCACCTGTAACCAAAGCCACCCGATTTTGCAGCGCCATTCCTCTCCCCGAACCAACGTCGTAAAGGCGATTCAGTATAGCTTAGGCGACAGCGCTCAAGCATTCCGAGTGAATTTTCAGCGGCAGGTAGCTTCGGAAAAAGCCGACAATCAAGAAAGGAATCGCGCAAGGAAGGAATCGCGATGATCAGTTGCAGGGCCCGAAGCCATCGGGTACTCGCCTGGGGCCACCAGGCAAACTCCTGTTGACGCTCAACAGGAAAGTGATAGGCTCCCGGAAAAATGCCAAACGATGCTGGGGATCGTCCGTGCCAGCTGCTAGCAACGGGACTCGTGCTTTGCAGACTTGCATCATAGGCGGCCCGGGCGATGCGAGCGATCACCCGCTCGCGTGTGGACTCGTCTGCAGTCGAATCCGTCACGAAAACGGCAATCGCGATTCGCCGTCCGTCCGGCAGCGGGATCAGCCCTATATCGTTGGTCGCGTGCGCCACTCCGTCGTCTACGTCGGAGCTACCCGACTTGTGAGCGACGCGCGTTCCGGCTGGAAGATCACCTTCCAGACGTTTTGTCCGAACGGCGGGTGTCATCCAGGCCAAAAGCAGATCCGTATGTTCCGGTGTCAGCGGCGAATTGTCGCTGATTGTTTTCTCCATTGCGGCCGTTCTACCGCAATCGCGCCACCACCACGGTCATATCGTCTGCCTGCTCCGGCGTTCCCGCCCACTCTTCCGCGGCATTCATCAAAGCCTCCGCAACCACCCTCGGCGGCGAAGCCTGCACGTAGACCGCCGCCTGCTGCAACCTCTTGACCCCAAATTCTTCGCCGTACACATTTTCCGGTTCCACCAACCCGTCGCTGTATCCTACCAAAAGGGCGTCACTCGGCACCGAAACCACGCCCTCCTCGTAGCAACAATCCTCATCGACTCCCAGCACCATCCCGCCCTTATCCAAATGCAACGCCACGTCCTTCGAAATCAGAAACGAAGGCAAATGCCCCGCATTCGTATAGCGCAAAGTTCGCGTAACGCTGTGGTATACGGCAATAAAAAACGTCGCAAACCGATCGTCCCCGGTATTCCGCACCAGATGCTTGTTCAGCCGCGATACCAATTCCGCGGTGCTCATGCTCTCGCTACCCGCGGCCAGCATTTGACTCCGCAGGGCCGCCTGCAAGCTCGCCATCAACAACGCCGCCGAAATTCCCTTGCCGGAAATATCCGCCACCGCAATCGCCAAATGCGTCGGGCTCAACTGGATAAAATCGTAGTAGTCTCCGCTCACCGATCGTGCCGCCTTGCAGATTGCCTCCATCTCCACGCCCGGCACCACCGGCAACTTCTGCGGAAACAACTGGTTCTGCACCTCCCGCGCGATGGAAATCTCATTCTCCAGCCGCTGCCGCTTTTTCTGTTCCTCGATCAAACCGCTGATCGACCCAGTCATCAGGTTGAACGACTCCGCCAGAACCCCCAACTGATCTCGCCGTTCGATCCGCACGCGGTGCGTCAGATCGCCGCTCTGCACATACTGCGTGGCGTGATAAAGGTCCGCGATAGCCTTCGTAATTTGCCGCGTCAGCACCACCCCGGTGATGAATGCCGCCATCCAAATCAGAATGAAAACAGTGGCAAACCCTCCGAAAAGCAAAAGATAAAAATCCCGAAGCTCCCCGAGCGTACTGAACATCCTGCTGTTCAGCCGAGTGGGCCGCGCACTGAACACCGCAAAGACCGGCCGTGGCTTGCCCAGCGTGCCATCGCGCCCTACAAACACCGAATCCTCCAACCGGGAAACCACATTGACCGACGGATCGATGAAAAACGCAGGCGGCTGCAGTGTCCGGTTACGCGCCACAATGCGTCCCGCCGTCTCGTACTGCGCTCCGCCCGTCGAATAAATCACCCCGCTCGGCGCGCCGCCGTTATACGGTTGTGTCAGATTCAGTTGGATTGCCCCCAGGTCGGGCGCGATGCTCTCCAACAATTCCGGTTTCACGGGCACGCGCAACCTCACGATTCGCGTCCCATTCGGCACGCTGAGTTCCCGCAAGCTCACCAGCGACAGGCTCCCATCTTCTTGCACCAGTCCCGCGAAAGACTTCCCGCCGGGCCCAGCCACCTTCCTCAGCAAACTCGCGTCATTCGAAAACTCGATGCTCAATCCCAGTAACTCGCGATCGTGAACCGCGTGCGATTGTGCCGCCAGGACTCGCTCGAGCTCTTCCTGGCTGACCCCGCGCGGCACCGCCTCGTGCGCCGCCGCGATATGCTGCGCGATGTCGGTAATCATCTCGATGCGTCGGTGAAGGTCTTCGTAAAGCAGGTACGCCCCGAGCTGCGAATACAGAAACTGCCCTGCAAGCACAACAAAGGTCATAATCAGCAGGATCGGTACCACCGCGATGAACAAATATGCGACGATCAACCGGTTGCGCAGGCTCCAAAGCAGGCGGCTCCGTCCCCACGCCATCACCCGAACCAGAAGATAAATCCCCGCAAGAATCGCCAGATACTTGACGAAACTTAGGACCCCGCTCTTTATATCGACAAAAGACGCCGCTCCGCCCGCCAGCAGTACAATCAGCGCAGCCACATCCAGCCGCGAAAGGCGACGCCAAGCTTCTCTAAATTGGTCACGAACCGCGCTCATCGGCTCCCGGACAATGCGGACAACTCGAACAGAAGAACTACTTTACCTGAAGAACGACGTTCACACCGAAGGAACCCATGAGACCAATAGCGGACCGCCCCTCTTTGTTATGCGCAGCAATTATCCTCGCACGAGATGCGTGTGACCGCCGTGGTGCCCGAAAACCAGCGTATCCCCGGCGTCCAAGCAGTTGGAATGCGAGACAGGAGCGAAGCTCCTGAAAACTTGCCCGGCCAATTGCTGGCATGAAGAATGGCGGGCACGTTCCGATATCCACAGCAAGTGACGATACAACTTCGATTTTCCCAACAGAAACCAGCGGGTTCTCCCGAACGGGAGTCGTTCGCGGGCGGGGCGCGTCGCTATTTCCTTACGTCCCCACTTTCTTACCTGGTCTCTGCGTTGCGCACCCGGCTATGGTGCCGGCTATACGTGAAGTAAACCACCATTCCGATTGCCAGCCAGATAATCAACCGCGCCCAGTTGATCCATCCCAGCTTGTACATCATGTAGCCGTTGAACAGAATTCCCAGAATCGGCACGAGTGGAACCCACGGCGTCCGGAACGGCCGCGACTGTTCCGGGTTGGTGCTTCGCAAAACCATCACCGCGATGCACACGATCACGAAGGCCAGCAGCGTCCCGATATTCACCATTCGCCCGATATCGTCGATCGGCGTGATGCTTCCCACGATCGCCGCCAGTAGACCAACCGCCATGGTGTTTTTGTAAGGAGTGCGCCACTTGGGATGAATGGCCGCAAAGAACTTCTTCGGCAACAACCCGTCGTTCGCCATCGAATACAGCACGCGCGTCTGCCCCAGCAACATCACCAGCATCACGCTGGTCAACCCGGCAAGCGCTCCGAGCGTGATGATGTGCGAAGCTGCGGTCAGTCCGCGATCGAGGAACGCCCGCGCCACCGGCGCCTCGATATTCACGTCCTGCCAGTGCACCATGCCCGTCAACACGCCGGCCACCATGATGTACAAGATCGTGCAGATCACCAGAGAAACGATGATTCCTATTGGCAGGTCCCGCTGCGGATTCTTGGCTTCCTGCGCCGTCGTGGACACCGCGTCAAAACCGATGTACGCAAAGAATATGTACGCCGCCCCAGCCCCCACTCCCGAAAATCCATAGGGCGCGAAACTGTGCCAATCCGTTCCCCAGTTGGCCGTCGAAATGTAACGCGAACCAAGCGCAATCACGAACAGCACCACGGAAACCTTGATCACCACGATCGTGGCGTTAAAGCTGGCGCTCTCCTTGATCCCCACGCACAAGATGAATGTGATCACCAGCGCGATGATGAACGCAGGCAGGTTAAATCCGATCTCCGCTCCGAAAAGCTTCGGCGCCGCCATCAAGTCGTGAGCCCTGGCGATCAGCTCCGGCGAGTGCGCCGACATAATCGAGCTGACGCGATCCAGAAATGCCTGCGTTCCCGGTACGAGGCTGGCGTCGCCGGCCTGCGCCATCTGTCGCGCTACCAGATTTTCCGCCGTGCGCAGCGCTGTCCAGTGGTCGTAGGCCAGCCACAACGGCATCTTGAGGTGAACAATGTTCAGCAGCTCGATGAAGTGGTTCGACCAGCCCGAAGATACGGTGCTTGCACCCATCGCGTACTCCAACGTCAAATCCCAGCCGATAATCCACGCAAAGATTTCGCCCAGCGTCGCGTAAGCATAGGTGTATGCGCTTCCCGCCAGCGGAATCATCGCCGCAAACTCCGCATAGCACAGCGCCGCAAACGCGCATCCCAAGCCGGACAACACGAACGACAGCATCAGCCCCGGCCCCGCATAGTGCGCGCCAAGTCCGGACAGCACGAAAATTCCCGCGCCAATTACGGCGCCTACGCCCAAAGCCGTCAGCTGGAACGGCCCAAGCGTGCGCCGCAAGCTGTGCTCGCCGGTCTCCTTCGCCTCCGCCAGCAACGCACTGATCGTCTTCTTGGCAAACAGCCCGCCCATGCCCAGCCTCCTGGAATCGCCGAACGTATCGACCCGTGCAACCGAAACGGTCACGGGCTTGAGCCCGTATCGCTCAACCTCTCAAATCCGAGCCCGTTTCCCCACCCGCGACCAAATCAAATAGACCGGCACGCCGCACAACACGATCAGCAAACCCGGCCAGGCGGTCTGCGTCCGGTACAGCAGCAGGACAAACATAATTGCCAAGGCCGCCACTATATACATCAGTGGCACGAAAGGGTAGCCAAACGCGCGATACGGCCTCTCGACGTTCGGCCGCTTGGCACGCAAAACGAAAATACCCGCAATGGTCAGCGCGTAAAAAATCAAAACGGAAAACACCACGTAATCCAGCAAGTCGCTGTATAGATTGCCGTAGCTAATCAGGCCGGTCTCACTAACCCGCTGGGTGCGCAACAAGATCAGCACGATGATCCATACACACTGGTAGAGCAGTGCGCTTCCCGGCACGCCCTTCTTGTTCAGCGTGCCCGTGGAGCGAAAAAACAACCCATCTCGCGCCATCGCGTAGGAAACTCGCGCTCCGGCCAGGATCAGCCCGTTGTTGCAACCGAAGGTGGAAACGATGATCGCCGCCGCCATGATCAACGCGCCGGCGGGACCGAAAATCGCCTGAAGTGCCGCCGTTGCCACGCGATCGTCAGGCGCGTTCTGAATCTGTGCAAGGGGCAACGCGCACAAATACGCGAGGTTTGCCAGGCAATACAGCGTGATGACGATGAGCGTGCCGAAAGCCATCGACAGCGCCACGTCGCGCTTGGGATTCCTCACCTCACCGGCGGTAAATCCGATATTGTTCCAGGCGTCCGCGGAAAACAACGAACCGACCTGTGCTACGCCAAAGGCCACAAACAAGCCGAACGCCCCGCTGGCCGCCGTTACCGTGGGGATGAAGGACCGCAGGAAATTCGCGCCAGGCTCGATAGGCTGCGCGCCGCGTATGGCCCACAGGTGCGTGAAATTGTCCGAAATGGCCGCCGCATTGCGCGCCACGAACACGCAAAGAAAAACCAGCCCCAGCAAAGAAAGGGTCTTGGCGCTGGTAAACACATTTTGAATCAGCTTGCCCAGCCGCACGCCCTGCATGTTTAGAAAGGTCAGAAACACAATCATGACGACGCCGACCAATTGCTGCACCGACAGGCTGATCGCGTACTTGGAACCAAGCGCAATTGGCCTAACGACCCAGGAATTCCCGGAAATAGCGGGAAAAATCACACCCAGATACCGCGCAAATCCCACAGCGACGGCGGCAATCGTGCCGGTCTGAATGACCAGAAATAGCGTCCAGCCGTACAGAAATCCCCACAGGGGCGAATACGCTTCGCGCAAGTAAATGTATTGCCCGCCGGCGTGCGGAAACAGCGCCGCCAGCTCTCCGTACGAAAGCGCCGCCGAAACCGTCAGCAATCCCGTGATAACCCACGTAAGCAACAAACCTCCCGACGAGCCCGTCTGCCGCGAAATGTCCGCAGCCACAAGAAATATTCCCGAGCCGATCATTGACCCGATCACGATCATCGTCCCGTCGAACAAACCGATGGCGCGCACAAATCCAGGCTGCTGCGCCGCGGCGGTGCTGCGCTGTCGATACGCGTCTGTGTTTCTATCCACCATGCGCAAACATTCTCAAGCCGTAGCCGTATGGTTGGCGGCGCCCAGTGTCTCCAGATACTGCTTCGCGCGCTGCACCCGATCCGCGGCCCGCAAAACATCGCTGATCACCGCCACGCTATCCGCTCCAGCCGAGATCACCGATGCGGCGTTGTCCAGCGTGATACCGCCGATCGCCACAATCGGCTTATCGCTCAGATCCCGCACCCGCCGGACAAACTCCGTGCCGATCACCGGATCCGGATTGGACTTCGACGACGTCGCAAACACCGGCCCCACCGCAATGTAGTCCGCCGAGGTCGCCGCGGCCGCCCGAAACTGCTCCAGATTGTGAGTGGATATTCCGACTAGCTTCTCGTGCCCCACCAGCTCCCGCGCAGCCTCCGCGTCCAGGTCCTCCTGGCCGACGTGAACGCCGCTGGCGCCGGCCATGACCGCAACATCCGGCCGGTCATTCACAACGAACGAAACTCCCAAGGGAATCAACAAAGAGGCGAGCTTTCGAGACCCATGCAGCAATTCGCGGGCTGGCGCAATCTTGTTCCGGTACTGCAGCAAACGGACTCCGGCATCGGCCAGTTCTTGCGCGCAATCTTGTACAGGAATGTTCAGCAATGCTGAGTCTAGTATCACATACAGCCTTGGCAGAACAAGGCGCATCGACACCTATTTTCCGTCGGTTCCCAGCAATTTTTCGATGAAATGTGTGTCGAATTTCCCAGCTGCAAAGTCCGGGTCGGCGAGAATCTTGCGGTGCAGCGGAATGGATGTCTTGATTCCCTCGATCACAAACATTTCGAGCGCTCGCTTCATGCGACCAATGGCTTCAGCCCGGTCGCGGCCCTTCACGATCAATTTGGCGATCATGGAATCGTAGTACGGCGGGATCACCGCGTCCGCATAAGCCGCCGAATCCACGCGCACGCCGGTTCCTCCAGGCGCCTGGAACGTGGTGATGCGCCCCGCCGACGGCACGAATGTGTCGGGGTCTTCGGCATTGATCCGGCATTCGATGGCGTGCCCGGAAAAGGTCATCTCACCGACCGCATCCTCAAGCCGCTCGCCTGCCGCGATGCGAATCTGCGCTTTGATCAGATCCACGCCGGTAACCAGCTCCGTCACGGGGTGCTCCACCTGAATGCGCGTATTCATCTCAATAAAATAAATCGAGCCGTCTTCGTCCATCAGGAATTCGACGGTGCCGGCGTTGGTGTAGCCGATCTTCTCGAGCGCCCGCACCACTTTGGCGCCAAGCTCCTTCCGGCGTTTCGGATCCATCGCGGGGGAAGGCGATTCCTCGAGCAGCTTCTGGTGCCGCCGCTGAATGGTGCATTCCCGTTCGCCCAGATGAATGACTTTGCCATGCTGGTCGCCCAGCACCTGAAACTCGATGTGACGCGGATGCTCGATGAACTTCTCCGCATAAACGTCGGGGGTCCCAAAAGCTTGCTGCGCCTCGCTCCGCGCCGTCTGATACATCGCCAGCAGCTCTTCCTGCTTGCGAACGATGCGCATTCCTCGGCCGCCGCCGCCGGCGACCGCCTTCAAAATCAGCGGGAACCCGATTTTCGCCGCTTCCTTGGCGAGCTGATCCTCGCCCTCGACCACCCCGTCGCTGCCGGGAACGGTGGGCAGCCCGGCGGCCCTCACCTCGCGGCGCGCCCGGTCCTTTTCCCCCATGATTTCGATCACTTCGGCCGTCGGGCCGATGAAGGTTATTTCCGACGCTTCGCAAACCTTGGCAAAGTTGGCGTTCTCGGAAAGGAATCCATATCCGGGATGAATCGCATCCACGTTCGTAATTTCCGCGGCACTGATTACTTGAGGAATATTCAGGTAGCTTTCGCTGCTCCGCGGCGGACCGATGCAAACCGCCTCGTCGGCAAACCGCACGTGCAGCGAGTTGCGGTCCGCCTCGGAATACACGGCCACCGTCGAAATGCCCAGCTCTTTACACGCACAGATGACCCGCAGGGCGATTTCCCCGCGGTTGGCGACTAGGATTTTCTGGAACATAGGCGGGCGGGGCCGGCTACTTCTTCCGGCTCGGACGGATGCCGAACAGTGGCTGCCCGTATTCGACGGGCTGTCCGTTTTCGACGAAGATGCGCGACACTTCGCCGCTGATGTCGGATTCGATCTCGTTCATAAGCTTCATGGCTTCCACGATACACAGGATCTGCCCGGTTTCGACGTATCCGCCAATTTTCACGAAGGGCTCGGCGCCCGGGCTGGGCGAGCCGTAGTAGGTGCCCACGATCGGCGACTTCACCAGGTGCAGGTCGTCGCTCGCCCGCGCCTCGGGCGCGGACGAAGCAGGCGCAGGCGTCACCGGTGCAGGCGAAACAGGCTGGGTGTTCGAGCCTCCGCTTGCCACAATGATTTCCGGCGCAGCCAGCTGCCGCGGAACCCCAATCACCGTACCGGTGGAAGGCTTCTTCAGCCGAATTTTCAGATCGCCATGCGCGTATTCGAGCTCCTCGAGGTTGTGCTCGCTCATGTAGCGAAGCAACTGCTCGATATGCTGAAGATCGGGGGTCCCTATCGCGGGGCTAGCAGTCGGTTTCGAGGGCTGTTTGCGTTTCATGCCTTTGTTAAATCTCAATGAGATCCCGCGGAATGCGGGTGAGTACTTCGGTGTTCGCTGCGTGTACCGCTACGTCGTCTTCGATCCGAATTCCCCCAACGCCCGGCACATAAACGCCTGGCTCGATCGTGATTACGTTTCCCGGCTGCAGGGTCTGCTTCTGTCCCCTGGCGACCCGGGGATCCTCGTGCACTTCCAGCCCAAGCCCATGGCCGGTGCTGTGCACGAAGTACCGATCGAGGCGGTAACCGGCTAAAACCGTCCTGGCCGCGGCGTCCACATCCCCGCAGCTAACCCCCGCCCTTACCGCTCCGATGGCCGCCGCTTCGGCTTGCTGGACTGCCTTGTGCCACGTTCGAATCTTTGCGGATGCTCGCCCCACCACCACGGTGCGCGTTATGTCGCTGCAATAGTGCGCGAGTATAGCACCCAGGTCCAGGACGACCAATTCATTTTTCCTCAATCGTTTGGCGCCGGCCCGCGCATGGGGAAACGCCGAACGCTCGCCGAAAGCCACGATGGTCTCGAACGCCGGACCCGACGCCCCCAGTTGCCGCATCTGGTACTCGATCTCCGCCGCGATCTCCAACTCGCGCACCCCGGGCCTCAAAAGCTTCAATGCACTCTCGAGAACCTTGCCGGCCAGGACCGCCGCCAACCGCATCTTGGCAAGTTCCCGCGGGTCTTTCCGGCTGCGCAATTCCTCGACAAGACCCGCCGAAGGTATCCAGCGCACCCGCGCTCCGCCGACCTTGCGCATGGCGGCAAGCTGCCCAACGGTGACGTGCGAGGGGTCAAACCCCACTTTTCCCCCGCCGGCACCTCTTAGAAAATCACCGGCCGACGCCACCAGGGAACGTCTCTGCTCGACAATGCGCACCCCGGACGTTTCCTCGCGGGCTTGGGAGGTAAAGCGGCCGTCGGTGATAAGCGTCGTCCCGCGCCGCGACACAACCAGCGCCCCGGAATCCCCCGTGAAGCCCGTCAGGTAATACCAGCTCGCGGGCCGGGTGATCAGCAAGCTGCCCAGCCGGCTCTTGCCCAGCCGCGCCAAAAGCGCCCGTCTGCGCCCTGCAAAAGGAGTGGTCATAAACGAATCGAGGAGACCGCAGTCTCCTCGATCTGGCCCTTAATGGGAAGTGGTCTGAAAAACTGCCCCGTGATCAAGCCGCCGGTACGATGCGGGGCGTCAGGAAAAAGAGCAGTTCGGATGTATTGACGCTGGTGGTGCTGCGTTTGAACAGATTCCCGATGATCGGCAGAGTGCCCAATACCGGCACATAGTTGATACTGACCTGAGTCTGCGTCACGATGACGCCGCCTACGACGATGGTCGCGCCATCGGCGACGGTAACTTTGCTTTCGGCGGACTGGGTGTCCAACGCCGGGACTCCTTCAATGCGCGGGATGCCGTTGTCGATCTGGGTGTTTTCCACCACGACGTCCATGTAGACCGTGCCTTCCGCCGTAATCTGCGGCGTAACCTCGAGCTTCAGAACGGCGTCGACGTATTGCACGGAGATAGTGTTGTTGATGGTGGTCTGAATAGGAATCTTGACGCCTTGTTTTACGGTCGCCTTCTCATTGTTCTGCGTAATGATACGCGGCTTCGAAAGCAGTTTGCCTACGCCCTTGGACTCCGCGGCGGTAATAAAGAAGTCCACCGCAAAGTTCGGAGACCGGTGGGAGAAGCCGAAACCGCTGGTCGGTGTACCGGCGCCAAGGTTGGTGTTCAGCGGGATACCCGTGGTTGCGCCGTTGCCGGTGGTTTCGCCGGTGCTTACCGTGACGGGCGAAGCCGGAAGTCCAGTTGCCGTGGTTACGCCGCTGGCGCCGACTTGCGGAGCGCCGCTAAACAGCGAGCGCCCGCCGGTGGTCGATCCGGCAAATCCGAATTCTGAGCCGATATCCAACGCGAAAGATCGCGTAGCCTCGACTACCCGGGCTTCGATCTCCACTTGCTGGGACTTGCGGTCGAGCTGGTGGATGAGGTTGTCGATGTTCGGGATGACTGCCGGGATGTCCCGGATAATCAGCTGGTTCGAGCGGACGTCAAAGAGCACGTCGCCGCGCGTTGTCAGGAATTTCTTTAGCACCGGCGCGAGCAGGTCGGCCTTGGCGTAACTGAGCACGCGGGTCACGGTAATCATTTCCTGCGCGTCGTTTTGTGCCTTCCTCAGATCGCGGGCCGTTTCCGCTTCCTTCTTGATGGTATCGAGGGTCGCGATGCGCAAGACGTTGCCGTGCAATTGCTTGTCGAGACCATTGTTCTGCAGCACGATATCGAGGGCCTGATCCCAGGGAACCTCGTCGAGGACGATCGTAAGGGTACCTTTCACGTTGGGATCGAGCACCACGTTCAGACCGCTGATTTCATGAATGAGCCGGAAAAAATCCCGCAGATCCACGTCCTTCAGGTTCACAGAGATCGGTTCGCCGCTGTATCGGGATGGTGTTCCAACCGTCGCTGCAGCATTACCCGCCTGCTGCGTCGCCTGTTGTGCCGCTTCCTGCGCGGCGATGGGCCGCGCGGGTTCATCTTTCCCGCTGTACGATGCCAAAACGAATGAGGGCTGGGTCAGTTCGCTAGGCAACGCGAAGCGAGGAACTCGGAGAACTTTGCTGGAAACCTGCTTGGAAGCAGGCACCGGCGCCACGCGGGGCGCGGACATGTAATGGAAGTCGGGGTGCCACTTCCGAGCGTCCTGTGACGCGACGGTCGTGGTCGCCACGGGCGTTTCCAGCGGGGATTCCGGCTGCATGTCGAACGAAATCACCACCGTCTGTCCATCCCGCAAAATCTGGTAGGGCGCCGCGGCGGTCAAATCCACGACTACACGCACGACGTCTGCCCGGAATTGCCCCAAGCGTACGCCACGGACTGGCGCCGAAACACCGGGGATAACGGATTTCTGTGCCGCCAACCGCGCGCCGTTGAAGTCCAGCACCAGGCGTTCGGGATTCTGCATCCGCGACGTTCGGACCTCCGAGCGGCCCGCGCCTTCGACGCGTACGCTGGGACGCTGGGACACCTGGGTGACCGCCACGCCGGAGATCACTGCCGCCGTTGCGGTCGCGCCCGCGGGCTCCTGCGTCTGAGCGAACGACGGTGCGATCGTCGTCGTTGTCGCCGCGAATATCAGGCAGCCAATTCGAAAGGCCGGCCGGTTCGTCTTCATTGCTGTTCTCCTGCAGTGGCGTAGATTCTTTTATTTACCTGGCGTTCCACGGGCTTTCCGAAAGCGTCCTTGCCCAGTTCATGGAACGAAACTCCGTCCATGGCAATCTTTTCCACGCGACCGTCATAGAGTTGGTCGCCTTCGCGCAAGAAATAGGTCCGCGCCTGAGGGTTGGATACCACCGCGATCATTCCGTTCGAGGACTTCACGATTCCGTCCAGCCGCAGCGTGCTCACCTGCAATCCGGCTTTGCCTGGCGGAAGATTTTTACCCGCATTCTGGTCCTTGTTGCGGTTCACGAGCGACTCAAAAGGATCGCGCCGAGCGGCCTTGTCGGCTTCCGAGGATGCCCCCGCTTCGGGGGCTGCGGTTTCCACGGGCTTCCGCGGGGCCGGCTTGACCCTTGGTTTGACGGTGTTTTTCGGCGCGTGCTGCGAGGTCTTGGCCGCCGGAGGAGCTACGGTCGACCCGCCCGCCGTATTGGCCTGCGCAAGCAAGCTGGAGCAGCCCGCCGTCAGCAAAATCCCAACCATCACTGTGTTCACAGAACGCATAGTTCGCTCATTCCGCTTACATCTTTCCAGCAGGCTGGGCCTTCGCACCCGCGGCTGCGGGAGCGGCGCCTGTATCAGCCGGCTTGGTGAAAAAAGTTGTTGCGGTAAAGACTCCGGAAACTGAGGTCCCTGGCCGCATCGGATACTTTCCGGCCTTTTGGCCACCGGCATCCTCAAAGTCCAGGTCTCCCACGTTGATGATTCGGGACAGACGGCTCAACCGCGAAAAAAAGTCCAGAATGTTGAAGTACGGTCCGTCCGCTTGAATTTCGAACGGCATGTCGTAGTGGTATTCGCGGGCCACCACCGGTTGTGCCGTCATGCGTCGAATCTGCACGTTCGAAGCCACCGCGGCGCCCTCCACCAGGCGGATGAATTCATCGACTTCTTTCTCTTCCGGTACGATGGTCTTCAAGGTCTCCAGCTGTTTGGAAAGCGCGTCCATCTGGGACTTCAATTCACCGTAACGCTGCCGGTAAACCTGAAGCTGGGTGACTTCCTGATTGAGCTCCGAGCGCTGTCGAACGGCCTTATCGACTTCATCGCGCTCTTGCGCAACCGGCGACAACGGCACGTAAACCCCAACGACCACCAGCACCACGGTGATGGCCACGGCCAGCAAACCCTGCATGATCACCGACATATCGCGAAGTGGATTGGCCATGTCTTTACCCTACCTTCGGCCGAACGGCGCTGGGCGCCGGCTGCGCCGGTGCGCTCGCAGGCTTGGCTTGCGCGTGCGGCGGCGCAGGTACGCTCGCGGGCGGAGTAATTTCGGCGGAGAGTTCGAACAGGAACGTTTGCACCGCCGTATTCTTGTCGTCCTGCTTCGATTCCTTGATTTCGATCTTGGAGAAGTATCCGGAACGCTTCAGCGCGGTGATGAAATTCGCCACGCCGTTAACGGAGGCCGACGCGCCGTCGATGGTCAGGGTATTCCCCTTGCGAATCATGGAGATAAGCCACAAGTTTTCGGTACGCGCCACGGTGCTGGCGATTTCATCCAGCAGTTCCGTGCCGCCGGTGCGATCCCGCTGCAACTGCTCGATCGTCGAAACGCGCTGCTGCAAGACTTGCTTCTGCTTCTCAAAAGCCTCCACCTGCTGCTTCACCTGTTCGAGATCGGTCTTCTGCGCCTGCAATTGCTTGATCCGCGTGTTCTCGTCGTTCAACTGCCTTTGCCACGAGTAATAGAGGTATCCGAGGATCAGGGCGCCGAACAGAACGCCGGCGCCAACAAACAGCGCCGGAAGCGCCGCTCCGGTGTCCACTGGCCGGCGTGACGCCTTCGGTTTGGCTTGTCCGAGAAGATTTATTCGGATCATGGCTAGTCAAAGCTCCTCAGCGCCAGCCCCACGGCAATCGCGAGCCGGGGCGCCATTTCGCGAATCGTGTCTTCGCTGTGCTTGCCCGGATTCACCAGCACTCGTCGGAACGGATTCAATTCCTCGACCGGCATGGCGAATTCTTCGCGCAGCAGATCGACAAGCCCGGGAACGCGCGCGGTACCGCCGGCAACCACGATGCGCTGAATGTTCTCGCCGCTCGCGGTAGCGCGAAAGAAGTCGAAGGTCTTCTGGATTTCCAGGGTCAGGATGTCAGAAACGCTGCGCAGAATCTGCTGCTTCTGCTCGTCGGTCACGCTCGGGAGCGTCTCGCCCTTCTTCAGGCGCTCGGCGTCCTCGTAGCTCAGGTCCAGTTCCTTTTGCAACGCGTCGGTGAATTGGTTGCCGCCGACGCTGACGTCGCGGGTGAACAACGGTATGCCGCCACGAACGATATTGATGTTCATTACGCTAGCGCCGATGTTCAACAACGCCACGGTCTGCCCCGCATCCGGCTCGTAGTTCATTTCGAAACAGTTCTGCAGTCCAAAGGCGTCGATATCCACGACCACGGGCGTCTTCCCGGCTTGCGCGAGCACGTTGGTATGGTTCAGGATCTTGTCTTTCTTGACCGCCACCAGCAGCACGTCCATCTGCGCGTCCATCGATTCCAGAAGCTGATAGCTCAGGTTCACGTCCGCGATGTCGAACGGAATGTGCTGGCTGGCTTCTGACGGAATCCGCTCGTAAAGCTCTTCCTCGGTCATCAGCGGCAGCGGTACTCGCTTCACGATCACCGAGTGTCCGGACACCGAGGTGGCTACGTTCTTGGTCTTGATCTCTTCCGCGTCGAAAATCTTGCTGATGGCGTTGGCCACCTGGGGCGCATCCATGATCGCACCGTCCACCACCGTGTCCTGCGCCAGCGGCTCCATGCCGAAACTCACCAGTTCATAGCCTGCTTTGGTGGACCGCAGCTCCACCGCCTTGATCGAGCTGGACCCGATATCCAGGCCCACCAGTTGCTTGTTTTTCCGCCCGCCCAATAACCACATATCGCGGCCTCTTTCCCTGTCGCCCTGCGAGACTAGCGGCGCCTGACGTGCGCCTGACTCATCTTGCGTTCCATCCAGCGATCCAGGATGGTCTTTCGTAGTTTCCAACGATTGCCGAGCTTGAATGCGGGAATCTCGCCTTCGGTGATGTATCGGTACAGCGTATCCGGTGAGATACCCAGATACTGCGACGCTTGCCGCACATTCATCACTTCACGCGATTCATTCACGAGGAACGCTACCCCGGCGCCCGATCACGCCCAAAACTTGATCCCACCCGGTGCACCCCTCCCGACACAGCGGAACCGCGAGGGCGCGCCCTGTGCTAGCGTTTATGACATCGCGTTACTGGGAGGGTCAAGGAATTCTCTGCCGCAGTTGTCCTAAGAATACGGGTAGTTTCAGGTAGTTGTTGGGTATTTATGGTATGACCATCTATATATAGCGTAGCAAATCTCTCAGTACCACAATTGGTTGAGCTTTGGGCTCCCTTCGCCCTGCTCGTTGGGACGGTTATCACTTGAAGTCATTCGCTGCGCCGTGGAATGTGCGCGAACGGAGATTTCCTCGAGTTTTCCGGACCACGCTCGATTGCGGCCGCTTACAAGTTCAGGCTTTTCCAAAGGGCGTTCACGCGCGCCTTGGTCGCGTCGTCCATCAAAATCTCATCCGGCCACGGCCGCGTAAACCCTTCGGTCGCCCACTTGCGCGTGGCGTCAATCCCCATCTTCGATCCGTAGTCCTGCATGCGTTGCGCGTGGTCGAGGGTGTCTACCGGGCCGAGAACAAATTGCACGTCGCGCTCGGGATCGATGGCGCACAACGCCTTCCACACCACTTCCCGGTAGTTGTGCACGTTCACGTCGTGGTCTACGACGACGATCACTTTCGTGAACATCGCCTGCCCCAGCGCCCAAATCGCGTTCATGATTTTCCGCGCGTGGCCCGGATAGGACTTACGGATCGCGACGATCATCAAATTGTGGAAAATCCCTTCCGCCGGCATCGCTACCTCCGCGATCTCCGGATATTGCATCTTCATTACCGGCAGAAACATGCGTTCGACGGCGTGGCCCATAAAATAATCTTCCTGCGGTGGGGGTCCGACCACGGTCGTCAAATAAATCGGGTCCCTGCGGTGCGTGATGCACTCCACATGAAAAACCGGGAACTCTCCTTCCAGCGAATAAAATCCGGTGTGGTCGCCGAACGGTCCCTCCGTACGCATTTCGTTCAGGCTTACATATCCTTCCAGGACGATCTCGGCATTCGCCGGGACCTCCAGACCATTCGTCTCGCACTTCACCATCTGCACGGGCTCGCGCCGCAAAAATCCCGCAAACATCATCTCGTCGAGGTCCGGCGGAATCGGCAGCATTCCTGCGAGCGCCGTCGCCGGGTCGGTGCCGATGGCCACCGAAACAGGGATGCGCCCGTCCGGATGCGCCGCGCGTGCCCGCCGGAAATGTTCCGCGCCATGCTTCTGCGTCTGCCAATGCAGTCCGGTGGTGCGTTGGTCGTACACCTGCATCCGGTACATCCCCACATTGCGTTTCCCGCTTTCGGGATTGCGCGTAAACACCAGTGGGAAGGTGATGAACCGCCCGCCATCCTGCGGCCAGCACTTTAGAATCGGAAAATCGAAGAGGTTTACGTCCCTGCCGGTGCGCACCACATCCTTGCAATCTCCATCCTTCACGGTCTTCGGGAAAAACGATCCCAGCTCCGCCAATTTCGGCAGCATCTTGATCTTGTCAAACAAGCCTTGCGGCGATTCCATCGCCAAGAACCCCTTGATGCGGTCCGCCACTTCCTCGAGCCGCTCGACCTCGAACCCCAATTCCATCCGCCGCACGCTGCCAAACGTGTTCACCAGCAGCGGTACGCGCGAACCCTTGGGCTTCTCAAACAACAACGCCGGTCCAACGCCATTCTCCTTGCGCTTGGGATCGCGAGCGATTCGCTGGGTAATCTCTGTAATCTCCAGAACCGGGTCCACCTCGGCTCGCACCCGCGTCAATTCCCCTTCTTTCTCCAACCTGCGCACAAACTCCCGCAAATCCCGGTACGCCACTCTTGCCTCCAGAAACACGCACGGCGGGCAGCTAAACTCAAAACTGTAGCACGAACACGGAGGGAAGCCGTTGTTCCCGGCAGTTCTTTCTCCATGGCCCCGTGCCACCCTGGCAATTGCGCGAACGAAAAATGGACCGGGATCAGCTATGACGGCGGCTAAGCCGAGTACGGGATCGTGCCGTGGGAAGCTGTCGCGTCCATGCCGGATTCGCGGGACCCGGTCGAAGCCGCGCCGCTGCTTTGCGCCGGCATCACGTGACTGGCCGGGATCGGGACGGCAATCGGGCTTTACTGACTTGCGGCACGGGCCAGCTGCCGCCAGGTGATCAGCTTGATGTTTTGCTCTTGAAGCAACAAGCGGAACCCCTCACTGGTAAAGAAGTCGAAATCGCGTTGGCGCCAGGCAGCTCCCCAGGTGTCGCGCTCGCGTGTGGCGGCTTTCATTTCATCGTCCGCGAACGCGAGGTGAATGACAAATTCGGTGACGCCGGGCTGAAGATTTTTCAGCGCTGTCTTGTAAAATTCACCCCACTTTTCCGGAGGGACCGAAGGAGCGATGGTAACCGTGTGATCGAGCACGATGTCGTCTCGAGTGAGGCTGGATTCAAGATAGGGGTTTTCCGCGAACCAATCGCGGGTGACAAAAAAGGGAAGCTTGTACCCGTGAGCGACGCGAAGAAAAACTTCAAAAAGTTCCTTACCATTGTTGATGAGCCGGTATTGATGAGAGTCCAGATGGGTGGGGCGAAGTCCCATCGCGTAAGCGCGCTCTATTTGCGCGCGCAGCTCCAGTTCCGCATCCTTCGGATCGATGCGAGTGTCTCGCGACCAATCGTGATGAAAATAGCCGTTCTCGTCCACCAGGCTCGGCACCTTGTCTCTTGGCGCTACCGCCCCCCAGCGGTAATAGACCCGCTCGCTGGTCAGCGTAAGGTGCAGACCAAAATCGATCCCGGAATGGGCCTGGACGTAATCGGCTATCTCCGGAAACCACGGGCAGGGCACCATAATGCTGGCGGAGTTCACAAGACCAGTATCGAGAGCCTTGATCGTTGCGGCATTCACCGAATGCGTCATGCCTACGTCATCGGCGTGAACGATAAGCAGCTTGGCATCAGGAGGGAAGCCAAGTTTGGCCGCAAGGGACTTGCTGACATCTTGTGCATGGGCATCCACGAGTGCACCCGCAAAACAAATAAGCACTAGCACCGGGATTCGTTTTAGATTGGTCAGCATTCTTCCTTCGCACGGCGCCATCTCTCGGCCAACTCTGCGCCGGTCCGACCTTGCTAAGCCTTTTCCTATCTCTGCCGATCCAATCGAAGCGCTGCCGCTTGAAAATCACCGCGCAAATCGAACTGCACCCCGTGGCGCATCCACCAATCGCCCGACGCGACCTCCGGCGTACCCGGCAGTGCTTTGCCTTCGATCCAACCGAGCTTGTATTCCGCGTCCGGATCGAGCCCCTGCAATTCCAGCAAGGGGAAGCCGCGCCCCTGCTCGGTAGCATTCGCAAACGCAAACACGACCGCCTGACTTTTGTCTCCGGCCAGCGATTCGTTCGCGAAAAACTTGCTTCCCTCGCGCGGGCTGATCAGTCTGTACAGATCGCCCTGCACGATCGTTTTCTGCACCGCATGATACGCCGCAATCAGCCGTTTCGCTGTCGCAAAATCCTCCGGCGTCCACTTGTTCAAATTCGCGCCAATTCCCAGTGATGCGTCCATCGAGCTCAGCATCCGGTAGGTAAGCGAGGTGGTGCGGTGGTTGTTGAGCCAATGAGGCGAGTCCGTGACCCAAGCCATCATGATCTGCGGCGTGTACGCATAGCTAAATCCATTCTGCATCGTGAGCCGGTCAAACGGATCGGTGTTGTCCGAGGGCCACACCTCATCCACATAATGCAAAATTCCCAGATCGACGCGCCCGCCTCCACCTGAGCAACTTTCGATCTCGATCTTGGGATGTTTGCTCCGCAGGTCGGCGAGAATCGCGTACAGATTCCGGATGAACTCCACGTACACGCGTTTCTGCTCGTCGACCGGCACCGCATCCCAACCTGGCTCCGCCCAGTTGCGGTTGTAATCCCACTTCAGAAACGCTATGTCGTTTTCCGAAAGCAGTTTGTCCAGAAATCCTTCCACGTAATCGCGCACGTCCGGTCGCGCCAGGTTCAGCACCAGTTGGTTGCGCGATTCCGACCGAGGCCGCCCCGGAAAATTCAAGACCCAGTCCGGATGCTTGCGGTACAAATCCGAATCCGGATTCACCATCTCCGGCTCGACCCACAAACCAAAATCCATGCCCAGCGAATGCACCTTGTCGATCAGCGGTTTCAGGCCGTGCGGAAATTTCTCTGCATTGACATACCAATCGCCGAGCCCCGCGTGATCATCTTTGCGCTGTCCAAACCACCCGTCGTCCATCACAAATCGATCCACGCCAATCGAAGCGGCCTTTTCCGCGATGGCCATCTGTCCCGCTTCATCCACACGAAACTCGGTCGCTTCCCAGGAGTTGTAAATCACCGGCCGGGGTTTGGGATCGGGCGCGTGCGGCAGAATGTGCGCGATTTGAAATTTGTGCAGCAGCCGCGAAGCGCCGCCTAGCCCGTGATTCGAATATCCGCCATAGAAAATCGGCGTCTCCAAATGCTCCCCAGGTTTCAACGTGTATCCAAACTCGAACGGATTGAATCCGCCGGTAACCCGCACCGCATCGAGCTGCGTCTTTTCGATGGCAATCCGCCACGAACCCGACCATGCCAGCGCGCCAAACCAGACTTCACCATGCTCTTCTCCGGCCGAAAACGGTCCGACACTGTTCTGGCTATCGTCACGCGAAATCGCAAACCATGGATTCGCCTGATGCCCGGTCGTGCCTCTCCGGCTCTCGATCACCCGCTCGCCACCCTGAATCGGTTCCTGATTCAGGGTCCACTCCCCTGCCCAGCGCCCGGTCAAATAACTCAACGTGTAGCGCGCCGCGGGCAAAGTCCACTGAGCGGCGGCAGCCTGCTCGATCACCATCGGCTCCTTCTGGCGATTCTCAATCACTGCGGCCCGCGCCAGAATCCCACTCTCCCCATCGATCGAATAATGCAGGGTCACATAGACCTCGCGCGAAATATCCTTGAGCAAAACGTCGAACGCCCCCGCACCAGCCGATTTGCCGCTGACGAAATGCAAAACCAGGTCGCGATTCCCATCCGCGAACGTCACCTTCAGCGCCGGCTCGGTAAACAACCCGGCCCCCCAGCTGGCATACTCCTGAGGCGTGGTCGTATACGGCGAATCGAACGACGCCATCTCCGGCATCGAATGCGGGGCAACAATCCTATCGTGCGCCCCAAGCCGCCCACCCCAATAGATCGGCTGCAACTCGCCCCGATCATTCACCCCAAAGGCATACGTACAGTTTCCGCCGTCCAGCCGGTACACCTGCGAGGTTTGCCCGAAGCAAGCCCCGGCATTGACGAGCCCCAGCGCAGCGAACGTGCAGAGAGCGGAGAGAATCAAGCAAACGGGTACGTCGCGAGTTTTTTTCATGGCGCCGTATCCTAACACTCGTTAATCGCCCGTGTCTTGCGAAGTGCTCCGGGGGTGACGTTTATCCGAGACAGACCCGAGGGGTCAAGCGCGTCCGCGACGAGCCCAGAGAAATCTTCTACGTTTCGGGTTACCAGCGTAACTTGGTGTACTACCGCTGTTGCAGCCAGAAAACAATCCATCACACTCTATGCGCCGGCCCTTGGCCTCACCTGTCGCCATCCGCTTTCCCCATGGCTCCATGTTTCCTCATCCACCATCAGAATTCGACCCTCGAATCTTCCAGCCAATTGTTCCCGAACCCATGCGTCCCAACGTTCCCCGGGCGCGCTGGCCGCCAGCCGGTGCCCTCCGAAGCGGCATCCTCCCAAGGTCCCTCCTCCCCGTAGTATCCTGAATACGTCTCTATGAACCGCGTGTACCTCGATCACAACGCCACGACGCCCGTCGAACCCGAAGTCCTCGACGCCATGCTGCCGTATTTTTCCGGCGACTACGGTAATGCCTCGTCGATCCACACTTTCGGACAAAAGGCGCGTTCCGCCGTCGAAACTGCTCGCGAACAGGTTGCCGCCCTGATCGGCGCTCGTCCCCAGGAAATCGTCTTCACCAGCGGCGGCACGGAAGCCGATAACCACGCCATCCTCGGCATCGCCGAAAACTCCAGGGTTCCCGCACACATCATCACCACGGCGATCGAACACGAAGCGGTACTCAATACGTGCCAGGCCCTCGAAAAGCAAGGCGTCTCGGTAACATATCTTCCTGTTGACTGCGCAGGTCGGATCGATCCGTCCGCACTGCTCGAAAATCTAAAGCTGCATCCCGAAACCACCCTGATCACCGTCATGCACGCCAACAACGAACTCGGCAGTGTGCAGCCGCTCGAGGAAATCGGCCGCATCGCCAGCGAAGCGGATGTGTACTTCCACACCGACGCCGTTCAGTCGGCAGGCAAAGTCCCTGTCGACGTAACCGCGACCAAGATCGACCTGCTTTCGCTATCGGGCCACAAGTTCTACGCGCCAAAAGGCATCGGCGCCTTGTACGTCCGCGGCGGAACCCGGTTGCGGCAACTCCTCTACGGCGGCCACCACCAACGCGGCTTCCGCCCGGGCACGGAAAATGTCGCCGGCATCGTCGGCCTCGGCAAAGCCGCACAGATCGCGAAAGCTTGGCTGGCCGCAGATGCAAAACGAATCTCGGCACTCCGCGACACGCTGGAGCAGTCTCTGCTGCAAGTCATACCCGATTCTCGCGTCAACGGAACCGGCGCGCGTCGCACTCCCAACACGACGAACATCACCTTTCACGGCGTCGAAGGCGAAGCCCTCGTGATCGCGCTGGATCTCAGAGGTCTTGCCTGCTCCACCGGCGCGGCCTGTTCCTCCGGCGCCGTCGAACCCTCTCACGTCCTTACCGCCATCGGCCTGCCGCCGGAAGAAGCTCGGGCCAGCCTGCGCTTCAGCCTCGGCCGCCACACGTCCGCCGCCGACATCGATTTCGCCCTGCACGCCATCCCCGCCGCCGTAGCCCAGCTCCGCGAACTGTCCCCCACGTACCGCAAACAAGCCAAAGCCGAGGCCCATTCATGACCCTGCTCCTTTTGTCCCGAGCCCGAGCGACTGGCGGATTTCCATTCCGAGGCCATCGGGCAAGGATGACCGAAGAATATCGACGTCACAATGGCGAGCGCGTTATCGGTCGTCATACGCTAAACTAGGATGGGTATGACCGCCGAAACCCAATTCGACACCCTGCCGGTTCGCGACGAAGTCTCCAAGGGCCTTCTGGCCGTTGCGATGTCCGGCGGCGTCGACAGCTCCACCGTCGCCGCCCTGCTCCAGGAGCAAGCACGCCCGGTGATTGGCCTGACCATGCAGCTTTGGAATCAGCGCCGCCTACCCGAATTGCAAGGCGACGGTCCGGCGCAGCACCGCTGCTGCTCCCTCGACGATGTCTACGACGCCAAGCGCGTCGCACAGCAGCTGAACTTCCCGCACTACGTTGTCAACTTCGAGCACCAATTTGAAGCCCGCGTCATTCGCCCGTTTGTCGACCAATATCTTTCCGGACGCACGCCCATTGCCTGCACCAACTGCAACACCGACGTAAAGTTCGAGCCGCTGTTACGGATGGCGTGTCAAATCGGGGCCGAGCGCCTCGCCACCGGCCACTACGCGCGCATCCGCCGGAATGAAGTAACGCAGCGCTGGGAGCTTCTGCGCGCGCGGGACGACAGTAAAGACCAGTCGTATTTTCTATGGGGACTCACGCAGGAACAGCTCGCGCGTACCGAATTTCCTCTCGGCGAGCTCACCAAGGAAGAAGTTCGCGCGGCCGCCCGGCGGGCCAATCTTCCGGTGGCGGAAAAGCCCGATAGCATGGAGCTATGCTTCGTGCCCAACGGCAACTACGTGCGGTTCATCGAAGCGTATTCGCGCGAAAGCGGCGCTGCGCTCTCGAACACCGGCGGCGAAATCGTGAACGAAGACGGCGCGGTGGTCGGCCGCCACAACGGCGTCCACAATTTCACCATTGGCCAGCGCAAGGGGCTGGGATTCGCCGCCGGAAAACCCTTCTACGTGCTTTCAATCGACCGCGAAAACAATCGCGTCGTGGTAGGCGACGACCAGTCGCTGCGCGCCACAACAAGCGAGATCGAACAAGTGAACTGGATAGCGCTCGAAAATCCCGTTGCGCCATTTCGCGCGGCGGTAAAAATTCGCCACCAGCACACACCTGCAGCGGCCACCGTCGAGCCCCTCGATGCCACCAGTGCCCGCGTCACGTTTGACGCGCCCCAGCGGGCCATCACTGCGGGCCAGGGCGCCGTCTTTTACGACAGCGACCGCGTCCTGGGCGGCGGCTGGATACGCTAGCTGAATCGTTTTGCATACGCGCAAACTTTGGGCTGGCTCAGAACACGTCGACGCCATTGGCGCGGACAGGACTGTCCGCGCTGCCTCAAGAAACGACGCGTCAGAACAAAACGTACAGTTTGAGCTTTTAGGCGGCCGCAGAGGTTCGCGGCTTTCAGATGAACAGTTCTTCTTCGTGCTCGACCGAATCATCGGAGGAGCGCGGACCGCGCGCGCGACGTGAACGCAGGAAGTCGAGGCCGACTTTGATTCCGGTCACTACTGCAGAGAACTTTTGTACAGGTTTCCAAACGCCGCGCTTGAATTGGGAACCGGCTTCTTCCACCGTCTCGAGAGCGCCGGTCAAAATACGGTCCGCCGCCACCAACTGGCCGCGCAAGCGGTCGGTAGCCTCGCTAACCACGCGATCCAGTTTTTGCGCCTGGCCTCGCGCGAGATAGACGACGTGAGCGGCGTCGGAAACCATTTCGGAGATCTTCGGTTGTGTGTCGTCGAGCAGGATTTGCACGCGCGTGATAATCGGACCGATGCGCGTTTCCATACTTTCGGTGAAGCGTTCCACGCGCTCGGCCGTCTTGCGCGCTTGCATAAACAGAGCGGTGAGCATGACAGCCTGGAAAAGAATGGCCAGGGCTGCAACCACAACCGATATTACCACCCAAGTTTCCATTCCTGCCTCACCCACGCCGAAGACGGATCAAACCATCACTTTCGACCACTTCGGGCACTTCGCGCCGCGCGCACTGCCAGCTTCTGGCGATTCGACTTGGCACCCGCTCCATGCGGGAATGCCCCAGCTACGCTTTGGATTCCCGGAGATACGCTTCGCGTCCAGCTTCTACGGCGGCCGCAATCGAATCCTTCTTGCGGTTAGCTACGTCTTTGCTGCGCTCGACCAATTCGTCGGCGCGCTCGCGAAGTTCACGCGCTTTGCGCTGCGCGTAATCCTTGCCTTCATCGGCTTTCTTGCTCAAAAGTTCTCGGGTCTCTTCACCGGACTTGGGCGCGAACAGCACACCAACCAGAGCGCCCACACCGAGACCAACTAGGAAATAACTCACCTTGGAACCAACATGATCAGCCATGGCAACCTCCATAAAAACCGTAACATAGGGACTATCAGGGCGCAATACGTGCTAACCGGTATGAGCTACCTCGATAGGTTATTAGGCTGGAATGCCGATTCCAGGTAGGCCATGATTTTTTCCGCACTTTTCCGCGAAATGACCCTGCTTAGTCCATCGACGCCTGCACGTTGAATGTTGGCGACGCTCCCGAATTCGCGGAGCAGCTTTTGGGCGGTAAGCGGCCCGACGCCGGGAACTTCGCTGAGCGCGGTCTTGGTCTGACGCTTTCCCCGGCGGAGCCTGTGGAAGGTGACCGCAAAACGATGGGTTTCGTCGCGAATCTGCTGAATGAGGTGCAATACCGGTGAGTGCCGGTCCAACTTGCAAGGCTCGCTTTCCTGGCCGTAGATGTAGAGGATTTCTTCTTTCTTGGCAATGGCCGCGAGCGGTTGATTGATGATTTGCAGCGATTCGAGGGCGTCGGCGGCGGCGTGCAGCTGGCCGATTCCGCCGTCGATCAGGATGAGGTTGGGAAGAGGCTTTTTCTCTTCGAGGACGCGGCGATAGCGGCGGGTGACCGCTTCCTTCATGCTGGCGAAGTCGTCGTTTTGCGAGTACGGAGCGGGATCGGTGCTGGCGCTGACACTGGCGACGGTGCCGTTGCCGGCGAATTCGCCGCGGACGATGAATTTGCGGTAATCGGATTTTTTCATGCGGCCGTTTTCCCAGACGACCATGGATGCGACTGTGTCGGTGCCCTGCATGTGGGAAATGTCGAAACTTTCGATGCGGCGGGGTTCCTCGAGCAAGTTGAGGGCGTTCTGGACGGCTTCGCCAATCATTTTGGACGTTGGTTTCAGCACGCGGAAGCGTTGCTCGAACGCGTGCTTGGCATTGTTTTCGACCAGGTCCAGGAAGGCGCGCTTGGTGCCGCGCTGCGGCGTGAAGATTTCGACTTTGTGGCCGGCGCGTTCGGTAAGGGTTTCTTCGAGCAAGGCGCGGTCTTCAAAATCGACTGGAACATGAATGGCTCGCGGGAGATACGCGGCATCAAGATATAACTGTTTGAGAAGTGAAGGCACGAATTCCTTGGGATCGAACTCTTCGAGCTCCTCCCAATAAAATTCGCGGCGGTCGACGACGCGACCCCCTCGCAGATGGAACAAATTGGCAGCGACCAGCGGAGCTTCGGCGTAATAAGCGAGCACGTCGGTATCGTCGCCTTGGGCGGCGGCGATGCGCTGACGCTCTTCGATATCCTCAAGAGTGCGAAGTAGGTCGCGATAGGCGGCGGCCTGCTCGAAGAGTTCTTTTTCGGCGGCAACGGCCATGCGTGCTTCGAGACTCTTGATCAGATCCTGGCGCTTACCTTCGAGAAAAAGGCGGGCGTCGCGAACCGCTTGCTCGTACTCTTTTTCGGTGGTCAGGCCCGCGACACACGGTCCATGGCAGCGTTTGATGTAGTACTGCAAGCAGGGGCGCAAATGATTGCGAGTGAGATCGACGTTGCACGACGGAATCATGAAACGCTTGTGAACGAAGGTGAGAATGCGGCGGGCTAGATTGGCCGGGAAATATGGGCCGAAATAGAGCGAGCCGTCTTTTTTCACTTTCCTCGTGAAATAGACGCGCGGATACTTTTCAGAGATGGTCAGTTTAATGTACGGATAGGTTTTGTCGTCGAGGAGACGGATGTTGAATTTGGGCTGGTATTGCTTGATGAGATTATTTTCAAGCGCCAGAGCTTCGCGGGCGTTGGCCAGGACGATGGTGTCGAAGTCGGCGATTTCGCGAGCCAGCGACCCAGTTTTTGCATCCATCCACCGGGATTCGAGGAAATAGGAACGCACACGACTGCGCAGCGATGTAGCTTTGCCTACGTAGAGGACCGTGCCCGCGGCATCTTTGAACAGGTAGACGCCGGGGCTATCGGGAAGCAGCGCGGCTTTTTGCCGAGGTTCCATTTTGCAGAAGTGAGCAGTGGGTGGTGGCTAGCCAGTGGTGCGCCGGTTCCCACAACTCTTATGATACTTGAATTGGCCAAGGCGGATTTGGGGGCGTGAGGAACAACGAAGCGGAACCGGAGGGGCGAAGGTGACGGAATCGGGGCGGGTTCGGATTCGGGCGGTAAAAACATTGTCCGACGACTGGTATGTATTGAAGAAAACTACCTTTGATTTCTTGCGCCGAGATGGAACCTGGCAGACACAGAATCGGGAGACGTACGATCGGGGTAACGGGGCGGCGATCTTGCTCTATAACCGGGAGCACGGAACGGTGGTGCTCACGCGGCAGTTTCGATTCCCCGCCTACGTGAATGGCTTGGCGGACGGCATGTTGACCGAAGTTTGTGCCGGTTTGCTGGACAAAGACGACCCGGAGGCGTGCATCAAGCGGGAGGCGGAGGAAGAAGCCGGATTTGTGGTCCACAACCCGAGGAGGGTGTTTGAGGCTTACATGAGTCCGGGATCGGTGACCGAGAAAGTGTTCTTTTTTGTGGCGGAATATGAGCACGAGCATCGGACTTCCGCGGGCGGCGGGGACGAGAAGGAGGGCGAGGATATTGAGGTCCTGGAGATTCCGCTGGAGCAGGCGATGGAGATGGTCAGTCGCGGAGAAATTCTGGATGCAAAGACCATCATGCTACTGCAGTATGCGAAGTTGGCGCGGTTGCTGGACGTCCCGGGGTGACGAAGCGATATGATTCGCGGTGATCTCGGTTGCAGAATCAATCGCACGCACTTTCGCGAACTCGAGTCCGCCGCAGTTCCGCACGGCGCAGATCGCCAACACCCTCGCGGTACCGTGCAACAAAAGTATGTCATGCTCGTGGGCGAAAGAAATGCACTCGGCCAGTCTACGGGAGGAAGGTTCCGATGAAAACGTACAAGGTTCTGGCACTCGCGGTGGCGATTACGATTATCTGCTCAATCGTTCAGGCGCAGCAGACGCAGTGGAAGGTGCACGATATGAGCCGGCCAGCACCTACCGTTGTGGATGCGGGCACGGCTAGCACGCAGGACGTGGTGGGCCGGGCACCTTCGGATGCCGTGGTGCTGTTTGACGGGAAGGATCTTTCGGCTTGGTCGCAGAAGGATGGAACGCCGGCTAAATGGAAGCTGGGGAGCGGATATTTCGAGACCGTGCCGAAGTCGGGGTACATCTACTCGAAGAAGACTTTTGGCGATTGTCAGTTGCACGTGGAGTTTGCGACGCCTTCGCCTGCCGTGGGGCAGGGACAGGATCGCGGGAATAGTGGCGTATTCCTGATGGGGCTATACGAGATTCAGGTCTTGGATTCTTATAATAACCGCACCTATGCGGATGGTTCAGCGGCCGCGGTGTATGGGCAATATCCGCCCTTGGTGAATGCTTCGCGGCCGCCTGGACAGTGGCAAACGTACGACATTGTTTTTCACGCGCCGAAGTTTGGAGGCGACGGGAAGCTCTTGCACAAAGCGCGCGTAACCGTGTTGCATAACGGGGTATTGGTGCAGGACAACGTGGAGATTCAGGGGACGACGTCGACGGACAAGCCCGAGTATACCGCACAGCCGGACAAGCTGCCCCTGGCCTTGCAAGACCACAATCATCCGGTAAGGTTTCGAAACATCTGGGTGCGGGAGTTGAAAGCGGAGTAAGAAACAATACTCTTGCCGCGCCGCAAGCCAGCACCCGCCTCGTGCGTGCTCGGTGGGACGCACAGAAAACGCATCCCGTATATTTGCCCTACGCGTTTGGGGCGTAAAGAGCAGTTTCAAAACGGACAGGTCGGGAGCGAATATGGCGCATCACGTGCACCATCCGGGCCATACGCATTCACATTCGAAGAACGAACTGGCCGAAGACACTTCGTTTGCGTGGATCGGCGGGACGAGGGCGGCAGTGTCTTTTATTGCCGGGTGCAGAGCCCGGTCGTGTCGATTCGACCACCAACGGCCCGCCAACCTGGCAAAGGTTGCGGCGGATCCCAAAAAGCCGACGCAGCAGCATATTCATTGTGTTGTCCGGACGCCGAACGGAAACGACTACGGAAAAGACTTGCTGCGCCAGCACTACGTCGCGCACCCCCACAAAGAAGCGTGATCGGCCTGATTCGCTCTGAACGGTTGAAAGTTAAATGCTGAAGGCGCAGAGTTAAAGGGTGACTTTATTTCGCTCCTGCACCGCATTGCGTGCGCGGACGCAGGTGAAGGACAAGATGGGACCGAGGCGATGCCTTTGCGGATTCTTCATAGTGCTCGCGGCTTTCGCGCTCGGATATTGCAGATCGGCTTGGGCCCAAGA
>Ga0181522_10000300_pt1 | contig 38913 bp, 32 predicted proteins | sample PEATcosm2014_Bin_27_FD_121103 | JGI IMG/M metagenome (GOLD analysis project Ga0181522, IMG submission 121103) | Peatland microbial communities from MTU Mesocosm Facility, Houghton, MI, USA - PEATcosm2014_Bin05_10_metaG | ecosystem: Environmental > Terrestrial > Soil > Wetlands > Peat | place...
GATGGCTGAACGGTCGCGTGCTCATCGCCTCCCCCCAGGTCGCTTCCAACTTTATACTCAAGCGGACGTCAGAAAAAGAATATCGATGCTTGGCGTCATTGTGCCGCGGGGGATTTCAGCAAGTGCTTTCCAATGGCAAAACCTGACACGCAAACAGCTCGGACAGCCTGGACCGGAGCGAGTCGGACCGGGTCGGACCGGGTGGGCGAAGGCGTGCACCGCGCCGGGATTTGGTACCATTGGAAAGGCGTGAGGGGTTCGATCGATATCAGGTCGTGAGTGCCGCAGACCTGACGAACGCAAGGCGGGAAGCGGAAAGCGATTCGTTAGGAGTGGCGAGTCAGGAAGCCGGCGAAATCGGTGCAAGTTTGGCGAAAGCGCGGGCTAAGGGTGAAAAACAGACCCGCTAAAACCCGCGTGGTTATTGACGAAAACACATAACGGCCCCGTAGCTCAACTGGATAGAGCATCAGACTTCGGATCTGAGGGTTGGGGGTTCGACTCCCTCCGGGGTCGCCATTCCAGGCAAGGCATTCCGGACACCAGGGATTGAGATCCTCTCAGCCCTTTCCTCTTGGCACCTTCCTCTCGGCACCTTTCTCCGAGCACCAGTACTCTGGTTACTTGCGGCTCGTTCGCTTTCGCGGTGCAATTGCAATGCGGAGCTAACTATGGGCCGAGTTCTCGGATTTGTGGGCACGGTCGTCACGATGGCGATCGGAATGTACATTTATTCTTTGCAGGTCAAAACGCTGACCCCGGCAACAGGCAGCGCCAACCCTGAAGAATTTGCCACCATCACGGGCGTGAAAAATGATTTGATCAGCATCGCCAATGCTGAGCGCGGGGCCCTGGCATCCGAAGGAAAGTATATTTCGCTGGATGAGTTGGTTGCGGGCAAGTACATCAGCATCCAGGGCGAGCGGCCGCCCTACATCTATGGCGTCGAAGTCAACTCCGGCAGCTTTCGCGCAACCGCCACACGCACCACCAAAGGCTCTCCGGCACAACTCTCGATAACGGAAACCATGCAAGTACAAAGCTCGGACTGAAACGCCGGCCACGCCTCAGGTTTTTTTCCAGTCAGTCAGCGACATCAGCTCATCCATAATTTCCTGCAGTCTCTGCAGCCGGCGTTCCTGATCGGACGCGCCAATCATCTTTTTTCCGCCCTCCAGGTACTGCCGGTTTGCTTCGCTGATCTCGGCGATCTCTTCTCGCAACTTTCCCACACGTTCTTTGACAGACTGCTGCATACCGATAGGCTAGCAGAGCATTTCATTCCTTTGTAAGTTGTTTTTCAACATTGCCTCGTATCATCGCGACTCCGCCCGCCCCGGACGCTATATTTGCTGATATATTTGCTCAAGACGCGTCTGCATTTCTTATGTTCACCGATTTCACAGCAACCGACCGCTGGACCAAGAAAAAAGTCCACTGCGTCTATCAAGCCCTGATCGTGGCCATTGCCACCCGCCACGCCGACGCGGTCGACATCAAGTTCCTGGTGGACGGCCGGCCGGTCTGGGTCGCACTGCCCCATCCCGCCTGGGTCGAGTACAAAAGGCGGACCGGCAAAGCCATCACCGATCCGCTGGCCAAAGAAATTGCCGGTTATTTTCTGAAAACCGCCCTCGAATCGGGCGAAGGTCTGGGCCGTGAAATGTATTCGCTTACCATCGACGAAACTCTCAAGCACCTGGAAGGCGTCGTGTCCCAAGTAGAACCGGCTGCCGCTTCGACCCCTTGAGTTTCTTCGTGAATCCAACCGTGTGCTTAAATCAAAGGCATGTTCGCCCGTAAACTTCGCGTGGAATACCGGCACGAGGGCCAGCTGCTCGCTTGCCCTCTGAAATGGCTCGACAATTTCAGCATGCGAAATTTTACCAATGCATCCGTTTTTGACGACACCCTGCCAGTCGCCGACGGTTACCTCGAAATCGGAAACAATGTCCCGGTCGATCAACTCCGGGATGCGATGGAAGATTGGTTTCGCCGAAAGAGCTACCTGCCGAAGGAGGCGGCACTGATCCTTACCCCGAGCTAGCCTTCGCCTTCGCGATGACCGCCGGAGAAGCCGGAGGGGGTAAATCCGGCAGCTTTCTAGAAAACATTCTTGAATCCCCAGAACAGAAATCCAGCCAGCACCATCGATGCCGGCAGGGTCAGCACCCAAGCCATTGCGAGGTTGCGCACCGTCGACCACTGCAAGCCGGAATGGTTCGCCGCCATCGTGCCCGCAATACCGGACGACAGCACGTGGGTAGTACTTACCGGCAATCCATACCAGTCCGCCAGGCCGATTGTGAACATGGCCGTGATTTCGGCCGCTGCGCCCTGACCGTAGGTAAGGTGCTCCTTGCCAATTTTTTCTCCGACCGTAACCACGATCCGCTTCCAGCCAATCATGGTTCCGAGGCCCAGGGCCATGGCAACCGCAACCTTCACCCAGCCCGGTATGAATCGGGTCGACGCGTCCACATGCTTTTTGTAATTGTCCAGGATGTTCCAATCGGTCGCGCTGATTGCCGGTTGATGGGTCTTCTTCATCAGGCGCAGGGCTTCGCTCGCAACATACATGTCATTGCGGAAGTTTCGCACGCGATCATTCGGAATTTTGGCCAACTCTCCGAACAGAGTGGTTTCGTTGCCGATGTCGCTCACCAACTGCCGCAGCGCCAGCATGGTGTTGGGAGTGAACTCTTTGGTGCGAATGTAGTCGGTGACCTCTTGCCGCGCGTCGCTGATGACCGCGTCGGGGCTGACGTACTTCGACAGTGTGCCGGCGGCTTGTTCAGAAACGGCGATGAAGTCATCTGACTGCTGTCGGGTGATGGCGTGGTTCAAGGCGTAAGCCGTGGGCACAGTCCCCACGAGGATCAGCATGATCAGCCCCATGCCCTTCTGGCCGTCGTTTGATCCGTGCGCAAAACTGACGCCCGTGCAAGTCAGCAGCAGCAGGGATCGAATCCAAAATGGCGGTGGCTCTGTCCCTTCCGGAGCCTCATAAAGCGCGCGATTCTTGACCACCGCTTTCATCAGATACAACAACAGAAACGCACAGACAAATCCGACCACCGGCGATAGCAGCAGCGACTTTCCGATATTGGTGGCTTGCGCCCAGTCCACGCCGCTCGTGCCCGTTTTCGGCGACATCAACTGGTTCGCGATTCCCACGCCGATGATCGAACCGATCAAGGTGTGCGAACTGGATGCCGGCAAACCGAAGTACCAGGTCCCCAGATTCCAGATAATGGCCGCGACGAGCAAAGCGAACACCATCGCGAAGCCGGCCTTGCTGCCCACCTGCAAAATCAATTCAACCGGCAGCAATGAAATGATTCCAAAAGCCACCAATCCGCTGGAAGTCAAAACTCCCAAAAAATTCCAGAATCCCGACCAGACCACCGCAATATGCGGTTCGAGAGAGTGCGTATAGATGACCGTAGCCACCGCGTTCGCAGTATCATGAAATCCGTTTACGAACTCGAAACCGAGTGCCACGAGCAGCGCGATGCCAAGCAAAACATAGGGCAGGATTGTCGCGTTATGGACGCTCGAGAGATCGGTCAGCAGGTGATAAGCCGAGTAAATGACCCCGATCACCAGCACGATCCCAAAGGCAATCATCCCGATCTTTCCCGGACTGCGATTGAGCTTTGCTTCGAGCAGAGACCGGGCTGGGGCCACGTTCAGCACTGCGGTCGGTTCGCCATAACTTTCAGGATTCGGTGCAGTCGCCATCGCAAAAATCTCCTGTGTTCGGTAAGAAAACTCTGATTAGCAGCTTCGGGATTCTGTGCCCAAAATCCGACCCCAAACCACGCGAAACTATACGGGAGCATTGTTACTGCAGTGTGAAAGCAGCGGCCCCGGGGAAGGGGCCGACGGTCCCGGCGATTCTTGGCGATCCCAGGCGACCCCAAGAAAGTATTTGCTTTTTGTTCGCCTTATGGCATACTGCGGCGTGATGCATCTCCGATCGACTCAGCTCATGACCCTGAAGGGGCCATCCTCTGAAGGAGACGCGTTGCGGCTCAGCCGCCTGGAAAATTGGTGCTTGTCCGGTTTTTCCTGCTGTGCTCCTCACCCGTCCACAGGGAGCAAAAGGTTACAATGCAAAGCACTCACCTGAATATCGTGGCAACTCTCGAAACTACCATTGGCCGTCTCCCCGCGAACATCGAAGCCGAGCGTTCGATTCTCGGCGCCATTCTCCTGGACAATCACGCCTTCAACGACGCCGCCGAGCACCTCAAGCCCGAAGACTTTTCGATTGATTCGCATCGTCGCATTTATTCGCGCATGATGGATCTGGCGGAGTCGTCACGCCCCATCGACATCATCACGCTGGTTGAAGAGCTGGAGCAAAAGAAGGATCTGCAGGCGGTCGGCGATGTCGGCTACATTTCCGGGCTGCTCGACGGCGTGCCTGACCGCCCGTCCATCGAGCACTACGTAAGAATTGTCCGTGACAAAGCGATTCTGCGCGGCCTCATCAACGTCTCCAATTCGGCCATAGCCAAAGCCAGCGAGCAGTCCGAACCTGCCGACGAAATCCTCAACGATGCCGAAGCTGCCGTCTTCCAGCTCTCCGAAAAGCGCATCGGCAAAGGCTTCCAGGGCATCAAGGAAATCGTCCGCAACTCCTTCGGCTCCGTCGACGCCTTGCTCCAGCGCGGACAGCGCATCACCGGCCTGGCCACGCACTACACCGACCTGGATGAATTGACCAGCGGTTTCCAGAAAGCCGATCTCGTAATCCTCGCCGCGCGCCCCTCCATGGGCAAGACCAGTTTCGCCATGAACATAGCCGAGAACGCCGCCATCGACGACAGCAAAGTGGTCGGGATCTTCTCCCTGGAAATGTCGAGCGAGGCGCTCCTGCAGCGCCTGCTATGCTCCCGTTCTGTGGTCGACGCTCACAAAATGCGCACCGGTTCCCTCTGGGGCGACGACATGAAAAAAGTCGTGCGCGCCATGGAGGAACTCTCGAACGCCCCCATCTTCATCGACGACACGCCCGGCATCTCCCTCAGCGAAATGCGGGCCAAGGCTCGCCGTCTCAAACAGTCCCAGGGACGCCTGGACCTGCTGGTGGTCGACTATCTGCAGCTCATGTCCGGCGGCAGCAAGCGTTTCGAAAATCGAACCCAGGAAGTTTCCTCCATCTCGCGCGGCCTGAAGGCGATCGCCAAAGAACTGGGAGTCCCAGTGGTCGCCTTGTCGCAGCTGAGTCGCGCCCCCGAAAGCCGAGGCGGCGATCACCGCCCGCAACTTTCCGACCTGCGCGAATCCGGCTCCATCGAGCAGGATGCCGACCTGGTTATGTTCATCTTCCGTGAAGAGATCTACAAGCAGGACGATCCGGAGTTGAAAGGCCGGGCCGAAATCATCATCGCCAAGCAGCGCAACGGCCCCATAGGAAAGTTCCATCTGGCGTTCCTCCACAATTCCACGCGCTTCGCCAACCTGCTCGAAGGCAATAACGAAGCATAGTAACGAAGCATGCAGAGAACACAAGCCTGGCAGCCTGCCCCCGACAAAGGCAACCTTGCCGTCCGCGCTTACCCTTTGCCCTGTGGAAAACTTTGTGGATGTCGAGAATCGGATTGACGATCAAGGGAATCCCAAGCACCCTGACCAAACTTTTGCAACCTGGGACCAATTCCTAAAGCCATGTTTTTAAGTTGGTTAACTACCATTTGTACTTGGCTTTCCGAAACCGCTTCGAAATCAGCACTTTCGTTACAAAATTCGAGATTTGCACATAATCGGATGCCTCTGTCCCGTATCCCGTGGGCATCTGGCCCCGAATGAAGGGCTCTCGGTGAGCCGCCTGGGATCGACGAAGATGAACGAAGACCAAGGAAAAGAAGATCAGCGAAATCGCCTGCTTGGCTGACAACGCCCGGATCAGCCCCGGCCTCCGACGTGGCGTCCGCCGTACAGACACCCCGACTCCCCGCGACTCCCCGCTCCGTTCTTGACCCCGCACCGACCCCCTACTAGACTCCAACCGGGTGCTCCATGCGCAATCTGATATGGCTTTTGTGCATCGCCGCAGCGTTCTCCGCCGGGGCAGCGGACGATGAAATCCGTCATCACGAAGACTGGACCGAAGCCCAACTCGGCGCCGTGCATTTCCCCGTATCGTGCCCCCCCGCCGCCCGGCGGACATTCGAAAAAGGCGTCGCTCTGTTGCATTCCTTCTGGTACGAAGAATCGGAGAAAGCGTTTTTCGAGGTCGAAAAACAAGACCCGGAATGCGCCATGGCCTATTGGGGAGAAGCCATGAGTCTCTGGCACCAACTCTGGAATCGGCCCGACGCGCAGACGATAGAGCGTGCCTCCAGGGAATTGGAGAAGTCCGATGGCCTGAACTCGACTCCCCGTGAGAGCGCTTACATCCAGGCCCTGAAGGCGTTCTACTCGAACAGCGAGCACGCCGATCATGAGGCGCGAGCCCACGCTTATTCCACAGCCATGCAGAAGGTGTACGAGAAGTATCCCGCGGATCACGAGGCGGCCGCATTCTATGCGCTGTCGCTGCTCGGGTCCGAGCCCGACGACGATCCCACTTTTACCAATCGCAAGCGGGCGGGAAGAATTCTCGAGAAGCTGTTCGCCGTCGAGCCCGATCATCCCGGCATCGCGCATTACCTCATCCACACCTATGACAAGCCGCAGCTCGCGCAACTCGGCCTGCCCGCCGCCCGCCGCTACGCACAGATCGCTCCTGCCGCTCCCCACGCCTTGCACATGCCATCTCACATCTTCTCGAGGCTTGGCCTCTGGCAAGACGACATCAATTCAAATTTGGCTTCGATCGCGGCTACGCGTAAGACGGCCGCGATGCATATGGGAGGCGAAGGTCATCAGTTCCACGCCATGGATTACCTGGTAACCGCCTATCTGCAAACCGGACGCGAAGCCGATGCATGGAAGGTAATCGAAGAGGTAGAAGCCATGCCGGCGATGAAAGACACCATGTACGGAACAGATTTCGACCCACGAACTGATGCTCTTGTGGCGTTCCCCGCGCGCTACGCCCTGGAGATGCACCACTGGACCGAAGCTGCCTCCTTGACGCCCGTTGCGGGTCGAACCGATGTTGACAATTCCATTACCTACTGGGCGCGGGCGATTGGCGCCGCCCGCGGTGGAAACACGGCGCAGGCACGAAGCGATATCAACCATCTCGATGCCATCCACAAAACTCTTCTCGATCAGAAGAAGAAACTTTTCGCCGCGGCGGCCGAGCAGGATCAGAAGGAAGCAAGGGCGTGGCTCGATCATGCCGAGGGCAAGAACGACGAGGCCGTCTCCGCCCTGCGCGCGATCGCGAAAAAGCAGGAATCATCCGGCGAGGAATCCGACGGCGAAATCCCCGCGCGCGAAATGCTGGCCGACATTTTACTCGAGACAAAGCGTCCCGATCAGGCGCTGGCGGAATACAAAACCAGCCTGAAATTTTTCCCGCATCGCTTCAACAGCCTCTATGGAGCAGCTCAGTCCGCGGAAATGGCGGGACAAGCTTCGCAGGCGGCCGAGTACTACGCCCTGCTCGTGAAAACTTGCGAGGGATCCGGTTCATCCCGTCCCGAACTGGCAAAGGCAAAGCAGGCCCTGGTCGCGCTGAAGTAAGCCTACCTCTCGATGCGCTGCAAACGAAATAGCAGCGTGCCCCATCCGAGCTTGACGCGCATTTGCACCGGCGTGTGGCCCGGATCGTCTGCATACCACACCCACACCTTGCCTTTTGCCTGCAGCGGGCCCGAGGTGGCCTCCGCAGTAATCATCACCGTCTGAAATGTTCCCGCCGGCACCTTGATCTGCTCACGCTTATCCACACTGGCCCGGACGATCGTCGACTTCCCGTCGCTGATCGGAAACTCATAGCGCGCGCCGAGTTGCAAAGGCAGCGACTGCAGGTAGTAGAAACCGGTGACCATGTCTGTGGTGCACCCCTGGAGATCATTTTCGACGTGCTTGGTCTCGCCCGTTTTCAAACTCTTTTCATCAAGCGTGCTTCTCCTGCGCGCATAATCAAACTGTATCGAAGTCTCGCGCTTATGCGTCCCTTCCTCGCTATGCTTGAAGATCGAGAGCGAACAAAATGTGCGCGGATCGAAGCGTGATTCAAAGTGATCGTGCACCGGGAAGATCACGTTGACTGCCCCGGAAGATTCCGCGGTCGCGGTCACCTTCCGTCTGTCTCCGTCGACATCCATTCTCACCACGCCGATCCCGGCGGTGATCAGATGCCACTCCGCCGAATAAACAAAGCTGCGTCCGTCGGGAAAAGGATAGTTGGGATGCGGAGGCGAAATCTGCGCCGGCGCGGGTCCAATGGTGTCCGGAACCGCCCCGTGCTGCGCCGCCGACATCGCGGGCATCAGGAAAGCCAGGCCGAAGAACAACCCGACCAGTTTCAGCAACCCCCGGATGTCCTGAAAAGCCGGTTCAGGAGCGCAGGGAATCCCGCGTGGACTTCGTTGCCCGGAACTGGATCTGGTCGGGGTCGCACCTGATTCTCTTACCGTTCCATTTGATTTTGGGTGGCCGGGCACTTCGGCGCGGCAGCGATAGCGTGGTTCAGAATGCGACTTCAGCCGCTCGGAGCGGAGCTTTCGCCCGGGAATGATCTGCTTTCGAACCCGCTGACCCGCGCCACTTCCAGAATTCGTATCGACCGACTTTAGCCCCTGAAAGTAACGATTCATCCTCCACGGCAGACTACCACAACAGCTTGACTACAAGGATGACCAGCAAGACCGCGCATCCGATCGAAGCCTGGTATTCACGATGCTTCCAGAATCGTGCCGAACGATAACTGCTCACCTGTTTCCGATAGGGCGAAAGCCGTGGCAACATCCGGGGCACGTGACGCGCATAATCGTCATACCCGGGAAATGTCTGCCGCAGATAGCGCTCTTCCCCGGCGATCACCGGAACATAAATCAAGCCGAACATAAGAAGCATGATGACAACGATCGACCAGCTGCGCGCTGCAACCGCAAACCCGGCGCCCAGCATCAGCGACCCGAGATACAGCGGATTGCGGGTATAGGCATAGGGTCCGCTGGTGGTGAGCTCTTTGTCTTTTTGCACATGCCCGGAAGCGAGTCCGCGTAAGACGAGACCCGGAATCAGAAGCAGCGTTCCGGCGATGAGCGAAATCCTCGTCGGTCGCGCCAGCCAGACATAGACAACCGAAAAAACAAATCCCAGGGGCACCCGGATACGGCGCGCCACGCGCGACCACGTGTCGCCGGAGGTGGGCGACGCCTCTGACCCGGGCTGTGAAACTTCACTCACCCGATTTCCGCCCGATTCCCGAAAGATGAATTTGCGGGGCGCGATCCCGCAACAACTTCCGGCTGGCGGCAATCACATCGCCGACGGTGATTTCGAGCAGCCCCTGCTCCGGCTCACCGTGCCGCGAGTGATCCGTCATACTGCTCGCACTTCGCAACACAACCGATTGCGTCCCATACGGCCCGTTGCGTGCTGGATTTGTCGGCCCAAAAATTGCCACCACCGGGATTTTCATCGCCGCAGCGAGGTGCATCGGTCCGGTATCTCCGCCAATCAGCAACCGGGCCCGCCGCGTGAGCGCAATCAACTCGGAAACCGAGCAGGAAATTTTTCGCGCCGTGCCTTGGCTGGCCGTGACCATGGCCGTTACCAATTCTTCTTCTCCTGGCCCGCAGTTCACGAGCGAACTGAATCCATCCGCGGCGAGCGCCTTCGCAACCTGCCCGTAACGCTCGACCGGCCACATCTTCGCTCCCCAGCCCGCCCCCGGATTGAGAATCACGAAGTCCTTCACATCCGCCGTCAGCTCGGAAATTCTGCTCTCCGCGTCCGCGTCCACGGGAAATTCGACCGCAGCTTCTTCGGCCGGCGAGGGATTGCCCGCATGCGAAATGATCGCTTCCGCCAGCGCCACCGCCTGCCGAATGACATGAGTGCCATTGGCCCGCAAAAATATCTGACGCGTGTAAAACATGCTGGCAGCGTTTTCCCGTGGCTGCGCGTCTCCGTATACCACCGGCGCGCCCGACCACCGTGCCAGAAGCGCCGAGCGTACCGCTCCCTGAAAATCGATCACGGCATCGTAGCGAACTCCGCGCAGCTCACTGAGCCCCACCGCGATCTTTTGCCAGGTGTTGAACGAGAACGGCTCCCGGCGCCATTCCCCCGTGTTGACCGAATGAACGCGATCCACCAGCGGCCGTTGCCCGGACCGCGGTCCCGACCGCGCGCAGCGCAACGTGCATAGCAATTCCGCCCAGCGTTCTTCGATCAGCCAGCCCAAAGTGGCATGGGGAAAAGCCTGGCGCAAGGCCACTGCCGCGGGCAGGGTATGAATGACGTCGCCCATCGCGCTGAGTCGCACAATGAGCAGGCTTTCGAATCGCGGATGTTCGACGGGAAAAGAGAAAGAGTCGGTCATCCGCAACCCCTCACGATTTTCGCGGTCCCAGGCGCGAACGAATGATCTCGCTCGCCGAGTGGTCCTTGGGATCGCCGACGATTTCAACGCGTCCTCCGCAGGCTTCAACCTGATCGCGTTCCGGAACGCTATCCGCCGTGTAATCCGTTCCCTTGGCATGAAAATCGGGACGGATATCGCGAATAATAGCGCGCACATCGTTTTCCGGAAACACGACGACGGCATCCACATCCGCGAGCGCCGCCAGAATTTCGGCGCGTTCCTCGGCCGGCATCACGGGCCGTCCTTCGCCTTTCAGGGCATTCGCGGAAGCGTCGGAATTCACCGCAACAATCAGCTTGCCGCCAAGTTCCCGGGCCGCATGCAAATAGCGAACGTGACCGACATGCAGCAGGTCGAAGCACCCGTTGGCCAAAGTGACCCGCTCGCCCGTGTGCCGCCAGTCCGCCACCAGTTGTCGAAGTTCCGCGCGCGAAACAATCTTCCGATTCGGTGTGTGGTTCAAGGAATCCCGATCTGCCAGGCTAGAGCAAAATTCAGCCTTGGTATCAGTTTTGTTTCAGCTTCGCATCCGGCCTTCGTTTCGGGCCTCCTCGGGGCGATGCCGGAATTCCTCTCGATAAGACGCCCGTTCGGAAGCGGCTTGGCAGTCTTAATGTTCTCTAGCCACCGGCAACGCCTTTTCGAGCGCCGCCAGCAATTCCTGCTGGCTCACAGTAGCCGTGCCGCGCTTCATCACCACAACCCCGCCCGCGTAGTTTGCCAAGTGCGCCGCCTCTTCCGCGGTCGCGCCGGCGGCGAGGGCAGCGGTGAAGGTCGCAATGACCGTATCGCCAGCGCCCGTCACATCCGCGACTTCATCACTGCCGTAAATCGGAATATCCACCGGCTTATGCCGTCGCGGAAAAACCACCATGCCATCCTTGCCGCGTGTGATCAGCAACGACTCCAGATTCATCCCGCCAGCGATCTGGTCGCCCGCGGCTAAAAGCCGCTCCCAATCGGCTCCAATATGGATGCCAAGAACTTCTTCCACCTCGGACTCGTTCGGAGTCGCCGCCGTGATCCCGGTGAATTCCAGCATGCGATGACGCGAATCGAGCATCACAGGCACCTTGTCCGTCCCGCGCTTCTCCCGAATCACATTCAGTAGAGTAGGTGTCGCCGCACCGTATCCATAGTCAGAAACCAGCAGCGCATCAGAAGCTCGTACATATTCCCGCGCGGAGAGCACAAGTTCGCGGCGCAAATGTGAGTTCGGACCCTCGGCCGGTTCCCGGTCGAGCCGTACCACCTGCTGTCCAGCCGTATGCGCGAATCCAGCCAGGATTCGCGTTTTGGTAACGGTTGTATAGCTCTTGTCTTTGAGCACCCCGCTGACAGGAATCCGCTTGTGTCGAAAAGCGCGTAGCAGCATCTTCCCCGCCTCATCGTCGCCCACCACCCCGACCGGCAGGACGTTCACTCCGAGATCGGCAAGATTGTAGACGGCATTGGCTCCGCCGCCAGGAACCACCTTGCGATCCTGGTGCTTCAGAATCAGAACGGGCGCTTCCCGCGAAACCCGGGAAATCTCGCCAAAGACAAACTCGTCGGCAACCAGATCCGCGAGAACGGTAACGGTGAGCTTCGGAAAAGATTCCACGATCCTGCGCAGGCGATCGTTTTCTTTGATGGGTTTCGTCATTCCAATATCAATCGTTATTGACAATCCAAGATTTTCTCACGAGCCGGGCTTTCACGCGATTTTCGTCAGATTGGTTCGCGCCAGAATCGTACCCACAATCTCGGTGGGATGGTCGAAAGTAACCGAAAGCGCGGCAACCGCCAGGGGATTGAGTTCCGACTGCCATGCCCCCAGATTGACAGCGTCCTTTTCCGTCGTCAGGAACCCGCCTGCACCAAGCTTGCCACGCATCCTAACGAGACGTTCGATGTCGCGTCTCTCGTAGGAATGATGATCGCGAAACTCGACCTCTGCCGCAGGATTGATTCCCGCAGCGTGTACCTGGGCGAAGAACTGTCGCGGGCGCGCGATCCCGCAAAAAACAACCGGCGAGACGGGCGCCGAGGCTACCGCGATGTCTTTCCGCATTCGCCAGATAAATTTCTGCTGCCGGGCAAGGGTTTCGATGATCGCCTCGTGCACGGGGAAGTTCTTCCCAGAAAACTCCTGCGGCAGCACGACCGCGTCCGCACGGCGCAGCGAAGAGAGCGGTTCGCGCATTCGCCCAAACGGAAGCAGTCGGTCGTCGAAGTCGCGCTCCGTCAGCAACACGACGTCGAAATCTCGCGCCAGGGAACGGTGCTGAAACCCGTCGTCGAGAATATGCAGTTCGGCCTGAAACCTCCGCTCTGCGACCAGGCCCGCCTCATGCCGGCTTTCCCCGACGATCACCGGAACGGCCAACCGCCGCGCGATCAGCAATGGCTCATCGCCGAACTCGGCAGCGTTACCCCCGGCCTCAACCACCAGCACGCCGCGGGTCTTGCGGCGATATCCGCGCGAGAGCACGTCGAAGCGGACGCCGCGCGCCTTCAACAATTCGCCCAGCCCGATCACAAACGGAGTCTTGCCCGCCCCCCCGGCTGCCAGATTTCCGACGCTAACCACGGGCTGCTGCAGCCGTCGTGCGGAAAGCAAGCCACGATCAAACAGCCCATTTCGCAAAGCCGTGGCCGCCCCGAAAAGCCCGGTTACCGGATTCACGAGGCAGCACCCACGAGCTCAAGCAAGGTCCGAACCGTCCTGTCCGTGGCCCCGCGCTGCGATTCAAGGGCCGCCAGGGCGTTCCGGCCGAGCGTCGCTCGCTCGCTGCCAGAATCAATCAGCTCCATGAGCACGAGCGGCAGCTCCGCCAGTCCCACAATCCGAACCGCGTTGCGGCGGACAAAGAAATTCACCACGTCGCGAAAATTTTCATAATGGTTCCCGGTAACGATCGGGACTCCATAAAGCGCGGGCTCAAGAATGTTGTGCCCGCCGCGCGGCACCAGGCTTCCCCCCACGAACGCCACGGTAGCGAGCGAATAAAGCGCCGCCAGTTCGCCGATACTATCCACAAGAAAAATGCCGCCTGCGACCAGGTCGCCGCTCCACAGGGAACGCCGCCACAGCGGAAATCCCAGGCTCTCAACCAGTGCCGCAACCTCGGCAAAGCGCTCCGGATGCCGTGGGGCGAGCACCATCACCGCCTTCGGATGATTGGCCAGAATATTGCGGAACGCCGAAAGCAACGAGCCTTCCTCGCCTTCGAGCGTGCTCCCGCAAACCAGAACCGGCCCCGCCCCGGAATAAGCAAGATTCTCTCCCAGGCTGCTGACAATTTTCGGCAATACCGGTGGCGCCACATCAAACTTCAGGTTGCCCGCCACCATCACCTTTCCCTCACGCGCACCGATCTCAACCAGTCGCCGTCGGTCTTCGTCGGTTTGAGCCAAAAAGCAATCAACGTTCGCAAGCGTTCTCTCCAGCAACTTTGGAAGCCAGAGCCGAAGCCGCCTGTAGCCAGGAAGCGATCGATTCGAAATGCGACAGTTGATCACAGCAATTTGAGCACCGCTCTGCTTCGCCAGTCGAAGAAAATTGGGCCAGAATTCAGTTTCGACGACGACCACAAGCCTCGGCCGCAAAACGTTGAAATAGGGCCGGATCGCAAAAGCGAAGTCCAATGGAAAATAAAACACATCGTCCCCGTCAAACCGTCCGAGCGCGAGCTTCTGTCCCGTGCTGGTGGTGGTCGAAACCACCACGCGATGGGTCGGGAGTTTCTGCCGCAACCCCGCGACCACCGCGCTCACCGCCACCACCTCCCCGACCGAAACCGCATGAATCCAGATCAACGGTTCCTCGCCACGGCGAGCGAGAGCAGCAGGCACCGCGCCAAACCTTTGTCGCAGCCCCGCCCGATACTTCCCATGTCGCATCATTTGCAGCAGCCAATAAGGCAGCGTCAGCACCAGAATCAACGCGAGCAGCGCACTGTAAAGCGCGTACATGAAGAGGATTCCAATTCTAAATGGCCTCGGCAACATCCCACGTCCATTCGCCCCCTTGGTCAAAAAAGCCGCTCCGTCCCGCCAATCGCATCCTGCCCGCGTCCTATAATTCATGGATGCAAAACGCACGCCCGCAATCTCATCGCGCAAAGAAGCATCCCTCCTCGCACCTCGGCGCGGCCTGTGCTTTTGCTCTTCTCTCGTGCTTTTTCGCGCTCGCGGCGAAGGAGTTCATAATGCCTGCGGCGCACCCCGCCCGCACTTATCCTGCTCACGACGAGCATCCGCTCGAGAAAGTTGTCGTAGCAGTCGATCCCTATGACCTCGAGGACAAAGCCTCGATCTTCACCGTCAACTACCGCAAAAATGATTACTTGCCCGTCTTCTTCGTAATTACAAACGAAGGGGATCAGCCTGTTTCCCTGGTAAATATAAAGCCTCAGTTCAACACCAAAGACCGCGACAAACTGCTTCCCGCCTCGACCGACGATCTGCTGCGTCGTCTCTCTCATCCTGCCAGGAGCGACACCAGCCCTTTGCCTTACCCTCTGCCGAGAAAAGAAGTCAAGGGGGGCGTGAGCCGCAAAACCTCGGACGAGATCGAGCGGGCCGAGTTCGCTGCCAAGGCGGTAGAACCGCATTCCACGGCAAGAGGCTTCCTGTTTTTCGACATTCAGGACATCAGAAATCCATTGCCCGGCGCGACTTTCTACCTGATGGGGGTGGAAGACGCCAAAGGCAATGAGCTGATGTATTTCGAAATTCCCCTGGAAAAATATCTGAGCGCACCTGACTCTGGAAAACGGTGAGCGAGGGGAACGCTTGGGTTCCGGTTTTGGCCCTGGCTGTATTTCGACTGCTCGCGGTTTGGCTGGTCGTCGGACCGGCTGATAATCTCTTGCTATGGTGACTTCTCCGGCGTTCTCCGGGCAACTCTTGGCCAAGTACGAACCGATCATCGGACTGGAAGTCCACGTACAACTGCTAACGGCCTCGAAAATCTTCTGCTCCTGCTCGACGCGTTTCGGCGATCCGCCAAACACCAACGTCTGCCCCGTCTGTCTCGGCCTTCCCGGAGCCCTGCCGGTATTGAACCGGAAAGCTGTAGAATTCGCCGCCCTCGGAGCGATGGCGCTCGGGTGCCGGATCCACGAAGTTTCCATCTTCGCGCGCAAGAATTATTTTTATCCTGACCTGCCGAAGGGCTACCAGATTTCGCAATACGACAAACCGCTGGCCGAAAACGGTTTCATCGAAATCGAGCTTGGCGGCCACAAGAAAAAAATCGGCATCACCCGTCTACATCTGGAAGAAGACGCGGGCAAAAGCCTGCATGAGGGCTTTGCCGATTCGGCTCATAAAACTGCCATCGATCTGAATCGCAGCGGCGTGCCGCTGGCTGAAATCGTCAGCGAGCCCGACCTGCGCTCGCCGGAAGAAGCCTACGAGTACCTGACCCGCCTCAAGGAAATCATCCTCTACACCGGCGTCAGCGACTGCAACATGGAAGAAGGCTCTCTGCGCTGCGACGCCAACATCAGCGTGCGTCCCCGCGGTCAAACGGAATTTGGCACCAAGACCGAAGTCAAGAACGTCAATTCCTTTCGCTTTATCAAGCAGGCCCTCGAATACGAGATCGAGCGCCACATCGGCATCCTCGAAGAAGGCGGCAGAATCACACAGGAAACGCGCCTTTACAATGCGCACGAGGGTAAGACCTATGGCATGCGCTCCAAGGAGCAGGCGCACGATTACCGTTATTTTCCCGAACCCGACCTGCTCCCCCTGGTGGTGGACGAAAAATGGCAAGCCGCAATTCGCGCCAGCCTGCCCGAACTTCCGGAAGCGCGCCGCCAGCGCATGATCAAAGACTACGGCATCACCGCCGCCGATGCTCACACGCTGACGTTGACGCAAGCCCGGGCGGATCAGTTCGAGTCCGCCGCGCGGGCGGCAAAAAATCCGAAACGCGTGGCCAACCTGGTGCAGAGCGAACTGCTGGGGCGTCTCAAGGCGCGTGGCCTCGAACTCGACGAGTCCCCGATCTCGATGGCCGGAGTCACGGCCTCGGCCGATTTGGTCGAGTCAGGCGCCATCTCCGGCAAAATGCTGAAAGATCTCTACGACCTGTCCTTCGAACGCAATCGTGACTTCCCGGCGGTTTACGAGCAAGAAGGCCGCCCCGAGCAGTCGCGTGACACCTCGTCTCTCGAAAAACTGGCCGACGAGTTGATAGCGGCAAACCCCAGGCAGGTCGAGCAATATCGAGCCGGCAAAAAGACAATGATCGGTTTTTTCGTCGGCCAGGTGATGAAGGCCTCGAAAGGACAGGCGAATCCGCAATTGGTGACGGAAGTTTTGACAAAAAAGCTGGAGGGTTAGGAAAGAATAATGAAACCCGTTACTTCGCCGCGCCCAGATTCTTCAGCACTTCTTCCGCATAGTAATTCGTAATCTTCGCATCGTCGCGCAGGCTCTCATAATAAGCCGCCTTCAATAACTGTTCGCGACGGTCGCGCAACTGCTGCCGAATGGCTTGCTGCACCCGCGGATCGCTCAATTCCCGCTGCCCCGCCGGCTCCTTCGAAATCAACTTGACGATCATGTATGCATAGGGCTGATGAGTGGCCGGATTCATCATGGGAATCACCTGCGTATACTGCCCCGGCTTCAGCTTCATCACCGCATCGCGAGTCGCGGGATCAGCGCTCTTCAGTGCCGACTCCGGCGCCATCCCCAAATCGCCGCCGTTATTGCTCGTCTCCGGGTCCTCGGAATAATTCATCGCCATCGTCGCAAAGTCATCGCCGCTATCGAGGCGGTTCTCGACCATCTCGATTTTCTTGCGCGCCTCGGCGTCATTTTGCGCCTTGCTGTTCTGCAGGTTGTGCACCTGGGCGCTCACCATTCCCGTAACCAGAATCTTCGCCAGATGATACTGCGCTTCGATCAGGTTAAATTCTGCCTTGTGCTCGTTGTAATAATTGGTGACGTCCTGATCCGTTATGTTAATGCGCGAAGTGATCTCTTTATTCAACACCTTGTCGCGAGTCAGCGAGCGCCGCAAATCGCGCTTGAAATCATCGAGCGATATTTTCTTATCCTGCAGGCGTTTGTTAAATTCCTCAGCCGTGTAAGGCGACTTGATTTCGTTCAGCTTGCGGTCCACTTCTTCATCGGTCGCGAGCAGCCCCAGCTTTTCCGCGCGCTGCATCAGGATTTCGGTTTCAATCAGCTCATTCAGAATGCTCAGCCGCAAGCTCACCGCCTGCTCGCCCGTCGGCGTCTGATCGGAACCCGCCGTCTGGTTCGCGTAATATTTGTCGACCTCGCTCCTGTAAATCTTCCGCCCATTCACCGAAGCCATGACGTCCCCGCCGCTGCTGCTCCGGTTACAACCCGCGAGCCCGATCAACAAAACCGCGCTGACCGCGATCAGCCCCAAGCCCTTACGATTGTCCAATTTTTTCCTCCGTCAAAAACGCGAGCCTGAGAAGGCGAGCCCGGAACGGCGAGCCCGGACAGACATCGGTAATCCCTGATTTTTCATTTCCGCAATGAGATCTGGTCCCTGATCGGAAATCGCCAATCGCGATTTATTTGTGCGCCGGAGGCGCAACCCCCGCATCCTTCAGAGCCTGATCAATCGCCAGTCGCACTTCCTCAGCCGGCACGGCACCATCCAGCTTCGCGCCGTTGATAAACATGGCCGGAGTTGCATCCACGCCGAGCGCATCTCCCTCGCGCATCGATGCGCGCACCGCTTTTTCATCCTGCGCTTTGACGCAAGCCTGCAATTTCGGAAGATCGAGGTTATGCTTCTGACCCTGCTCGGTAGCCAGCTTATCGAGCTCCGCATTTTGCCCATCGCGGCCTTTTTCGCTGCTGATCAGGTTCTGATTTTTGTGCAGGTAATCGGCGTAATCCCAGTAGGCGTCGCTGTTTTCCGCCGCCAGGCAATTGGCATCCACCGCCGCATGCACCGCCCAGGGATGAATTTCTTCGAGCGGGTAATCTTTGTAGATGAAAAGCACGCGGTCGCCATACTCCTTCAAGAGGCCGGGAAAAAGCGTCTGATGCAGGCGCGAACAGAATGGACATTCGAAATCGTCATAACTTATGACGGTGACTTTTGCATCCTTAGTGCCCCGCGTCGGACGGCCGCTCAAATCGATCTTCTGCATGACGTCAGCGTACGGGTCCTTCGTCAGATCCATCCTGGTCATTCGCAGCAGCGTCTTATGGTCGTGCGCAAGCAGGAACTCAAAATCCTGCTTCTTGTCAGGACTGGAAAACGTCACCGTGACCGCGTCATAGTTCGGAAACTCGCTCGACCGAAGCGGCCCCAGGGTCACCTTGACATTGGGCGGAAGTGAATAATGCACCCGCACCTGGCGCTCGATCACGCGTGAAAGATCCTCCGGAGTGGAAGGAATAGACTGGGCCGAACACCCCAAACAGATCGCCGCCAGGGCCAAAAAAGCTCGTCGCATCAGCATGAATCGAAGCCACCCGAACATGAAGGAAGATGTCTGATTATCTCACGCGGGGAAGACCGCCGTTCCGACCGCCGCCCCCCGGCCCCTGGCGAAACACACCATGTTTCAGGCGGAGTAAAGCCATCGACCGAGGAAAGTCGACGCTGCATTTTGTATTGCGCAGCAGTTCGATCCTTGGTTGGCGCAGAGGGTTACGGCTGCGATAACCGTCCGGGTTTTGAATGCGGCTTCAGCCGTTGCGGTCCGCCTCGAGGCCCCCTGCCGAACCTCGAAGCAATTCTTCCGCACTCAGCAGCTGATTCATCGAACCAGACCGGAATCCCTCGAGATCAAGAGTTACGAACTTGAATCCCAGTCCCTTGAACACCGCGGTGAAATGTCGAGCCATCTCGGCGGTCAAAGCGCGGGGCAACTCTTCACGCGCAATCTCGATGCGCACGATCTCGCCGTGATGGCGCACCCGGAATTGCCGAAACCCCATTCCCCGCAGTGCGTCCTCCCCTCGCTCGATCACGCTCAAGGCTTCGGGCGTAACCGCGCGTCCGTACTCCATGCGGGATGAAAGACAAGCGGAAGCGGGTTTGTCCCACACCCGCAAGTCAGCCTGTCGCGCCAGTTCGCGAATTTCGGTTTTGTTCAGCCCGGCATCCAGCAGCGGCGCCAGCACATGGTGCAGTCGTGCCGCCTGCTGCCCGGGGCGAAAATCTCCCGCATCGTCGGCGTTGACTCCGTAAGCGATAGCGTCGAATCCATGGGCCTCGCGATGGCGCTCGAGGACGTTGAATAGCTCATCCTTGCAATGAAAACAGCGCATGGCATCGTTCTGAACGTAGGCGGGATTTTCCAGTTCCCTGGTTTCGACAACCTCGACCGGAATCCCGCGCTCGCGCACAAACGCGAGGGCGTCTTCAAGGTGAGTCCGTGCCAGGCTGGCCGAATCGGCAATCACGGCAAGCATTCCGCCATGCAATACCCGATGCGCCATCCACGCCAGAAAAGCGGAGTCAACTCCGCCGGAATAGGCGACCAGCAAGCGACCGCTCGCGCCAAGAATCTCCCGCAGTCGTTCAACTTTTTGATCGAGAATCGTCGCGGCCGTCATCATCGCCTTTCTGAAGAAGCAGTCCCTCCGCTATCGGGCTTCCGGGAACCGGGAGTTTTCGTTACGATGCCGAAGCTGCTGCGAGTCGTTTAGTAGAGCCGCTCCTGCCGCTTAAGGTTGCCGAACTCCCCAATATTCGCGAGCGTGAAGGAAAAGCGATATTCGTTTTCATTGCGCACCGCGCCTAGCGCAAATCGCCTGTATTCCACGCTCATACCGCAACAGTCCCAAGTGTAACTTGTCTGCGCCGTCGCGTACTGCAGCGAGCCCAGATCGGAATCGAAACCGAAGCTGGTCGCGGCACTGAAGCCGCGCTTGTTCAGCTGGCCGTAACCAAACAAAACCCGGAATTGATGAAATTCCGTTTCCGTTGCCGTGGTCGGCGCCGTCGCCGTCGCACTGTTGATCACCCGCAGAAACGCATCGCCGCCGCCAATCGTAAACGGCCCATAATGGTAATTCACGAGCGCCAGGCTCGAAGTAATTTGATTGGTCTTGACGTCGTAGTCCAGATCCCACTCCGTGTTTGTGCGCGGGCTGGTCTCGACGCGCAGCCGCGAAATAAGAGGAGCGAACCGCTCCTCGGAATCGAGAAACGCAATCCCCGTAAAATCGGCGGTCGAGGTAAATACATTCCTCTGCCCCGGCACCAGTGCGCCCCCGAACTTCGGATCGAAATAATACTTTTGCCCCAGTTCCCAGCTCAAAATTTCCCGCGGTCCGGTGGCACAGATCTTTTCCTCAGGATTCCGAAGCACCTCCCACGGAACCGCGCCGGTATGCGGAGCGCCGCCGATGGTTAGCGTGCTCATGCTCGGCAGGTCGCAGTCCTTGGCCTTCGGATCCAGTCGCTTGGCATAAAGACGATTCACCACCGAATACTCGATTTCATTCGTGTCGGTAAGAATGTCGGTGGCATCAAAACGGAGGACATCGGCGAAGTTATCGACACCGGTTACGTAGTCGTAGCGCATGCGAGGCTCGATCACGTGCTTCCATTTGCGTCCGAGCCAGGGACGATCGAAGATCCGCGACAACGCCGGCGCGCGCAATTCTACTGAAGTTTCCAGTGATTTGCGATTGATAACCTCATCCTCGGCTCGACCCGTCGTCGCTGCCAATTCCGCATCGTAGCGTTGTGTGTAAAACGTATCTCGCAACGTGACTGCCGGACGGAACGACCATCCTCGCCACGCCAGCGGCATCGAAAGCGAAGGCGCCAGATCGAACCTTCCGACGAGCGGAGCCGTGCGCAGCCCGAACCGGCGTTCCGGTATAAACTCAGGCGCCTCGCGCCGCTGCAATCCCTCAGCCGCGCTCTCAAAAGACCAGTACAAGGGCGTGTCTCCCAGTTGCCGCTCTTCACCCGAGATGAAGAAGCTCGGCGTATGCAAAATCCGAACCAGTTCCTCCTGCGTGATCGTGGTGCATGTGCCCGGCTCCGGCACTGCAGGCGGAACACACACTTCAAAGTTCTGGTAGCGCTCAGCCAGACCGTCGAAGTGAAATCCATTGGTCGTGTTCGAGAGGAAAATCTGCGATCTGACCTCCGAGTCAATCGCCTGCGTGTATACGTCGGTGAAAGCGATGCGAAAAACGAACGAGCTCAGATAATCGATATTGGACACCCCACGAAAAGTTCCAAAGGGACGTTCGGCCATAAAATGCGCGTCCTCGCCCCCCTGGTTCTGCGGAGGATAACCAATGCCGCGATCCACCATCCCCGCATAAGTAAAGAAAATGAAAGAGCTGTCACTCGGACGGAAGCGAAATTCTCCCCGTTCAAACCAACCCCGCTTCGAATAGTAATCCGCCCCCGCCAGGGCATCCGTGCTGCGATTGGGAGCCCAATAAAAGGAATCCCCGGCGATATATCCTTTCGTGGAGGAGTTGCCAAACGTGGGAATCAGCACTCCGCTCTGCCGCTCTCTCTGCACCGGAACGCTGACATAAGGAAAATAGAACACCGGTATCGTCATCAACCGGAAATCGCTGTTATAGATCTTCGCCGTGCTATCCACGTCCACCGAAATCTGATGCCCTCCGAACAGCCACTTCGGGCGCGGCAACTCGCACGAAGTGACTGTTCCCTGCCGCACCAGATAATGTTCAGGCCCGTGCTTCTCCACAATTCTTCCCGTGAAGGCAAACGGGTTGCTGGTCGTAAGCACATAGCGTGACTTCGGTGGCCGCAGTCCCACCGTTCCAATCACGCTGTAAAACGTTCCCGTCTGTGTGCGGATATTGTAATCAGAGTGGCTGGCCTCGATGTGCTCGTTGTAAGGTCCGCCATCGAGCACGACATGTCCCTCTTCTTCGCTGTCGCCAGTATCTGAGTTGTACGTCACTCGATCCGCATACAGGATGTAAGCACGATAGTGAATCTCTGCTTTTCCTCGCAGATGGTAGATCGATCCTTCCTTTTCCTGTTCCACCGCGCGAATCGTAACCTCTTCTTCGGTCTTGCCGCTCGGTGCCAAGGGCAGGTCGGCCGTCGCCGCACCGGCACCCCCGGAAGCGCTTTGCAGAACGTTTTCCCGGGCGCCGGCGGTCGCGTCAGCCGGGGGCAGCGTCTGGCTGGTTACTATCCCCGGAGCGAGAACCAGATGACAGGCCAATGCTGCCGTGATAAAGATTCGAGAGCGGGTGATCATGAATGGATGACCATTAGCGGGTGATCTTCGAGGCGCGCCTGCACTCCGCCAGCCGGTCTGCCAACGGGAACGAACTGACCTTAGCACGCAATCGGCAAGCGAAGCAAAGCTGCGCATCGTGACCGTCTCCCGGCTCGTGCCAAGCCTCGCTCTGGCTGCCGAAATTCTTCCACGACCATTCGCTTCGACGGCGATTTACGGAACGGATCTGCACAACCGATCTGCAGATCGATCTGTACATCAGATCTGTACATCAGATCGACACAACGAATGCGCGACAACCGCGTTAGCGACGACTGAGGCCTGATCGATAATGATGACGACTGGATCCGCCGCGATCGAATCGACCAACGCTGACACCGTGTCCGGTCCCGTCATCGAGGCGCAGCTGTGCGCTCACGGGGTCATCGAATCGCTTTCATCCCCAGCCGCTGAAACGGTGATCCCCGAATCAACCGTTCCGCCAAACGCCGAGCTGAATGTCAACCGAGAAGGAGACTCCTGGCGCGCCGAAGTCGCCGTCCGCCTCGAACGCTATCGCACCCGCCGCAAGCCGCGCAGCCCACGTTATCCATCGCTGCTCTTACCGTTTGAGGCGTTCGAGACCTGGTCGCGAACCGTTCCGCCCACCGGTTCCGAGAAAATGAGTGCCGACAGAACTGGTTCAGAAAGAACCGACGCAAGAAGAACTGACTCGGATCGAATCCGATCGGAAGCCATTCTGACCCCGGCACAAGCCGGGCAAGAGGTGGCGCTCCGAACGACCGAATCATCTGCGGCGATCGGGATCGAGCAAGTCGCGTATCAAAATTCAGAACCCGCCTTCGAGCAATCCGCCAAAGTGATCGAGTTCCCGCGCTCGGCCGCCATTCCGGTGTTTCAAGCCCGGGAACTGGCCGATCCCATCTGCGATCGTCCCCGCATAGTCGAGGCCCCCGAGATTCTGCCACCGCCACCCGCTTTAGGTGGAATGCTCATCGAAGCCGTTCTAAAAGAGCCGCCAGTTATCGCAAGCGACGCTCCCGCAGTCTGCGCATCCCTCGCCCGGCGCGCACTCGCCGTGCTGCTCGATGGCATCGTCCTCGTAACCGCCCTGGCGGCATTTGCGGCAATTTTTCTCCGCGTGAACCCAACCCCGAGTGCGCTCGATCTACCGCGTCCGATACTGGCCGCGGCGCTCGCCTCCGTCGCCATCCTTCTCTGGATGGCATACCAGTTTTCCTTCGTCGTCTACACCGGCTCAACTCCCGGACTTCGCATCGCCCGTCTGCGTCTGGCAGCGTTCGACGGTACCGCGCTCACCCGCGGCTTGCGCCGCCGGCGAGTTCTGGCCTCATTCCTCTCCGCATTTTCTGCCGGGCTCGGGTACCTCTGGTGCATCCTCGATCAGGACGGCCTGTGCTGGCACGACCGCATAACCCGCACCAACCTCCAAAATTGCTAGGCATCTCGAAGCCGCGCGTCGCGATGCTATACTCCCGCGCATGCGCCTCCGTCTGATCACCCCTTCTCTGCTGCTGGCTCTAACCGTTCTGCCGCTAAGAGCGCACGTCACCCGCGTAGAAATCGCCACCACGACCGATGTCCTCGACGGCAAAGCGTTCGGAGACGCCGGGGCCTACGAGCGCATTACCGGACGCGTCTACTTCTCGCTAGCAGTCTCCAATCCCCATAACCGGCGCATCGTCGATCTCGCGAACGCTGTGAACTTAAAGAACGGAGAAGTCGAGTTTTCCTCCGACTTCATCGCCGTCCGTCCCAAAGACCTCCACAAGAGCAACGGCGCGATGCTCCTGGAGATCCCGAATCGCGGGCGGGCCCGCTTCCTCTCTCTGGTGGATGGCGGCGACTGGAACCTCTCGAACAACGCCGGGGATGCCTGGCTGCTCCGCCACGGCTTCACCATCGTCAGCCTGGGATGGCAGTGGGATGCCGATGGCGATGACCCGGTAAAATTCTACGCGCCGATCGCAAAAGAAAATGGAAAGACCATCACCGGCCTCCTGCGCGGCGATCTTATGCTCTCGAAATCAGCAGCCGAGATCCCGCTAGGCCACCTGATCCTCGGCGACATCGGCGGCATCGAGTACCCGGTCGCCGCTCCAAACGATGAACGCAACCGGCTGACCGTCCGCGACTCGCCAAACGCCCCGCGGAGCGTGATTCCGCGCAGTCAGTGGCAGTTCGCAAAAACGGTCAATGGCAAGCTCACCCCCAGCGACCGCAACATTCACCTGGACGCCGGTTTCGAAGCCGGAAAAATCTACGAATATGTTTACGCAGTAGCCGACCCCGTGGTAGCCGGAGGAGGCTTCGCTGCCATTCGTGATTTTGCGTCCTACGCCAAGCACGCGCCCGACTCGATCACTCCGGCCGCACGCATCTACGGTCAAGGTATTTCGCAAAACGGGCGCTTTCTCCGCGACTTCCTTTATCAAGGTTTCAACGCCGACGAAGAAGGACGCATCGCCCTGGACGGAGTTCTGGCCCACGTAGCCGGAGCCGGCCGCGGCAGCTTCAACTACCGTTTCGCGCAGCCCTCCCGCGATGCCCAGCCCACATCGTCAGTTTTCTTTCCCACCGACGTTTTCCCCTTCACCGATCGACCAGAAAAGGATCCAATCACCGGCGAAACAGGAGGCCTGCTGGACCAGGCGGCGGCCGACAAAGTCGTGCCCAAGATCTTTTTCTCCAACACCTCCTATGAATATTGGGGACGAGCCGCCGCCATGATCCACGTCACCGCCGACGGCAAACAAGACGCGCCCATCTCAGACGAGGTCCGCATCTACCACTTCACCGGCTTGCAGCATTTCTCCGGCCCGCTTCCACCCGAAAAAGGCAAAGGCGACCTGTTCGGCCAGCAGCCGCAATCCCCGCTGCCCATCAGATATTTCTGGCGCGCCATGATCGCGAACATGGACGCATGGGTCCGAACCAGCACCTTGCCGCCACCGAGCAGCTATCCAAAGCTGGCCGATGGAACCCTGGTACCGCTCGAAAAATACGCCGCACCCGTCATACCTGGTGTAAACGAGCCCCATGATGCAAACGCAGCCAACCGCCTCGATTTCGGGCCACATTGGCGGGAAGGAATTCTGACCCTGCAGCCGCCAAAAGTAGGCCAACCGTTTCCGGTTTTCGTACCGCAGGTCGATGCTGACGGCAATGAACGGGACGGAGTGCGCTCACCCGAGCTCGGAGCTCCGCTCGCAACCTACACCGGTTGGAACCTGCGCGATCCGTCGATAGGCGCACCGGACCAGCGCGTCTCCTTCGAAGCGTCTTACTTGCCATTCCCCAAAACCGCGGCCGACCGCAGGAAAAGTGGCGATCCGCGAAAGTCCATCGCCGAGCGCTACAAAAGCCGGGAAGACTACCTGACCGAATACACAGCAGCAGTAAGTGATCTCGTCCGGCAACGCTGGATCCTGGAGGAAGACCGCGTCGCCGTATTGCATCGCGGTGAGCTGGAGTGGGACGAAGCCACGAAGTGAGAGCCGTCGATTCGTCCGGGGCTCGGGCGTCTCACCCGTCCCGGCCGAGGGCTGCTTGGCAGCTGCCAGTGATCGGTGGTGAGTGGTCAGTAGTCAGTGGTCAGTGCGATGCGGGATTGACGATTACCGATCGCCGGTTCAGAGTAAATTCTCCAGCGCCCTGCCGAGCTCCGGAAACCGAAACCTGTACCCGCCGGACAATAACTTTTCCGGCGCGACCCGTGCACTCGCGAGCAACATCTCCCGAGCCGCCTCCTCGCCAAAAGCCAGTCGCAGCCCGAACTCCGGCACCCAAAAAAACGCGGGCCGTTTCAGCACCGAAGCCAGCACCTGTGTAAACTCCGCATTGCGGACCGCATTCGGCGCCACCAGGTTTACCGGACCGCTCAAGCGGGAAGCGCCCGACTCCGTGCCGAGGACATGATGAATCGCCTTCACGACATCATCCACATGAATCCAGCTCATCCATTGCCGCCCCGATCCCATCCGCCCACCCAGGCCCAGTCTGAAGGGCGTCAACATTTTCGCGAGAGCCCCACCCTGGGCGCTAAGCACCAGCCCAAACCGAATATTGACCGTCGGAACGCCGGCCTCCGTGGCAATCCGGCTGGCCTGCTCCGACTCCCCGCAAACTTCGGGTAAAAATCCCCTCCCAGCCGAACTTTCCTCGCGAAGAATCTCGTCCCCGCGATCCCCATAAAATCCGATCGCCGACGCACAAATGAGCATCCGAGGCTTGATCTCACACCGAGCCAAAGCCGTGGCCAGGTTTCGAGTCCCCAGCACGCGGCTGTCGCGAATCGCTTTTTTCTTCTCCGGAGTCCATCGTCCCACCACGCTCTCCCCGGCCAAATGAATCACCGTATCGCACCCCGACACCGCCGCCGGAGGAAGCTCGGCCATCGGATCCCAGGAAATCTCCGACGCACTCTGCGCGCGCCCCCGAACCAGGCGCACAATCTCCGCGTTCTCCGCCACAAACGAAGGCACCAACGCCCGGCCAATCAGCCCGGAAGCCCCGCTTACAAGAATGCGACTCATGCCCGAGTCTCCTCTCGCCACTTTACCAGCGTAACCGCCCTTTTCCCCGCCTCTCGGCGGTTTCCGCGTCTCGGCGGGTGAATCCCGCACGCCCATGGAGTAAAATCGGTCATGGCGACGTTGCGGGAACAGGTTGCGACCGGCGTGCTGACGGTCACCCGCTTTCGCGAACTCATGCGAAAGTTGCGCGAAAACCGTCCCAACGACGATCTCGACCTGGTCAAAAGGGCTTACGAGTTCTCCCAGAAAAATCACGCCGGACAACACCGCGCGTCCGGTGAACCCTACCTCGTACATCCCCTGGAAGTAAGCAACGTCCTCGCCGACATGAAAATGGATTCCGTCAGTATCGCTGCCGGTCTGCTCCACGATTCCGTCGAAGACACCTCCGTCACCACCGTAGAAATCCGCCAGGAATTCGGCGAACAAGTAGCCCACATCGTCGAAGGCGTAACCAAAATCAGCAAGATCGATTTCTCCAGCCGCGAAGAGGCGCAAGCCGAGAACCTGCGCAAGATGATGCTCGCGATGGTAGACGACATCCGGGTTGTCCTGATCAAGCTGGCCGACCGCCTCCACAACATGCGCACGCTGGAGCATCTCGATCCCGAGCGCCAGCAAAAAATCGCCAAGGAGACGCTCGAAATCTACGCCCCCATAGCCCACCGCCTGGGCATGGGAAAAATCCGTGGCGAACTGGAAGACCTGGGCTTCAAATACGTGGACCCGATTGCCCACGAGCAAGTAAGAGTAGCCGTAGAGTCGCGAAGAAAAGCCGGTGAAGCCTTCATCACCCGGGTAGAAGGCGTCCTGCGGGACGGCCTGAAAGAAGCCGGCATCACCGGACGAGTAGAAAGCCGAATCAAGCGCCTCTACAGCATCCACAAAAAACTGATTCGCCAGCGCATCAGCATAGACCAGGTCTACGATCTCTACGCCATGCGCGTCATCACCAACTCCGTGCAAGACTGCTATGCCGTCCTCGGCATCATCCACAACCTCTGGCGTCCCGTCCCCGGTCGAATCAAGGACTTCATAGCGATGCCGAGGCCGAATCTCTACCAGTCCCTGCATACTTCCGTCATTACCGAAACCGGAGAGACCTTCGAAATCCAGATCCGCACCGATGAGATGCACAAGATGTGCGAGGAAGGCATCGCCGCCCACTGGAAATACAAAGACGGCCCCGTCTCCGCCGAAGACGAGCAGCGCCTCGCCTGGCTAAGGCAGGTAGTAGAGTGGCAACGCGACGTAAGCGATCCCAACGAATTCCTCTCCACACTAAAAGTCGACCTCTACCCGGAAGAGGTCTACACCTTCACCCCGAAAGGCAAAGTCCTGGTCCTGCCAAGAGAATCCACGCCGATAGACTTTGCCTACTCCATCCACACCGAAGTTGGCCACAGCTGTACCGGAGCCAAAGTCAACGGCCGCATGGTCCCCCTGCGCCACAAACTTCGCTCCGGAGACATCGTGGAAGTCATCACCCAGCCCGGCCACAAGCCCAGCCGGGACTGGTTAGCCGTAGTCAAGTCCTCGCGCGCCCGCAACAAAATCAAGCACTGGCTGAACGTCCACCAGCGCGAGCGAGCCATCGAAATAGGAAAGAAGCTGATAGAAAAGGAAGCCCGCAAATATCGCATCCCGCTAAAAGATATAAAAGATGCCGATCTGCAACGCGCCGCGAGTGACTATGGCTTAGGCCGTCCCGACGACCTGATGGCCGGCATCGGCTATGGCAAATACTCGGCTCGCCAGGTGCTGGCAAAATTCGCACCCGCGGGCGCGCAACCCATGTCCGACACCGAAGAGCAAGCCGCCAGTCACGGCTTCTCAAGCGTTGTCCGTCGTGTCTTCGGAGGCGACAGCAATGCCATCGTAGTCCGTGGGCAAGGCGATCTCCTCGTCTATCGCGCCAAGTGTTGTAACCCGATTCGGGGCGAAGCCATCGTCGGCTACGTAACCAGAGGCAAAGGCGTAGCCGTCCACTCCATCAATTGTCCGAACGTCACCAACCTTCTCTATGAGCCGGAACGCCGCATTGATGTCCTCTGGGCCGGCGAAGACAAAGACGGCCAGCCCGTCAACTATCCCGTAAAAATCACCCTGGCCTGCGACGACCGCTTCGGCATGTTAAAGCAGATCACCGCCGTGATCAGCGATACCCACACCAACATCCGCAACATCGAGGCCCGCACCACCAACGGCCAGGCCAGCGTGGACGTCGTCCTCGAAATAGCCGACCTCAAACACCTGCAAAAAATAATGGACGGAGTCCGCCAAATCCCCGGCGTCCACGATGTCCAGCGCCTGCAAAAAATCTAGCGTCCTCTGACTATCGATCGTTTTCTGCTCAACTTGTCATCTGGAACCGAGCGAATTACACGAACGGAAGTTTGCCTTGCGGAGCCGGACGACCCCGGCCCTCATGGCGCGTGTCGGGACGGTCCCCCACAAGGCTCTCAGGCTTTTTTCTTTCGCTTGGGGCTACCTTTGCCGTTCTGGCCGGGTTTGCTCGGCTGATTTGTCGTGGACTTGCGCCTTTTCGGGCTCGCTTGGCCGTGAGGAATCGACAATTTTCTCAACCTTCCCCGGTAAAGTCACACTTGGTTTTTCCGACATAAGTTCCCCCTTCAAGGTCTGATTCTGTCCTGCGAGGGTCCGCACCCGCGTCAGTCCCGCGATCCAATGCGAAAAGGAAGGTGTCGCCTGGAGCTCGCGATCATTTTCTTTTCAAATCCGCAATCAGATCGGCAGACACTTCGCGGATGCGTTTGAGCAGCTCTTCCTGCTGCCCGAATTCTTGCTGAGCAGGGACTACAAAGATCTGCTTCTTCAAACTTTCGATTTGCTCCAGCATGAGGCGGTTGAGTTCGTACGGAAGTAATGCTGCGGCCGCCCATACCCTGACCAAACGCAAACCGAGCATTCTAAGAGAGGGGCCGAAGCCCCGGAATAGGGTCTTTGGCCCTAGCTAGCGCTGTCGTCCACGGAGTGCGGACAGACGGAAATCAGCTGGTTTTCCTTCCCTTTCCACAGGAAGTTTCTCCCCTTAACAGTTTTTACACAGCGCGCCCCGACTTTGCCGTTGCGTTAATTTCTGACCTGCTGCAAAGTGCTTGCAGTCAAGCGCGAGATGTTCTGAAAATGCTCCGCTAAACGGTTCAGCGTCGCCGGTGACTTCTCGAGAGTGGATTCACCGGGGGAAAGTCGGTTCATGTCCAGTGTGCCGGTGCCCGGGCTTTGCGGCCTCCTCAGAAATCCTCTTCCGGGAGGATGGAAACACTGAATCATAGGCTCTGAAGCGCAAGCTTCAGGTAAACACCGCTTCATCGTGCTCCTCTGGAGCGCGGGGCGATGTTCTTTCGTTCCAGCGAAAGATGGCATTTCAGAATCTCCGCGACAACAATGCGGCCCGGGTGGCTGGCCCGGGCCGCATTCGTTTGGGACCCTGCCATTCGAAGTTCGCGCGTTCGCTTCAACAAATTGTCGACGGAGAGACGGGTTTCCTCGCCCGTCCCTCAGTTTTCTTGTGGTCGTTCAAGGACGATATCGCCGTAGCGACCCGTAGAAAGTCGAAACCGATCCCTGGGGGAAATGCTGTTCGGTTTTCGTAACGTTCGACTGGTTGCGAATACCGGCAGAGAATTCGGCATTATATTCGCTCGGGAATGTACGACGGTTACCAAGGACTCCAAAGGCCTTTCATGTTGGCAATAGGGACTCACCACTGCCCCACTCTTTCCCCGTCTTACCCGCTACAAGATTTCACTGAGGCGATCATTGGCCGCGTACGGAGGCAGTGCGGGCGGAGGAAGCGAGCGCGTCCGAGGTGGCCGCGGGTTCCGCCATCAGACATCATGCCAGGAATTCCTGCACGGAAGTGCCCGATTGAGGAAGACGCCAGAGATCGTCAAAGAGCGGATATTGCTGTTAAAGCATATGGGCCGTGCCTCGCCAATCGCAGCGCGGATCTCGAGATTGAAACGGGCAGAAATTGGCTCCAGCAGTCGCAAGATTCGGGCGGCCGCTCAATGAGAGGCTACGAAGGCTGACATGACCGACCGTATTCAATTCATCACCTATCTGGGAAAAACGATTCTTTTGGTTGACCTCTCCGAGTGCAAGCCTGCCACGGTCGAAAAGGTTTTTCGGGAACTTCCTGAAGTTGTAAGCACCCAGCCTCGCGGTTCAGTTTTGGTATTTACCGATTTCAGGGCGACGACATTTGATGCAGAGGCGTTGCGCGTCATGAAAGAGACTGCGGTGTTCGACAAGCCCTATGTCAAGAAAGCCGCATGGATAGGAGCAGAGAGCTTTCCTCAAGGGTTCTCTAAAGAGCTACATGAGTTCTCCCGACGCGATTTCGGTTCTTTCGAGCGCCGGGAAGATGCCTTGACATGGTTGGCGAAGGATTAACGGCTTCACTCCCTCCCATTGTTCGTGAATCGCTAAAACCGCGGGTGCCGCGGTCCTGCCCGTCCAGCCCGGTTTTAGGACAATCCTTACCGAAGTTGGGTGTAAAATATTATCCAGGCTGAAGGGAACTCCATGCTCCGCCGACTGACGATTGCGCTCCTCGCAGCAACGATCTGCCTGCCGCTCGCGGTCGCACAACGCCGCGGAGGCGCGGGCAGAGCAGGTTTTGGCTCGCGCGGCGGCGCCTCCCAAAGACACCGTCACTTCCCCGGTGGAGGCTTCCTCGATTCCCCATTCTTCTATCCCGACTACGAACCGGGCGAATCCTACACCGAAGAAACACCTCCGCCGCAATTCATGATGGCGCCACTCGCCGACAACTCTCCGCGAAGAACGAAACCGTCTCCGCTGCTCATCGAGTGGCGAGGCGATCGCTATGTGCGCTACGGAGGCGCCGAGGAAACCGACCAGCGCGGAAATCCCGCGTATCCGGATTACGCCGAATCGGTGACAACGAAAGCGCCTGCTGCGCCGGTTTCATCCAACCCGGCCGTGCTCGTCTATCGCGACGGCCATCGCCAGGATATCTCCGACTACGCAATCGCCGACGGAGTAATCTACGTCCGTGGCAGCTATTGGCAAAACAGCTCTCAAACGAAGGCTATCCCGCTATTGGCGCTCGACCCCGTAGCCACCATGCAAGCCAACGAGCAGCGGGGAGTAAAATTCATCCTTCCGTCGGCGTCCAACGTAGTAATCGCCAGCTTCTGAGTCAAAAGCGTGTCCGAAGCTCCCTTTTCGGGGGCGTTTTCTGCGGAGCATAATTCGCCGCGGAACCTGTTCACACCTTGTCCGAAGAGAGCATTGCGACCACCATCTTCGTGAGCACCTGCCGCCCTTCTTCATCAATCGGACCCCGTGTCGCCGCGCGAAACCGGTTCGCCCGTTCCTTGTCATCGAGGTAATACACGACCGCGGGGAGCACACGCCGAACCTCAGCACATAAGGCGCGCAAATGCATCAGCCCATCGACATTCAGCTCAGAGGATTGCAATTTCGATATTTCACCGACCAATCGTTTGATCTCATCCTTCCATTGTTCGAATTCCGTCTCGTACTTCAGAAAAAATTCAGCATCCCCAACAATCAGAAGTTCGAGCGTCTTCAAATCAGCCGCAGTCAATGCCTTGTCTTCCTTAAGTTTTGACAACAACGAAGCAGCGTCGATCTTGGACTGGAAGACTTCTCGAGCCTGCCCTTCGAGCGCTTCAAGCTGGTCGCCCAGGATTCCATAATTGTCGCTGGTTTCAGCTTGAGCGCATCGCGAAGCGCATTCAATCGTCTTCTGAATGGCGGAGTTCATTTGTGGGGCATCGCCCATAGTGAGCCTTCCAATGATCGAATAGTCTAGCATCTGTAGTGGCCCGTCTCCAGTTCTCGAAAAGACACCGGCAGCAGAATGGAGCGAGAGAAACCGGCCTTCGACGATCCATTCGAGATTAGAATCTGTCGAGCCACCTCAATGCACACCGCCCGCATCGCCACTCTCCTCGAACCTTTCCTCCAGCACCCTCTATCCGAATCCCAGCTAAATCAAATATCGATATACATCGATCTATTGCTTCACTGGAACGCGCGCATCAACCTGACCGCCATCCGTGAAGAAGAAGAGATGGTAACCCGCCACTTCGGCGAGTCCCTGTTCATGGCAAGTCATCTCTTCCCGCTATCTTTAGATTCAGAAACTGAAAAAAACCGTCAGCCTGGCGTCTCCGCGCCGAGCGCGTCACCGCGAGTCATAGACATTGGCTCCGGAGCCGGATTTCCCGGCCTTCCCCTGAAGCTCTGGTGTCCGCAGATCCAGCTGGTCCTGATTGAATCGAACCAGAAAAAAGTCGCATTTCTCAGAGAAGTAGCCCGCGCACTGGCATTTACAAACATCGATGTAATTCCTGGCCGGGCCGAACTCCTGGTCCGAACTCCAGACTTCCCGAAAGCTGATGTCGTAACCCTACGAGCCGTCGAACACTTCGAACTCATCCTGGCGCAAGCCGTGAAGTTCCTGGCCGACCAGGGGCGTATGGCCGTGCTGATCGGTAGCGCTCAACTTCCGAACCTCCCAAACGATCTGCAGTGGCGTCTCCCCATACCGGTACCAAATTCGGAAACAAGGGTGCTTTCTCTGGGCGTTATTGGATGAAAGTGGGAAAGGTCGACTGATTGAGACGACAGGCAGGCGAAACGAGGCGTTGTTTTTTGGATAAAGTGGAAAACATTCCGTAAGTCTCATACTGAGACGACCAGCGGAATGGGCGCAAACAGCCAATTACAAATATGTTTCACGTGAAACATATCAGCGGTCCGGATTCTTACCTTAAGGGGCAGCGCAGGAAACGGAATGTTTCACGTGAAACACTGCACCAAACTCTGGCGTTGATTTCACAAGTATCCTTCGAATATGCTGACGCGCAACATTCGAAATACAAAATCATGGGACGAGTAATCGCGGTTGCCAATCAGAAGGGTGGCGTCGGCAAGACTACGACTGCCATCAACCTGGCCGCTTCGCTCGCTGCGGCCGAAGTCAACACCTTATTAGTGGATTGCGATCCCCAGTCAAATTCGACGAGCGGCCTTGGTTTGATCAAGAATCCTGAGCGCATCAGTATCTACGACGTCATGATGGGCGCGGCCTCGGCGGAGGAGGCGCTGCAGCTTACGGAGCTTGAACAGCTCTGGCTCATCCCATCGCACAAGAATCTTATCGGCGCAAACCTTGAGCTCGTCTCTGCGGACCGGCGCGAATATCGGCTTCGGGATGCTCTTGCCGGGTTGCTCGAACGCTTTCAGTTCATTGTCCTGGATTGCCCCCCCGCGCTCGATCTGCTTACCCTGAACGCGCTCGTCGCCGCGGACGGGGTGCTCATCCCGATGCAGGCGGAATATTTTGCGCTTGAGGGCGTGTCCGAGTTACTGGACACGATCGAGCGGATACGAGTGGAGCTGAATCCTGCGCTCGCGATCGAGGGCGTGGTTCTTACCATGTTCGACGAACGCACCAACCTGGCGCAACAAGTCGCGGAAGAGCTGAAGAAATATTTTGGAGAGAGACTCTGCGCCACCACAATCCCCCGGAATATACGATTGGCGGAGGCTCCCAGCCATGGGCAGCCGGCGCTTTTGTATGACGTGCGGTCTCGGGGCGCGGAAAGCTATATACGCCTGGCGAAAGAGATCCTTGATCGGCAGGCCGGGGTGAGCAGCGGGTCCGGAGAAGCGGCTTAAATTTATATACGTAAATATTTACATCTATCGATATTTGCAGGTAGCCATTCTGTCGGGAGGAACTCTGATGACTGCATCGAACGCTACCGCGGCTGGTACGGCTTCGAAGAACGAGAAGGGTCATGAAAAGCTCGCCGAGAAGCGGCGGGCTTTGGGACGGGGGTTGGAGTCTTTGTTGCCAGGACCGCGATCGGTGCCGGCGGTTCCTGCGCCTCGAGCTACAGAGCGGACCGATTCGGCACGGGATTCCTCGGCTGCTCCGTCGCCGTCTCCTCTGTCTTCATCTTCGCCTGTACTTCTTTCTTCTCCTTCTTCTACTGATCCTTCATCTACCGATACGGCTGCTGGACGGGCGAGTCTGCCCGTCGCTCCATCGCAGGGTACCGCGGTGCCTTCTGCCTCGGCCGAGTTGCAAGCTGTCGGGCAGGGCGCTGACGGCGAGACGGTCGATCTCCTCGCCATTTCCCAGATCGATCTGAATCCTTACCAGACGCGAAAGGATTTTGCGGGGGAGCCGCTCGGGGAATTGGCGGACTCCATTGCCGTGCAGGGGGTGCTGCAGCCGATTGTCGTGCGTCCGGCGAAACAAGAGGGACGGTTCATTCTGATTCTGGGCGAGCGGCGACTGCGCGCCTCAGAATTGCTCGGGAAAATCACAGTCCCGGCCATTGTGAAGCAGGTTTCGGATCAGCAGGCGGCGGAAATGACGCTGGTGGAGAACCTGCAGCGTCAGGATCTGAACTGCATGGAGCAGGCATCGGCATTTGCCAACATGAGCAGAACCTTCCAGATGACGCAGGAGGAGATTGGAAGACGCGTCGGGTGGTCGCGCGAGCAGGTATCAAATTACATGCGCCTGCTGCAACTGCCCTACGACGTGTATGACGCTTTGGAGAAGAAGCATCTGACCTACAGCCACGCGCGTCTGCTGCTCTCGCTGCATGACGATAGCCAGATCTCGAAAGTGGCCCAGATCGCGATCAAGCAGAAGATGTCGGTGGCGCGGCTCGAGGATTTTATCCGGGATCTGAATTCCCCTTCGGGGAAAGCCGACGAGCGGGACAACAGCGGGGCTCGCTGGGTAGATCCGAACGTGCGGGCGGCCGAACGATCGCTCGAGACAGTGCTTGGAATGCGGGTACGGATTCAGGATCGCAAGGGAAAAGGGAAGATCACGATTGAGTATGGGACGCTCGAGGATTTTGACCGCGTGGTGGGGATGTTGAAGGGCAAGTGAGACGATTCACGAGACATTTGCCATGCGAGCAACCCCGGAGTGGGACATTGATTTGGTTTTCCGAGCGTCTGAAGCCTTGAACGGTGGGGAATCACGGAAGTAATAAGTGGAATCCGGCAACCGTCCGGAAGTGGGTTGCCAAAGCACAAGTGGGAAACGACGTCTGGATCCTTGCCTGATCGTGCGCGCGATCGGCGCTGCCAGGCGAATCGAGGAGGTGAGTATCCAGAGAGTAAAAAGTGGAAGACAAGGTGACTTATACCTTTCAATAGCTCTGACTCTCCGTTGGCCCCCGTTCGGAAGCCGGGCTCGTCGTGCCCGGCCTGACGGGCCAGCCGCCCGCAGCTCCATCGGAGATTGAGAAGCCGACAACGAAATCAGCTCGCTCTTCGCATCGGCTTGTCGGACTTGGCGAAGTCCGCGCTGGCTTCGCCAGTGGAAGCGATATCTTCGGCACCGGTTCCCTCTGGATCTAGACTTTTCTTTGCGCGTTTGGTCCGCTCCGAGTTATCGGAATGCACCGAAAGAAGGATGCCGCCATTTTTCACGCGTCCTTCGTAACGCTTGGCCTCGTACTCCGGGATACCCATGCCGATCAGAGCTCCCGTGATACCACCCGATTGCGCCTCCCGCACCGACTCCCGCCAAGGCTGCAACGAGCGGGCCGGCTGCGATGAATGGACCTACGCCCGGGATCGCCAGAGCGCCGATTCCGGCTGACCAGCCGAGTCCGCCGCCGATGACCGCGCCCGTCGTTGCGCCAGCCGCCGTTCCCTCGGGCGCCTTGGTTCCCTTTTGGACGGCGAAATCCCTGGTTCCTTCATTTTCTGGAAAGAGAACCGAGATGTCCGTGTCACGGAAGCCCCCCTGCAGCAAACTGTCCACCGCATTTTCAACCGTCGCGTAATCCGAATAAATTCCAAGTACCGCCGTATTTTTTTCCCGCCATAATAAATTCTCCTTTTTCCGATTCACCGATTTTCTTTTCCTCGATTTCATCGAAGACGATGATCGATCCATACATACGGTTGACTATGTATTTTCGGGAATCAAGCACGGAATCGGCGCAAGCATGTTTATATCCAGCCGGGACGGGCGAGGACGCGTGTCGCTCGAATAACTTGTTTCGCTTGATCGCCTGGGTTTTGGTATCGTCGCTGGGGGCGTGACTGACATGGGAATTGTTAACGTTTTGTTTGGGCGGCCGTTGGCTTCTTCCGAGGATGAGGGAGAGCGGATCACTCCTACGCAGGGAATTCCTACGTTTGGGCTCGATGCCTTGAGTTCGGCGGCTTACGGGCCGGAGGCAGCGTTGACCATTTTGCTGCCTTTGGGGTTATTGGGCGTGCGCTACATTGTGCCGCTCACGATGGCCATCATTGGTCTGCTGGTGATTGTTTATTTCAGTTATCGGCAGACGATCGCGGCTTATCCGAACGGCGGAGGATCTTTCACCGTCGCCAAGGAAAACCTCGGGAGCGGGGCGGGTTTGCTCGCGGGCGCGGCTTTGATGATTGATTACCTGCTGAATGTGGCGGTGGGAATTTCGGCCGGGATCGGAGCGCTCGTTTCGGCGGTGCCCTCCCTCGAGCCTCACACGCTCGCGCTCTGCCTGCTGGTGCTCGCTCTATTGACGATCGTCAACCTTCGCGGAATGAAGGAGGCTGGGACGGCGTTCATCGCTCCTACCTATTTATTTGTCGGAACATTGGCGATTGTGATCTTCGTTGGACTCTACAAGGTGCTGGTTTCGGGCGGACATCCAGTGGCGGTGACGGTTTTGGGACAGGCGGCTGCGAGCTCCGCTACAGTGCAGTTCGTGGGGGCGTGGATTCTCATCAAGGCATTTGCTTCGGGATGCACGGCTTTGACCGGGGTCGAGGCGGTTAGCAACGGCGTGCAGGCTTTCCGAGAACCGGTGGTGCCCGCAGCTCGAGCCACTTTGACGGCGATCATCGCGATTCTGGTTCTGCTGCTCGCGGGGGTTGCGGTCCTCGTGAAGTACTACGGAATTATGGCCACCGATCCCGGGCAGCCTGGCTATCAGAGCGTGCTGTCCATGGTAACGGCCGCGGTTGCGGGTAAGGGAATTTTTTACGATTTCACGATGTTTTCGGTTTTGCTGGTGCTTTGTCTTTCGGCGAATACTTCATTTGCGGATTTTCCGCGGCTGTGCCGGATGGTGGCTCGGGATGATTATCTTCCCCATTCGTTGACGACGCGAGGGAGACGGCTGGTTTTCTCGCAGGGGATTTGGGCGCTGGCGATTCTGGCAGCGCTGTTGCTGATCTTGTTTCAGGGAGTGACGGACCGTTTGATTCCTTTGTTTGCGATTGGGGCGTTTATGGCTTTCACCTTGTCGCAGGCGGGGATGGTCGGACACTGGCGCAAGAACGCAAAGGGATTTGGCGCGGCCTACGCGATCTTGGTGAATGGCATTGGAGCTCTGGCCACGGGACTCACCTTGATGGTGATTGTGGTGGCTAAGTTTGCCGAAGGCGCCTGGGTGGTGGTCGTCCTGTTGCCATTGCTCCTGCTGTTTATGGGGCGGATCAAGCACCATTATGAACTGACGAATAAAGAAGTGGAACTGAAGGGGAAGCTGGATTTGACCGCGGAGAATACCTCGCCGCCGATCGTGCTGGTTCCGGTGGATCGCTGGAATGCGGCTACGGAGAAGGCGCTGCAATTCGCTCTGACTTTGTCTCCGGATGTGCA
>Ga0181522_10000301_pt1 | contig 38882 bp, 36 predicted proteins | sample PEATcosm2014_Bin_27_FD_121103 | JGI IMG/M metagenome (GOLD analysis project Ga0181522, IMG submission 121103) | Peatland microbial communities from MTU Mesocosm Facility, Houghton, MI, USA - PEATcosm2014_Bin05_10_metaG | ecosystem: Environmental > Terrestrial > Soil > Wetlands > Peat | place...
CGCATCCCGCATCCAATATAGAATAGCAACGTGGCCGCACCCCTAGACTCCGAATACATCTACGACTGGAACCAGGCCTCTGGTCCAGCCATCGCGCCCGGGACGCGTGTGCTGCTCAACGACGAAACGCTTCGCGATGGTCTTCAGAATCCGTCCGTCTACGACCCTGCCATCGAAGAAAAAATCGAAATCCTGCACCTCATGGAATCGCTTGGTATCGACTCGGTGAACATCGGCCTGCCCGGCGCAGGCCCGCGCGCCGCCGCTCACACCGAAGCCCTGGCCCGCGAAATCGTCACCCACCGCATGAAGATTCGCCCCAACTGCGCCGCTCGCACGGTCGAAGCTGATATTCGACCGATCGCGGAAATCTCCCAACGCGTGGGCATCGCGCTCGAAGCCGCTACCTTCCTCGGTTCCAGTCCGATCCGCCGGCTGGTAGAAGACTGGACCGTCGATCATCTGGAGCGCACCACAGAAAAAGCAGTCAAGTTCGCCGTCGATCACGGCCTCCCGTCGATGTACGTCACCGAAGACACCATTCGCACCGATCGCGACACGGTCAAACGCCTTTACTGTACCGCGATCCGCAACGGCGCCCGTGCCGTGGTCTTCTGCGACACGGTCGGCCATGCGACGCCGCAAGGCGCCTACAATCTAATACGATTTGCCGTCGATGAAATCGTCAAACCCAGCGGCGAAATAATCCGCATCGACTGGCATGGGCACAACGATCGCGGCCTGGCCGTCGCGAACTCGCTAGCCGCCGTCGCTGCCGGCGCGAATCAAGTACACGCTGCCGCAAACTCCTTGGGCGAACGCGTGGGCAACACGCCGATGGAACTCATGATCGTCAATCTGCGCCTGATGGGCTTGATCGATCACGACCTCTCCCGCCTCAAGGAATATTGCGAAAAAGTCGCGCTCGCCACACACACCACCATCCCGCCAAACTATCCGGTAGTCGGGCACGACGCCTTCCGCACCGCGACGGGAGTCCACGCCGCCGCCATCGTCAAAGCCTTTCACAGCAAAGACCCTGGCCTGGCCGACGTAGTCTATAGTGGCGTCCCATCCCATCTCTTCGGCCTTGAACAAATCATCGAGATCGGTCCGATGAGCGGCAAGTCCAACGTGCTGTTCTGGCTCGAGCGCCACAAAATCCCCGCGAACGAGGTCGTTGTAACGCGCATCCTCGACGCCGCCAAACAATCCGACCGCGTCCTCACCGACGCCGAAATCCAGGCACTGGCATCGGAGCTGTCACCCAATTGAACTTACGCGCGATCTCGCCATCGCCCCGGAACTCCGTCGTGAAACATCTGCTTCTTTGGGTTATCCTTTCGGTCATGCCAGTTCGTTCCCCCGGCGCTCCAAACCGTTCCGCTCCCGCCCCGCAGTTCGCTGAAACCCCTGAAATTCGCTCGGCGCTATCCTGGTTCTCCCGTAATCTCGCCTGGATCAACGATCAGCAAGTGCGCATAACCGAAATTCCCGCACCGCCATTTCAAGAAGCGGCGCGCGCCTCCGCCGTCAAGACGCTTCTGGTCGAATCCGGCCTTAACGTCCAAATCGACAAGACGGGAAACGTAATCGGCGAACTGCCCGGCGCAACCGAAAAAGAAATCGTCATGCTCACCGCACACCTCGACACTGTCTTCCCGCCCGGCACGGATGTAAAAGTTCGCCGTGAAACCGACCGCCTGAGTGCCCCAGGCATTTCCGACAACGGCACCGGCCTCGCCGCTCTGGTCTCCATCGCCCGCGCCATTCACGAATCCCGCATCAAGCCGCGCCGCACGATCCTGTTCGTCGCCGATGTGGGCGAAGAAGGCGAAGGCAATCTCCGCGGCATGCGCGCCCTCGTGGACGACTACCGTTCCCGGTTAAAGGCTGCTGTCGTTCTCGATGGCTCCGGCACCGATCACGTTACCACCAAAGCTCTAGCCTCGCGTCGCCTCGAAGTGCTGATCGCCGGGCCGGGCGGCCACAGTTGGTCCGACTTCGGCATGCCCAATCCCATCAACGCACTGGTTCGTGGCTCGATCCGCTTCATCAACACGAAGGTTCCCGCCAACCCGCGCACCACCTTCAATCTCGGTCAGATTGAAGGCGGCACCTCTGTCAACTCCATCCCCTACGACGCGAAGCTCAAAGTCGATATCCGTTCCGAAAGCGAAGACGAACTCGCCAAGCTGGAGTCTGCGCTGCGCGAATCGATCGCCGCAGGTGTTCGCGACGAAATGGAATCCGCACGCGATCGCTCGAAAGGGAAGCTCGACTGGAAAATCGAGGTTCTTGGCATACGCCCGGGCGGCGAACTGGCGGCCAACTCGCCGCTCTTCGCCGCGTTGCGTGCCGCCGACGACTACGTCGGCAACCAATCGCGAATCGAGCGCTCCTCTACCGACGCCAACATCCCGCTCTCCAGCGGGATTGACGCCGTCTCCATCGGGGCAGGGGGTGCCGGCGGCGGCGCCCACTCCCTGCAGGAATGGTACGAACCGTCCGGCCGCGAAATGGGCCTGAAGCGCGCCCTTCTCATTCTTCTTGGTGTTTCCGGAATCGCGGAGGAAAAATCAAAATGATCCAAAAGACGCGTCCCTGCCGCGCCGCCATCGTCCACTTTCTCCCGTGCTTCGTATTTCTCGCTTTTCTAGCCCCGTCGCTCGCCAGCGCCCAAGCCCTTCCGCCCGCTCCTCGCACCATCTATTATCTTCACGGCCGCATCTACACCAACGACCCGCAACATCCTTGGGCCTCCGCCATGGCCGTCCGGGAAGGAAAAATCGTCTGTGTCGGGGGACTAGAACAAATCATGCTCGAATGCGGCGGCGGCGATGAAGACGCCGAAACCATTCAACTCGGCAACAAATTCGTCATGCCCGGGTTCAATGACGCCCATGTTCATCTCGGCAGTGCCGCCGCGGACCTGCTCGCCGTCCGGTTGAACGGCGTGCCATCGATCGAAGAACTGCAAAAGCGCGTCACCGATGCGGTAGCAGCACACAAAGAGGGCGACTGGATCACCGGCAGCGGCTGGGACCACACGTTTTGGCCCGACAAAAAATTCCCCACCCGGCATCAACTCGATGCCGTCTCGCCGAAAAATCCGGTACTCCTCACCCACATCTCCGGCCACGTGGCGGTCGCCAACTCTCTGGCGCTGCAGCTTGCAAACATCACTAAAGACACGCCCAATCCCAAAGGTGGCGAATTCGAACGCGACGCCAACGGCGAGCTGACCGGGATGCTCGAAGAAGGCTCCGCCATCAGCCTTGTTCAACAATATGTTCCCGACCCCTCTGCCGCCGAACGCCGCCATGGGATCGAGTTGGTTCTGGCCGACGTCGCCAAAAACGGCGTCACCTCCGTCCAGGACAATTCCGACTGGGATGATTTTCTCGTCTATCGCGACCTGAAGGACGAAAATAAACTCACCGTGCGCATCACCGAATGGCTGCATTTCACGACCAGCCTCGAAGAACTCCAGAACGAACGCAGCGAAGGCGGCACCAGCGATCCCTTGTTGAAAACCGGCATGCTCAAAATGGTCACCGACGGCGCGCTCGGCTCTCGCACCGCCGCCATGCTCGCCCCCTATTCCGACGATCCCTCGACCAGCGGTATCATGGCTATGGATCCGGACAAGCTGCGCCAAATGGCCATTGAGCGCGATAAAGCCGGCTTCCAACTCGGCTTCCACGCCATCGGAGACCGCGCCAATCGCGTAGCCCTCGACGTCTTCGAAGCCGTTGCCAAAGCCAACCCTCCCCGCGACCGTCGCGATCGCATTGAGCACGCCCAAGTGGTCGCACCCGACGATCTCCCCCGGTTCGCCAAGCTCAACGTCATCGCCTCCATGCAGCCTTCCCACGAGACCACCGACCTGCGCTGGGCCCAACAACGCATCGGTCCCGACCGCGCCAAGGGCGCCTACGCCTGGGCCACCATGCAAAAAAACGGCGTCCATCTTGCTTTTGGCACCGACTACGACGTCGAGCCCATCAACCCCATGCGCGGCCTCTACGCGTGTGTCACTCGCGAACTCCCCGACGGCGGACCGGCTGGGGGCTGGCAGCCGCAGGAAAAAATCTCGCTGGACGATTGCATCCGTGCCTACACCATAGGTTCCGCCTACGCCCAATTCGAAGAAGGGAAGAAGGGTGCCCTAAAGTCGGGCCAATTTGCCGACTTCATCATCCTCTCCAACGACCTGACAAAAGTTGCGCCGTCCGAATACGTCAAGACCGAGGTGCTCCGCACCGTGGTTGGCGGCCGCACCGTTTACGAAAAAAGATAGCGATGCTGCGGGGAAGAGTAAACCGCGCGGTCGATAGGTGGCGCCGGCCGAGTTGACCTGCGTCGAACGCCCTCGCCAGGTGATTTCAGGATGACATTTTGCTCCCCGCACTCCGTCCGTACCGTTCACGACGATGGGTAGGCGACGTGTCCGGAAGCCGAGCGAAGTTCGGACGTTCGGATGCTTCTATTGCCCGAAGCGCCGCATGCTGAACGAAATCGGTAGCCCGACCACCACCATGTGGACAGCCAGCCCCAGAATCAGGTCATGAAGTTGATAAGGTCCCCGAGCGTGAAGCGCGGAGAGCGGCAAAACGACAAAACTCATGACGTCTTCCACCGCGGCGCCAAAAAATAATCCGCACACCAACGGATGCTCGATCAAAAAACGCAGCTTCCGGCTGGCCCCGTAGTAAATAGCCGCCGCCGAACAAGCGATAAAGAAGTGCAGGCAGACGCCCAGAACGTAGGTGGCCCCGCCTCCCTGCAAGGCCGCCGGCCCAACTAGCCCCGCCGCAATCACAAGTGGAATGCGCCATCCAAAAAGGACGCAAGCTTGTGCAAGATCCAAGATTCCCGCAATCCCGCCGCCGACGGCGATTGCCAATAAAGCGTTGCTTTTCCGCGCGCTTGATTCGCGCCGACAACGGTTACATCGTCTGGTCGGAGACGTACGACCGTCCATTCCACGATATCCTGAAGGTCCAGGAAGACATCGCCAGCGAAGTAACGAAGGCACTCAAAGCTTCCATCGAGGCCACGCCGCACCAGCAGATCCGATCTCCGTGATCTGAACCCCTGACCCAACCTGTCCGATCTTACGGTTCACGATTACCACCTGCTGATAGTTCAGAGTGGAACTCCAATACAGAAACGACGACGAGTCGGGAAAACGTGCTCTTAGGTTTGCCAATGCGGTATAAAGGGAGGATATCGACGAGGTCGCTGGGGCGTCAAGAAAGAGGACAGGAGTGCGTCGTATTCGGCTCCCGTCGAGCCCTGAAAGCCGGTTTATTTAGGGCGCACCGCAACCTCAGTAAAAATAAATCCGAATGATTTCCCCCACGTAATCCTTCCCCTGCGCTAGCCGGAACCAAACCTTCACCCGCCGTCCGCCCCACTGTTTGCATGTCTCCAACTCCGGCACCGACTCTGCGCTGATCCCGCTCACGCCGACCCGCCCAAAATCCGCGGCGTGAAAATCCAGAGCACCCTTCGGCAGATTCAAACTGAGCGTCACCTCTGGACTTCGCCCGCAGTCAATCGCCCCGATCGATCCTTCCACCGCCATCCACTCCGGGGGCCCCAGTTGCCGTCGCGAAATCGCGGGATGCACGATGTCTCGAGTTAAATCCGGACCCGTCGCCACCTGCGGCCCGTCCACTCTCAAGCGCCCCAGCGCTTCCTCTGCGCTCTCCTTTTCCCATTCCTCTTCTTCTTCGATCGCCTCCATGATCGACCGCGCCGTGCGTTGTTCCTCAAGCGAGCTGGCGCTCGCCTCCAGTTTCTCCGCGACCGCTCGGGCCTCCTCGCCCTTGCGATTGTTCAACAGCACGTACGCCAGGTTGGTCTTGTACGTCCGCGATTCGGGATCGAGACTCACCGCCATGTCCGCCGCTTCCAGCGCTTTCCCCTGCGTCTCCGCGGTTCGCGAATACGCCTGCGTCAGCGCTTCGAAGGTCGGCGCATACATCGGATTCAACCGCGCCGCATGTTCCAGCGCAGCGCGTGCCTTCTTCGTCGACTCCTCGGTTTCCGAAAAGTCCCGCAGCAGCAACACACCTTGGCAGTAGAACGCCATGAAGCTCGACGACCCAAGCGCAATCGCCTTGTTCATCTCCTGCTCCGCCGCCACGAAATCGCTGTCCCGAAAATCGTAAAATCCCAGCGCCTCATGCGTAACCGCGGCCTCCGGCCCCAGCCTGACCGCTTCTTGCAGCAGCGGTAGCGCCGCATCCATCCGTTTCCGATGCACGAAAAAATCTCCGCGCAATGCCAGGACTTCCGCTGGCGAGAGCGTTCGCACCGAAAAATCTCCCGCCGACTGGGCTTGTCCCGGCAGTACCACGCCGGTGCCCCAGTTCGCCTGCCGCACGTACTTTTTCACCGCCTCGCCGAATCGCCCCAGGTCTCCAAAGGCCTTGCGCCCCGCTTCCACGCGGTCACCCGACCAATCCCGCTGCGCCAGAAATTTCTTCAACAGTTGCTGACGTCGAGCCTCCGGGTCCAGCAACAAGTAGTGCACCACCGCCCACGATTCCGCATAAAACACCGACGCCGGATTCTTCTCGTTGTAATACGTGGAATTCTCCCGCACATCCAGCAACGTCTCGATCGGCAGCCATTCGTTCTTGCTCAATATATAGAGATCTGTCTTGTCCACGGTCCCGGTCCGTGCCACCTGTGCTCCGAGCGTGGAATTTCCAAAAAATTCCGCCAGCCCCTCGCTCAACCACAAAGGAATCCCGCTGAAGTTCAGATGCAGCAACTCGTGAGTGTATTCGTGATAGACCGTGTGGTACGCGGTCGTCCCTTGGGCATCCAGCCGCAGCACCACGTAATCCTTCTCCCCATCGCTATGAAACAATCCTGCCGGACGGACGTGCTGCTCTCCGCCCCACTCCTCCGGCGCCAGCATTTTCATTGTTGCTTCATCGCGCGCCGCCAATATCACGATCGGCTGCCCTGGATCGATCCGCAATTCTTGAAATGTCGTGTGGAAAAGCGATCGAATCTGCTCGAAATCCTCCGCGACGCCTCGCGCTGCACTCTCGCCCGCGTTGCTCGCCACTACAAAGTGCCCGCTGCGCACCTCAACCCAGCCAGCATCGGCTTGCTCCGCGAGCCTCGGCCTCGCCGCCGTTACCAGCACCATCGAGACGGAGCCGACGACCAATAATTTTGTGAGCCTCACGTTTCGAGAATGTGGTCCACCTCGAGGCATGTCAAGCATGGCCTACAGGGTTTCGAGTTGCTTGCGGGTCTAGTCAAGCCTTCCTCAGCCCCTGCTCGATGCCAGTTGCCCCTGTTTCGGCCGCCAGCATTCCGAAAGACCGGCTACATCCATCAAGTACATCGTTCTGGAACGTTGACCTCCAGGTCAAAAAGAACGTTCAAATCAACGAGCGCTTCAGCTTCGAATTCCAATCCATCTTCACCAACGTGTTTAACCATCACCAGCTCCTTGACCCGTTCCTCCAGCTGGGGGGATCCCGCGCAATTCGGCGTAGCAAGCTCGCAAGGCACCCGCCGCGGTCCATCGAGATAGTCGTGCGCATCCGCTTCTAATCAACCGCGAAGCGAACGTTCGCTTGCACTTCAATACGTCATCGCAAAAGGGGGAAGGCCGCTTCCGGACTTCCCCCTTTGGTTGTACGCCGCGAAGTCACTGGCCGAGCATTGTGTTCGCTTCGCTTCACCGCTACTCTAACGCCTCCTTTGGAGGCCAGCGTGTCTTTTGCAGAGACCTCTATCGATGCCAACCTCGCGCCGACCGGCCGCACGCGCACAAAGGCCGACCTCGCCCTAGCCTTCTGCACGCTGCTCTGGGGCGCCACCTTCGTTGTCGTAAAAAACGCGCTGGATCACGCCTCCGTCTTCCTCTTCCTGGCCGTCCGGTTTTCGCTTGCGGCCGTGCTCATGGCCGCCTTTCGCCCCCGCATCCTGCGCGACCTGAAAAGGGAAGAGCTCCTCGCCGGCGCTGCTCTCGGTTTCTTCATGTTCGGAGGCTATGCTTTCCAAACCGCCGGTCTGCAATACACTACGCCCGCGAAATCCGGATTTGTCACTGGTTCGAGCGTGGTCCTGGTCCCGCTGCTGCTGGCGATTTTCTGGCGGCGCCATCTCGCGCGCTGGGCCTACGCAGGCTCCATCGCCGCGGTCATCGGGTTGTATTTTCTGACCGTTCCTGCCGAAGGCCTCTCGCATCTGAACCGCGGCGACCTTCTGACCTTCGCCGCCGCCGCCCTCTACGCGGTACACATCATACTGGTAAGCGAATACTCGCGCCTGCACTCGCACCGCGCGCTCAGCGTCCTGCAGGTTGCCGCATGCGCGTTGCTGGCATGGTTCTCGGCGGGGATTTTGGGTTTGCTCGGCTGGCAAGCTCCACGGTTCGCCTTCCGCTGGGAACTCTACGCAGGCACCGCGATCTGCGCGGTCTTCGCCACCGCTGCGGCCTTCTCCCTCCAGCTGTGGGCGCAGCAATACACAACGCCGAGTCACGCCGCGATTCTCTTCACACTGGAGCCGGTCGTCGCTGTGATCACGTCGTACATCGTGATCGGCGAACGCTTGAGTCCGCGCTCCATCCTCGGCGCGGTTTTCGTTTTAGGTGGAATTTTGCTGGCCGAATTGCTGGGCGTTCCCGCTGCTCCCGAATCACCTGAGCCGGTTTTTGAAGGCCGGATTTATTTTGAAATGTGGTGGCGACTGAAGTAGCGCCGACACCGTTGTCTGTGCCGACGTTCGATGGCTCAGGGCCTCATTCGTCGGCACATCCCGAATAATCCGCGGTTCTCACCGACCGTTGGAATAGTTCCTTATGTCCACCGTTTCGTACATCGTGGCGGTGGCCGCGTGGGTTTTTTCATAGGCGTCGATTTTCTCGGCGTGTTGCAAACTGGTGCCAATATCGTCGAGCCCCTTCAACAAGACTTCCTTACGTGAGGGCGCGATCTCAAACTTATAAACCAGCCCGTGTGCATCGCTGACGGTCTGGTTCGGCAAATCCACCGTGAGGGAATAACCTTGTTCTTTCTCGGTGCGCTTGAATAGTTCGTCGATCTCAGCCTCGCTCAGCGTTGCCGGCAGAATTCCATTCTTAAAGCAATTGTTGTAAAAAATGTCCGCATAGCTAGGCGACAAAATCACGCGGAAGCCGTAGTCCTTTACCCCCCAGGGGGCGTGCTCGCGACTCGATCCGCAGCCAAAATTCGCGCGCGTCAACAGCACCGATGCGCCGCGATACCGCGGATAATTCAGCACGAATTCCGGGTTCGGTTTTTCGCCGGCGAGATATCGCCAGTCGTAGAACAAGATGCGGCCGAAGCCTTCGCGCGTCAGCGCTTTCAGGAATTGTTTCGGCACCATCTGGTCGGTGTCGACGTTGACGCGGTCGAGGGGCATCACCAAGCCGGTATGTTCTGTGAACGGTTGCATTCGATTCTTCTCCCGGGGCCGCTAAAGGCGCCCGCCACGGTCGGCGGCTGCTACAAAGTCATTCGACGTTCGCTATGTCGAGGTCGCGGACGTCCACGAAATGGCCGGCTATGGCGGCGGCTGCGGCCATCACCGGGCTTACCAGATGCGTGCGTGAATCGCGGCCTTGGCGGCCCTCGAAGTTGCGGTTGCTGGTGCTGGCGCTGCGCTCGTGCGGCGGCAGGACGTCGGCGTTCATGCCGATGCACATGCTGCAGCCTGCGTCGCGCCACTCGAATCCGGCATCTGTGAAGATTTTGTCGAGGCCTTCTTTTTCGGCTTGGGTTTTGATTCCGCGCGAGCCCGGCACGACCAGGGCTTGCTTCACGCTGCGTGCGACGTGTTTGCCCGCGACGAGGTGGGCGGCAGCGCGCAGGTCATCGATCCGCGAGTTGGTACAGGAGCCGATGAATACACGGTCGATGGGAATATCCACGATCGGCGTTCCAGCCTTCAATCCCATGTAAATTAGAGCGCGTTCGGTGGCTTTTTGATCGTTGAGATCCGTGAACGATCCCGGATCCGGAACACGCGATGTCACGCCGCTGACCATTCCGGGATTTGTTCCCCAGGTAACCTGCGGGGCGATGTCCTTGGTGTGCAGCTCCACGGTGGTGTCGAATCCAGCGTCGGCATCCGTCTTCAGCAATTTCCAGCGCTCGACGGCATCTTGAAACGCTTTTCCGCGCGGCACAAACGGCCGTCCTTCGAGGTAGGCAAAGGTGGTGTCGTCCGGCGCCACCATGCCGGCGCGCGCGCCCCCTTCTATGGTCATGTTGCACACGGTCATGCGGCCGTCCATCGACAACCCGCGAATGGCCTCGCCGCCGTACTCGGCGACGTGCCCGTTGCCGCCGCTGATCCCGATCTTGCCGATGATCGCCAGCACGATATCCTTTGCCGTAACACCGCGCGGCCGCTTCCCATTCACCACAATGTGCATGGTCTTGGAGCGAGACTGCACCAGACACTGCGTTGCCAAAACATGCTCCACTTCACTGGTGCCGATGCCAAACGCCAGGGTGCCAAATGCGCCGTGCGTCGACGTGTGGCTGTCGCCGCAAACAATCGTTTGCCCCGGCTGCGTGATGCCTAGTTCCGGCCCGATGATGTGCACGATGCCCTGATTTGCGCTGTTCATGTCGAACAGGCGGACGCCGCTTTCGAGGCAATTCTTCTCCAGCGCTTCAAATTGCAGGCGAGCGTCGGTATCGACGATCGGCAGCAAGCGTTCCTTGCTCACCGTTGGCACCGAGTGGTCCATCACCGCGAAGGTGAGATCCGGGCGGCGCACCGTGCGGCCCTCAGATTTCAGGCCTGCAAACGCCTGGGGCGAGGTGCCTTCGTGGATCAGGTGGCGGTCAATATAGATGAGCGCGGGCTTGCCATCGTGGCTTTCGTGGACAACGTGATTGTCCCAAATCTTCTGGTAGAGCGTCTTAGGCGACATGGCCAATCCTCGACCATGATTTTAACACCCGCGTAACAGGGCTGCCTAGTGAGGCACGAAGCGCTGAAGCACAGACCCTTCGAGCACCCGGGAGAATAGGAGTGGCGTTTTTTTGTACCGCTGTACTCTCTCTAGTCCGTAGTGGTATTCGGCGCATCCACCAGTGCCTTCCAAGAGCCGTCCGCCTGCTTCCCCCACACCACCACGTACATGGCCTTGGTGACGACGTTGGGTTTGCCTTTTTTGCCGCTAAAGGTGATCTGGTAGTCGCCGATCTCGTAGGCCAGGTCGCCGGATTTCGACACCACTACCTTGCTGGGCGAAAACGTCAGGGCAAATTGCGGGTCGCCCATCATGCTCTCAAACGCTTTCTGGATGGCGTCCCTGCCGGTTGTCACCGGAGCCCCGGCAGCCATCAACGCGGCATTGTCGGCGTAAAACGATGCGGCCCCGGGAGCGTCCTTGGCCGCGACCGCCTTCACCCAATTCAGATCGGTCGCCCGAATCGCCGCCTCGTCCGCGGCGCGAGTATCCGCCACCACCGCCGGTTGGGACGCAGGCGGGTTGCTTCCGCTGCACGAAGCCAGAGCCGTGGCCGCGGACAGCAAGCAGGTCCCAAAGCCGAAAACACGCATACCAGTCATCAATTGTTCTCCTCTTAGCATGAAAAATGAGGTTACTGCGCGCAAAGATAGCTTCGCAATGGCGCAGTGTCAACCAGAGCCGAAGGCTGGAATGGGCCGATTCCTTAAGAGGGGGGTATCGTCAGCTCCTGCGCAAACGATCTCGGGGGAGTGCGCGCAGTTGCTCGGCGGGCTCAACCGACCGGAGCTCCGCAGCGCGGTTGGACATGTTCGGACATCGATTGACGCTGGCGTCGTTTCTCGTGAATGCGATGCTGCGCGGGCACGCGGCGTATCGCAGGCAATCGTTCTGTTATTTGAAAGCGATCAGCGCGCGGAGTTTGAATATCTTGGCTTTGTGGACAGGCGTTGATGAAGTGACGTAGTTGGGAGGAGAGGAGAGCTTGCTCGCGGACCGAATAAGCGTCCGGGACCCTTCGAGGTTCAGGCAAACGGTCGGCGACCGCTACGTGGGCAGTTCATTTTGGGGGAGCGCTGTGGCCGGCGCATTGCAGGACGCCCAGGTAAGCGCTCCACGGGCCTACTGCCGCGCGATATTGGTGAGCCAGGATTCTGGAGATTTGGTGCAGGTGCGTTAAGTCGTGCGCGGCCCAGGTGGCGAGCAGCTGCGAAACCGTGACTGCTCCGAGAGCGGGATGTCGACCCTGGCGATTGAGGTCGTCGGGTCGCAGATTTGCGGCGCCGAGTTCACCCAGGTTTTCTTCCCGCAAACGCGCGAACGTATCCAGTAACTGGGGCAGTGAACTGCCTTCGGTTTCTCGTTGGTGTCCCCAGCGATCGAAAGGAATAAACGTCTGCTTGTCGCCATATTGCAGGATCATTTTCACGCGCGGCATCCAATCGGTGCGTTCGCCGTTGACAAGATGACCCACGACATCGAACGCACTCCAGGTGTTTTCGCCTTCGTTGCCAAGCGTCCAGGTTTCTGGCAGATTGCGGAGAAGAGCGTTCAGAGTGGCGGGGGTGCGGGTGAGCAGCGCTATGGTTTGCGGCAAGTTGTGTTGCACGGCACGCCTCGATTCGCCGACGCACCATGGTGCGCAGACAGGAGCAGACTGGAATTGTAGCTGCCCAGTTTCGACCGACGAAACTTTTTTCAAAGGCCAGGGTTTTTTATGTGTGGGCGACCGAAGTGTGCGCGTCGTCGTGAGCAAGGCTCATGTTATGTGCGAGATACATCTTCATGGCAGGCTCCCGCATCCAATTCAGTGGAAGTGCCCGGCATCTCCAGGCCGGGCCAAAGAACTTCAGGGAAGCAGGGGCAGGGACAGGAGTGAAGAACATGTCGAACTTCAGTAATTCCCAGCAAGCGAGATTCGTAGCGCGCGGCGCTTTGGCGCTGGCGCTGGCGTTTTGCCTCAGCCTTGGCGCACTAGCTCAGCAGGACCCGCAGCAACCGGATCCTTCGCAGCAGCAAGGTCAGGCGCAACCACCTCAGAGCCAGCAGCCGCAGGCAGACCAGGCTCCGCTGCCACCTCCGCCGGACCAGCAGCAAGCGCCGTCGCCGGATTCCACCAAGCCGAAGCCGAAGTTCGCGCCGCAGGACGCCGACAAGCCGCCCTACGCCAGCGATTATCCGGCGCCGGGCCCGGGCCGCTCTGCGCACGCGCCGTCCCCTGACCAATACGATCCGGATCAGGATCTGCCGCCGGGAGACCAGAGCGCTCCTGCGCCCAACGGTCCACGGTATAACGGACCGCAGAACGGCCAGCCTGGCTATGGCCAGCCGCCCTACGACCAGAGTGGTCAGCCGCAGTATGCGCCACGTCTGCGGCCGCGCCCGACTGCGCCGCCACCCGCTACCCTGACAATACCTGCGGGCACGGTCGTCTCCGTTCGCATCAACGAATACCTGTCGAGTGATCGCAACAAAGTGGGTGATCGCGTTACAGCGACCTTGACGCAACCCATCATCGCCAGCGGTTGGATCGTGGCTCGCCGCGGACAAACGTTGACCGGCCAGGTGGAAGTCGCACAGAAGGCCGGCCGCGTGACGGGCACCTCGCAGCTGGGCATCGAACTCACCGACATGACTTTGGTGGACGGCCAGCAGAGACCCATTCTCACCGAACTGTGGAAGGGCTCCGGGGGGACGTCGCACGGAGCCGATGCGGCCGCGATCGGCGGCACAACCGCGCTAGGCGCGGCGATTGGCGCTGCCGCTGACTGGGGCCGGGGAGCGGCCATCGGCGCCGGTGCGGGCGCAGCCGCCGGCATCGGAGCGGTCCTGCTGACGCGCGGGCGTCCCACGGTCATCGCACCAGAAACGCCGTTGAGCTTCCGATTGGTCGATCCCGTTACCGTGGACACCACGCAAAGCGCGCAGGCGTTCTATCCCGTGGGACAGCGAGATTATGATAACGGCCGAGGCTACGGCGGAAACTACGCGGGCGGCTATACGCAGCCAGGTCCGTACGCCCCTGCTCCCTACACCTGCGGCTACTACGATTCCTGCTATGCCTATCCGACGTACCCTTACCCTGGCTACGCTTACTATCCGGGTTACTACTATCCGTACGTCGGCTTCGGATGGGGTTGGGGCTGGGGCGGCCGCTACTACGGTGGTTTTGGCCGCGGCTTCCGCCGCTAAGCCGGCGAGGTAGTGGGACGGCTATCGCTGTTCGAGCTTATCTTCCAGCCAGCGGATTAGGTAGTCCAGCAGCGTGACCACGCTCACGCGCAGAATCTGCACCGCTACATAGACGCACACGATGCAGAGCGGGATTTGGTAGAGGGCGTTCAAATCTGCTTGCTCCGAGGTCTATAGAATACGAACTGCGGGGGTTTCGCGTGAATGGAACGGCAGGCACAATCATAGGTCCTGCCTCTGCGGTCGGACAGGTAGTACCGAAATGCGTCGGTTGCACCCAGGACATCGCGGGCCGCTAGCGCGCGCGCCAATCGAGTCGGGCCAGATTCATGGACCTGGTACGGTAGCGTACAGTATCTCCCGGATCCCCCCAGACCGAACATTCCATTAGGGTTGGTAGCGTCTAACGACGGACGAAGTAAAGCGTTTAAGTACAGGGTTAAATGCTAAAATGAGGACGGAAGAGGTCAGTAAGAAGGAAGGTCAGCCGTGCGCCACAAGCCCAAAGTATTGTTCTTCTCAACCGGGGATACCACACGCAGCCGGATGGCTGAAGGTTTTCTTCGCGCTTACGCCGGTGACGAGGTCGTAGCTGCGAGCACTGCGGTGAAATCGGTCGAGCCTGACCCCCTCGCCCTGGAAGTTATGCAGGAAGTCGGCGTTGACATTTCCGGGCAGCGGCCAAAAGATATCGCGCACTTCTTCAAGGAGCAATTCGCCTACGTCGTGACCCTGGGCGATGCCTCGACCGAGAGGTTCCCGGTATGGCCGTTCAGTCGCAATGTCCGCAACTGGAGTCTCGCCGATCCCGAGCAAATCAGCGGTTCGGTCGAGCAGAAGCGCGAAGCCTTTCGCCGCGTCCGCGACCAAATCCGACTCAAGGTGCGCGAGTTTCTGACCCAAAGCTTCCCGCAGCTACAAGCGATCGAGGGACGGGCGTTTGCCGCCGGCAGCGGGCGAAACTAGATCTGCCTCGTCTTTAACCAGCTCGACGCTCGGTCCTGCACGCCCCACGCGGTTTACGACTGCCTCGTTGCGTGATTTCCCTCTGGCCCCGCATCCAAGCCGCCAACTGTCCGCGATCCTGGCAGGAAAAACGCTCCGAGATGAGCCATGACTTCTTACGGCGGCCAAGAACTCGCACACGGCTTTCGCACCGTTCGCAAGAACACCATTCAAGTCGCCGAAGACATTCCGGAATCGCAGTACGATCCTATGTAGGCGCCGGACGGTCGCAGCGTTGGCGGAATGTTGACGCAGGTCGCGATCTCCACTCGAGTCTGGGACGAGATTCACCGAAAGCAGTGGTTGACCACGCTTGTTGGAGTCAACTTCCTGGGTATTTTGGACCAGTTCGCCGCGGAAGAAGGCAAGCCGCGCTCAAAATCCGAAATCATCGAGCTGCTGCGCGCTGAGGGCGAGCAGTCTGCCGCATGGCACGACACGCTGACGTCGGAGTTCCTCGCGGAGATGGTTACCGAGGGTGACGGCAAAACGAACAAGAGCCGCCTGGACTGGTTGCTCACCGCTAAAGAACACGAGATGCACCACCGCGCGCAACTGATGCTGATCGAGCGGCAGCTCGGCATCGTGCCGCACCTGAGGCGGCAATTTCAGGAACGCGTAGCGCACATGCGGGCCGCTAAAGCCTGATCGATTCCCGCCAGGGTTGTTGAGGTTGACAAATTGGCTCCGAGCACGAGCGGAAGCGGCCACTACCGGGCGATGGCCAGGTAGGCCCAACGGATAATGGTGCCCACGACCAACGCGATCAGCGCCAGGACCGCTAAATCCAGAATCCAGTCTCCTATGCCGGTATCGAAGATGGATGGAGACTCTGCTTGCCTGGATTTTTTCTTCAGGCCTTGAAAGAAGTCTTTTGCTGCATGGGTCATTCGCATAACAACCTCCCTCTGCGTGACCTCAGCGATCGAACGGGGACCTTGGGGAGAATGTACTCGCTTGCTTGGGTTGGTGTCCACAGCATCTTATGCGGGCGGAGGTTCCTCTGAGGGCGCTTGGGAAGTGTACAAGGCCGATCTGAAGGTTGGCCACGACAACCACGCGAAGTCCGTTTGAGGGGTTGGCGCATCAAAGCGGCATACGCAAGAGACTTGTGCATGCACGCGGGTGCGGTTTCTACGTTGGCATGCGGTGCCGTAAGCAACCGCACGGGAACCTAAACGACAATAAAAGGAGACAGCGTTTGGCCGTCTCGAGCACGAATCGCTGGGTTAAGATTGGCGCGGGGGTCGTCGTGGTGGCGCTTGGCATCGCCGCTGCGGTGATTGCGACGCATTGGCCGTTTACGCAGAGTGCGGTGTCGCAGGCTTTGGAGCAGACGTTTGCGAGCACCGTCGAGCTGAAATCGTTTCACGTGACCTATTTTGCGCCGGGGTGCGTGATGGAGGGAGTCACGTTTCGGCGTAATCGTGAGGGTGGAGCGCCGCCGATTGCGACTGTGGATAGGCTCACGATCGTCGGTAGCTACGCCGGATTTTTCATGTTTCCGAAACGCCTTTCGCGGGTGAAGGTGGAAGGGTTGCACGTATTTGCTTCGAAAGAAAGCGAACGGGCAGGGAAGGAAGCGCATCCGGACGCCGGTGCGGATCAGACCAAGGTGGTGATCGGCGAGATCGATGCAGACGGGGCCGTGCTGGAGTTTTCTTCTGGGGACCAGGATGCTGCGCCCCTGAAATTTGAAATACGGCAATTGACGGTGGATGGGGCGGGCGACGACCGGGCGATGGCGTTTCACGCGGTCCTGAAGAATCCGGAGCCTCCTGGGGAGATCCGGACGGACGGGCGATTTGGGCCTTTCAAGCGTGACGATGTGGGGCAGACTGCGGCTTCCGGGGAATATGTATTCGAGCATGCGAATTTGGGCTTTTTCCCTGGCATCGGGGGTACGCTGGGGTCGACTGGCAAGTTTGGCGGGGTGCTGGAACAGTTGGAGGTCGAAGGGAGCACCGACGTTCCGGATTTCAAGATCGATGGCAGCGGGCATGCGGTTCACGTGAAGACGAATTTTGCGGCGACGGTAAACGGCATGGATGGGGACGTGGGGCTGAAATCGGTCAGTGCGGAGTTTGGGAAAACGTCGCTGGTGGCCCGCGGAGATGTGACGGGAAAGAGTACGTCGGCCGGCGGCGGAGACTCGGCGCGGGAAGGTAAGATGGTTGCACTCACGGGGTCACAGCAGAGGGGCACGATTCAGGACTGGTTGCAGTTGCTGGCGAAGGCCGAACATCCGGCGATGAACGGGGTGATGAATTTTCAGGTGCAGGTGCGAGTACCACCCGGAAAGCGGAGTTTTCTCGAGCGCGTGAACCTGGCGGGAGATTTTGTGATTGGCTCGGCGGATTTTACCGCGCCGACGACGCAGCAGGCGGCGAACAACTTGAGCCAGGTGGCTCTCGGGGAGAAGGGTAAGAACGACCCGGCGCCCGTCGAGGAAAGCATGAAAGGCCACGTGGAGATAAAGAATGTGGTGGCGACATTCACGGATTTGTATTTTGGCGTGCCAGGGGCGCTCGCGCATATGCATGGCACGTACGGAATATTGACGCGGAAGATCGACTTGCACGGAAACTTGCGCGTGGACAGCAAACTTTCCAATGGGTCGACCGGAGTTAAGGCGGCGCTGTTGAAGGTCGCTGAGCCATTTTTCAAGTCTTCCAACAAAGTAAAGCACGCGGAAATTGTGCCGATCAAGATCGGCGGAACGTTCAGTCATCCGTCGTATGGGCTCGATATCGTGAGATGACCGGGGGGAGGGGTTTGTTTTTTTGGAGGTGCTGTAACCATGTTTTACAAGGTCACTCTGTTTTGCTTTGCGGTGGGCGTTGTGCTGGTGTGTTTGTACGCGCCGTGGTCGCCCGCGCCCGGGCCGAATCCGTTTTCGCATCAGGTGCTGGGATATGCGCCGGTGTGGTCGAGCAAGTTCGCGGGCGTGCCAGGTTCGCGGGTCAGCTGGAGCGAGTTCACGCTGATGGCGGGAGCAGTGGCCATTGTCGCGCTCGTAGTCGGCGGTTTGGCAGAGTCGTTCCAGATCAACCGCAAGCCATGAAAGATCTGGTAAGAATTCAGGTACGGAAGGGAAGCGCGCTTCCAAGTCTGTTGCACGGAACTCGCGCGCCCGCACCGCGAGGGCTATGAAGACCTTCTATAACGTTACCTTGTTCTTTTTCGCTGTGGGAATGGTGATTTTGTGTTTTTATGCGCCGTGGACTCCAACCCCTGCGGGGAGCCCCTACACCCATGTGGCGCTGGGTTACGCGCCGGTATGGTCGGCAAAATTTGCGAATGTGCCCGGGGCCCGGGTGGACTGGGGTGGGTTCACGCTGATCGCTGGGGTAGTGGGATTCTTTTCGGTCGTGATTGGCGCGGCGGCTTATTTCTTTCGCGGGAAACGCGGGCCGGAAAAGGATTTGGATGACGCTTAGGCGCGGAAATTCGTGTCACGATTTCGAGCATCGAGTATCGCCAAGGCTTCCGCAGAAGCTGTGATCCTGAGTGCATACCGCGCGCAAGCGCGAGGGACCCCAACCTCCAAATCGGCGGTTGCCTCTGTTGAGGTCGTCCTAGGAACGCGTCTGCCTGGCGCGGGAACGCCGAAGCCCCCTTGCATCTGCTGAAAATTCTAAATTACAGCAGGGCGCTCGGGCGCGGTTGCCAGTGCTTGGATTTTTCTTTGGCGGTCGAGGCCACGTCCTTCATGTAGGCACCGGATTGAGTCAGTACGTGGTGGAGATCGTTGCCCAGGCTGATGAAGGTGAAACCTTTGTCGAGAAATTCGCCGACGCGGGAAGTCCCGAACAGAAACAGGCCCAAGATGAGTTTGTTTTTCCGGGCCTCAGCGACCAGCTTATCGGTGGCGGCGCCTAATTCGGGCGAAGTGTACATATCGGGGAATTTATATTTTTCGTAGAGACCCATGGACATGCAGAGATCGTTTTGGCCGAGGAAGAGAATGTCGACTCCAGGAACTGCGGCGATTTCGGCCATGTTCTTGATGCAGTCGGCGGTTTCGACCTGCAACGCGACGATCAGGTTGTCGTTGGCCGCGCCGGCGTAGCCGAGCAGGCCGGCTTTGTTCATGCTGCGCTGGGGAAAATAGACCGAGCGCGTGCCCGCGGTGGGATATTTGGTACAGCTGACCGCCTGGCGGGCTTCTTCGGCGGTGTTGATGTAGGGAATCAGGACACCGTCGGCGCCCATGTCGAGGGCTTGCTGGATGCCCGGCCGATCGCTGTAGCCGCCCACGCGGACCATCGATTTTGCGCCGCCGTTGGAGATGCCGGCGAGCATGGCGGAGAGTCTTTCGTAGCCCATCGGGCCGTGCTGGGTGTCGACCAGGAGCCAGTCATAACCGGAGTGGGCCAGCTGTTCCGCGATGGTCGGGCTGTGTGAGTTGAGGAACAGGCCGATTTTGGGCTGACCATCGCGCAGTTGCTTTTTGAATTCGGCGCCGGATGCGGCGGCTTCGGACATGGAAGGCTCCTTCCAGAGAATAGAGTTTTAAATGGCAGGAAGAGTGTACAGGAACGGAGCCAAAAGTTTGAGGGCGTTGAATTTGTTGCCAAGCCGGGACAATCAGCATTTGGGATTGCCACTGAGGTACGGAGAGAAAAACGGACGAGCGCTTAAAGGAAACCGGCCTGGCTGCGGAACTCGCAAGCAGGCCGGTCGAACTTTAAATGGCGGTTGCCGAACCTAGATCATGGGTACGGCAGGTAGCGCCACAAATCGTTGAGGAAGCCGTTGCCGGTCGAGCTGGTGGAATCATACCCCTGGCCGCCAAACAGCCAGAGTTCGCCAGTCGCGTCAACCCAGCTCATAGAGCCCCTGCGCCCACCGGGGTTCCAATTCACGTTGGTGAGATAAGGTCGCGTTTCCGAGCCATACGAACCGTTCTGGCCACCGGTGTTCGAGCCCTTGACCCAGCTCCAAGTGCCAACTTGGCCCGCCGTAGCATTCGGCGTGTAGACCCACAGATCGTTCAGGTAGCCATTACCGTTGCTTCCGGTGGAGTCGAGTCCCCATCCGCCGAAGAGCCAGAGATTTCCGTCAGGAGCTGTCCAAGCGGTTGCGCCCCAACGTGAGCCCGGAAAGATGCCGGGTGTTGCGCCGGTCAAACCGACTGTACCAGCGGCGCTGGCGGTGTCAGCGGGACCAACAAGGGGCTGAGTGCTGTACGAGCCGTCCTGGTTCGCGGCAGTCGAGCCAGTGACGAAAGTCCACCGGTTGTTCGTAATGGTGTACTCCCACAGGTCGTTAAGAACTCCGTTTGGCGTTCCGGTGGCATCTTCGCCTTCGCCGCCGAACAGCCAGAGATTTCCAGACGCATCAACCCAACCGGCCGCGGTTTGCCGGCCGCCCGGGGTATTTGCGGCAGCAGCTGTTCCCTGAGTTCCGTAGACGCCGTTCTGATTAATCGTGTCCGAAGTCGGGATGGAAGCCGAAACGAATACCCACTTGCCACCAGTGTATTCCCAGAGGTCGCTGAGGAATCCGATATCGCCGTTCACGTCGTAGCCAAATCCGCCGAACATCCAGAAGTTTCCGGATTTGTCGGTCCAAGAAACGGGACTCCAGCGAGCGCCCGGGAGAAGAGACCCTGGGGCTCCGGTGTAGACACCAGTTTGATTACGGACGGTAGAACCGCTTACGTGAGTCCAGCTGCCTCCGGTGTATTCCCAGAAGTCGCTCAGCAGTCCAGGATTACCCGCAGAGTCAATACCCTGTCCACCAAAAAGCCAGAGATTGCTTCCGCCACTGGTCCAGGTAGCAGAGCCCCAACGGCCGCCGGGCAGACTTCCACTGGTCGGAATATCTTCATGCTGGGCGACGGGAAAGTAGCCTGCGACCGGGGCTTCGAGCAGCTGCCATTGGCACTTGTTGTCGCCCGTGGCAATAGGGCATTCCCATAGGTCGTTGAGGAATCCGGACAGCGTGTCTGGCGTCAGGCTCCCCGACAACTCGAAGCCTGACCCACCGAAAAGCCACAGATTCCCGGAAGAGTCGGTCCAAGCGGCACCACCTTCCCGCGCACCGGGAGTATTGGTGTAGGGATTTGGAACCGGCGAAGGCGTCGAGGTGGGAAACGAACCATACTGCGGCGTCCCGTCAACGCCAGCCGTCTTGCCGCCGTCGATCCAGGTCCAATCGTCGTGAGCGCAATCGACGAGGATGTTTGTTACGTTCGCCGTTGCCACTCCCATGTAATTCCACAAGGTGCAGGGCTCGCTCTGGGTGGAAGGGTAGCTAATCACCGACAACGAATATTGGCCATTTATGTTCACCGGAGTCGCAAAGGTGAAGGGCCCGTTCTGGGTAATGATTTTGTTGTCGCCGCCGTTGTTCAGCAGCTGGAAACTGTTATCGGTGAGCGGGGCATCGTTGGGGGGAGTCGGTTCTTTGCCAAGAAGGCCCACGACGGTGCCGCCGACGCTGTAGGTTACGGCCGGGCAATTGATCACGACGGAAGTAACATTAGCAGTAGCTGTGCCGCTGCCGGTGCCCGCGGTGACGACGCAATTCTGAGCCGGGCTGGTGGGCTCCGCAAACACGGTCACGGCATAGGCGGTACCGGTGGGAAGGAGAGTCTTAAATGTGAAGGCGCCGTTTGCGGTGATCACCAGGTTATCGCCGTTATTGTCTTGAAGAGTCAGGCCGGTGCCGACCACGCCGTTGACATTGCCGCCGATCGTATAGCTGGCAACGCAGCTTACAGCGATGCCGGTCACATTTGCGGTAGCGGTGCCGGAACCGCTTGCCACGGTGCAAATATTCGTTGGGTTGATTGGCTGCGTGAGGACGGTGACGTTGTAGGCGCCATTGACGGGCGTCTTGAAAGTATACGAACCGTTCTGGGTAATCGTCAGGCTGTCGCCACCGTTGTCTTGAAGAACCAGACCCGACCCGGTCAGGCCGGAAACGGTGACGCCGATGGTGGCGTTGGTTGCGGCAGTTGTGCAGGCGATGGCGACCGTGGTGACGTTGGCGGTCGCAGTGCCGGAGCCGCCGGTGACGGCGCAGCTCTGAGCTGGATTCGTGGGTTGCGTGGCGACGGTCACGAGGTACGCGCCGCCGCTAGCGATCGAGGTGGCGAAAGTGAAGCTACCGTTCGCCTTGATGGTGAGATTGTCGGCGCCATTGTCCTGGAGGACCAGGCCGGTGCCGGTCAGACCGGTAACGGTGCCTCCGATCGTGAAGGGTCCGGTGCCCGTGCCGGCGCCGTTCGAGGTGGAGCTCGCAGGCAGACCGCTGCATGCCGCCAAGAAAACAGAAGCCAACAGTAGCTGGGCGCTGACGATGGACTTAGTGAACTTCATGGCGATATTTGCTCCTTAACACTGCGCAGCAACTCGGCTGCCTCGGATTTCGCAAGTGGCGCTCTACCCGGCTGCGGAACGCAGGCTGGACACGCGGGGCAAGCATTTTCCTGTAGCGCCGATCGGAGAGCGGAATCGTCACAATTCCGCAAGAGTCTCTTGGAAACTACAGGACCACCAACAACGTGACGGTACTAGTAGTCTTGAGTCCAGGCAATTAATTCCAAAGCAGCTCGTGCCCTGCTAACTAATAGCCCCCGCGGACAACGGATGCGGACTGCGGAACTCCGCCACGGCCTCCCCGGTTGTAAGCACGGCAAAGCTGGTTAACTACTGATAATGAGATAGTTGGAGGTTGATGCCGGGAGGGACCGCAGTCGATCAGCGCCGGAGATCCGAGCTTGCGGCGGCGGGAGCCGGAGCGGGACCGGGACCGGCGTAATACCCTTGACGGGTTTTTACGGTGACAGCGGGGCGGGAGATGCGGACCTCAACTTTGTGATATGCAGCGTCGCTCCTGATTCCTCGAGGAACATAAGCGAGCGTGTATTCGTGGCGGGCCTCTTCGGTGATCTGGGAATAGAGCTTTTCGATGTTGGCACTGCTCGAGGCGTAATAAATGTCGCCGCCGGAATCGTTCGAATAATCGATCAGCCGCGAGAATTTGTGTTTGATGAGGCTGCTTCCGACTGCCAGGCTGTAGACCGAAATGTTGTCGTGAAGGAGGACTCCGAGAGAGTCCTGGTAGGTGACGTGGTTGAACTGGGCTCCGTTTACCCCGTCCGAAACGACGAGGATGATTTTGCGGCGGGCCAGGCCGCGGTCGTGAAGAAGGGCGGCGGCGGAGTGGATAGCATCGTCGAGGGCTTTCGTAGGCCGAGAACCGGAAGCGATGGGGACCTTGAGAGGTGCCTCGCCGACACCTAAAGTGTGGCTTGAGGGAGGAGCGACGAAGGGAACCGGCCCGGCTGTGGAAGGCTCGCTGTGATCTTGAACATTCTTGAGCTCGGCCCAGAGTTTGTCGAGGTCGCTCGTAAAGGATTCACCGGGATAAAAGTCGAGGTCGAAACGGCACACCAGGGCTTCGTCGTTGGCGCTGATTCCCGCGGTGATGGCGCGGAGCGTGGGGGCCATCTGGGCGGCATCCTTGGACTTGAGATCGTCGTCGATGAGGATGACCAGAGAAAGCGGAAAAGCTTCGGCGGTGAAGATGTCGATGGATTGCTCGACGTTCTCGTCGAAGACGTGAAAGTCGGATTCTTCCAGGTCGGGGACGAGATCGCCGAATTGATTTTTCACGGTCACCGGCAGGATGACGAGATCGGAATTGACTTTGATTTTATTTTGAGCTTCGCTCGGACTGGGTTCCTGCGGTGCGGGCTCATCCGGAGCAGGGCTCTGCGCCCGCAGGTTGACCGTTAGGAGCGATAGGACGGCAGTCAACAAAAGCGAGAGGAGCCTTCGCGGCATGGAATGATCCCCGGGAGATAGAGTCTACTGCAAAGTTGGACGCACGGCGGAGGGGAAAAGTGGCCTTCCGCAGGGCTGCCGGTTCACTTCTTGAAGCAGGCGGACAGACCGCGAGCGCACTGATCGATGGTGGTGCAGCGGCACTTCATGATCTTGCAAAGCATTTGTTCCATGGCGCGAGCTTTGGCGATGTCGGCTTTGAGTTGCTGGATCTTGGACTTGGCCAGCTTGCGCCAGCGGTCGCCGGCGGTAGTGGAGGAAGGGAAGCCGTGGAGCAGGAGTTTGATTTCAGGAAGCGAAAAGCCGGTTTCCTTGGCGAATCCAATCAAGGTCAGACGATCGGCGGCTTCGGGCGAATAGACGCGGCGGCCGTTTCTGCGGGTTGGGGCCGGGAGCAGGCCGGTCTTTTCGTAAAAGCGGATCGCGGAAGGTTTTAAATTGCTCAGGGTCGCGAGTTCGCCGATGGTCATTGGGATAGTTGATGAAGCGGAAGGTATGGTTGAGTTTCTGAATACCGAAACCCATTCGGGCGCAGTGCTAAGAAAGAAAGGCAACCACACTGCTTGACTTAAAGTCAACTTCAACTTCTAGCATGAAGTCGGCGGGCCATTCAAGCGGCCGTCGAGGAGGCAACGATGATTTTTCTGCGTCAGCTAGCAGCGGGGTTTGGGCGAGTGGTGAGTACCGGCGTGTGTTTGGGCTTGTGGCTGGGAACTTCGGGAAACCTTGCACGCCCGGGACAAGGGGCAGGGGCGACCGCCGTGACCGGACATGTCACTGAAACCCGCGAGACGCCGTTTGCTTGCAGTCTGGAGAAGTCGCTGACCCGGGAGCAGCGGGAACACAAAAAGCAAATTGCGCTGAAGATGGAGCGCGCGCGGATCGAGACCAAAGAGTTGGCGGACGGATATGTCTTCCGTTTCCGGCCTGAGGGGATCTCGTTTGCGGAGGTCGCCGACTGGGTTGCGACCGAGCGCGTGTGTTGTCCTTTTTTTGATTTGTCGGTTGAAGCAGAGCGGGAGAATGGGCCGGTGTCCTTACGCATTATGGGAAGGGAGGGTGTGAAGGCATTTATTCGTGCGGAGTTCAGGGTTTTGAAGGTGGATTGAAGGCGGATGTTGGTTGACCTCACCCAGTCATCAGGCGCGATCGTTACTGCGCCGACTCAAACAGGCGGTCGACGCTCAATGTTGGCGGGGTTGCTTCTAAGCCCCGCCTTCTGAACCGGGCGGATCGGGGCGCTCCACTAGTAGTGCCAGGAGGTCAGGTCTGCGCCCGGGGGCGCGGTTCTTTGGAGACGGTCGAGGATGACGGGCAGATACATGGTGTTGTAGTGCAGGCGAGAGAGGTAGTTGGGCTGGTTGGGATCACCGTTCCAGCAGTGTTCGGCGCGTTCTCCGTATTTTACTTCGCCTTCGTAAGGAGGATTTGCGGTGGTCTTCAGGAAATCTTCGATGAGGTATACGGCGTCGTTGAGCATGTAGTTGTCGGCACTGCCCACGTAGATGCGAAGTTTGCCGCGGAGTTTTGGGCCGAGCGTGGACCAGTCGCGTTGCAGGATGGCGCTTAAGTCGTAGTGCTCCTTCCAATAGGCGGCTACGGCCGGGTCGATCTCGCCGGTTTCTTTATTAAAAATTGGCACCGGGTAACCATCTGCGCCTACCGGACCATACACGGCCTGCCAGATGTCGTATTGTTCGCCGGAGCGGCTGTGCGAGCCGAGAGCCAGTTCGTATTGATTCACGCTCTTGGTTGTGGCGAGGGTGTGGCCCAGATAATCGCGGAAGCCTGGTTGCAGAACTTGTATATGCGGGCCCTGGATGTAGAAGGCGTTTTTGTCCTGGTAGAGATTAATGTTGGTGTAGGCGCGGAAGTCGACAGGATCGGGGCAGGCGACAAATGCCCCGTTGTAATCATCGGGGTAAAACATTTGCACCGCGATGGATTCCCATCCACCGGTGGATCCGCCGTAGACAAAGCGGGCCCAGCCTTGTCCAATGGCGCGAAATTGTCTTTCTAGCGCGGGGATAAGTTCGGTTTCAATGGCATCGCCGTACGGGCCGAGATTCGCGGAATTCACCGCGTAGGAATCATCGTAATAAGGATTGGCGTGATTGATCTGTGCGATCAGGACACGCGGAAAGTTCGGCGCGATCCATTGCTGGTAGAACTTGTACTCTTCCTGCTGCTGGATGCGGTTGTAGCCGGAAATGTGGAAGCGCTCGCTGAAGTCGGGTTTTAGATCGGGATCGGGCGGTTCGGTGCGGAAACCTTCGAAGTCCTGATTGAAGTGGTCTTCGAAAATGGCCAGGGGAAAGTGAGCGTTGGCATGGGCGTCGAAACCTTCGGGGACCAGAATGTTGGCGCTGAGATACATCGGGCGTCCCCAGAATTTGGTGAGCAACTGGCTCTGAATGCGCACGTGGCGGATGTACTTGGTGTCTTTGGGGGGATCGATCGGGGGAATTTCCTGATCGAGAGTGATGGAAACAGTTTGCCCGTTCGCAGCCAGCGTAATTTTTTTCGGCTTGCTGTAGAGATTGCCGGGAGAAAGGTTCCAGTGCTGGCCCTCTCCCTGGTCCATGTGGAGCTTGACGGTGTGGCCATCGGCGCGGCGGAAGGTTTCGTAACGATTGAGGACCACCTGGACGTAGTAATCACCCCGAGGAACGTCATGGAGGTAGCGGATCGGATAGCCGAACGCGGTGTCGTCGATGGTGACGCCTTGGCCTGGCTGGAGTTGCTCGACATCGACGCCGAAGATCATTTGCGTTTTTGGCGAAAGGCTGATTTGCAGGCGCGGCTCGGCGCTGGGATCGTCCGAGAGCAGCAGCAGAAGCCGTCCATCGAGCGGTTGCGCGCTGCGTTCCTTGGGAAAGGAAACGGTGAATTGCGGGGACGCCGGTTCTGCGAATAGCCGTGGTGCGGCGATAGTGATCGCAAAAAGAAAAGCGAGAGCTGGCAGGAAATGTCGCGGGCGAAAGTTCATCTGCGATTTTTCTCCGTGGTGATGAGACGCGAAGGGTTGCCGATCGTGCCGGGCGCGACAGAGTATATTGCGTTTTGTTCGAATCGTTTCGGGAAAATTGCGGGAACAGCACGCTTGATGGATGATGGTGGCTCCGGGAGGACAAATGGCGAAGCAGGGAAAGGTGAAGTGGGGCGTGCTGGGGGCCGCCTCCATTGCGGTGCGCAAGGTGATACCGGGAATGCAGACCGGGGAGTGGAGCGAAATCGCTGCGATCGCTTCACGCGATCCGGCGAAAGGGCAGGCGGCTGCGCAGAAGCTGGGAATTGCGAAGGTTTACGGATCGTACGAGGAGCTTTTGGCGGACACCGATATCGAGGCGGTGTACATCCCGCTGCCGAACCACTTGCACGTGCCTTGGTCGATCAAGGCGGCGGAGGCCGGGAAGCACGTGTTGTGCGAGAAGCCGTTGAGCTTGTCTGTGGCGGAAGCGAAGACGCTGCTGCCGGTGCGGGATCGCACGGGCGTGAAGATCGGCGAGGCGTTCATGGTGAAGACACACCCGCAGTGGTTGCGGACTCGGGAGTTGATTCGCTCGGGGAGAATCGGGGAATTGAAGGCGATTACCGGAGCCTTCAGCTATTTCAATCGGGATGCGGCGAACGTGCGAAACGTGGTGGAGTGGGGCGGCGGCGGGATGATGGACATTGGTTGCTACCCGATCGCGACCTCTCGATTCATTTTCGGGGAGGAGCCGACGCGGGTGGCGGGGCTGGCCGAGCGTGACCCGGAGTTCAAGATCGATCGGCTGGCCTCGGCGATTCTCGATTTTCCCTCTGGGCAGGCTACCTTTGTTTGCAGCACGCAGATGGTGCCCTACCAGCGTATGCAGTTTTTGGGGACGAAGGGGCGCATCGAGATCGAAATTCCGTTCAACGCGCCGCCAGATCGCGAGACGCGAATATTTATTGATGATGGGCGCGATGTGTTTGGGAGCGGCGTTACCACCGAGACCTTTCCGATCTGCGATCAGTACGCGATTCAGGGGGATGCGTTTTCGCGGGCAATACGCGAAGGGGGCGAGGTGCCGTCGCCGGTGGAAGATGCGATCAAGAATATGGCGGTGATTGAGGCGGTGTTCAAGTCCGGGGAATCCGCGCGGTGGGAGGAAGTGTCGGACTAACAAAACGCGGAAGCAAGGACGCAGGGGACAAAGCAAGGATTTGCCACAGAGCCCGGACGGGCACCAGGCAAAGAGGCAAGACGTACCACAGAGTTCGCAGAGAAACTCGAGACCCTGCCCGAAACGCTAGGGAGGGACCGATTCTCGCCATTGCACGGGTTCGACCGGGCCAACCAGGAAAAGGTAGGAGGCGGCCCCTAGCAGCGTGACACCGCCGGTGATGGCGAAGGCCCAAAAGAATTCGCCGGTGCGTTGCAGGATGACGCCCACCACGATAGGGGCCACGACCCCGGCCAGGTTGCCGCAGAAATTTTCCAGGCCAGCCCATCTCCCCGTGGTTTGCGGGCCGGCGAGGATTTGCGTCATGGTCCAGAGATTGGGCGCGCACATACCTAGCGCGATGCAGGAAAAGATCAAGATGGCCATCGCGGGAGTGTGATCAACCACCAGGAAGACCATCACAAAGCTCACAGACGCGAGAGCGAGGCCTCCTCCACACAAGGTTTTGAGCGCGCTCGTAGGATTGTTGGTGGCGTTGATCCACCGGTCGGCCACCCAACCGAAGGTGAGCACGGAAATGGCCAGGGCGAAAAAGGCCGCTCCGCCTACCAAGGACATCGTTTGAAGCGAAAAGCCGCGCTGGCGCACGAGATAAAACGGCAACCAGGTGATCAGGAAATACCAGAGATAGTTGAAGCAGAACAGTCCGGCGAATGTGCCCCACGCAGAGCGCTGTCGCAGGATTTCGACAATGCCCGCCGGGTTTGTGGCTTTTGTCTCGTCCAGGCCCGGACCTTTGGGCATCCACCTAAGCCACGGCAAAAGCCAAAGCGCACTGGTGACGCCCACCACCACGAAAAACAATCGCCAACCCACGCGGGCGATTAACAGTCCGCCGACCAGCGTGCCAAGCGCCGGACCTGCGGCCCATCCTGCGGAGATCAACCCGTTAGCGCGTCCGCGATGGGAGGCCAGAAAATGCTTGGCAATGATCTTGTTGCACGACGGGTAGGACACGGATTCACCGATGCCAAGAAGCAATCGCGCAGCAAGCAACAGAACGAAACCATGGACCAAGCCGGTCGCAAGCGTGGCCGCGGACCACACCAAAACGCCGATCGCCAGCAGCCAGTTCACTTCAAAACGATCGACGAGCCAGCCGGACAGGATTTGAAATGCAGAGTACGTCCAGAAGAAAGACGAAAGCAGGACGCCGAGTTGCGAGGGCGACAAGTGCAGGTCGTCTTTCAAGACCGGGGCGGCGATCGAAAGAGTTCCGCGATCGATGTAGTTGATCAGAACGGAAATGGACAGCACGACGGCGACACGGGTGAGATGGGAGGGCAGCTGGGGACGCCGCGCCTTTGGCGCTGACGGCGCGGCGTTGCTCATGCGCCGGCCTGTGCGGACGGCTGAAAATCCAGGACGACCATGGTGATGTCGTCATCCTGGCTGCGGCCGTTCGGATCCTTGGACCAGCGAGTGACATCGTCGAGCAGAGCGTTCGCAAATGCGCTGGTGGAAAGTGCCGCATGCCTGGCAAGGAATTGTTCAACGCGCGGCTTGCTGTACTCCTCGAGCGATGGGCTCATGGCCTCGAAAACGCCGTCGGTGTAGAGCAGGCAGCGGTCGAGCGGTTGAAGCGAGACTTCGGTTGCGGTGTAGGTGGCGTGGGGGATGAGGCCGAGAACGGTGCCATTTTCCTCAATCCGGCGGACGGTGTTGGTGAAGCCGGACGCGAGCATAATGGGCGGATGTCCGGCGCCTCCGTAGCGCATTAATTTTTTTTCGAGATCGAAGAAAACGTAGGCACCGGTGACGTAGTGCTCCTCGAATTTTCCATAGAGCGAGCGGTTCAGTCCCGTCAGGACGCGCACGGGGTCGCTGGCGAATTGCGATTGCCCCGCGAACGCAACTTTTAGCATGGAGGCGATGAGCGCGGCAGGGACGCCGTGACCAGAAACGTCGGCGATAAGAACGCCAAGATGCGTTTCGTCATCGACAAGGAAATCGTAAAAGTCTCCGGCCACCTCACTCATGGGAACGTAGCGAGCTGCGATCGCCAACCCGGCAAGTTTTGGAACATCGCGCGGAAGCGTGGAAGCCTGGATCGCACGGGCAATTTCCAGTTCTTGATGCAAAGCTTGGAGCCGTTCCTCGGTGGCGAGAGTGCGATGGGCGACGATGTAGCCGAGGCAACCGACGAACACCAGGAAGCCAAGAAACTCAAAATTGGTGCCGAAACCGTTTATAAGCCGAAGGCTCGAGAGATTGGCTTGAAGAATGAAAACAAACCAGAACAGGAATCCGCCGATGAAGACGCGCACTTCGCGAGTGAAGGGCAACCTCGGCTGAGCCGTAAAATGGATGACGGTGATCGAGATCAGGCCGGCAAGCACGGTGATCAGGGTGACGATGTGGTTGGCGGCGTTCAGCCCGGGAAGAGTCGCACCGAATGAGGCGGCGACGACGGCTGCGATTGCGCAAAACGCGAGAACCGCGAGAATCGCGCGCATCACGGTCTTCATGCGGTCCATCACCAGCTCGTACACGAACAGACCGAAAGGAAGAACGATAGTGCAGCCTATGGCCCAATTCACATAATTCCAGAAGATTCGGGGTACGTCGAAGACAGATTCGATGATGATGCGATTGCCCAGGAGCCGGGTCGCGTACAGAATGGTGAACAGACCGAAATAAACCAGCGATCGGTCGCGGGACTTGAAGCGAAACAAGAACAGCACGATGGCCGCGAGGCCAACGACGAGAAGAAGTACACCAACGCCGACGCTGAGCAAATCCCACCGCAGCTGCGAAGGAGTCATCGTAACGGGCTGGAGAAGGCACAAAACGGAGGTCGACATGGCACTCCGTTATACGCGGGGGAAGCGAGCAAGGCAATGCGCTAGCGTCAGAGCGAGGCCGGTTGAAAATCGAGGACGACCAGCGTGATGTCGTCTTCCTGCGCGCCGCCGGCGAGGTTGCCGGACCAGCGGGCGAGCGCTTCGACGAGTTTATCGGAGAAGGATTTAGCATTGAGAGCGGAGTTCGATTCGAGGAACTGCAAGCTGCCTGCTCGGCCGAATTCTTCTTTGGTGGCGTTGGAAGCTTCAAACACGCCGTCAGTGCACAACAAGTAGCGGTCGCCTGCGCTCAATGGGCTTTCGATGGCCGTGTATTCGGCTTCGGGAAACAGGCCGAGCATCAGGCCATTTTCTTCGATTTGGCGGGCTTTGCCATTCGCCCGGGACACCACCATGAGGGGCGGGTGGCCCGCCCCGGCGTAGCGCATCACTTCGGTTCCGAGATCGATGAACACGTACGCGGCGGTGACGAAATGGTCGTCGAATTTTCCACACAGGGCGCGATTCAGGCCGGCGAGCACACGAGCCGGCGCGTGGGCGTGGGGAGATTGCGCGGCGAAGGCGACCTTGATCATGGAGGCGATAAGCGCGGCGGGCACGCCGTGGCCGGTGACATCGGCGATCAGGACGCCAACGTGTCTGTCGTCGAGGACGAGGAAATCGTAGAAGTCTCCAGCGACGGCGCTCATGGAAAGATGGCGTGCGGCGATTTCGAGCCCTGCAAGCCGCGGAATCTCGCGGGGAAGAAGCGAGGATTGAATCTGGCGCGCGATTTCGAGTTCCTTGTTGATGGCCAGGAGGCGTTCTTCGTTGACGAAGGTGCGATGTGCAGCGACGTACCCGAGGCAGCCCACGCAAATCAGGAAGCCCAGGAACTCAACATCCGGCCCTCGAACCAGGCGGAGCGAAAACAGATTGGCGTGAAGGACAAAGAGCAGCCAGATGAGAAAGCCCGCGAGCAGAATGCGGATGTCCGCAGACATCGGCTTGTCCGGGAATGCGCGGCGGCGGGTGAACAAAGCGAAAAGACCGGAGCAGACGACGGTTCCGAGCACGAGAACGTTATTTGCCTTCTGCAGCTTGTCTATGTTGGCTCCCACGAAAGGCGTGAAAATGCCGAACACCGCGAACAGGGCTTGGATTGCAACCAGCCAGCGAAACAACTTCCGAAAATGTTCGCTGGCTACCTGGTATAAAAGAAGGCCGACCGGAACATTGATCGTGCAGGTGATGAACCAATTGACGAGGATCCAAAACCGCGGCGTTGCATCGAACAGCACGTCGACAACGCCTTGCAAGGAAAGCAGGCGGAGGGCATAAAGAAGGGAAAACAGGCCAAAATAGACCAGCACCAGATCGCGAGTCTTGCGCCGGAAGTAGAACAGTGCGGTCGCGGACAAGCCGGTGATGAGAAGAACGATGGCGACGGCGACCTTGAGCATTTCCGAACGCAACTCCGATCGGACTACTCTGACGGTAAACGTTTCATCGAGCAGCAGCGGCCAATGAAGCATGGCAAGGTTTATACGCGGTCGGCTGCAGCAAGGCAAACCCGCGGGCGCATGCCGGAATAGCGGGCCTCTTCCCCAACCAATAGGCGAAAGCCGAAGAATGCAGGGCCCAATTTCCGTTCAGCAGCCATTGTCTAGATCCATCGTCACAAGCTTCCCTTTCTTGGGGATCGCCAGTCCTAGCAAATAGGCGTTCGTCACTTGGTGATGGCCCGTTAGCCGTTGGGACGAATGGTTCGAGTGCCTGCGCGAAGCCAATATCATCGGTCGAGAACCAGTGCGCAGGATGGCCAAGGTTGGCTAGCAGCAGGACGGCAGCATCGGACGGCGTGAGCGCGTTGGGAGAGAACGCAGGATTCGAGAGGATACCGATGAAAGCAGTCTGGGTCAGCGGGCAGGTCGCCCATCCTCCCGACGCGTGGCGGGCGAGCCATTCCTGGACCTTTCCATGTGCGCGACGGGTAGGCCAAGCCATTGCGATCAGCACGTTCACGTCCAGCAAGAAACCCGCCTTCACTCCGGTGCGTCCCGAAGCTTTTCGATTTCCTCGGTCGTTACCGGCGGCGAGTCAGGCGGCAGCTGGACGACGTGAAAGCCGTTGACCAGGCGGCTCTGCAAGGGCACCCGCAGTCCACGGCGCACGAGTTCCGATACCGCTTTGCCGATAGCGACGTCGCGGCTTTCCGCGTATGCCTTCACTTCACGGAAAACGTCATCGTCGAGCGAAAGAGTGGTCCTCATGCGCTTATGACGTCACGAGCGCATCAATGATGTCAGATGGCCAACCATGGCATCATCTTTGGACGGTGATGCGCCAGGCGCGTAAATGATTCGCCAGCCAAACTGCGCCGCGAAATTACGCATAACGCAGGTCAAACGGGGTGTCCGCAAAGGCCAACTCGAAGTGCTTCACGCGTTGGTCGAAGCTGCTGAGGAAAGCGGTGACATTGGAGGCGACAACGGCCGCTTCTCGGTCCGTTCCGGCAAAGGCGTCAATGGCTTCCAGAGAATGCCAGAAACTGATCACGGTGATTTCGATTTCTTCGCCGGCTTCGCGCTTTAGCAGGTTGGAGGCAACATACCCTTTCTGGGCGCGCAGTTCGGGGATGACGTTGTCGATAAAGTGCCGTTCGTAGGCGGTCCAGTTCTGCGGGGTCGCGCGTGCGGACCAGAGGCGAGCGATCATTTTGGCCCTCCTGCAGACCCGGTTATAGCACAGCAGCCCGGTTCAATATTCTGTGTTCCTGTCGAGAATGTTGATCCTGGCGCAATGGGGAAAGGGGCTAGCCTAGCATCATTGAGTTGGTCTAGTAGGGCCGGCTGGGGCCGGATCGGCGGCCACGCTGACTACAGTAAGGCAATGGCGTACCGGCTGCCGGACCGCGAACAGAATCAGGTGGGAGAGCCGCCGGCTATGCTGGGGACCAGCAAGACCCGGTCGCCCTCCTTTAGGGCGCAGGTTTCGCCGCCCAGGAAGCGGATATCTTCTTCGTTGAGGTAGACATTCAGAAATTGGCGGATTTGGCCGGAGTCGTCGCGGACGTGGCGCCCGAGTTCGGGGAAACGACTGGTTAGGGTGTTGAGGGCGTCGGCGATGGTGGCGGCGGTGCAGTCGACCCTCGGCGCGCCGTCGGTGAAGCGGCGAAACGCGGTGGGGATTTCGATGGTAACGGGCATTCGTCAGCCTCCTTGGGCGTGCGTTGGCGGGACCCACCGAAATTGAAATCGACGCCAGGCGGAGGTGGGCCCGCGGCGGTACGGGTTCGTCATAGCTTGCCTGCTCCGGCGGCTGTTGCCAGTTGATTATCGAGGTAGACCTCGAAGGCGTCGAGGCGGGGAGCGATGGCTTCGGTTACCGGGAACTCGGCGGCGATGGCGTCGGTGGTCTTCAGGCCATTGCCGGTGATGGAGACTACTGTGATTTCGTCGGACCCGATCCGGCCTTCGCGGATCAGTTTCTGGGTGACGCCGGCGGTGACACCGCCAGCGGTCTCGGTGAAGATGCCTTCAGTCTCCGCAAGGAGTTTGATAGCGGCTATGATTTCCGGATCCGAAACATCCTCGGCCCAACCGCCGCTTTCGAGGATTTGCTTAGCGGCGTAGTTGCCGTCGGCGGGGTTGCCGATGGCGAGTGAGCGGGCGATGGTGCTGGGCTTTTGCGGCTCGAACCGATGGAGGCCGCGCTTGACGGCGGTGGAGATAGGAGAGCAGCCCGTCGCCTGGGCGCCGAAGAATTTTACCTGCTTGGGCTCGACCCAACCCAGGGTGACCAGTTCGCGGAAGGCCTTCGAGATTTTGCCAATGAGGGATCCGCCTGCCATGGGGACGACCACGTTGTCGGGCAAGCGCCACCCGAGTTGCTCAGCGATTTCGAAACCGTGCGTTTTCGAGCCTTCCGAGTAGTAAGGGCGCAGATTGACGTTCACCAATCCCCATTTGAAGCGGTCGGCGATTTGGGCACAGAGACGGTTCACTTGATCGTAGTTGCCGTTAATACGCACAATGCGGGCGCCGTAAACCGCAGTGTTGAGAACTTTCGCGGGCTCGAGATCAGCGGGAATGAAGACGCAGGCGTCGAACCCTTGTTGGGCGGCCTGTGCGGCGACGGCGTTGGCGAGGTTGCCAGTGGAAGAGCACCCGACGGTTTCGAATCCGAAGCGGCGAGCGGCGGCAAGGGCGGTGGCGACGACGCGGTCCTTGAAGGAGAGAGAAGGGAAACAGACGGCGTCGTTCTTGAGGTAGAGACGCTCTAGCCCCCAGTGCACGGCCAGTTTTTTCGCGGCAACCAGCGGAGTTCCGCCGACGGAGTTGGGAGCCGGGAAGTTCTCAGGAAGCGGCAGGAATTCCGAGTAGCGCCACATGTTAAAAGGGCGAGAGCCGAGGTCTTCGCGGCGGACCGTTTTCTTTAGAGAGGCGTAGTCGAAGGAGACTTCGAGGGGGGAGAAGCAGTCTTCGCAGAAGGAGCGAGGACAGTTGCCCCAGGATTTACCGCATTCTTTACAGCGGAGTTCGTAGAGGTCGGACATGGTTCCCTTTCTTGTGACGCGGCGGCCGAAATAGGTGCTCGGCGGGCAAGCAAAGTCCAAGCGCGCGTCGGTCGGCGGCCGCTACAACGAAAACGCCGCCTACAGATGGTGAAGTTTAGGGCAGCAGGGAGGGGAATTGAAAAACCCTCCGTGCCAAAGGCTTGGAGGGCTCTCAGAAATTCTTCTGGGAAACTCTAAAGCTCTTTAGCAGTTTTTTACGTGGAGCAAGTTGCCCTAAATCGCCACGTTAAGTGCGATCGGCGAGCGATCGACTCGCCGCAACCGCAACTAGCTATGTTTATGCTTGAAAATGGGGGGAGTTGTCAAGGGCAAAGCGGCGAGGATCCCTCTATGCGGATCCGGTGACAACAAAATGGCGCTCGGGCGCGTCCAATACGCGTCAGAGCTTTTGCGGCAAACCGAGAACGGCCTCAGGCGGCCCAAAACCGGGACTGAAAAGAAAGCGTTTATCGCAGGGAACGGCACTTCGTACCACCGGGTAAACAAAAGCTGCGGCCTCCCCAGATTCATAAAAGGGAGCCACAGAAGAAAGTTAAGAGTAACATCCAGGCGGACGCACAGCTTCGCCGAGCCGCACCCGGCCTTCGGGCCAGTATCCTTTCTGGTGCAGCGGCGATGGCACGCAACCACGGGCAAAGCGTGGTGTTATACTTTGCTGGCGGGCGTAACGTCTTCTTAGGATAGAGGAGCAGGACGATATGGGTCAGCAAGTACAAGATTTGTTCAACTGGGCGCGCCGGCGGAAGATTATGGCTTCCGCATTTCTGGTGGTAACGCTGGGCGTGGGAATTCTGATTGGTTCGATTGTTTCCGGCAAAGTGTCGGCGATGAAGACAATGTCATTTGCAGGAACGAATGCGACGCCATTGGCGGTACCTGATCCGATCCCCGCCTCGAACTCATTCTCCACCATTGTCACGCGCGTTGAGCCTGCGGTGGTAAATATTGCTACGACTCAGGTTTTCGAGCGCAAGTCTTCCACCAAAAGGCGGCGCACTCCGCAGCAGCCTCAGGGTGACCAGGACGACCCGATGCAGGACTTCTTCGACCGGTTTTTCGACGGGCGGCAAGATGCACCTCCGCAGGCAGAGCGCAGCCTCGGCTCGGGCGTTATTGTCGACAAGCGCGGCTACATCCTGACCAACAATCACGTGGTCGAGCAGGCCACCAAGATTCAAGTGCAGCTGGACGGCGATCCCAACAAATACACGGCGAAAGTTATTGGCGTAGACGAGAATACGGACCTGGCGGTAATCAAGATCGACGCCGGCAAAGATTTGCCGACCGCCAAGCTGGGAAATTCCGACGGGGTGCAGGTTGGCGACTGGGTGCTGGCCATTGGCAGCCCATTCGGCTTGAACGCGACAGTGACCGCGGGAATCATCAGCGCGAAGGACCGCGGCAATATCGGCGGACCGGACCATCAATTCCAGAGGTTTTTGCAGACCGACGCGGCCATCAACCCAGGCAATTCCGGGGGACCGTTGGTGGATCTGGCGGGCGAAGTGATCGGGATCAATACCGCGATCATCACAGGAAGCCGAGGCTATGAGGGGGTGGGTTTTGCAATGCCCTCGACGGCGGCCATCAATGTGTACAACCAGATTATCTCCCAAGGCCGCGTGACACGCGGTTCGATCGGCGTGAGCTTCCAGGAAGACCTGGGAACGAACGCAATCACGTTGAAGGAATTGGGAGCGGCGAACGGCGTGGTGATCGGGATGGTCGAGCCCGGCAGCCCGGCGGAGAAGGCAGGGCTAAAAGGTGGCGACGTCATCACGGCGGTCAACGGCAAGCCGGTGAAGACCGGCAACGATCTGGTCAATCCGATCGCGCAAGCTCCGATCGGCAGCAAGGTGAAGCTGGGCTACGTGCGTGACCGTCAGGCCAGAGAAACCACGGCGATCGTTGAAGACCGTACGCGGGTGTTCCCGACACAAGCCGGGCGCATGGGCGACCAGCCGGGAGAATCTGCGCCAGCCGAATTTGGCTTGCGAGTCGATAGCCTGACACCGGATCGCGCTTCGCATCTCGGCATGGAAGGCCAGCGCGGCGTGCTGGTGACCGATGTCGACCCTGCGAGCTTTGCCGACGACCTGGGCTTCGGCCGGGGCGATGTGATTACGGAGATCAACCGCCAGCCGGTTGCATCGCTCGATGACTACAAGAAGGCCGTTGCTGCCCTCAAGCCCGGACAGAATGTCGTGTTTAAGGTTCTCCGACGCGGGGACAGCGACCGCACGTTCACGGTGTTTCTGCCTGGCGTGGTGCCGGCGGAGAGTAAGCAGTAGGGTTTCTAGCGCTAACCTTGTGCCGGGCCAATCGGGAGCTGGGCGTGCCCGGGCGTGGTGGAAGACTGAGGCTGGATGGTTCTGCGAAAAGCAATGCACCTGGGCTTGGCCTTGTTGGTGACCGCGGCCGCGTTTTCGCGCGTCGGCATCGCGCAGACGACGGCAACCAATCCGAAGGCGACTACGCTCTCGCCGAAAAGCACGGCCAAGAGTGGGCACCGATCCGCAAAAAGAGTCAGTTCGCGCAAGAAAGACAAAGGGCAAATGGCGCCGACTCCGGAGCGGATTTCTGAAATTCAAGAAGCGCTGGCGAAAGACGGGTCCTATGTGAATCCGGCGAATGGAAAATGGGACGATTCCACTGTGGACGCGATGAAAAAGTTTCAAAGCGCTCACGACTTGAACCCTTCTGGAAAGCTGGACGCCTTGACTTTGCAGAAACTCGGTTTGGGTTCGCAGACCGCGGGCATCGCGGAGCCTATTGCGCCCCCTAATTCAAGATCTCGATTGAGCGGCAACGCTTTGCAGACTTCGCGGCAATAACGGCGTCGGGTACAAGATCGTCTTCCCCATACGCAATCTTTCTGAGGATGGTTGGCGGGCGCAGGCGCACCTGGGTGCTCGTGTCTCCGGCATGTTGCCGAGACGGGCCCAGAAGTCCTGCGCCCCTACTGGTAATTCGCTTGTCGCGATCTTGCTTGTTGCCGGTGGGGCGGCGGGCGAAGAATAAGTCCGGAGTTGCGGGCGCGATCTCCGGCCTAGTTGTGCCCAAGGAGAATCAATCGCTTCTTGTGAGAGTAATGGGATAGGCAGGCGGAATGGCCTTCGTTTTGTAAAAACAGTGTAAAACCTGGCGGCCATGTGCGCTCCAGATAAGTCTAGGCGTCCGGAATGAAATGCGCGCCATTTCCAGCGTGAAGATTCGGCGACGGGGCTTGTGTTTGACGGGCATGCGAGGCGGCGATAAACTTTAGTTTCCGCGGCAATTCCCGTGTTGAATCCGCAACGGATAAACAGATCAGATCGA
>Ga0181522_10000304_pt1 | contig 38689 bp, 32 predicted proteins | sample PEATcosm2014_Bin_27_FD_121103 | JGI IMG/M metagenome (GOLD analysis project Ga0181522, IMG submission 121103) | Peatland microbial communities from MTU Mesocosm Facility, Houghton, MI, USA - PEATcosm2014_Bin05_10_metaG | ecosystem: Environmental > Terrestrial > Soil > Wetlands > Peat | place...
AGCTCCGTCGCCGAGTCGATCCCGGTCCTAGCCCAGCCTCTGGTCGTGATGCAGCCGTTCCCGATCGTGAGGATCGCGGGCTCGGAGGGAACCAGGTACGTGACGATCAAGCTGCTGAGCGTGCAGGCGCCGGCCGGGGCCATGGTGACAGTCACCTGCCGGGGCAAGGGCTGTCCGACCAAGCGGCTGCAGACGTCAGCCCAGGCACACGGGAGCACTCTCTCCAGCGGTCCCGTCCTGCTCGTCATCCATCGCTTCGAGAGGCGTCTGCCGGTCGGCGTGGCACTCGAAGTCAGGGTCGAAAAACCGGGTGAGATCGGCAAGTACACGAGGTTCAAGACAAGGCGGTCGAAGCTGCCCATCCGCAAGGATGGCTGCCTGGATGCGCAGGGCGCCGCGATCGACTGCCCGGCCTCATGAGACCCGAGACGACTCGCATCTGGTCGGTCCCCGTGCTGGCGCTGCTCGCCTTCGCGGCCGCCTACCTGATCGGCCATGGCGTCGATCGCGGTGGACAGGCGCTCGACGCCGGGCAGGCGAGCACTCTTCCGGCGCTGCCCACGCCCGATACGCCGATCCCGGGCTCGCTCGCTGCGGCGCCGCCGATGCAGGCGGGCGAGGTCGTGCTGGCGAGAGCGCTGGTGCGCTCGAAGGCGAAGAGCGCTCCGCGGACGTCGCCGGCGTCGGTCCCCGCCGCGGTCGCGAGGACGCCTGTCTTGGTCGGGGCGACCCCGGCGCTCCACACGCAGGCTGCGGCGAAAGGGGGCCCCCAGAGCACCACGGGGTCTGGTTCGGGGGGCGGCTCCTCCTCGCCCAGATCCGCCGGCAAGGGCGAACCGGGTGTCTCCTTCGACAGCTCCGGCTGAGAGCGGCGGATGCGTCACTGGGCGATCCATCCGCTGCTGATACCGGCCGTCCTGGCTGCGGCGGTGGGCGGCTATCTGCTCGGAGCCCGCCACGGGAGAGCCCCGGCGCCGCAGCGGACCGGCTCCCCGACACGGGTGCTCTCGGATGCCGGCCTGCTGCTCGAATATCCGCTCGATTGGCGCAAGGTCGGCGGAGTGAAGCCCCCGAAGGGCTTGGCGCTCATGCAGACGATCTCGCTGCTGCCACCTGGAGCCGATCCGGGCGAAGGCCTCCTGGTGGGCAGGCTGCCGGCGGGCGAACCGGCGCCCTTGCCCGTCGCGTTCTCCGCCCGCCTCGCTGCCCTTCCCCACACCGAAGTCGTCAGCTTGACCTCGACTCCCGCCTACCGGTACTCGAAGCTGAGGCTGAAGGACGGCGCGGGAGCCCTGACGCTCTACGTCGTGGCGGGCTCGAGCGGATCCCCGCCGCGCCTGCTGGCCTGCTCCTCCGCGGGTCTCGCCAGCCCCGTCCAGCGTGCTTGCGAAGAAGTCGTGGCGGGGGTCGAGACGCTCGGCGATCCGGCCCTGCCGATCACCCCAGAAGCGTCCTATGCCGCGAGGCTGGCGGCAGTGCTGAGGGGCCTTCAGCGCGAACGTGCCACGATCCGCCACGACCTGGCCGCCAGCAGGTCGGCCGCGACCATCCAGGGGCTTGCCGAACGGCTCGCCGGGCGCTTCTCCTCGGCCGCGGCAGCCATGTCGGCGATCGAAGCCCCGCAGGTCGCGGCCGGCGCCCAGCAGGCCCTGGCGAGCGCCCTGAGCCACGCCGGGCAGTCCTACTCGACCCTGGCGGCCGACGCAGGCTCGGGGGGCATCGGCCCCTACGACGAAGCCCAAGCCCAGGTCCGGGAAGCCGAGTCGGAGGTCGACAGGGCCCTGGCGAGCTTCTCGCTGCTCGGCTACGGGTCCGCCTGAGTGACGGGCCCGCTCAACCCCTCAGCAGCCGCACGCCCCAACTCGCCGACGTCTCCTCTCCAGCCGCCAGCACCTTCAACCCCTGGCCGCTGCGCAGCGCGTCAGGCGGGCAGGTCATCGGCTCGACGGCGAGCCCGGTGCGGCGGCGACCCGGTGCCAGGGTGTCGCCCGTGAAGACCTGAAGGACGGTATAGGAGGAATCGACCCAGAGCTCAACGGCGCTGCCGTCGGGGGCGCTCAGCTGAGCGCCCGCCCGGCCCTGCCCGTCGCGCAGCAGGTCGGTGAAGGGAGTGTCGAGGACCTGCTCGCCGAGCACCCGCGGGGTACGGAAGTCCAGCGGGCCGCTCCGGATGGCCTCGGTGCCCGTCGGCAGTCCCCGCTGCGGGTCGGTCAGGATCGCGGTGCTGGCGCCCACCTGCAGGGTGCAGCCGTCGATCGTCCCGCTGCCGGGCGAGAGGTAGGGGTGGTGACCGCACCCGAAGGGACAGGTACTCTCGCCGAGGTTGCGGGCGGTCGTGGTGACGGTCAGCCCGTCCTCGTCGAGGGCGTAGCGGACGGTCACCTCCAGCTGGAAGGGGTAGCCGGGCTGGGGATTGACGCGGGCGCCCATCAGGACCTGGTCGGGCTGGTGCTCCAGCGCCCGCCAGGAGCTCCAGCGCAGCAGCCCGTGGATGGCGTTGCGGCGGGCCGGCTCGGTCAGGGGCAGCTGCAGGTCGGCGCCGGCGAAGCTGTAGCGGCCGTCGCCGACGCGGTTTGGCCAGGGCACGAGGACGGCGCCGTGCCCACCGTCGCACATGTCGGCTGCCGCATAGGGCTCGAGGACGGCCCGCTCCCCGTCGTAGAGCTCGCGGATGCCACCGCCGACCTCGACGAGGGTGGCGCGAAGGGCGCCGTGGGCGATCCCGAACTGCTCCCCGGAGGGCGGCTGCAACATGCGGCCAAGAGCCTAGCCCGGCGACGGTCAGGAGCGCCGGCCGCCGGTGCCGCGGCGCAGGCGGTGGACCCGCCGCAGCTCCTCGACGGCCTCGTCGTAGCCGCCGAGGGGATCGGTGGCGCGACTGCCGAGCAGTTCGGGCAGGATCCTTTTGCGGACCATCTCGCCGGCGATGGCGTCGACGCGCTGGGCTTCTGCTCCGGGGCGGGAGCTGACGACGCGGTCGAGGGTGCGCCCGCGAAAGAGCAGCCCGACGCCGTCGTCGAGGGCCCAGCCGCCGGGTATCTCCCCGTTGCGGATCATGGTCAGCCAGTAGGGCAGGCGCTCGGGCTCGCCGTCGGCGTGGACGCTGAGGGACCCGTCCAGCAGGCCCAGCCCCTCCAGGGCTTCGGGCGGCCCGGAGGAGCGGGTGACGCCGGCCTGGAACCAGCACATGGCCCCGGCGGACAGGCCGGCCAGGACGATCCCCCGCTCCCAGGCTTCGAGCAGGATGCCGTCGAGGCCGTGGGCGGTCCAGATGGCCAGGAGGTTGCGCATGGAGCCGCCGCCGACGTAGACGACGTCCTGCTCCATGACGATCTCCCGCAGCGGACGGGGGGTCTCGCGCAGGCGGAAGAGGGACAGGTGCTCGGGCACGCATGTGCGCCCCCCGAAGCGCTCCTTGAAGGCGTTGATGTGGGGGGTCGTGTCGCCTGAGGCCGTGGGCAGGAACAGGATGCGGGGTTCCCGGGAGGCGGGCAGGGACAGGACGTAGTCGTCCAGCAGCGGGTTGGCCGGCTCCATCGTGAAGCCGCCCCCGCCCATGGCGAAGATGGTGCGGTCCTCGGGGGCGACGATGGGACGCTCGGCGGCGGTTGGTGAGCTCAAGCTGCAACCTCCGCCAGTTCGGGCCGGCGGGCGATGGAGGCGAAGGCGGGGTCCCCCAGGTACTCGGCCTGCAGCCCCGCCTCGCGGATCCTGCCGCGGTGGCGCTCGACCAGGAAGGCGCGCCCGTCGGGCCTGGAGCTGACGACTCGCTGCAGACGGGTCCCGACGAAGTGCAGCCCGACGCCGTCCTCGACGGCGTAGCCGCCGGTCATGCCGTCGGCGACAGCCCGGTGGTACTCCTCGCGACGGGCCGGCTCTGCGTCGTAGTGCACGCAGTTGGAGTATGGCAACAGGCCCAGGCCGCGAACGGGGCGGGGAGCGCCGTGAAAGGCCGAGAGGGCCTGCTCGAACCAGCACAGGGAACCGGCGGAGGGCCCGCAGACGACGATGCCACGCCGCCAGGCCCTGCGCAGGATCGAGTCGAGGCCGTGGGCGCGCCAGGCTCCGATCATGCTGAGCATGTTGCCGCCGCCGACGTAGATGAGGTCCTGGGAGAGCAGGTGGGCTGCCAGGTCGTCCTCGACCCCGCCCGTGCCCTGGTCGCGCCTGAACAGGGACAGGTGGCTGGCGTCGCAGCCGGGCGAGAAGCGCCGGTAGAAGCGCACGACGTAATGGTCGGCGTCGCCGGAGGCGGTCGGCAGGAAGCAGACCCGTGGACGGTCCGTGTCCAGCAGGGAGAGGATGTAGTCGTCCAGCAGGGAGCCTTCTTTCTCCATCGAGAAGCCGCCGCCTCCCAGGGCGACGATCTGCGGTGGTCGCGTTGCCATGGCTCTCTCCTCGCCTTTCGCCTGAGGGAAATGGTGCCTGCGAGGGCCTGCAGGGCATATGGACCTGAGTAGGAAGTGCGGGTCGGGCCGGTGGACAGCAGGCCCATCGGGCCGTCCCATCTAGAGTGTCCTGTCGTGGCGGGGGAAGGCGACAGAGCAGCGGGCGGAGCCGTCCCCGCGATCTCGCTGCGTGGCGTCGTCAAGCGCTTCGGGCAGATAGTGGCCGTCAACGGCCTGGACCTGGAGGTGCCGAGTGGCGTCTGCTTCGGCCTGCTCGGTCCCAACGGGGCGGGCAAGTCCACGACGATGCGGATGCTGACGGCGCAGGCGCTGGCCGACGAGGGCTCGATCTCGGTGCTGGGCTTCCAGCTGCCGGGCGAATCCAAGCAGTCGCGCCTGGAGATGGGGGTGGTGCCCCAGCTTGACAACCTCGACGTGGAGCTGACGTGCAGGCAGATCCTGACGGTCTTCTCGCGCCTCTACCGAGTCCCCAGGGCGGAGCGGGCGGCGGCCGTGCAGAGGGCCCTGGAGATAGCCAACCTGACGGGCCGGGCCGACACGATCGTGCGAGAGCTGTCGGGCGGGATGCGCAGGCGCCTGCTGGTGGCCAGGGGCCTGATCCACCGTCCCCGCCTGGTGCTGCTGGACGAGCCGACGGTGGGCCTGGACCCGCAGGTCCGCCAGGAGCTGTGGTCGCTGATCGACAACCTGCGCTCGGAGGGCGTGACGGTGCTGATGAGCACCCACTACATCGAGGAGGCGGAGCGCCTGGCCGACACGGTGGCGGTGATGTCGGCGGGGCGGATAATCGCGCAGGGCACGCCGGCGGAGCTGGTGGCTGCGCATGCGGGCAAGCAGGTGCTGGAGGTCTACGGCCCGCCCGAGCGCCTGGCCGAGGTCAGCGCGCTGGCGGCGGGCAACGGCTGGTCGAGTCGCCGCAGCGGCCCGGCCGTGGCGATCCTGCGGGCTGAGGACCTGGACGGGGCTGCGCCGGAGGGAGTCCGTCGCCCGTCCAACCTGGAGGACGCCTTCGTGGCGTTGACGGGAGAGGAGATCGAATGACGATGAGGGGTCGCGAGGCGTGGATGCGGCGCGTGCTGGAGCGGGCACGGGAGGTTCTCGCATGAGCGCTGTGAGCGAGTCTGCCGGCAGCGGCGCCTCGGGCAGGCGCGTGGGTCGCCTTGAACCGGCGGCGCTGGCGGGCGTGATGAGCCGCGACGTGGCGATCTTCGGGCGCTACTGGAAGGCGACGACGTTCTCCTCGATCGTGCAGCCGACGATCTACCTGCTGGCCTTCGGCCTGGGCCTGGGCAAGTTCATCCCCCACATCCTGCACGTCAAATACGAGGCGTATGTGGCGACGGGCGTTGTCGCCACGGCGGTCCTCTTCTCATCTGCCTTCCCGGGCATGTTCAACACGTTCATCCGCTGGCAGTTCCAACGCACCTACGACGCGATGCTGGCTGCCCCCGTGGACACGGAAGAGCTGATCACAGCGGAGATGCTGTGGGTGTCGCTGCGGGCGGGCGTGTACGGCCTGGCGCCGCTGCTGGTGGGCTTCTTCTTCGGCCTGCAGCCGGAAGCGGGGATGCTGCTGGTGCCGCTGATCGGCTTCGTGACGGGCTTCGGCTTCGTCGGCTTCGGCGTGACGGTCGCGGCGATCGCGAAGACGATCGACAACTTCAACTACATCACGAGCGCAGTGCTGACACCGATGTTCCTGGTGGCGGGGACGTTCTTCCCGCTCTCGAACCTGCCCGCGGGCATCCGTGCGATCGCCTACGTCAACCCCCTCTACCACTGCGTGCAGCTGGTCCGGGACGCCTCGCTGGGCAACCTCCACACGGGCGACCTCGGGCACGCCGGCGTGCTGATCGTCTTCGCGCTGCTGATGTGGCGACTTGCGATCTCCCAGCTGGGGCGGCGCCTGATCGACTAGGCCCGCCCACTTACGAAACTCTCACGCTGCTCACATGCTCGGCCAAGCGCGGGCGGCGATCCTGGCCGCGTGAGCTACTCCCTGCCCAGCGACTCGGCCGCGACCGGGACGATCGACGCGGAGGCCTGGCGCAGACGTGCGGGCGAGGCCGCGACGGTCGTCAGGCGCGGTCGGCTGGACCTGGTCGGGTTGATGGCCCTGACCGGCGTGCTGAACCTGTGGGCGCTGAGCCGCAACGGCTGGGCCAACGACTACTACAGCGCTGCGGTCCGCTCGATGAGCAGGAGCTGGCACGACTTCCTGTTCGCGTCGCTTGACAAGGCGGGCGTGATGACGGTCGACAAGCCGCCCCTGGCCCTGTGGGTGCAGGCCCTGTCGGTGCGGCTGTTCGGCTACCACCCGCTGAGCGTGCTGGTGCCGCAGGCGCTGATGGGCATGGCGACGGTGGCGCTCGTCTACGACCTCGTCCGGCGTCGCTTCGGCAGGCTGGGCGGCTTCGTGGCGGGTCTCGTCCTGGCGCTGACGCCGATCACGGTCGCGATCTCCCGCCACAACAACCCGGACGCCCTGCTGGTCCTGTGCTGCGTTGCTGCCCTGTGGCTCGCGGCGAGGGGGCTGGAGGACGGACGGCTACGCTGGCTGGTGGGGGCGGGCGTCTGCGTCGGGCTGGCCTTCGAGACGAAGATGCTGGTGGCGATGGTGGTCGTGCCGGGCATCGCAGCCGCCTGGCTGTGGACGGCGCCCGGCGCCCCGCCGCTGGCCAGGATGAGAGGCCGTCTGCGGGCGCTGCGCCAGCTGCTGGCCGGAGGGCTGGCGATGGTGCTCCTGGGCGGCGCCTGGCCGGCGCTGGTGGAACTGACCCCTGCCTCCCAGCGACCGTGGATCTCGGGCACGAGCGACAACACGGTCCTGTCGCTGATCTTCGAATACAACGGCGTGGGCCGGGTCGACGGCCAGGCGGGAGGTCCCGGGGGCGTGGGGGGCAACCAGTTCGGCGGCTCGACGGGTCCGCTGCGGCTGCTGAACGCGGCCCTGGGCGGTCAGGCCGGCTGGCTGCTCGGCTTCGCGCTCGTGGCAGGCCTTGCGATCCTCTTCTCCTCACGCCTGCGCAGGGACGATCGCCGCAGCGGCTGGCTGCTGCTGGTCGGCGGCGCCTTCCTCGTGACTGCCGTCCTGTTCTCCTTCGCGAGCGGGATCTTCCACCCCTACTACGTGTCGCTGCTGGCCCCGTTCGCGGCTGCACTGGTCGGGGCGGGAGTGGCGGAGCTCGTGGCGGGTCGGGTCCAGGTCAGGATCTTCGGGCCCCTGGCCGTGGCGGGCGGGGTCGCGAGCGAGCTGATCGTGCTGGGCGACTACCGCCAGCAGCTGACCTGGTTGGTCCCGGTCCTGATCGCGGCGGGAGTCCTGGCGGTCGCCGCCCTGGTCGTGTCCTCTTCCGGCCCGATGCGGACGGTGGCGGTGCTGGGCACCCTGGCGGTGCTGCTGCTGGCGCCTGCGACGTGGGCCTTCGACACGCTCGGCCACGCCACCAACGGGACCTTCCCCGAAGGCGGCCCGGCGGACGTGCAGAGCGCCTCGGCGGGCTTCGGCGGGCGCGGACCGGCAGGCGCCTTCGGCGGGAGCGGCTTCGGTCGGGGCGGCAGCCAGCAGCTGTTCGGCACGGGCGGCTCGCAGGCTGCGGAAGCCTCCGAAGGCGTCGTCCACTTCGGTGGCGGAGCTGCGCCCGGCGGGGAAGCGCCGGGCGCGGGTGGCGGCGCTCCGGGCGCAGGAGGCCCAGGCGCCGGCGGCGCAGGAGGTCAAGGCGCCTTCGGCGGGCCCCCCGGCGCAGGCAGGGGCGCCTTCGGCGGCGGCGCGGGCATGTTCGGTTCGCAGATCAGCTCGGCGGTCCTGTCCTACGTGAAGGCTCATGGCGGCGGCACGATCGCGGTGTCCAGCCAGTCCAGCGCGGCGGGCTCGATCATCGAACAGGACGCTGAGGTGGCCGGCATCGGCGGCTTCTCGGGCAGGGAGAGCGACGTCAGCGTGTCGTGGCTGGCGCAGGAGGTGGCCGCCGGCAAGATCCGCTGGGTGCTCGACGAATCGGGTGGGGGCGGCGTGCCGTCGGACGGGCGCAAGGGCTCCAAAGAGGCGATGGCGGCAGCGGCGCAGGCGTGCAGGCGGGTGACGCTGAGCGACGGCGAATCGGCCTCGAAGTCGGATGGATTCGGCGGCGGCTCGGCGACGCTGTACGACTGCAGCGGCAGGGCGGCTGCGATAGCGCGGCTGGGCGCGTAAGAATCACAGTCGTGAGGATCCTCGTCGTCGACGACGATCGTGCTGTGCGGGAGGCTCTGCGCAGAGCCCTGACGCTGGCCGGCTATGACGTGCAGCTGGCCGAGGACGGCGAGCGGGCGCTCGAGCAGATCGCCCAGTCGGTCCCGGAGGCTGTCGTCCTGGACGTCGGCCTGCCGGGCCTCGACGGTCTGGGGGTGTGCGAACGGGTCCGCAAGCTGGGCAACAGGGTGCCGATACTGATGCTGACGGCCCGCGACGCGGTTGCGGACAGGATCGACGGCCTGGACGCGGGGGCGGACGACTACATGGTCAAGCCCTTCGACGTGGAGGAGCTGAAGGCGCGACTGCGGGCGCTGCTGCGCAGGGCCAACCCGAACAGCGCAGGCGACGAGCTGTCCTTCGCGGAGGTGAAGCTGGACCCCGAGCGCCACGGCGCCCAGGTGGGGGAGAGCTTCGTGGAGCTGACGAGGACGGAGTACCAGCTGCTGGAGCTGCTGCTGCTGAACCCGCGCAGGGTCCTGCCGCACAGCCTGATCTACGACAGGGTTTGGGGCTATGACTTCGGCCCGTCCTCCAATGCCCTGCGGGTCTACGTGGGCTACCTGCGTCGCAAGCTGGAGGAGGCGGGGGCCCGCAACCTGATCCACACGGTGCGGGGTGTGGGCTATGCGCTGCGGGAGCCCTGAGGCCTGAGATGTCGCTGCGGGCCCGGATCGCGGGGGTGGCGAGCCTGTCGGTGGCCCTGGCCGTCCTGGCGGCTGCGATCGGCCTGTACCTGGCAGTCCGCTCGGACCTGCGCGGTGAAGTCGACAGCCAGCTGCGCGACAGAGCCCGGATCTTCACGTCTGCCCGGATCCCGCCGGGCGGCTTCGGACGCCCGCCCCGTGACCGCCGCTTCAAACGCCCCGGCAAAGGCTTCCCGGGCAGCGTGCAGCCGGCGCCCTTCGGTGCAGCCTCGGGCTACATCCAGCTGATCTCCTCGGGCCACGTCTACGTGCCGGGCGGTCAGGGTCGCTCGCCTTCGCGCATAGCGGTGACGGCTGCGGACTGGTCGATCGCGCGTCACGGGGGCAGCGGGCTGAGCAACCGCCGGGTCGGCTCGACGCCGCTGCGGGTGCTGACGGTCGGCCTGGGCCACGACAGCGCGGTGATGGTGGCCAGGTCGCTGAGCGACGTCAAACACGAGCTGCACAGGCTGCTGGTGATCCTGGGTCTGATCGGGGGTCTGGGCATCGTCCTGGCGGCGCTGCTGGGAGCCCTGGTGGCCCGGACGGCGCTGGCGCCGGTAGCACGGTTCACGGCGAACACGGAGACGCTGACGGGCAGCCTGGACCTGTCCCGCCGCCTGGAGGTCAGCGGCAGCGACGAGCTTGGCCGTCTGGCCGAGAGCTTCAATGCGACCCTCGATGCCCTGGAGGGCTCGGTCGTGGCGCAGCGGCACCTGATCGCCGATGCGAGCCACGAGCTGCGAACGCCGATCGCGTCGCTGCGAGCCAACATCCAGGTCCTGGGCGAAGCCGACCGGCTGCCGCCGGAGGAGCAGGCCAGCCTGCGGGAGGACATAGTCGCGGAGCTCGACGCGCTGACGGCCCTCGTCGGCGACGTGGTGGAGCTGGCCCGTGGGGCGGAGCAGCCGGTGACGATGGACGACGTGCGCCTGGACGAGATCGTCCAGGAGGCCGTCGGCAGCGCGCGCCGCCGCGGCGGCGTGACCTTCCAGCTGGACCTGGATGAGACGGTCGTCCACGGCCCAGCCGACCGCATCGCCAGGGCGGTCTCGAACCTGGTCGACAACGCCCGCAAGTGGAGTCCGCAGGGCAGCGAGGTCGAGATCTCCCTGCACGAGGGCGTCCTCAGCGTCCGCGACCATGGCCCCGGCTTCGCCGAGGCTGACCTGCCCTTCGTGTTCGACCGCTTCTACAGGGCCGACGGCGCCCGGGGCCTGCCCGGCTCGGGCCTGGGGTTGGCAATAGTGCGTCAAGCGGCCGAGTCGTGCGGCGGATTCGTCGAGGCTGGCAACGCGCCCGGCGGCGGTGCCCTGCTGCGTGTGGGCTTCGGCGCTGTTGTCGAATCCCCGAAATACTCTAGAGTTTGAAACGCTCGGAAGTCGAGGAAACGCTCTCGGTCACGGAAGGACATCCCTAGAGCGCGTCTAATAGGCCCGTAGGAAGCCGCAACTTTGCGGGTTCAACGGAGTCCCATAGGGGTAGAGACTTGATGCTCGGTTCAAACGGGGAGGTTCGGATGAGGTCGCAGGTACGGGTTTGGTTCTTGATGGTGGTCTGCGGCCTGATGCTGGGGGGTGTCTTCGCGGGGGTCGCGCACGCGGAAGAAGAAGTGCCTGTGATCGAAAAGCTCGTGGCGACGAACTGCAACGCTGCCCACCCCGGCTGCGGCGAGGAACCAGTCGAAGGTTTCTTCGAGCCCAAGGCCTCGATCAGCGAAACGGAAGCCAAAAACGAAGGCTTCACTGAAGCCGGCGGGCGTGTGCCCTACGGCGTCACTGACTTCAAGGTCCTGACCGTTCCCGGCGGCAAATACTCCAACGGGACGGTCGTGCCGACGCTGCGTGTCACGCACATCCGGACGGACGTAGCCCCTGGCCTCGCCACCAACCCGTTCGCTACCGAACGCTGCACGCTTGCTGAATTCGGCTCCGAAACGGTGCCTAACAGCCATCTCTTCACGGCCCCGACAGGCAAGTGCGCCGAAGCCGAAATCGGCACGAACCAAGTCACAGCGTACGGCGGCGCATTCGGCGACCTTGCCCTTGAAGGCGAGGTCTACGATCTCGTGCCAAGCGAATCGGAAAAGCTCGAAAACAAAGCCAAACTCGCCTCCCTGTACGGCGTGGCGCTCGAACTGCCCGAAGCTTTGACGAGCGTTCTGCTCGCCAAAGGCTTCGAAGAAGCAGAAGAAGCCGGAGCGAAACAGGGTGTCGGCGGCTTCCCCACCAAAGTCGAACAGGAATTCCTTGAGAAAAAAGTCTGGTTTGCCCACACACTGATCAAAGGCAATGTGGAATGGGGCAAGGAAGCACGCGGGACCGGTCAGGGTGACTACCACGACTACTTCGAAATCGAAGTGTCACCGGAACTTCCGCTCATACGCTCCCGACTGGTCTTCGAAGGCACCGTCGGCAAAGGTGACTTCATCACCAACGCAACCCGCTGCACGGGTGGCAACACGACAAGCGTGAAAGTCCGCGACCTCGAAGGCAAGGAATCGCCCCCCAAGCCCTTCAAAACCCCGATCGAACTAACCGGCTGCAAAGGGCTGGAATTCGAACCCTCGTTCACGTTCGGCCAGTCCTCGACTGTCAGCGACCAGCCGGACTCCCTGACGACGGAAGCTTCGCTCCCGTATGAACCGGAAGAAAGAGCCCAGGCGCAGGTCAAGGACGCATCCTTCGCCCTGCCGGCAGGCATGACCCTCAACCCCTCTGCCGCATATGGGCTGCAGGCCTGTACACCTGCCGAGGCCCACATCGAAACCGAACAGTTCGGCGTGTCGTGTCCGGAAGCCTCGAAACTCGGCACGGTCTCACTGAACGTGCCGACCCTGCCGGACGGTTCGCTGACGGGAGACATTTACCTCGGTGCACCGGAATCGGGGGTCATCACAGGAAACCCGTACACGATGTACGTGGTCGCAGATTCAGCTCAGTATGGCGTCTCTGTGCGGCTCAAAGCCGAAGTCGTCGCCAATGAAACGACAGGCCAGGTGACGGCGTACTTCACGAACACGCCCGAACAGCCGTTCAAGAGCATCAAGCTCCAGTTCGACAGAGGCATGCTGACGTCGGTTGCCAACCCGCTCATCTGCGGGACGCCGAAAGGCAGCGTCAACTTCAAGCCTACGGATGCCGGCGAAACCGCCGAAGCGAACCTCGCGTTCGGGGCGGAAGTCACAGGCTGCGCCGCCTCGATTCCGTTCTCGCTCAGCCAGAGCTCCGAAAACGAAACGGGCAACGGCGGTGGCCACACGTCCTGGACCTACGGGCTGACCCGGCCCGAAGGCAACCAGTACCTGCAGACGGTCAAGACGACCCTGCCTCCGGGCCTCGTCGGCAACATCCCGGCCGTGACGCTGTGCGGCGAACCGCAGGCCGCGCAGGGCACCTGCACCAACGCCAGCAAGATCGGCACGGTGTCGGTGGCCGCGGGCTCGGGCAACTCGCCCTACGTGTTCAACGGCAGTGTCTACATGACAGGTCCCTACAACGGCGCGCCGTTCGGCCTGTCGATCGTGGTGCCGGCGGTGGCGGGGCCGTTCAACCTCGGCAACGTCGTCTCGCGGGCGACGATCAGCGTCAACCCGTCGACGGCCCAGGTGACGTCGGTCGCGACGCTGCCGACGATCGTCAAGGGCATCCCCGTGCGGCTGCGCTCGCTGACGGTCAACGTCAACAAGCAGGGCTTCCTGGACAACCCGACCAACTGCTCGCAGTTGAACGTCGAATCTGAACTGATCTCGACCGAAGGCATGCCACAAACGGGCCTCAAAACGCCCTTCCAGGTCGCCAACTGCGGCAGCCTGGCGTTCTCGCCGAAGTTCTCGGCCGCCACGTCCGCGAAGACCTCGCGGGCCAACGGCGCGAGCCTGACGACGACGCTGACGGCGACGGCCGGTCAGGCCAACATCAAGTCCGTGAAGGTGCAACTGCCCAGGCAACTCCCCTCACGGCTGTCGACCCTCAACAAAGCCTGCACGGAAGCGCAGTTCAACGCCAACCCGCTTGGCTGCCCCGCGGCATCCAAGGTGGGTACGGCCACGGTCATCACGCCGACGCTGGGCAAGCCGATGACAGGGCCTGCCATCTTCGTCTCACACGGCGGGGAGGCCTTCCCGGACCTCGACCTGGTCGTCGAAGGCGAAGGCGTGCGGGTCATCCTGGTCGGCAACACCAACATCAAGAACAACATCACGACGACGACCTTCGCCTCGACGCCCGACGTTCCCGTGACGAGCGTGACGGTCAGCCTGCCGGCCAAATCCAACTCGGCGCTGGCGGCCTACGGCGACATCTGCCGCTACCCGCTGACGATGCCCACGACCATCACGGGCCAGAACGGCAAGGAAGTCAAGTCGACGACGAAGATCGCCGTCAGCGGCTGCGGGGTCAAAGTCATCGGCCACAAGGTCATCGGCAACACCGCCTACCTGACCGTCAAGACATTCGCCGCCGGGCGCGTCAGCGGCACCGGCAACGGCGTCTCGAAGGCCAGTCGCAGCTTCTCCGGAGCTCAGAACGCCGCGACGCTGAAGGTGCCGCTGTCCTCCTCGGGGAAGGCACGGCGCAAACCGTTGAAGGTCAAGATTCGCGTGGGCTTCGTACCCAGGAAGGGCGCCCACTCGATCACCTACGTGACCGTCACGTACCGCTAGTAGGAGCTGAGCGGCGCTGGAGAGGCGGCTCGAGCCGCCCCTCCACCCGCACGCGCCCTCAGGATGCCGTAAGAATTTCCGGTCTGTTCACACGGCAGCCGGTCGATGCCCTAGATTCATGGACATGGATGTCGTATCGGGTATGGATGCCTCTACGCCGTCAGGGGGAATGCAGCGGCTGCTCACGGGCATCCGCAGGCTGACTGCGCTGGCCGATGGGGCCACAGACGGTGATGACGTCTTCCGCGCCCTCGCCCGCGAGCTGCTGGAGGTGCCGGGAGCCGAAGAGGTTCACATCCACCATCTCGCCGCGGCCGCTGGTGGCGATGACCTCGTAGACGTGTACCTCTACGGCGGCGAGGGTCGCCTCAGCTACCTCTCTCCCCGTCCCGAGCGGCCTCCTGGTGTCAACTGGGTGGCCCGCACCCACCGCAGCTTCCTGGCCGCCGACGCCGAGGAATTCGCGGCCAGCGTGCCCCGCCTGACGGTCACGGGTGCGATGAGCTGCGTGCTGCTGCTGCCGATCGTCGAGCACTCGGAGGTGAGCGCCGTCGTGATGCTCGTCCGTCGTGCCGCCGACGTCTACGAGTCTTCCTCGATCGACCTGGCCCGCACGCTGGTGGAGCAGGGAGCGACCGCCCTGGCACTCGTCAGGGCTCGCACGGAGGCCGGCACCGACTCCGTCACGGGCGCCATGAACCACAGGGCCATGCGCAGGCGCCTGGACGAGGAGATCGGCCGGGCCATGCGCACCGGCGGCCAACTCTCCTGCCTGCTCATCGACCTCGACGACTTCAAGGAGGTCAACGACCGTCACGGTCATCCCGCCGGCGACGCTCTGCTGCGCGACGTCGTCAGTGCCCTCGTCGGTGAGTTCCGCGCCTTCGACCGCGTCGCCCGCTACGGCGGCGACGAGTTCGTCGTGATCCTTCCCAACGCAGCCCTCGACGCTGCTGCCGCCGCCGGGTCGCGAGCCCTCGAGCGCCTGCGCGGGCTGACCGGAGACTTCGGGTCCGACGGCGTCTCCGCCTCGATCGGCGCCGCCCAGTGGCAGGCGCCGATGAGCACCGACGACCTGCTCGCCGCCTGCGACGCGGCCCTCCTGCGCGCCAAGCGCCAGGGCAAGGGGCGCGTGACCCGCTCCGGCGAGTCTTTGCGCTGAGACAGCCGCAGGGGCGCACGATCGCGCCGGCCGGGTCGCAGGGCCGACTCTGCGAGACTGCGGACCGTCGATGTAGAGACGCGACCGCAGGGAGACGGACATGTCCGAGAACAGCTTTGACGCCAGGGACACGCTCGACGTGGGCGACCGCCGCTATGAGATCTTCCGCCTCGACTCCCTGCAGCAGCGCTTCGACGTCGCCCGCCTTCCCTTCTCCCTGAAGATCCTGCTCGAGAGCCTGCTGAGGACGGAGGGCAACGGCTCCGTGTCCAAGCAGGACGTGGAAGCCCTGGCCTCCTGGGACGCCAAGGCCCAGCCCTCCAAGGAGATCGCCTTCACGCCTGCCCGCGTGCTGATGCAGGACTTCACCGGCGTGCCCGCCGTCGTCGACCTGGCTGCCATGCGCGACGCCATGGCCGACATGGGCGGCGACCCTGCCAGGATCAATCCGCTGGCGCCTGCCGAGCTGGTCATCGACCACTCCGTCCAGGTCGACGCCTTCGGCACCCGCGACGCCTTCCGCTTCAACGCCGAGCGCGAGTTCGAGCGAAACCAGGAGCGCTACGCCTTCCTGCGCTGGGGGCAGGACGCCTTCCACGACTTCTCCGTCGTCCCCCCCGACACCGGCATCGTCCACCAGGTCAACCTGGAGTACCTGGCCCGCGTCGTCTTCTCCCGCGACACCGGCTCCGGCCTGCCCCAGGCATACCCCGACACGCTCGTCGGGACCGACTCGCACACGACCATGGTCAACGGGCTGGGCGTGCTCGGGTGGGGGGTCGGCGGCATCGAGGCCGAGGCGGCCATGCTCGGGCAGCCCATGTCGATGTTGATCCCCCAGGTCCTGGGCGTCCAGCTGCTCGGGCAGCTGCCCGAGGGAGCCACTGCCACAGACCTCGTCCTGACCGTTACCGAGATGCTCCGCAAGCGCGGCGTCGTCGGCATGTTCGTCGAGTTCTTCGGCCCCGGCCTGGCCGGCCTGCCGATCGCCGACCGCGCCACGATCGGCAACATGTCCCCCGAGTTCGGCTCGACCTGCGCCATCTTCCCGATCGACGCCGAGACGCTTCGCTATCTGGAGCTCTCGGGCCGCTCCGCCGAGCAGATACAGCTCGTCGAGACCTACGCCAAGGCCCAGGGTCTCTGGCACGACGAGCGCTCCGAGGAGCCGACCTTCACCGACACCGTAGAGCTCGACCTGGCTACCGTCGAGCCCAGCCTGGCCGGCCCCAAGCGCCCCCAGGACCGCGTCGCCCTCAGCGAGTCCCAGCAGGTCTTCCAGAAAGCCCTGACCGACTACGTCCCCGACCTCGGCCCGCAGGCCGACGCCCAGGATGAGGGGCTGGCCGAGTCCTACCCCGCCTCCGATCCGCCGGCCGAGGCCGTCCCCGGCCACGAGCCGCTCAGCACCCTCTCCCAGCCCCAGCTGCCAGAGGGTGCGACGGCGACCGCCAGCCTGCCCCGCAACGGCACCGCCCGCACCGTCACCCTCGACGGCGAGATCTTCCAGCTCGACCACGGCGACGTCGTCATCGCCGCCATCACGAGCTGCACCAACACCTCCAACCCCTCCGTCATGATCGGCGCAGGCATCCTGGCCCGCAACGCCGTCGCCCGGGGGCTGCAGCGAAAGCCCTGGGTCAAGACCTCGCTGGCGCCGGGCTCGAAGGTCGTCACCGAGTACCTGAACAGCGCCGGCCTGACCGAGCCGCTGGAAGCGCTCGGCTTCAACCTCGTCGGCTACGGCTGCACGACCTGCATCGGCAACTCCGGTCCCCTGCCCCAGGAGATCTCAGACGCCGTCTCCGAGGGAGACCTGGCCGTCGTCTCGGTGCTGTCCGGGAACCGCAACTTCGAGGGCCGCATCAACCCGGACGTGAAGATGAACTACCTGGCCTCGCCGCCGCTGTGTGTCGCCTACGCCCTGGCCGGGACGATGGACGTCGACCTGCTGCACGACCCCTTGGGCCAGGACGCAGACGGCCAGGACGTCTACCTGCGCGACATCTGGCCCGACAGCCGCGAGGTGGCCGAGACCGTCGGCAGCGCCGTGCGGGCCGACATGTTCCGCGACAGCTACGGCGAGGTCTTCGCCGGCGACGAGCGCTGGAACGGCCTGGACGTCCCTGCCGGCGAGCGCTTCGCCTGGCAGCAGGACTCCACCTATGTGCGCCTGCCCCCTTACTTCCAGGGCATGCCGGCCCAGCCCGAGGCCGTCCAGGACGTCGTCGAGGCCCGCGTGCTCGCCCTGCTCGGGGACTCCGTCACGACAGATCACATCTCCCCGGCCGGGTCGATCAAGCGCGACGGTCCCGCCGGGCTCTACCTCCAGGAGCAGGGCGTCGAGCCCCGCGACTTCAACTCCTACGGCTCCCGCCGCGGCAACCACGAGGTCATGATGCGCGGGACCTTCGCCAACATCCGCCTGCGCAACCTGATCGGCGGCGGCGAGCGGCTGCCCGAAGGGGGCTTCACCCGCTACCTGGACGGCGACTCGCCCGGGGAGCAGATGTCGATCTACGACGCTGCCATGCGCTACATCGCCGCCGGGCGCGACCTGGTCGTGCTGGCCGGCAAGGAGTACGGCACCGGCTCCTCGCGGGACTGGGCCGCCAAGGGCACGAGGCTGCTCGGCGTCCGTGCAGTCATCGCCCAGAGCTTCGAGCGCATCCACCGCTCCAACCTCGTCGGCATGGGTGTCCTGCCGCTGCAGTTCGGCGACGGGCAGAGCGCCGAGTCGCTGGGCCTGACAGGCGAGGAGACGATCTCCATCGCCGGACTGGCCGACGCCATGGCCGACGGCGGCCTGCCACCGCGGGAGGTCGCCGTCACGGCCACCCGCCCGGGCGGGGAGACGGTCGAGCTCTCGGCGCGCGTGCGCATCGACACGCCCCGCGAGGCCGACTACTTCCGCCACGGCGGCATCCTGCAGTTCGTCCTGAGGGGGCTGCTGGCAGCGTGAGCCCCCAGCCCAAACGCAAAGCACAGGCCAAGAAGTCCGAGAAGGTCCCAGCCGTTCTGGCCGACCTGCTGGCGGCCCGCGGACCCTCCGGCTACGAGACAGCCCCCGCCGCCGTCTGGCGGGATGCCGCAGCGAGCTTCGCCGAGGTCTCCACCGACCAGGTCGGCACGCCGCTTGCCCTGGTGGCTCCCCGCAGAGGCGCCCGCAAGCCCGCGCGCAGGCTGCTCGTGATGGGTCACATCGACGAGATCGGCCTGATCGTCACCCACATCGACGACGACGGCTACCTGTGGTTCGGGGAAGTCGGCGGCTGGGACCCCCAGATCCTCGTCGGGCAGCGCGTCGTCCTGGACACAAGGGGCGGCCCCGTCCGAGGCGTCATCGGCAAGAAGCCGATCCACCTGCTCGCCGGCGAGGAGCGCAAGAAGGTCGCCGAGGTCAAGGACCTGCACATCGACATCGGCGCCAAGGACGGCGAGGAGGCCCGTGCGACCGTGCGCATCGGCGACGTCGGCGTGATCGACGCAGAGCCCCTGCAGCTGCTGGGCGGCCGCCTCGTCTCGCGGGCCCTGGACAACCGTCTCGGCTCCTACGTCGCCCTGGAGGCGGCCCGGCTGATCGCCCAGGCCGGCGGCTCCGGTTGGGAGGTCGCCTCTGTCGCCGCCGCCCAGGAGGAGACGACCTTCGGCGGCTCGCGCACCAGCGCCTTCTCGCTGGCCCCCGACGCAGCCATCGTCCTCGACGTGACCCACGCCACCGACGCTCCCGGCATCGAGGTCAAGCAGGCCGGCAAGCACCCGCTCGGCTCAGGCGCCGTCATAACCCGCGGCTCGACGCTCAACCCCGGCGTCTTCGAGCTGCTCCACGAGGCAGCCGAGGCCGAGATGATCCCCTTCACGATCGAGGCGGCCGGGCGCAATACGGGCACCGACGCCGACGCCGTCCACCTCAGCCGCGGCGGCGTGCCGACGGGACTCGTCTCGATCCCCATCCGCTACATGCACTCGCCCGTCGAGCTGGTCCAGCTCTCAGACGTGACCGCCTGCGCGCAGCTCGTGGCTGCCTTCGCGCTGCGGCTGGACGCCAAGACTAGCTTCGCCCGCTGAGGAGCCCGGGCCGGCGAGACCGACCCTACGGTATACCGTGGTATACTCATGCCTGTGGCGAAGGTGATGGTGTCGATGCCCGACGACCTCCTCAACGAGGTGGATGCCGAGGCCAGCCGCCTTGGCATCACTCGGAGCGCCGTGCTCCGACAGTTCGCCGACTCTGCCTTGCGTCAGCGTCGCTCCGCTCGTGCAGCGGGCATGCGGGTCCTCCTGGCACATCCCGGTCATCACGGGGGCGGGGTCGCCCAGCTTGTGAAGGACAGCCGACCGACGATTTGAGCACGCTCCTCCTCGATGCGAGCGTGATCCTCGCGGCGTTCGACCGTGACGACGTCTCGCACGAGCCGGCGAGGGCCCTGCTTGGCGACAGCGCCGTCTCGCTGGCCACGCTCGATCTCGCGCGCTATGAGGTCGTCAACGTCGCGGTGCGGGCATGGCAGGCGCCGCAGCTGACCACGCCGCTGCTGGAAGCAGTGGAGCGGATCGCGAACGATGGGGGAGTCCTGCTGTCGACTACCACCCTGCTGACCCGTGCGGCCGAGCTCGCGCACGAGAACGGGATCTCCGTCTATGACGCAGCCTACGTGGCGGCAGCCTTGCAGGCAGGGGCAACGCTCGTGAGCTGCGATGTCCGAGACCTGGTCGGGAAGGGTCTCGCGAGCGCTCCGGGCAACCAGCGGTAGCAGTGCGTCGCGCCCTCGGACGACGAACGCGACGCTCTGCGTCTGCGGCTCAGGCCGCCGTCAGCTCCGTCATCGGCACGATCTCGTATGCCGATCCCGGTGTTGCGCCGATGACCAGCATGCGGATGCCCTCCGGCCCGGCGAAGACCTTGCGCTTGGCGTTCGGGCCTACGCGGATCATCGTCTCGGGGTCCATCTCCACCCGCTCGCCGTCGATCTCCATCGAGCCGCCGCCGGCGAGGGTCACGAAGACCTCCTCCTGGCCGCTCTCTGCATGGTCGTGGTCGGGGTAGTCCGAGTAGTCCGGCGGCATCTGGATCATCTGCATGCCGCACGACGTCACTCCAAGCTCGGCGCGGACCTTCACGAACCCCCCGCCGAACGCTGCCTCCATGTCCTTGATGTGCTTCGCGGTGTAGTCAGCCATGCGCGCACCATAGTCCATTTCGTGACGCTACGGAGCCCCTGTCTCCGGCATCAGCAGGGCCAGCTGGCGCGACTGGGCCAGCAGCGTGCCGTCGGGCGCCCAGATCATGCTGTCCTCGTCGAAGAAGCCTTCGTGGATGGTGCTCGCCCTGACCTCGACGAAGCACAGCTCCCTCGTGTCGGGCGCGGTCGGTGCCGCCCGTGGCAGCGCCGTGCGGAAGTGGATCGTCAGGTCGATCGTCGGCGCCGGCGCGACCTGCTCGAGGGCCGGGAAGGGAGCCGGGATCAGGGCGTCGCTGAAGAAGGCCAGGGCCAGCGCGTCCAGCGGGCGCTGCTCGGCCAACCCGACCCAGGCCGCGAACTGCATCGGGCGCCTGCCCTCTGCGGTCTTCTCCTCGGACATGCGCGGGTCCATCAGCAGGTGCTCGGTGAAGGGGGGCGCGCCGAAGGCGCGGGCGCTGCCGGGCTGCAGGTCGGCCCGCGGCGGCGCCACCTCGGGCATCCTCACGTCGCTCAGCTCGGGGCCCGGCCAGGGGACCGAGAAGGCCGACGTGGCCAGGGCGATCAGGCGGCTGTCCTGCTCCAGACGCGCCGAGAGCGTGCTCAGCGAGCGACCCTCCCGCTCCAGTCTCGTCAACAGGGTCACGGGTCCCGGCTCGGGCGCACGCGCATAGTGGATCGTCAGCGAGCGGGGCGAGCGGGCGGGGTCGGGGACCGACGCCCGCAGCCCGCGCAGGATCATCGCCGCCATGTAGCCGCCGTGTGGTCCCCGTCCAGCCACCCAGCCGTCCGCCACGTCGGCGTCGAACATCCGCTCTACGCCCCGCTCCTCGCGCAGGGCGACGGCCGTGTCCCGCTCGAAGGGGCCCGGCTGTCCCGCTCGTGGACGAGTCGCCGTCGCCTCAGCCACGGACGAGGCGCTTGTAGGTGATGCGGTGGGGCCTGTCGGCGGCCGCGCCCAGGACCTCCCGCCGATGCTCCTCGTAGGCCTCGAAGTTGCCCTCGAACCACGTCACCTGGCTGTCGCCCTCGAAGGCCAGGACGTGCGTGGCGATGCGGTCCAGGAACCAGCGGTCGTGGGAGATGATCACGGCGCAGCCCGGGAATTCCAGCAGGGCGTTCTCGAGCGCTCGCAGCGTGTCCACGTCGAGGTCGTTGGTGGGCTCGTCCAGCAGCAGCAGGTTGCCGCCCGTGCGCAGCAGCTTGGCCAGGTGCACGCGGTTGCGCTCGCCACCCGAGAGCTTGCCGATCCTGGCCTGCTGGCCTGAGCCCTTGAAGTTGAAGCCGGCCACGTACTGGCGCGAGTTCATCTCCCGCTCGCCGACCTTGATGTGGTCCATCCCGTCTGAGATCTCCTCCCAGACCGTCTTGTTCGCGTCCAGGGCGTCACGGGACTGGTCGACGTAGGCCAGCTGGACAGTCTCGCCCAGCTCGATCGTGCCCTCGTCCGGGCTCTCCTGGCCCGTGATCATGCGGAACAGGGTCGTCTTGCCGGCGCCGTTGGCTCCGATCACGCCGACGATGCCCGCCCTGGGCAGGTCGAAGGAGAGGGACTCGATCAGCAGGCGCTCGCCGTAGCCCTTGGAGAGGTCCGAGACGGTCAGGACCTTCTCGCCCAGGCGCGGGCCCGGCGGGATGTGGATCTGGACCTCGTCGAGCTTGACGTTGCGCTCCTCGGCGACCAGCTCCTCGTAGCGGGTCAGGCGGGCCTTGGACTTGGTCCGCCGGCCCTTGGGGTTCGTCCGCACCCACTCCAGCTCCGCCGCGATCGTCCGCTGGCGGGCCTTTTCGGTGCGCTCTTCCTGGGCCAGGCGGGCCTGCTTCTGCTCCAGCCAGGAGGAGTAGTTGCCTTCGTAGGGGATGCCTTTGCCGCGATCCAGCTCCAGGATCCAGCCGGCCACGTTGTCCAGGAAGTAGCGGTCGTGGGTGACTGCCACGATCGTGCCCTTGTACTCCGCCAGGTGCTGCTCCAGCCAGGCCACCGACTCGGCGTCCAGGTGGTTGGTGGGCTCGTCCAGCAGCAGCAGGTCGGGCGCACGCAGCAGCAGGCGGCACAGGGCCACGCGCCGGCGCTCGCCGCCGGAGAGCTTGGAGACGTCTGCCTCCGGCGGGGGCAGGCGCAGGGCGTCCATGGCGTACTCCAGCTGCGTGTCCAGGTTCCAGGCGTCGGCCGCTTCGATCTTGGCCTGCAGGCGGCCGAACTCGTCGGCCGTCTCCTCGGAGTAGTTGGCGGCCAGCTCGTTGAAGCGGTCCAGCAGCGCCTTCGTCTCGGCCACGCCGTCCTCGACGTTGCCCTTGACGTCCTTGCTCTCGTCCAGGGCGGGCTCCTGCTCGAGCATGCCGACGGTCGCGCCAGGGGCCAGGGCAGCCTCGCCCCTGTACTCCTGGTCGACACCCGCCATGATCCGCAGCAGCGTCGACTTGCCGGCGCCGTTGTAGCCCAGGACGCCGATCTTGGCGCCGGGGTAGAAGGCCAGGGTGAGGTTGTCCAGGACCGTTTTGTCCGGGGGGTGGACCTTGGACAGGCGGTGCATCGTGAAGACGTACTGGGATGACATTCCCGCGCAGGATAGAGCGCGAAGGAATCGGGCCCTCCCTCGCTAACGTTGTCGGGTCATGCCCACCACCGTTCTGGACGTCGAGCAGCACATGCTCCTGCTGGAGCTCGAGGCTCCCTTCGACAAGCGCGACGTGCAGCTGGCACGCAGGCGCATGGCCAAGCGCTGGCATCCCGACATCGCGCCGGCAGGGCGCCAGTTCGAGCACGAGCGCCACCTGAAGGCGATCAACGAGGCCGCCGACCAGCTCGAGCGCCTGGCCGAGGGCTCCCGCGGCGGGCGCGTCTCCCGCAACGCCGTCAAAGTCAGCGCAGCAGCCGCCCGGCGCGAGCGCGAGGAAGCAGGCCGGCGCGCCTACGAAGCCGAGCAGCGCGCCCGCGCCCAGGCCAAGGAGCGGGCCGAACACGATCCCTTCGGGGCCCGCGTCCCCGACCACTCCGTCGTTCACCGCTATGCCCGCTGCATGTCATATCCGGAGTGGGGCGTCGGTACCGTCGCCGGCATCTACTTCACCAACGAGCGCGGCGACGGCGAGGACGTCCAGCAGTGGGCCCGCGTCAAGTTCGCCCACGGCATCCGCACCGTCCCCGCCGGGAGCATGCAGTTCGTGGACTTCTCCAAGCCCGACCTGGCAGAGGATCGCGTCGAGCGTTTCCTGGTGGCAGGGCAGCGGGCGATGGCCGAAGGCGACTACGAGGTCGCGGCCCAGCGGCTGATCTACGCCCGTGAAGCCGAGCCCCGCAACGTCGCCGTGCTGAGGCTGATGACGCTTGCCTTCTGGCAGGCCGGCAACCTCGACGCGGCTGCCCGGGCCGTCCGCGACTGGGCCCGGGTCGACGGCTCCCGCCCCGCCGCCCATCGCTTCGCCGCCCGCATCTACGAAGACATGGGCGCAGTCGACCTGGCCGAGGAGGCCGCCGAGCGGGCCGCGCAGCGCGGTCCCACCGACGCCGGCGCGTGGGAGCGCCTTGGCAAGCTGCGCCTGGTCCTGCTGGACAGGGAGGGAGCGCTGGACGCGCTGCGCCGGGCCAGCCGGCTCGGGGCGGGTCGGGATGTCACGGACCTGATCGCGCAGGCTTTGGCGCTCGATCCCCAGCCTCTGTCGGCGCGCTCCTGAGCCGCGACGCCCTGCTTGCTCAGAGGATGTTGACGGCACGCGAGACGATCAGGCCGATCGTCACCAGCGAGACGACCGACTGCACGCCCATGACGACCTTGGCCAGGGGGCTCAGCGGCATCGTGTCCGTCGGCGAGAAGGCCGTCGCGTTGGTCAGGGAGACGTACAGGTAGTCGACGAACTGCGGGCGCCAGTTGCGCGGCTCGATCGCATCGTCGCTCATCTGGGGGAAGAGGAAGTCGGGAGCGCCGTCGTGGCCGGCCGCCCGCTTGCCCGGTCCTCCCCTGTCCATCTCCCAGTACCACAGCCCGAAGATCAGGAAGTTGGTCAGCCAGATCAGCACGCCCGCGATCAGCAGCGAGTGCCCGTCCGTGACCGTGTGGTGGAGCAGATGTTTGCTCAGCACCGTCAAGGAGTAGATGTTGGCCGCGCTGACGAAGGCCGTCATGGCTATGGCCACCCGGCGGCGACGTGGATGCTCGTACTCGAGCTCCCGCGGCGTGGCGAAGAACATGCCGATCAGCAGCGCCCCCTCGAGGCTGGGGACCAGCCACCTCGGCCCGGCGGTGACGCGATCGGGCAGTCCCAGCTGCAGGGCGATCGCCGCGAGGATCGTCAGCTGCACCGGCCAGAACGGCTCGCTCGCGGGCGGCGGTGGGTAGGGACGCCGGGTCGGAGCGCCGACCGCCGGGGACTCTCGATCCTGGCTCACGGGAAGAGCCTACGGGCCTGCCCGGAAGGCTCTGGGGCGTCGCAGCGGCCGCCGGGGCGCTAGCCTGATCGTGGTGGGCATCGAGAACCCGGTTCATCTGATCTTCATCGCGGCGATCGCACTGATCTTCCTCGGTCCCAAGCGGCTTCCGGAACTGGCCAAAGCCCTCGGGCACGGGATTCGCGAGTTCCGGGACGCGATTAGCGACGCCTCCGGGCCCCAGCAGCACGTCGCTCCCGAGCAGCCCCCGCCTTCCGCCACAGCCGGGGCGACGCCGGGGGCGGCCACCGCGAGCGTCGAGCACGGCCCGGCCGAGACGCTCGACGGGCATCAGCCCGGCCAGGGCTGACCGACGCGAGAGCGGCAGCGCGGCCCTCCTGCTGTACGGTTCCCCAGTGCCACACATGCCTTCCGTTGCGACCCTTCTGTCGGTCCTGGCGCTTGCCTGGGTACCTGCGGGCGCTGCCGCCAAGGCGAGTTCCGGGAGCGCAGGGTGCAAGCAGACCAATGCCCTGAGCTTCCTCGCCGAACCGCTGCCGTCGGAGCTTCCCGGCGCGCTGGAAACAGGCGTCCTCAGTCGGTTCGCGCTGTTTCGCCGCCAGGCGACCTCGGCTGACGCTCTGCCGCCCCTGAACGCGGCTGGGTCCGAGCTGGAGGGACATCTGTCCAGCTACTACCCAGCATCCATCAGGCAGCTTGCGGCCGCTCCGAACGGCGCCCGCTGGTTCCTGGTGCCTGGCTTCCTCCACGTCGCCGAAGTGCCTCCCGCCCGGTGTCTGTCGGGAGCGCAGCGCAGGGAACGGCCGAAGCTCGTCCAGCGCGAACAGTCACAGCGCACTCAGCCTGCCTACTGTCTGGTCGAGGTCGGCGGAAGCGAATCCGGAGCGGAAGGCGACTGCAGCCTGTTCTCGGAAGTCGCCGGCTCCTCGGCCGCCTTCGCGAGCAGTCTCTCCGAAGGAGCTGTCGCGGTGCTGGTTCCTGACGGCGTCGCGTCGGTCAGGGTCAGCTACGCGCACGTCCCGCCGCTGCTCCTACCGGTGTCCGAAAACGGCTACGTGCTGGAAACCCCGTCGGCCGTCAGAGCCGAACAGCACAGGCTGGGCAAGAAGGTCGAACACCGCCTGGCCCCGCTGCTGAAGACCAAGCACCCCAGCAAGAAGCTCGCCGTGAAGATCCTGGCGAAGCTCCTGAGAGCAGTGTTCACGATTGCAGCCGAGACAGCGCCGACGAGGATCGAATGGCTGAGCGCGACGGGCTCGATCGTGCAGACGACGCGGCGGCCGCACGAGGTCGTCAGATCGTCTGCCGGTTCCGCTGCTGGAGCGAGCAGCGCTCTGGAGAGCCTGTCAGAGCTTGCGATCCGCCCTGCTCGCTAGGTTCCCGCGGTGCGCCTGATCGTCGCCCGCTGCCAGGTCTCCTACTCGGGCCGCCTCTCCACGGTCCTGCCCGAGGCCGTGCGGCTGCTGATGCTCAAGCCCGACGGGACCCTGATGGTCTGGGCCGACGGGGGCGGCGTCAAACCGCTCAACTGGATGACGCCGCCGACGGTCGTGGAGGAGCAGGCCGACGAGCAGGGTCGCCTGACGCGGCTGGTCGTGCGTCGCCAGAAGGGAGAGGACAGGCTCGACATCGTCATCGCCGAGATCCTCTCGGAGGTGCAGCACGACCTGGACGCCGAGCTGGGGCTGGAGAAGGAGGGCGTCGAGCGCGAACTGCAGGAGCTGCTGGCGGCCTCGCCCCAGTGGTGCGGGGAGGGACTGCGCCTGGTCCGCCGCGAGTGGCCCACCGACATCGGTCCCGTCGACCTGATGTGCCGCGACGTGCAGGACGACTGGATCGCCGTTGAGATCAAGCGGGTCGGCACGATCGACGCCGTCGAGCAGCTGAGCCGCTACCTGGAGCGGATCCGGCAGGACCCAGCCATGGGCTCCTGTCGCGGCGTCCTCGCTGCACAGTCGATCAAGCCCCAGGCGAGCGTGCTGGCGGCCGCTCGCGGGATCGACTGCGTCGAGGTCGACCTGGCCGTCCTGCGGGGCGAGCGCGAGCCTGACCTGACGCTGTTCGCGGCCTGAGGGGCAGTCTGTAGGCTCCCCGCGTCCACCAGCAAGGAGCCTTCGATGACAGCAGAGCAAGACGCCCCCACCGAGCCTGCAGTGCTCACCGAGCAGCGCGGCAACGTGCTGCTGATCACCCTCAACAGGCCGGCCGTGCGCAACGCCGTCAACGCCGCTCTGGCGGAGGGGATCGCCAAGGCGCTCGACAGGCTCGACGCGGACGAGTCGCTGTCTGTGGGAGTGCTGACGGGAGCCGGCGGCTTCTTCTGCGCCGGCATGGACCTGGGGGCCTTCGTCAAGGGCGAGTCCCCCTACTACGGCGACAGGGGCTTCGCCGGCATCACCCAGCGGGCCTCCGTCAAGCCGCTGATCGCCGCAATCGAGGGCTTCGCCGTCGCCGGCGGCCTGGAGATAGCCCTGTCCTGTGACCTGGTCGTGGCTGCGAGGGGAGCCAAGATGGGCATCCCCGAGGCCAAGCGCTCGCTCGTGGCCGCCGGCGGAGCCCTGCTGCGCCTGCCCCGGCGCATGCCCTACCACGTCGTCATGGAGCTGGCCCTGACCGGCGACCCCTTCCCGGCCGAGCGCTTCCACGAGCTGGGTCTCGTCAACAGGCTGGTCGAGGCGGGGAGCGCCGTCGATTCCGCCATGGAGCTGGCCGGAGCGCTTGCCAAGAACGGGCCGCTGTCCCTGGCCGCCTCCAAGCGCATCCTGCAGGAGCAGTTCGATTGGTCCACCGGGGAGATGTGGACCAGGCAGGGCGAGATCGCCGGACCCGTGATGGCCTCCGAGGACGCCAGGGAGGGAGCCAGCGCCTTCAAGGAGAAGCGCGAGCCGGTGTGGAAGGGGAGGTAGGGGAGTAGGGCCCAGTGTGTGTTATGTTGTGGCCATGCGTGTGCACATAACGCTGGAGGACGAGCTCGTGGACCGGCTGGACCGCCAGGTCGGACGGCGCCGACGCAGCGCCTTCATCTCCCAGACCGTGCGCAGGGCTCTCGATGACGAGAGCCGCTGGGCGGACATCGAGGCCGGGCTGGGTGCCATCGCCGATACTGAGCACGAGTGGGACGCCGATCCCGAGGCGTGGGTGAGAGCCCAGCGCACCGCCGATCCGAGCCGGCTCGGTTGAGCGTTGCCGCCGCTGCTGCTCGACACGACCGTCCTGATCGATGCCCTGCGCGGACGCCCCGCCGCGGACCGGCTGCGTGAGCTGCATCGCACCTCCTCGCCACCCTGGATCTGCGCCGTGAACGTCGAGGAGGTCATGCGCGGAACACCGCCCGAGGAGGAGCCCAAGGTCCTGCGCTTTCTGCGGGCCATGCGACTGGCGCCGCTCGGAGCCGCCGAGGGTGAGCTGGCCGGGCGCTGGCGCAGAGACTTCGCCCGGCGGGGGTTGACGCTCAGCCAGTCCGACTGCCTGATAGCCGCCGCAGCCGTCGGCCTCGGCGCGCGTCTGGCCAGCGGCAACCCGAGGCACTTCCCGATGCCGGAGCTGTCTGTGGAGACCTGGCCGGTCGGGTCCTAGCCCCGCATCCGGCGCTTGCGCCGGCGCTGGGCCATGACCTGCATGAGACGTCGCCAGAGGGCGCCCATCAGCGCTCGCCCGGTGTCGCCCGGGGGTATTGGGAGATCGGCTGGCGCAGGTCGATCGCCGTCGTGACGATGCGGTTCTGTTCGTCCGCGTGGGCGGCCGGGTAGCCCTCGCCCGGGCTGGCCCGCTCGGGCCGCCCGATGTAGCCGAAGTGCATCTCCTGGGGCATGATCTGCATCAGGCGGGGGAACATGTGCGCGCGGGCGCCCATGTTGCGCGGCTCCTCCTGGACCCACAGCACCTCTTTGAGGTTCGGATAGCGGCCCATCAGCTCCAGGATCTGGCCTTCGGGGAAGGGGTACAGGAGCTCGACGCGGGCGACCGCCAGGCCGTGGTGGGTGGGGCGGTCCGGGTGCCCGACGAGGTCGTAGTAGATCTTGCCCGTGCACAGCACCAGGCGCGTGACCTGGTCCTCGGCCACGCCCGGCTCGGCCAGCACCGGCTGGAAGCGGGTGCCCTCGCCCATGTCCTCGACGCGGCTGGCCGCCTGGGGCAGGCGCAGCAGCGACTTCGGCGTCATCACGATCAGGGGGCGCTGCTTGGCGATGCGGGCCTGGCGGCGCAGCAGGTGGAAGTACTGGGCCGGCGTCGTCGGGCTGGCCACGCGGATGTTGCCCTCCCCGGATGCCACCAGGAAGCGCTCCAGGCGGGCCGAGGAGTGCTCGGGCCCCGAGCCCTCGTAGCCGTGGGGGAGCAGCAGCGTCAGGCGTGAGGTCTGGCCCCACTTGGCCAGGCCCGAGGTGATGAACTGGTCGACGATCACCTGAGCCGAGTTGACGAAGTCCCCGAACTGGGCCTCCCACAGCACCAGCGTCTCCGGCGCCTCCTGGCTGTAGCCGTACTCGAAGCCCAGGCAGGCGAGCTCAGACAGGGGGCTGTTGTGCAACTCCAGCGGCGCCCTTGCGTCGGGCAGGCTCTGGATCGGGCAGATCGTCTGGCCCGTCTTGGCGTCGTGCAGGACCATGTGACGCTGGCTGAAGGTGCCCCGCTCGGTGTCCTGGCCCGTCAGGCGCAGCGGCGTCCCTTCCGTCAGCAGGCTGGAGAAGGCCAGCGCCTCGGCATGGGCCCAGTCGACTGCAGGCTCCGCCCCCTCCGCCAGCGCCTCCCTACGGCGCTCCAGCTGTTTGACCAGCTTGGGGTGGACGGTGAAGCCGTCGGGGACCCGCAGCAGCTGTTCGCCCAGCTCGCGCAGGCGGGCGCTCGGCACGGCCGTCTCGACGTCCGGGCTCGGCGAGCGGTCGAGCTGGTACTCGCCCGTCGTCTGCTCGCCCCCCTGCTCGGCCACCTCGGCGATCTTGGCCTTCAGGCGCTGGTGCAGGAGGGTCATGTTGTCCCAGACCTCCTGGCCCTCCTTCTCGACCTCCTCGGTCGAGATCACGCCCTCCGCCACCAGGCGGTCGGCCCACAGTTCGTATACCCGCTTCTTGCTCTTGATCTTGGCGTACATCTCCGGCTGGGTGTAGGCCGGCTCGTCGGACTCGTTGTGCCCGAAGCGCCTGTAGCCCAGCAGGTCGATCAGGACGTCGTGGCCGAACTCCTCGCGGAAGGCGAAGGCCAGGCGCACGGCGCTGATGCAGGCCGGGACGTCGTCTGCGTTGACGTGGATGATCGGCACGTCGAAGCCCTTGGCCAGGTCCGATGCCCAGCGCGTCGAGCGGGCGTCGTCGGGATCGGTCGTGAAGCCGATCTGGTTGTTCATGATGATGTGGACCGTGCCGCCGACCTTGTAGCCGTCCAGGGCCTGCAGGTTCAGCGTCTCAGAGACCACGCCCTGGCCCGGGAAGGACGCGTCTCCGTGGATCACGATCGGCACAGCTGCGTTCGTGTCCTGATGGGCGTGGGGTCCGTGGCGGGAGGTCTGGGCCGCACGCGTCGCGCCCTCCACGACCGGCGAGACGTACTCCAGGTGGCTGGGATTGGACTCCAGGTTGACCTGGATGCTCGACCCGTCCGGCAGCGAGTAGTTGCCCTGCGTGCCGTGGTGGTACTTGACGTCGCCCGTCCCGCCCTGTGGGATCGTCGTCACGACCTCCAGCGTCGAGGCGCCCTCGAACTCGGCGAAGATCGTGTCGTAGGCGCGGCCCAGGTTGTGGGCCAGCACGTTCAGGCGGCCGCGGTGGGCCATACCGATCACGACCTCCTGGCCGCCGTGGGCCGCCGACAGGCGGATCAGTTCGTCGACCATCGGCACCGTCATGTCCAGGCCCTCGATCGAGAACTGGTGCTGGCCCAGGTAGGCCTTGTGCATGAACCGCTCCAGCGCATCCACCTTGATCAGGCGACGCAGCAGCCAGCGACGCTCGTCGTTGGTCAGCTCGCCCCTGAAGGCGCCCGACTCGATCTTCTCCCGCAGCCACACCCGCTGGCGGTGGGAGGCGATGTGCTCGATCTCGTAGGCGATCGTGCCGCAGTAGGTCTCGCGCAGATGCGGCAGGGCGTCGGCCAGCGTCGCCCCCGGCACGAACACCTGGAACAGCTTGGCAGGGATGCGGGCCTGGATCTCCGGTGTCAGTCCCAGCGGCTCCGGGTCCAGGCCCGGGTCGCCCTCGGGCTCTGTTCCCAGCGGGTCCAGACGGGCAGCCAGGTGACCGTGCGAGCGGACCCGGCCGATGAACGTCGTAGCCGCCTGCACGGCGGCCAGCAGTTCGTCGCCGACGGGCTGGGCCGAGGGCGCCGCCACCGGTGAGGACGCAGCAGCCGCCGCTGCCGGCGCCGGCGCCGGCGGCAGGGCGGCCAGCTCGACGCCCAGCGAGGAGAAGACCTCCTCGTAGAAGGAGTGCTCGCCCTGCAGGTGCTCCTCGACCAAGGCAAGGAAGCGACCCGACTCGGCCCCCTGGATGATCCTGTGGTCGTAGGTCGAGGTCATCGTCATGACCTTCTCCGCCCCTATCACCGAGCCGATCCTGCCCAGGCCGACGGGGTAGGCGATCGAGCCCGTCGCCACGATCGTGCCCTGGCCCGTCATCAGGCGCGGCACCGAGGCGATCGTGCCGATGCCGCCCGGGTTGGTCAGGGTGATGTTGGCCCCCACCAGGTCGTCCGCCGTCAGCGTGTTCGTGCGGGCCTTCTCGACCAGCGCGTCGTAGGCGTCCAGGAAGGCCGCGAAGGACAGCCTGCCCGCGTTGCGGATGACCGGCACCATCAACGTGCGGCTGCCGTCCTTCTTCTCCACGTCGACCGCCAGGCCCAGGTTGACCTGGCCGTCGATGAAGCGGTGCGGCCTGCCGTCGACCTCGGCGAAGTGGTGGGTCATGACCTCCATGTCCTGCGCCGACTTCGCGATCGCGTAGGCGATCAGATGCGTGAAGGACACCTTGCGGGGACCCGCCTTGAGCTGGCTGCGCCGCCCCTCCAGCGTCGTCACCGTCAGGGTTCTGAAGCTCGTCGCCGTCGGGATCGAGCGGGACTCCTCCATGTAGCGGGCCAGCGCAGCCGCGCCGCCCTTCATCAGCTGTGAGCTCGCCTCGGCTGCAGCTGGGGCCGCCGCGCCGTTGCCGCCCGCCGCCGAGAGCACATCGGACTTGACGATCCGGCCCGCCGGTCCGCTGCCCTCGACCTTGGCCAGGTCGACGCCCTCGGCCGCCGCCGCCCGCGCCGCGACGGGGGACACCTTGGTGCCCTCCGGCACGCCCGCTCCGGGCTGCGCCTGCGCCGTCGCGTCGCCGTTGCCCGCCGCCGGCCCGCTCGCGGCAGCGCCGGCTCCCGCCTCGATGCGCGCGATGACCTGGCCGACGGTGACCGTGTCGCCCTCGGCTACCAGGATCTCCGCGACCGTGCCCGTGGCGGGGGAGGGCAGCTCCAGGTCGACCTTGTCCGTGGAGATCTCGACGATCGTCTCGTCCAGCTTGATGGCCTCGCCGACCTTGACGTGCCATTCGAGGATCGTGCCCTCCGTGACGGACTCGCCCGCGCCGGGCGTCACGACGTCGACCAAGCCCTCGGCGCTCGACTGCTCGGGCGGGGCCTCCGTCGTGCCGGCGTCGGCCGTGGCCTGCTCGACCGGGGGCTCCGCGGCTGCTGCCGGCTCGGCCGGGGCGTGGGGGGTCGCGGCGCCGTTGCCGTTGCCGTTCGAGCCGCCGACTGCGATGCGGGCGATGACCTGTCCTACCGTGACCGTGTCGCCCTCGGCGACGAGGATCTCGCTGACCACGCCCGTCGCCGGGGCGGGCAGCTCGACGTCGACCTTGTCGGTGGAGATCTCGACGATCGTCTCGTCGAGCTTGACCTCGTCACCTACCTTGACATGCCATTCAAGGACTGTTCCCTCGGTGACAGACTCGCCTGCGGCGGGGGTCACGACGTCCACGGTCTGCTGGGTCGTCGTGTCCGTGGCCATTTGATCTACCACTCTAGCGAGCCGCGCGCCGGCCTTCTCTGACGAACTCCCAGCTGCCGAAGAAGGGGCCGATTCCGCCCAGCACGGCGACCGCCACGGCCAGCCGCAGGGACACTATGCGCATCCTCGCCGCGGCCAGGCAGGCCAGCGACATGCCGATCCAGAGCAGCCCGTGGGATAGGCCGAGCACGAACGTCCACGGCTGCGGGCCGCCCAGGGCGAAGGCGCAGACCAGCAGCCCCGTGTAGATGCAGGAGTGGGTGAAGGAGACGACCTTCAGATGGTCGAAGGTCAGCGGCCCCGCACCGCTGCGGCGCTCGCTCACTGCGACAGCCATCGGGCCATCCGCGACAGGGTCGGCCCCGCCTCCGGCGGCCACGCGTCGATGTCGCTGGGCCACCAGGCGTAGGCGTCGTGCTCGTCGTCGGGGGCCACCGCCTGCTCGTCTCCCTCCGCCAGCCAGGCCTGACCGACGAACATGATCAGGCGCTGGGGAAGGCGCAGCAATGCCTCGCCCCGCACCCGCTCGGGCGCAACAGACCACTCCTCGCGCAGCTCCCGCACCAGCGTCTCGGCGGGGCTCTCGCCGAGGTCCACGGCGCCTCCCGCCCCCAGCGCCCAGCGACCCGCCCAGGAGGCGACCCAGGGCGCTCGCCGCCCGGCCAGCCAGCGGCCGTCCGCCGAGCGGGTCAGGCACAGGGCCGCCATGCTCTGAGAGGCGTCCTCGGGCACCAGCCGCAGCGCCCAACGCAGCGGCTGCAGCTCGATCTCCAGGCCCCCCGCGTCCTCGGTGAAGTCGACCAGCCGGCCCGCCACGCCGTCGTGGCTCGGCGAGCCACGCTCCTTCAGCGCGCGGATCGCCGCGTCCGCTGCCGCCGTCTGCTCGGGTGTCGGCTCGTAGGGCTGCTCCAGCCAGCTGGCGCCGATCCGCTGCAGCTCCCAGGGGCCGCGGGCGAGGATCTCAGGGGCCTGGTTGGGCTCATGCGGCAGCTCTTCGCTCATCGCGGGACAGCCTACTTCCGGCGGGCGCATAGACTCGCTCCCCGTGGACGAGCGGCGGCGAAAGCACTGGGGCTGGGGTTTCGAGGACCAGCAGCCCACGCTCGCACAGGCGCAGGCCGCCGCTCCTCCCCTGGCAGAGCGGGTCGGCGTGACACTCGATGGCGTCGAGGAGCCCGTACCGCTCTCGGAGGTCGTGCTCGACGCGCCGCGGCTGCCGATCCCGGTGGCGCTTGCTGACATCTCCGACGCCGGCCCACACGCCCGCTGCTCACACGCCCTGGGGAAGTCCTACGTCGACGTCGTCAATGGCTTCAGGGGACGCTTCGAGCATCCCCCCGACTTCGTCGCGAGGCCGCTCTCGGAGGACGACGTGGAGCAGGTTCTGGAGTGGTGCGCCGCCGAGCACGTCGCAGTCGTGCCCTTCGGCGGCGGCACCTCCGTCGTCGGCGGTGTCACGCCCGACGTCGGCTCTGGTCACAACGGCGTCGTCTCGCTGGACCTCGGCGCCATGGACGGACTGCTGGAGGTCGACCCCATCTCCCGCTCGGCCAACATCCAGGCCGGTGCCACGGGGCCCGCGCTGGAGGCTGCCTTGGCGGAGCACGGGCTGACGCTGCGCCACTTCCCGCAGTCCTTCGAGTACTCCACCCTCGGCGGCTGGATCGCCACCCGCGCCGCAGGGCACTTCGCAAGCGTCTGGACCCACATCGAGGACTTCCTGGAGTCCGCCCGGGCCGTCACGCCGGCAGGGCTGTGGGAGTCGCGGCGGCTGCCAGGCTCCGGCGCCGGGCCCAGCCCCGACCGCATGCTGGCCGGCTCCGAGGGCACCCTCGGCGTCATCACCAGCGCCTGGGTGCGGGTCCAGCCCAGGCCCGGGCACCGCGCCTCCGCCGGCGTGCGCTTCGCCCGCTTCGCCGACGGCGTCGAATGCGTGCGGGCCCTCTCCCAGTCCGGGCTGAACCCCGCCAACTGCCGCCTGCTGGACGCCGGGGAGGCCGGCCTGACGATGGCCGGCGACGGCAGCCACGCCCTGCTCGTGCTCGGCTTCGAGTCCCACGACCACGACGTCCAGGGGGCCATGGACAGGGCCCTTGCGATCTGCGCCGAGCACGGCGGGGAAGTCACCCCCCGTGGCGAGAGCGGCGGCGGCGACGCCGTCGGCTCCTGGCGCGGCGCCTTCGTCGGCGCTCCCTACCTGCGCGACCTGCTCGTCGCCATCGGCGTCATCTCGGAGACCTTCGAGACGGCCATCACCTGGGAGCGCTTCCCCGCCCTGCACGAGGCCGTCACGGCCGCCGCCACCGACACGATCCAGGAGGTCTGCGGATCACCCGGCAGCGTCTTCTGCCGCTTCACCCACGTCTACCCCGACGGTCCCGCCCCCTACTTCACCGTCCTCGCCAAGGCACGCAGGGGTGGGGAGGTCGAGCAGTGGCAGGCCGTCAAGCGGGCAGTCTCAGAGGTCCTCGTCGAGCACGGCGCCACCATCACCCACCACCACGCCGTAGGGCGCGACCACATGCCCTGGTACTCCCGCCAGCGTCCCGACCCCTTCGCCCTGGCCCTGCGCGGCGCCAAGGACGCGCTGGACCCCGGCGGGATCCTCAACCCCGGCGTGCTGTTGGAGGCCCGCCCGTGAAGATCGCCGTGCTCGGCCCGGGCGGCGTCGGCGGCCTGCTCGCCGGGGTGCTCGCAGACAGCGGCCAGGACGTCACCGTCGTCGCCCACGAGGCCACTGCCCAGGCCATCGCGCAGCTGGGCCTTCGCATCGACAGCGTCAGATTCGGCAAGCTGACCGCCCATCCGCGGGCCGTCGGCCTGCTGGAGGAGCCCGTCGACGTCCTGATCGTCGCCACCAAGGCCGGCGGTATGCCAGACGCCCTGCAGCGGATCGCCCTCGCCCCCGCCATGGTCGTGCCGCTGCTCAACGGCCTCGACCACATGTTCCTGCTGCGCGAGCGCTTCGCTGCCGAGACCGTCATCGCCGGGTCCATCCGCGTCGAGGCCGACCGTCCCGAGCCCGGCGTCGTCGTGCACACCAGCCCCTTCCTGCTCGTCTCCATGGCCAGCGCCCACGCCGCCATGCAGCCGAGCATCGCCGAGCTGGCCGACGTCCTCACCGCCGCAGGGGTTCCCGTCAAGGTGGGGGACTCCGAGCCCGAGGTGCTGTGGTCCAAGCTCGTCCGCCTCAACGCCCTGGCCTGCACCACCAGCGCCTACGACAAGCTGCTCGGCGAGATCCGCTCGACGCCCGAGCTGCGGGCGGATCTGGTCGGATGCATCGAGGAGGCCTGCGCCGCAGCCAACGCCGAGGGCGCCCTCGGCGTCTCCCCCGAGAAGGCCGTGCAGGAGCTCGAGCGAGCCCACGAGACGCTCGGCAGCTCCATGCAGAGGGACATCGCAGCGGGGCGGACGCCGGAGCTCGACGCCATCCCCGGGTCTGTCATGAGGGCGGCGGCCAGGCACGGGCTGGCCTGTCCGACGATCCAGCGCCTGTCCGCGATGATCGCCCTCCGGGCCGGGATCGATCCGCCGACACTCACCTGAGTCGGAGCGGCTTCCGGCGGTCTCCCGGGGCGGCCCCGGCGGGAAGGACGCGATGCGAACGAAACGCGCCCATGGCCGTGGGCGTCCGCACGCGAACCCCGATCACCACTTCTGAACACCAGGGTCACATGCGCGCAACGTCGTAATCGCGCGCGGGGGGAAGTGTGTCCTCACGCGGCGCGACTGGGAGGCGCCGCACCACCACAACACGTCAAGGAGACGCGATGCGACACGGGCGGACCCTGGGAACGCTGATCGCCACGCTGGCGATCGGAACTGGAGGAGTCGTGGCTGTCGAGGCCGCCGCGGCCAGCGCCAACAAGGCGCAGAAGGTGCAGGAGAGCGCGCAGGTGACAGAACCAGGCACGACGACGCCCGTCAAGCACGTCGTCGTGATCTTCCAGGAGAACATCTCCTTCGATCACTACTTCGGGACCTACCCGAACGCCCTCAACACCGACGGCCAGACCTTCAAGGCCGCCAAGGGCACGCCCGCCGTCGACGGCCTGCTTCCGGCGACCAGCGAATCGCTGCCGCCCGAACTGCGCCACTCGACCAACCTGCTCTACAGCAACCCCAACTCAGCACCGCCCGAACGGCTCGACTCCAGCCCCACGGGGCTGTCCGGCGACGCCGGCGGTCAGCTGACCTGCGACCAGGACCACAACTACTCCGACGAGCAGCAGGCATTCGACAGCGCCACCATGAGCCACTTCGTCCAGAGCGTCGGCACGGCCTCCGGTACGACCCCCTTCGGGGCGCCCTGCAACCCCAACGTCGTCATGGACTACTACGACGGCAACACCGTCACGGCGCTGTGGAACTACGCTCAGCACTACGCCCTCGGTGACGACTCCTTCGGGACGACCTTCGGGCCCTCCGCGCCGGGGGCCATCAACCTCGTCTCCGGCGACACGGGCAACGTCGACACCTCGCACATGGCCAACAGCCCCTCGGTCTCGACGTCTACCTCCCCCAACGGGGACATCACGCCCAACGGCCTCGGCGGCTACTCGCTGACCAGCGACGCTCAGGGCTACTACGACGACTGCTCGACGCGCGACGCCGTCGCCCTGACGGGGACCAACATCGGCGACGAGCTCAACGAAAAGGGTCTCTCCTGGGGCTGGTTCGAGGGGGGCTTCAAGCCGTCGGCGACCTACCAGGAAGCGCTTGCCGACACGGGTCACACGGGGCAGCCCGACAGCACCTTCATCCCCGACGAGTTCTCCTCCTACTTCTCCACCGCCGCCAACCGGCCCGCCCACTCCAGCAACCAGAACCTCTGCTCGAGCGTGCACCCGATCGGCGTCGCCCTCGGCGGCACCGGGCAGTGGGGCTACAAGGACGACTACATCCCCCACCACGACCCCTTCCAGTTCTACGCCGCCACGGCCAACCCGCACCACCTGAGCGTGCCGGCCGTGAACGGAGTGGACACGCTGAACGGCCTGCGTGAGATCGGCAAGGACACGCAGACCTACGCCGGCGGCGTGCCGCAGTTCAACACGCCCAACCACCAGTACGACACGAGCGACTTCAACCAGCTCGTGGAAGCGATCAGCAAGCGGGAACTGCCGGCCTCGGCCCTGCCTGCCGTCAGCTTCCTGAAGGCCCCCGGCTACGAGGACGGCCACCCGGCCTACTCCGAGCCCGCCGACGAACAGGCCTTCGTCACGAACGTGATCGACGAGCTGATGCGCTCGCCCGACTGGAAGAACACAGCGATCATCGTCAACTACGACGACTCCGACGGGTGGTACGACCACGTCTACAGCGGCGTCACCAACCCGTCCCAGTCGGTCGCCGACAACCTCACCAACACGTCGCTGACCGTCTCCTCGACCGGCACCTCCGGGCAGTGCGGCGGCAGCCCCCAGGGGACCGAAGAAACGCCCTTCCCGCTGGGCGACCAGCAGGGGCGCTGCGGCTTCGGGCCGCGCATACCGATGATGGTGATCTCGCCATACGCCAAGAAGAACTCGGTGGATTCCAACCTCACCGACCAGGCGTCGATCATCAACTTCGTCGAGTACAACTGGGGCCTGCCCGGGATTCCCGGCTCGGCCGACCAGGTGCTGGCATCGCGGGACGCCTCCGAGGGCGTTTCCTTCGACCTCGCCGGCATGTTCGAATTCGGCGGCAAGCGCGATGGCAAGCTGTATCTGAACCCGACGACGGGTCAGCGCCAACGCTAGGACGCCGAGGGGGCGGGGACCACAGAGCGAGCGGGCCCGCGGCTTAGTCACGCAAGCCGCGGGCCCGGGTCCCGCCCGCGCCCGGACCGACGGCCCGGATCATCTGCTCCCGGGCGGGTGCAGCGAGGACGCGCCCGGGAGCGCCGTCGGGCTCGGGCCCTCCCTGTCATGGCGCAGGACCTCCAGCAGCTCGCCATAGGGGCCCGCGAGGTAGGCGTCGTCGCCCGGCGCCAGGCGCGTCTCCCG
>Ga0181522_10000307_pt1 | contig 38473 bp, 20 predicted proteins | sample PEATcosm2014_Bin_27_FD_121103 | JGI IMG/M metagenome (GOLD analysis project Ga0181522, IMG submission 121103) | Peatland microbial communities from MTU Mesocosm Facility, Houghton, MI, USA - PEATcosm2014_Bin05_10_metaG | ecosystem: Environmental > Terrestrial > Soil > Wetlands > Peat | place...
CGATGCGCTGATCCGCTGCATCGCGGTGCGACACCCAGTTCCCGTTGCAGTCCAGGTGCTGCGAATTACCCACCGTCGCCAGCAAGATGTTGTCCAGGCTGGTGGCCGGGTCCGGAACGATGGGAAACGCGTTGCTTGCGGCCATTGGGCTGGCCCGCTCCCAGCTGCTCGGAATCGGGCCGGTCTCGTCCCCGTTCTCCCCGGTAATTTGGTTGACCAATTCACCGTATTGGTCGGAATTCACGGTGTTCGTTCCCGGAGGTCCGAAGATATTTCCATCGACGTAAACCGATGGATCCCCGCTCATTTCCGGGCTGTTGGTCGTGAAGTGAATCGGATATGCCTGCGCACCCGAGTTCAGATTCCCGGTGATGAATTTGTTGTTGATGTCGTCGATCTGCTCCGCACCAAGCCACTCGTTCGCGTAGTAGTTCCAGTTGTAAATGATGTTGTTGACCCAGCGCGTCGAGAAGTTGGAGTTTTCTGGAATGCGGTGACCGACGTTTACAAACATATTGTGGTGAAAGTCGATGTTCTTCTCGCTGGGCGACAGGCAAGGTCCGGATAGCGTCCCGACACAAGTCTCGTCGGTAGCGGTTCCGTACCCGACCGGATGCCCCTCGTGCGGTTCGTAGTCCAGGGTCCACTGCGTAGTGATCTCGTGATTGGGCCCGTCCCCGTTCCCGTTTCCGTCAATCAACGGGGTGTAGTTGCTGGTCGTGATCCAGCTCTTATTTCCCGACCAACGGGTTGTCACGTGGTCAACGATGATGTTGTAGCAGCCGCCCGTGTTCAACGTTCCGTTCCCGGGGCAGTTCACGATCCAGATGCTGGTCGTTCCGGTGTCCGGTCCCGAAGTCACGTTGAAATTATCCGGGCTCATGGTGACGTAACGCAAGATAACGTCGTGCGTCGAAATGCCAAACAGTGCTCCGTTGGTATTAGGTCCACCCAGAATGACTTCTCCGGGTGCCGTCTGGCCGGCGACCGTCAAGTAGGGACTGGCGAAGCGCAGGTCCCCCGAGGTGATGGGGAACAATCCCGCCACGCGGAACACACAGGTGCGTGGCCCGGTAGCCATCACGCAGGCTCGCAGCGATCCCTGACCCGCATCGTTATTGTTGGTGACTTCGATCACCACACCGCCGCGTCCGCCTGCGGACGCCGCTCCCCCGCCCTGGGCGCCGGGGAATGCCGCGCAATTCGACCCGCTGCACGACGCGCTTGACGTTGGACTTGACGGTGCCGGTGAGCTGGGTGGAGTGGGTGTCTGCGCGGGCGCAGTGACCGTTACGCCGACGGAAGCAGATTTGATGGTCTCGGCAACACTGGTCGCGGTCACCGTGTCGCTGCCAGCCTTCGCTGGCGCCGTGTAGGCTCCCGACGACGTGATCGTCCCGAGGGCGGCGGTCCATGTGACGCTCTTATTTGTAACCGTCCCTTGAACCAGCGCCGAGAACTGGAGTTTGCCGCCGGTTGTCACGCTCCCGGTCGTCGGCGAAATCGTAATCGACGCCACCGTCGGCGCCGGAGTCGGATTCTGCGCGGGCGCGGCCGTGACGGTCACCGAGGCGCTCCCTGACTTGCTCGGGTCCGCTACGCTGGTCGCTGTGACCGTGTCCGTTCCAGCCTTTGCGGGTGCAGTGTAGGTGCCGCCCGCCGTGATCGTGCCGAGTAAAGCCTTCCAGGTGACCGCCGTGTCCGTGGTCGTTCCCTGAACTTTGGCGGTAAACGGCAACGTCCCGCCGGTAATCGAAGAGGCCACCGCAGGACTAACCGCTACCGAACTCACCACCGCAACGGGCGCGGTCGGAGATGGAGTCAAAGGTACGGAAGCCTTAATCGATACGACCGCCGTCGCCGACTTGGTCGGGTCCGCGACGCTTGTTGCGATAATCGTTCCGACGCCGCCGTTTGTAGGTGCGGTGAAGACGCCCGAGCCATTGATGGTCCCGATCGTGCTGGTCCAGGATACGGAATCGTTTGTGGTTGCGCCCTGGATCGCTGCCGTGAACTGGGCCTTGGCGCTCGGCGACAGCGTTGCCACCGCCGGTGACACCAAAATTGAGGATACTTCCGGCGTCAACGAAGAACCGGTACCGTGTAAGGGAAGCATGGCCGGGCGGTGCTGGGCATCGGTCACAAACACGACACTCCCGGCTACGTTTTCAACCTTGGAGGCGGTAAATTTGACGTTGAAGGTCGCGCTCCCTCCTCCAATGAGATACAGGGGCGTCGCCAAGCCCTGCATCGTGAAGCCCGCGCCGCTGAGCACTGCTTGGGTTACTTTCACCGGGACAGTCCCGATATTCGTAATGGTCACAGGCATCGAGCTGGCGGTACCAACCTTCGCGGTCACCACAAGGCTGTCGGGAGCTACAGCGAGCGTCGGAAGAGGCTCAGCCATGCCGGCGCAACCTGAGACCCAAGCTATCGCCACTGCCGCCAATGAGATTAGTACTAGAACCAGTTTCTCATGCCGGGGATTCATTTGTTCTCGTCTCCCTTTTCCTAAACTCAATTTTTCTAATGCAATACAAGCGTTCCGACGGCCTGGGGGAGTGGGGGTACCAGGCTTTCGCTATGCTAGTGAGTAGGGAGAAAAGGTCACAACTTGTTCGTCGGCCAGATTAAGGACGGGGCGTTCGATCATTAGAAGTACTGGTACTACTACCTGTACTATTGATGTTCCGGGGACAGTTGACGTTTATCGCACACGTTCGCCGAGCGAACATTTCCGCAAACTCACCGTATCCGTCGTAAGATTTTTTCGGCAAGCTTCCAGATCTCGTCGCTCGAGGAGACAAACAACGATGGACACTTTCGACAGGTCGCAAATCGAAATCTTTTCGACCACGCCGCAATCGAAAGATTTTCCGCGCGAAACCTACGTGCAGCAGGTTATCGACGTCGCTTCGTGGAGCGAACAAGCCGGATGCACGGCGATTCTCGTGTACACCGACAACTCCATCGTCGATCCCTGGCTGGTCTCCAACATCATTCTTCAGAACACAAAAAAGCTTTGCCCGCTGGTCGCCATTCAACCGGTTTACATGCATCCGTATGCGGTCGCGAAAATGGTTGCGAGTTTCGCGCACCTGTACGGCCGTCGCATGTACCTGAACATGGTCGCCGGCGGCTTCAAGAACGATCTGGTCGCGCTCAACGACACTACGCCACACGACGACCGCTACACGCGCTTGGTCGAATACACCACCATCATCAAGTTGCTGTTGTCCGGCCCCGCGCCGGTTACGTTCGAAGGCAAGTTTTACAAGGTGGAAAACTTGAAAATGACTCCGCCGCTTCCGCCTGAACTGTTCCCCGGCATCTTGATGTCAGGTTCTTCGGAAGCGGGATTGGCCGCCGCGCGCGCGGTCGGAGCGACCGCCGTCAAATACCCCAAGCCCGCCAAAGACTGCGAGCCTGGTGCGCAACTTGATGGCGAGAAGTCCGGCGTTCGCGTTGGAATCATCGCCCGCCCCAACCGCGCCGATGCCTGGAGCGTTGCAAATGAGCGTTTCCCCGGCGACCGAAAGGGGCAGCTCGCACATCAAATGGCTATGCGCGTTTCCGACTCTGTATGGCACAAACAGCTCTCGGAGATGATCAAGGAAGTAGGCGAGGTGCAAGGCGTGTATTGGATGTGGCCTTTTCAAAATTATCAGACGTTCTGTCCGTACCTGGTGGGTAGTTACGAAGAGGTTGCCGACGAGGTGTCACGTTACATCCGCGGCGGCTTCAAGTCCTTTATCCTGGACATACCGCCGACTCGGGAAGAACTCACCCACACCCATGCCGTCTTCGACTACGCCCTCAAGGGCGTAGCCACGTGAGTTTGCTCACAGACCAACGAATTTCCGAACTCACGGATGTCCCTGCGCCTTCGGTCGCAGGTCTGGCACTTCAATTCCTGCGCGAAAGATGGATTGCGGTCCTGGCCGTCTCCGGCCTGATGCTGGTTCCCTGCTATTGGCACCGCCGCATCGAGGCCGGCGACCTCGGCAGCCACACCTACAACGCATGGCTGGCTCGGCTGGTGACGCAAGACAGCGCTCCTGGCCTTTACCTCGCCCGCCAGTGGAATAACGTGCTGGTGGATTCGGCGCTGACGTGGGTCGGCAGCCGCCTCGGGTTCATCGCGGCCGAGAGAATCGTGGTTTCTCTTTGCGTGCTGATTTTCTTCTGGGGAGCGTTCGCATTCATTTCCGCGGCGTCATTTCGTCCGCCCTGGCACCTCACGCCGGCGATTGCCATGGTTTCGTATGGCTACACGTTTTACGTCGGCTTCATGAATTTCTATCTGTCGCTCGGCCTGGCTTTCCTTGCCGCTGCGGTTTTCTGGCGCGGAACTCGTAAGGACTGCATTCTGGGCGCGGTGCTCGCCGTTCTGGCCCTCATGGCTCACCCCATGGGCTTCGGCCTGTTGGTCGCGTTGGTCGCTTACATCCGCTTGGCAGAAGCGGTTCGCGGATGGCGCCGCTGGACGGTGCTGGCCCTAGGTTTTCTCAGTCTCATCGGACTTCACTTCGCCCTGCACCACTTCCGGACCGAGGGGGGCTTCGGTCCGCGCTTCGTCTTCATGAATGGTGCGGATCAGCTCGTGCTGTTCGGCGAACGATACCGCCTGTTCGCTGAATATATCCTCATTTTTGGAAGTTGTGCGTTTCTCGCCGGCGCCATCCGGGACTGGCGCCGCATTCCCTTGCAGGGATGGTTTCGCACGCCTCTGGAATTGTGGGCTATCTTTGTTTTTGCAGTAGGGGTCCTGCCCGGAACGATCTGGTTTCCACAATACGCAGCTGCCGTGAGTTCCATCAACAGTCGCATCACCGCCGTCACCGCGGTCCTCGGCTTGTGCGTTCTCGGTTCGGTCCTGCCACGCAAGTGGATCCTGGTGGGTCTCAGTTTATTCGCCGCAGTCTTTTTTGCTATGCAATATCGGGACACCGCGATCTTGAACAATATGGAGCAGCAGCTCGACACCCTCGTCAGCGCGCTGCCGTACGGTACCCGCGTGGCTTACACCATCGACTTCGGCAACGACAGCAGAATCAACTCTCGCCATATGGTTGACCGAGCCTGCCTTGAAAAATGCTTCACCATCTCCAACTACGAGGCGGGAACCGGGCAATTTCGCCTTCGTGTTTCCCCGCAGGGAAGTCCCATCATCTCCAGATCCGGCCTGGCCATGGAACACGGCGACTATGTCGTTCGCCGAGACGACTTGCCGCTGGCGGAGATCTACCAGCCCGATGAATCCGACCTCGCCAGACTCGCCATTCGAAATCTGTCAGCAGGCGAGATCAATGGGCGCGTCGGCCACCACCCTCCCGCATCGGCCGGCGATTCACAGTAAAATCATCAACAGCTTCACCGATTCACGCGTAAACTCTTTGCAAACGCTGCGGCGCCGGAGATTTTCTCTGTCTCAACGGCCGCTTCCCAGGGGAAGATCACTTTTATGAATCGACTGCTCCAGAGCTGGGTCACTCAACAAGCCGAGACGCGCCCGAACGCCCCGGCCATTGTGATGGGAAACCAGACCCTGACATACGGTCAATTGGAAACCTCCAGCAACCAGCTCGCGCACTTGCTCCAGCAATCCGGGTGCAAGAAGGGGGACCGCGTCTGCATCCTGATGCCAAAGTCTCCCGCCGCGATCGTCAGCATGATCGGCATCCTCAAGGCCGGCTGCATGCATGTGCCCATTGACTCCGCTACTCCAGCAGCGCGTATCCGCCACATCTTCGACTCTTGCGAAAACCGATGGATCCTGGCCGCCGGCCGTGTGACTTCTCTCTTGGACGAACTTCTGGCGGACCCAGCGTTGCGCGACCGTACCTCGGTCGGTTGGTTGGATTCGCCCGCGCCGTCTGGAGATAATTTCTCCCCCGCGTTTACCCGCGCGGGCCTCGACGCTGCGCCGGCGAATGCTCTTCCGCAACAATGCAGCGCCGAGGATGGCTCCCACATTCTGTTTACCTCGGGCTCGACGGGCGTGCCCAAGGGCGTGGTCATCACACACTCCAACGTGGCCACTTTCGTAGCTTGGGCCTTAAAGCACTACGGCATCAATGATACGGACCGTTTTTCGGGTCACACTCCGTTCCACTTTGATTTGTCGACCTTCGATATCTTCGGCGCCATCACCGCCGGTGCGCAGCTGCACCTCGTGCCGCCGGAAACGGCCTTGTTGCCCCCAAAGCTGGCCGACTTCATTCGCGACTCGGAACTGACTCAATGGTTCTCGGTTCCTTCGGTCTTGAACTATTTGTCAAAATTCAACGCCGTAAAACAGAACGACTTTCCATCGCTACGCAGGGTCCTGTGGTGCGGCGAAGTCCTGCCGACACCCGCGCTGATCTACTGGATGGAACGTCTGCCCAAGGTTCGCTTCTCGAACCTCTATGGTCCGACCGAGGCGACGATCGCCAGCAGCTATTACGACGTCACCGTATGCCCCACCGACCCCAAGGCCGCCATTCCCATCGGGAAGGCGTGCGATGGAGAGAAACTCTTGGTGCTCGACGAAAAACTCCAGCCGGTCCCGCCTCGCGAAATTGGCGACCTCTATATCGCCGGGGCGGGTCTAAGCCCTGGCTATTGGCGAGATCCACAGAAAACCGCCGCCGCCTTCCGGAGCGATCCGCATGACGGGAGCCTTGCGGGTCGGCTCTACCGCACAGGTGATCTCGCCTGGCAGGATGAAGACGGACTGATCTATTTCGTCGGCCGCGCCGACACCCAAATCAAGGTGCGCGGATACCGTATTGAGCTCGGAGAGATCGAAACCGCCTTGAATTCAATGGGCAAGCTTCAGGAATGCGCGGTTGTCGCCATCCCGACCGACAATTTTGGGGGATGGATGATTTGTTGCGCTTATGTGGTTCGCGCCGGCGACGATGTCAGCCTCGGTGACTTGCGCGAGCATTTGAAGAAACTCGTGCCCAACTACATGTTCCCGACCCGCTGGATGGCGTTTGACGCACTTCCGAAAAACGCCAACGGGAAGATCGATCGACCTCTTCTTAAGGAGCGCTTCCTTCAAAACGAAGGGGATCCCGCGACAAATACAGCCCCAGCTGGTGGCGGTGAGACCCCCCCAGAGCCACCCTCGACGCCCTCCAAACGTCTGGCTTCACAGCTATAATTGGTATAACGTATTGGCCGTTTGCATGCCCTAACCCCGGAGTGTCCGCGAAGCGTTTCCGGCGCATCTAACCTTGGGGCGGAATGGGCGTCCTGCGTGATCGAATATCGAACTGATTTGCCATGGTCCTCTACGTTTCACTGCTAACCGCATCGGCCGGCATTTCGGCGCTGCTGACGTATTGGGTGCGACGCACCGCAATTGCCTACGGACTCAAAGCTACGCCGGTCTATGGCCGCCATTTGCACACCAAGCCCTTGCCCCGACTGGGTGGCATCGCGATTTGCGCCACCTTCATGGCCGCCGCCGCGGCCTATATCCCAATCTCCAGACTACTGCACGTCAGCGTCTCGATTAGGGGGTACCTAGGCTTTTTGATCCCGGTGCTGCTCATTTTCCTAATGGGCGCTTATGACGATGTGAAACCCCTCAAACCCAAGTCGAAAATCGCCGTCCAGTCGTTGGCGGCCATACTTCTCTATGTCGCTGGGTTTGGAATTCACTACTTCGCTTCACTTTTCGGCGGACATCCCATCGGGGTCGTAATCGACCTTCCTCTTACCATCTTTTGGGTCCTGCTGATTACCAATGCCTTTAACCTGATTGACGGGCTCGATGGCTTAGCCGCCGGTTCTGCCATGATTTCGCTGATCGCCTTGCTGGTGGTCTGCCTCCTGGGCCACAATGACCTGGTCACCTATCTCGTTGTGGTCCTGTTGGGCGCGATCCTCGGGTTTCTGCCCTTCAACTTCTATCCAGCCAGTATCTTCATGGGAGATTCCGGCAGCTTGTTCATCGGCTTTCTGCTGAGCGCGCTGGCCATGGCCGCCGGTCAGGAAGTAGCCACAAGTTCGGGAATCGCCATTCCGATATTGGCTTTCGGCGTCCCTATTCTCGACGTGGCCCTCGCCGTTTTGCGCCGCTTGATCCGCAGTCGTCCGGTGTTTCGCGGTGATACTGACCACATACACCATAAGCTCCTGCGACGTGGACTTTCCCATCGTCAAGCGGTCTTCGTCCTGTACGGAGTCACATCCGCGTTCGTAGTGGCTAGCCTGGCGCTCGTGATCGATGACAAGTTTCTGCTGCCGGTCATCATCGCCCTGGTTCTGGGGATTTTCATCGGCGTGCAGCAGCTCCACTACGCCGAATTTTCCGGGCTGTTCCGGCCAGGCGGACGCCGCCGCCAGATCATAACGGAATCGCTCAATCTCCGACGCGCTGCCGAAGCGCTGGCCGCCTGCCCGGACTTCCGTACGATTAGCCAGGTCTTGCAGGAGACCCTGCAGCCGGATGGCTTCGAAGGACTTCGTCTCAAGAATCTCGGTAAAGACGGCTTTCCTATGGCTCTACTGCACACCCTGCACTACGACTGGGAGGGCAAGTGGTTCCTTGAGTGGTCGGAGCGAAGAACGGACGATTCGCCGTGGGAATACTCCTTTCAGCTGCTGACCAATCCGCAACCCACTCTGGGCTATGCCTCGTTCTTCCACATGTCGCCCCGCGAAGACTTTCGTCTGAATGCCGACCTGCTCGCCGAGGAATTTCGGACAGCGTTATCTGACGCCATCGCACGAGCCGTCGCCCGCATGAAAGCGTTGCACCAAACCGAGCAGAACGCCGAGCTTAACCTGGTTCGGGCCGCCTGTCGCGCGGCAGATTAGCAAAGCGCCGATTGCCGAGGAAACGCGCAATAAACAAATGGCAGCACTGGACCGGGGCAAGTCCACGAAAGTGCGTTTGTTCGGGCTCCTTTGGAAGGATGCCCCTGATTCGAGAAATGGTTAACGTTGTGGGCGAGACGAGCTAGATCCCTGCGCCAGCTGGCAGTACGTTGCGGCGATCGGTCTCGCGCTCGGCCGCTGCAGAGCCGTTTGCGCCGATCGCCAGGTTCCATAGACCGCGCACCGTCGAGAATTGATTGGGGTCGGCCACCGAGAGATCGATCTTGGTTGCCAGCTTGGTCTCGATGTGCACGATCAAATCAAGAAAATCGAAGGAATCCAGCAGCCCGGACCCCAGCAGTTCGGTTTCGGGAGAAATCTGCAGGTTCGCTGAAAATTGTTTGTTCGCCCGAAGCCAATTGGTGAGCAATTCGATGAATTGATCCTGAGTCATCTCTTTTTGCATGTCCTGTAGTTGAGGATTTCGCGAGTTCGGGGTGTCGCGATATCGCTCGAGCTTTACAATACGATGGTCGCCTCTTCGCGGGCAGCTTCTTCCTGTCGCAAACACGAAAGAACCAGCTCCACTCGATTGGAGACGCCCAGCTTGTCAAAAACGCGGAATAAATAATTCTTTACCGTGTGCTCGGTCAGACCCAGCTCACCGGCAATCTCGCGATTCGACATCCCTTCCACCGCCAGCCGGACAACGTCCGCTTCGCGCTTGGTCATGCGGTTTTCCACCGTCGGATCGACCTTGCGCTGCTTTGGCACTCGCGTGAATTCATTCAGCACGTAGCGCAGCTCCGTAGCGTTTGCCCAAATCTGTCCCTGCGACAACGCATCCACGGACTTGCAAAGCATCTCAAACGGGCTCTTCCTGCAAAATACTCCGTCGGCGCCGAAGCGAAACGCTTCAATCACCAATTCCTTGTCAGACGATCCCATGGCCAGCAAAATCCGCGTTTCCGGATTCGCGCGCCGAACCTCCGGCAACATCCTCAAACCGGCCAATGGTCCATCTTCCAGGTTGTCACTAATGATAGCGACGGTCGGCTTGTGTTCCTGAATCTGCGCCAAAATCTCCGACGTCTTTGAGCCGCACGCGACGACCTCAAACCGCTCGGGCACCGCCAGGAATGCCATCTTCAACAGGTCGCAGTACATCTTGCTGGCCTCGGAGATCAGCACGCTCGTGCGGTTTGCAACGCGTAGGATCTGTTCGTTCGCTTGCGCGGTCATAACGATAGGGGCCTCAATAGAGTGCTCTCAGAGGCCAGAGACATGATAGGAACCCCAACCAGCGAACGAAACTCTCGGTCCCTTCGTCGCACTGGCCGATCCCTGGTATTGCAGGCTACTGGAGAGCATGTTCTGTGCCAAAATGCGGCCGTGTCGGTATTCCCGTAAGTCATTGAAATATATGTCATTTGGATGACCTTTCCGTCCAGCACACCGGCCGCGACGGTTTTGTGTCTCCAGGTAAGGACACTTGGGTTCCGCAAGTGTGCAAATCTCAAGGTCTTAGCGGGGCTCATGCACAGTCACCTTTCGGCTACGTGGCGCAATCATTCAAAGACGTATCAGCAGCAGGAAAGAGGGGACGTCCCGCTTCGGCGGATTCTATGTCGCTACCATTAAGGAGTCCGGCGCGACCTTGAGCAATACAGCGTACCATTTAGACCTTACGTGTTCGCAAGGTATTTGGGCGATAACCTCCTTATTTTGGGGAGCTCACGGTTGTTATTCGCTGCAGCGGCCAGGAAAAATCTCAATCCCTGGTTACGCCTACGGCCATGCAGCAAACGATACAAGTTCTCGGAAAACCAGGCGTGGGTTCCTGGAATTGCTCCAAAATAGGTAGGCATGCAAATTGCAACTTGGAGTTGGCTACGGCGTTAGCTGCCCTCCGGGGTGTGCTTTCGCGGCGACCAGAAAGCGGAGACACGGGATCATGGCGAAAGTGTTGGGCATAAGCGGGTTCCAGAATTCCATTCCCTTCAAGAAGGCCCATTGGCCCGGCCTGGAAGAACGCGAGTATCGCATTTCGCAGGGACACGACTCCGCAGCAGTCTTGCTCATCGATGGCGAAGTCGTGGCCGGCGCCGCGGAAGAACGCTTCAGCCGCAGAAAACACACCGGTGACTTCCCGATCGGCGCAATTCAGTATTGTCTGGACGCCGCCGGAATCAAGGCGGAAGACGTGGACGAGATCGCCCACGGCTTCGATTATTCTCCCTACCGCGCCGCGTTTCTTCTCGATGCCACAAGTGCCGAGCAATATGATCAGGTCTTTTCGCGAGAGAAATTGCTGGCTCAAGTCGACCAGCACCTTCCTGGCTTCCCGGCGCAAAAAGTCCATCAGGTCAATCATCACCTGGCACACGCTGCCAGCGCTTATTACACATCCGGTTGGGACGAATGCCTGGTCGTTGTCATCGATGGGATGGGAGAGGCCCACAGCGCCACGGCGTATCACGCTCACGGCAATCACATCGACAAATTGCAGGAAATCACCGCGAAAGATTCCATCGGCATTTTGTATTCGGTGATCACACTGCACCTGGGCTTCGATTTCAATTCCGACGAATACAAGATCATGGGCCTGGCGCCCTACGGAAATCCCGCGCGCTATCGGCATTTCTTCGAGCAAGCTGTCGAGCTCCTTGACAATGGCACCATCCGGATTCCCATCCTCCGCCTCAACGAACAACGCGAAGACCGCGAGACCTACGGAGCCACGCGCCGGTACCTGGAAGAGCACCTCATCCCGCCACGCACTCCGGATTCAGAAATCAACGACGACCATCGCGATATCGCCGCCGCCCTCCAGGAATGCCTCGACAAAATCATGCTGCACATCTGCGGGCATTTCGGTCGCACGACTGGATTGCGACGCCTGGCCATGGCAGGTGGCGTGGCCCTTAACTGCACCGCCAACGGCCGCCTCCTTCAATCGGGAATCTTCGACGAGATCTACGTGCAGCCGGCTGCCGGCGACGATGGCACCGCGTTGGGCGCTGCACTGTGGCGCGCCTCGCGCAACGGCGGCGTCCGCAACTACCGCTTCCCTGTCCCGTTCTACGGTCCCGCCGCAACGCCCTCCGAGATCGAAGCGGCCATCCAAGAAACCGGCACCCGCATCGAGGTCACCCGCTTCGGCAATCTTCAACAAGCCTGCGCCGAAGCTGCCAAGCTCATCAAAGACGGCCGCGTCCTCGGGTGGTATCGAGGCCGCATGGAATTCGGCCCCCGTGCGCTGGGTCACCGCAGCATACTGGCCGACCCCGGCCACGCTGAAATGCGCGACCGCATCAACGCCATGGTGAAAATGCGCGAAGCCTTCCGGCCCTTCGCCCCAGCCGTTTCTCTCGAACAAGTTCAGGACTGGTTCGAGGTTCCCCGCGGCATGGAATTGCCGTACATGATCATGACCGCCGACGTCCGCCCTCAATTCCGCGCCCAGTTGCCCGCCATCACTCACGTGAACGGTTCCGCTCGCGTCCAAACCGTGTCCGCCAAGGACAACTGCGAATTCCACGAACTTCTAAAAGCCGTGGGCAAGGCTACCGGGCGCGAAATGGTCCTCAATACCAGCTTCAACGTAAAGGGCCAGCCAATCGTAAACACCCCCCGTGAAGCCATCGACACCTTCCTAGGCACGGGCATCGAATACCTGTTCCTGGAAAACGCCCTCGTACGCCGCGCTTCCTCTAAGGAATAGCCATTCGCCGTCCTGCGTTCATGAGAAGTGAACGCTGATGATCGCGCAAATCGTGGAAAGGGCGCCGTTATCGAATAACGGCGAGCCAATTGCAATCCTAATAATCAGTTTACGGTCAGCGACACCGTTGCCGAGGCTGTTAATTTTCCGGATGTGCCGGTCACCGTCAGAGTACTGAGGCCCCTTGGAGTTCCACCCGCCGGATTGTGATGACCGCCGCCGCAGCCGGTGAGGGCCAAGAATCCGGCCATCGCAGCGACCATGCCTAGTCGGACTGCGAATCTCTGCCGGCGAGCCAAAAACAGCAGCAGCGAAAATCCGAGAACAAGCTGGACAGTTCGCCACCGGAGCACAGGCGGATCGGGAGTCGTAGATAGTGGCGTCATAACAGCCGGGACCGTGGTGTCCACGGCTACGGTGGCACTAACGGGAGTAACGCCATCGCTCGGGGTCACCGATGAAGGTGCAGCCGTGCATGTCGAATTCGCTGGCGCTCCTGTGCAAGCCAGCGCCACTGCTTGATTGAAGCCTCCTGCAGGCGTCACGGTCACCTTGAACGTGGCACTGGCGCCCTGCGCGACCGCCAGCGTAGTGGGCGACGCGGTGACCGTAAAACTCGCCGCAACGGTGCCGGTGCCGCCCAGCGTCACCGCCTGAGAACCTGAGGGAGCACCATCCGTAATAACCAGATTGGCGGTCTCAGCGGCTGCAACGGACGGCTCAAAGACGACGCTGACCGTGCAGGAACTACTCGCCGCTATGGTCGAGCCGCACGTAGTGGTGGCTGTGAAATCCGTGTTGGCTGCGGTCGGGTCGCCTCCAGAAACAACTGCGCCGATAAACGCAATCGAGACGGCGGAGCTGTTTGTCAGCGTAACCGTCTTGGGAGCCGTCGCCAATCCCACCGACTGAGAGCCGAAGGCCAAGCTGGTTGGAGTAACGGTCAACGCCGTGCTCGTTCCAGTTCCGCTCATTGTTACCGTCTGCGGGCTGCTCGAGTCCCCGTCGGTAATGACTAAGTTCGCTGTCTCCACCGCGGCCACCGATGGCGTAAAGACGACGCTGATGGTGCAGGAAGCTCCGGCGGCACTACTCGGTCCGCAAGTATTCGACGGCGAAGCAAAGTCCGTGTCCGCAGCCGCGGGTGAGCCTCCAGTCACGGTGACGCTCGTAAACGCGATTGCCGTACTATTGTTGTTTGCGAGCGTCACCGTTTGCGCAGGTGTCGTTGTGCCGACTACCTGAGGCCCAAACGTCAGGCTCGTCGGAGACACCGCCAGTGTTGGCAGGAACGTCAGTTCGGCGACGAATGCGTCCGACGGGCCGTTCAGCGCCGGCTGGTAAACGCCGGGATTTGGCGCCACGGGAAAGGTACCGGCCGACGAGAATGTTTGACCGGTGATATAGCCGTAGTTGGTGGCCAGATTCAAGGTGATGCCATTGACTTCATCGGCGCCGCCCGTTCCGTCTCCCCCAAAGTAGGTCGAGTACACCAGATCCGCAGCGCCGTGTCCGCCAGGGTTCAGTTTGGTGACGTAGCCTTCTCCCGAGGAGCCTGCGGCCGGAGTTGCTTCAAGCGCGCCCTCGGTCACCGGGAAATCAGCGCCCTGCGTTTCGCCACCCACGTACGCGTTTCCCGTGGCGTCAGCGGCAATGCAAAATGCCGTGTTCGTCTGCGTTCCACCCAAAAACGTCGAATATTTGAGGCCGGCGCTCCCGTTCGTGCTGGTGTCCAACAGGGTGATAAAGGCGACGCTGTTCGCATTGCCGGTGGTCTGAAACGCTCCCGTTGTGGTGGGGAACATAAGCGAAGAGGTCGAACCCGTCAGATACGCGACGTTGGAAGGCCCAAGGGCGATGGCGTCGCCGAAATCAGCAGCCTCTCCTCCTAAGTAACTCGAATAGACCAGGGATGCCGCGCCGGATTGCGAAGTGTCAAATCGCGAGACAAACACGGTGCCTCCGGCTACGGCAGCGGGAGCGGTCGTTTGAAAGGCCGTCCTAACCGTCGGAAAGCTCACGGAGGCGGTGGTCGTTGGGAAGTTCGTGGATGAGGTGCTTCCCACGATGTAGGTGTTGCCCGTAGAATCTTCGGCAACCCCCCAGGCCTGGTCCCCGTAGCCGGGACCACCGGAGTCGGCCCCGTTGCCGCCCAAATACGAGGAATAAATCAACGACGCGCTTCCCGATAGCGTGGTGTTCAGTTTGCTAACGAATGCCGTCCCGTTCGCATTACCGGGATCGGGAGTGGTCTGAAATGCGGACGCGGTAACCGGAAAATTCGCCAATGCTGTCCCTGGTTGCGACCCGGTAAGTCCGACGACGTAGACTGCGCCGGTACTGTCGGTAGCGATTCCGTTTCCGAATTCGGTGATGTTTACCCCCTGCGTTCCGCCGAGATACGACGAATATACCAGCGAGGCCCCGCCAGAAGCGGCGGGATTGATTTCAAAGACAAAACTGGTTCCATTTGTATTTCCGGCATTGGGACCCGGTTTCAAAGCATTCGTGGTGGTTGGAAAATCGGTCGAATCAGTCTCTCCTGTTACATAAATATTTCCTGCGCTGTCGTAAGCGACGCCAAATCCAAAGTCCCCACCGCTACCTCCCACATACGACGAATAGAGTGGATGCGTGCCGGTGGGATCCATCTGCGTCACGAAAACCAGGCCGTTTGCGTTGCTGGTCAACGGACCGGGTGTAAGGGCGCCGGAGGTCGTCGGAAATTGCAGCGATGTCGTCGAACCTGCGACCACCGCATCGCCGAGCGAATCCAGCGCGATGGCCATGCCCGCGTCGTCGCTCTCCCCGCCGATGTAGGTCGAATACGTGAGCACGGGATCAACCACCAGCGGATAGCTGCGATCGTAGTTGGCTACCGCAAAGGTCACGCCATGACTTCCGGCAATTGTGTACTTGCCGGCGATCTCACGCCGCTCGCCGTTGATTTGCTGGTAGACCACCGGCTTCTGCAGTTCCACCTCACCGCCACCAATACTCGCCAGCAGGTCACCGCGAACATTCCGTCGCAACTTCCGTGCCCCTTCCACGTTCAGCGCGATTGCCTTCGGATCAGCCCCCGGGGCCACGATGAAGTCGTACTCGAGCCGCCCCTGATTTCCATAAAAGACCAGGTCGACGCCCGGATAAACATCCGCATACCGCACGCGCGCATAGGAGGAAACATTCGTTCGCCAGTTTGCGGGGTCCTGGCCGAGAAAGTAGTCCACTCTGCCCGGGAACCGATCCACCCCGGCGATCTTGATGTCTGGGTTGGCATTGGCCAGCCGCATGCGTAGCACGGCGGTTCTTGCCGCCTTGCGGGCTTCGCGCCTCGCCCGGAAAAAGGCCATCCGGCGCGTCGCCGAAAGATCGAGGGGGCGGACCGGATGCAGCGCCAGGACCGCCTCATCAGGCGTCAAGAAAAGTTCGTAGCCGCTGCCATGAGAAACGAAACGAACTTCGCGCGCAGTTTGTCCTTGATTCTCTTCAAATCGCAGCGGCAAGTTAGCGTACCCGGCAGCGGCTGCCTGGCGCGCGGCTTTGTCGCTGAAGGCCTTGGCGGGCCCGCGTCTGCTGGATGGACCCCTGGAGAGCGATCCGAACCAGCGCCTCGCGCTCGGACCAGAGGAAACAAGACACCCGACGGAAGCGAGGACAGCGAAACCGCAATACCAGGCGATCCGAGCCGTGCGGTGCTTGGTCTGCATCGGGACTACCCTCCTGGGTGCTCGAGCGCGGCTGGCCGACGGGACGCGATTGAGCCGAAGACTAGAGGACTGGTGTTACGAGTACCGAGGCCCGGGGCTTGGGTGCGAGGGCGCAGTACGAAGTCTGCCGGTCAACAGCAACCTTTGAGTTACCCGTGCGAGGATTACGTGTGCAAAAAGATGCTAGCACACTGTTCCAAGCTGGAAATGTTTGTTGCCCATTTTGCACAGGACGATCGATTTTGTTCCTGGTTGCGGAATCGACGCCGCCCACGTCGAACGTGTTTGGGGCGTGGTGGTCCTTGGCTTCGAACATCGAGCGCATCGGAGGTTACGGCAGAATTTGTTCTAGGGGGTCGCGATCTTTCGCGATTGCAGGAAAAACTCAATTGCCGGGGTGAAAATCAGAGACAGGACCATAGAGCTCAACAAGCCTCCGATCACCGCGATGGCCAGCGGCTGCAACATTCGTGAGCCAGCGCCGATGGCAAACGCCAGTGGCAGCATTCCCGCTATGGTTGCGAGCGCCGTCATCGCGATCGGCCGCAACCTCCGCCGTCCGGCTTGCACGAGCGCCTGTTCCAATGGGGAGCCGAGGGCGCGAAAACGGCCCTCTGCATCGAGTAACAGAATGCCGTTCTTGGCCACGATTCCGACCACCATGATCATGCCCATGAACGATGCTACATTAAACGTGGTCCGCGTGATGAGCAATGCAAAGAACGCCCCGAAGGTTGAAAGCAGTGCGGAAGCAAGAATCGCCAGGGGCGCCGAAAAGGTCCGAAACTCGAACAGGAGGACGATAAAAAGTAGAAGCAGCGCTGACACCAGCACCATCGAAAGGTCGCGAAACGAGCGCTGCTGTTCCTGGTATGTGCCGCCGTACTCAATACGGATCGACGAAGGCAAGTGCATGTCGTTCACGACCTTCTTTACTCCCGCGATTCCTTTCCCCAGATCGACTCCTTCGAGTCGCCCGGTCACCTCAATCAGTCTCTGCAGATTTTCGCGCGTGATCTCCGTCTGTCCGTGATCAGAAGCCATTGCCGCCAGAGACCCCAGCGTTGCGGATTTTCCCGAGGTGCTCGTCAGCAGCGTATTATTCATGCGGTCCAGCGAGGATCGGTTCGCTTCGGGAAAGCGTACACGAATCGGATACACGCGATCGTTCAGCACCACGGGTGTTGCCGCCTGCGCTCCCTCCAGAATCGCAGTGGCGTCCACGCCCACTTCTTCGGGTGTGAAGCCCGCGCGCGCCGCCACGGTGGGATTGACCTGAAACGTCACCGCTGGCCCGCTGATCGTGTTCTCAATTCCGTCCAGCACGTCCACCACGCCGGGTACCTTCTGGATGGCTTGGGCGACAGGCGCCGCGTTCTCCGCCAATATTCTTGGATCTTCGCAAAACATTTTGATGACGATGGGTTCCGGCTCGTTTGTCAAGTCGCCGATCATGTCCTGCAACACCTGCACGAATTCCACCTTGGCGGCCGGCTCACTCTGTTCCACTTGCGCCCGAACATCGTCCATGATGTCGTCGATATCGCGTTTTCGCCTGCGTTTCAGTTTCACGGTGAAGTCGCCGCGATTCGCTTCGGTTACCGCGGCAAGGCCGAGCTGGAGCCCCGTTCGCCGCGAGGTGTTCTCCACTTCTGGAACCGATCGGAGAATCTGTTCGATGTGGCCAAGGATTCGATCAGTCTCTGTCAACGAACTTCCTGCCGGCGTGTAGTAGTCCAGAATAAATCCGCCTTCATCCATGGCCGGCAGCAGATCGGTGCCGAGAAAGCAGTAGCAACCGTAGGACAACAGCACGATCACCACCGAGCTCGCCACCAAGACCCACGGCCGTTGCAATACACCCGTCAACAAGCGGGTGTAAAACTCCACGATCCGGCCGAACAAACCCGACGGTTCCGCCTCTTTGTCCGCAGAAAGCTCGGCCTCGCGTAGTTCTTCACCGTCACTCGCGCTTGGCTGCTTCGGTTCGCCCTGCGTCCCGGCCGCTGCCGACCTCCGCATCACGAAATATTGGCTCAGCGTCGGCGTCCAGGTCAGCGCCAGCAGCAACGAACTGACCAAAGACACGGTCATGGTCACAGCAAGGGCGCGAAAAAACGCACCGGTTACGCCAGTGATGGCAATCAGCGGGAGAAAAACCACGATCGGTGTCACCGTCGAACCGATCAGCGGCACCATCATCTCGTGTAGCGCGCTTTGAATCGCTTGCAGTCGATCCTCTCCTGCGTCCCGGTGCAGCACGATGTTCTCCAAGATCACGATGGCATCGTCGATCACCAAGCCGACCGCCGCGGCGAGCCCTCCGAGCGTCATCAGGTTGAAGCTTTGACCGGTCAACTTCAAAACGATGAAGGTCAGGAACAGCGTGGCGGGAATCACCAGCGCGGCGACCACCGACGTTCCCCAATCACGCAGGAACAGCACCAGAATCGCCGACGAAAGCAACAAACCCAAGAGCACTGCGTCGCGCACGCTGGCAATCGAGTCGTGCACGATCGTCGATTGGTCGTAGAAGACCTCAAGATGTATTCCCGGCGGAAGCGACTCCCTCACCTCCTCGATCTGCGTATGGACTTCGTCGGCCACGGCCACGGTATTGCCGTAGGGCTGGCGGCTCACGCTGATCAGCACCGCAGGCTTTCCGTTCGCCGTCACGATGGTATATACGGGCCGCACCGCGGCGCCGACCCTTGCGACATCTCCCACGCGCACGGGCACACCTGCCGGTGTGGTCTTCACCACCACTTGCCCGATTTCCTCCGGCGAATGCACCTGCCCGCTCACCAATCCCAGCACAAGTTGGTGGTCGTGCTCGATCAGGCCAGGCGAATCGATGATATTGGTGCGCCGGATGGCCTCCAGCAAATCCGTGACCGTCACGCCGGACGACAACAACTGCGCCGGCTCCGGCGTAACCTGAAACTCCGGCACGCGCCCGCCCTGCACCAGCACTGTCGAGACGCCATCGAGTCGGTTCAAACGCGGCCTGATGTCGTAGGTCGCGATTTCCCACAATTTCGTCTGCGGTAAGGTCTCCGAAGTCAGGCTGTATCCAATGATTGGGAAGGTGGCGAAGGTCAGCCGGTGCGTTTCAATCTTTGCCGCCGGCGGAAGTTCGCTTTCCGCGCGCGCCACCACCGCATCCACAAACTGCAACGTCTGCGCCATGTTGACGTTCCAGTCGAAGAACAGATCCACTTCCGCGGACCCTCGGCTGGTGATCGACTTCACCTTGTGCAACCCGGGCACGCTGTTCACCGCTTCTTCGAGCGGACGAGTGATCGTGACCAGCATCTGCTCGATGGGCATCACGCCGTTGTCCACGCCTATTACGATCCGTGGGAAATCGGTGTTCGGGTATACCGACACGGGAATAGAGAACGCGAGGTAAATCCCAACCAATACCAGGCTAACGGTCAAAAACAGAATAGGGCGTGACAACCGATGAAACCACGGAAGCTTGTTGTGGTTATTTTCGAAGGGCTGGTGTCCAGCACGACCCGCTTGCGAGTGAGGCGGCATCGGGCTCACTCCTTACCCGATTTGTCAGGCTTTGACGAATCATCGGCCGCGCCCGCTTTATCGGCGCTAGCGTCGTCCTTCGAGGGGGGAATTTCCTTCCCTTTGATTCGCGTTTTGTCCGGAAGTCCGTAGCCGCCGGAACGAATCACTTTTTCGCCGGGATCCAACCCGCTTACAACTTGAACGCGATCGCCATTTCGCACGCCCAGTTTCACGATTTTCTGATGCGCGTGCTGGTCCGACCCGGCAACCATCACGTAATCCGCATCTTCGGTGGTCTGGAATACCGCCGATGCCGGTACCAGCAGCGCGTCCGTCACCGTTTTTGCTACCATCGACACCTGCACGGTCATTCCCGGCTTCAATCGTGGCTCCGGCTTTGCGACTTCCACCCACACTTCTATCGTTGTGCTGCCCGGATCGAGCGCCGGGCTCACTAGACTCACGCGGCCGTGAATGGGATCCTCTACTCCCTCCGCTCGCACCTCCGCCGCATCCCCGACCTTCAACGACGCCGCCTCCACCCGCGAGATATGCGACTTAGCAAGCAGCTTCGAGAGATCCATCACGGTCATCAGCGGCTGATTTGCCGCCGCAAGTTCTCCGGCATATTGCGGCCGGTCCGTCACCACGCCATCGATCGGGCTGCGAATCTCCGAATAACTCAATGCTGCAGACGAACCCATCAATTTTCCCTTAGCGGCGGCCAGCTGTCCCTTCGCCGACTTCAGAGCTTGCTGCTCGCCCAGCCGCTTCAAATCCGCGAGTTGCCGCTCAGCCACGTCGGATTGTGTTTTTGCCTGTGCCAATGCCACCTGCGCCGCGTCCAAATCGCGCCGCGGCAGAGCGCCTTGCTGAAATAATTCTTTCCTGCTGTCGTAGACTTTCTGAGCCGCTTCATAGGCCGCCTTCGCAGCCGCCGCATCCAGCTCCGCTTTCTGCATCGCTTGCGGCACTCCCGCTTCGACCGTCGTCGCGTAACCCGCCTCGGCCTGTTCGAATTCTCCTTTGCTCTGCTCCGCCGCTGCAGCCAGATCGGCATTCTCCAGAATCGCCAGCAGCTGTCCTTGGTGTACCTTGCTACCACGCTGCACCAAGAATTCGTGAATCGTGGAGGCAATCTTTGGCGTGATCACCGACTGTTGCACCGGGTACACAACAGCCTCGGCCGAGACGACCTCGGAGATCGCTCCCCGCTCCGGCGGTGCGGCCTCCACGGTGACGACCGGTTCCTTTTCTTTCTCATCCGCACCGCAACCTGCCGTTAAAACCAGCGCGAGTGCGACGAGCAGCACACCGACTGGCGTGCTGGTCGCGCTGGCGCCGCGCTCGCGAGCACAATCCGCGCGAAGTTTCATTGCGTCTTCAACACTCCGGTCAAGGTCTGCAAGGTCGCCAGCGCCACCTGATACCGTACCGCGCCATCCTGATAGGCCTCGTTGGCCTGCACCTTCCGGGTCTGCGCATCGCTCACTTCCAGAATCGTCCCCTCCGAATTCTGATAACGCAGCACCGCCAGTCGAAGGCTCTCGGCCGCCAATTCCACCGAGCGTTGCAACCCAGCCAATTCGCTCAGCGAAGCCTCGGCCTCCGCGTAGCGCGACTGAATATCCGCCAGCAATTTCCTTTGCGCCAAAGATAATTCCCGCTTGGCCTGTGCTTTTCGCAACTCCGCCTGCCGCACCCGGCTCTGCGTCGCACCCCAATTCCAGATGGGAATGCTGACCGTCGCTACCGCTGACGATCCCAGGTTGTTCACTCCGTCAGTTTTCGTTGCAAAGTGCGTCGCATCAATCCCATAAAAATAATCCACGCTCAGTGAAGGCAAGTACCCGGCCCGCTCGCCGTTCACATCCGCGTTCGACACCTGCACCGCCGCCAGTGCCGCTCGCACCTCCGGATTATTCCGCGCTGCTTGCTCCTGAAATTCCGGAAGCGGCGGAAGCGAAATGCCCCGGTGCAGATCATCGGTCAGTTCGAAATCGTCGCGCAGATTGGGAAACACGAGCACCGCAAAATCCAGCCGCGCTTTCACCAGCACCAGTTGCGCCTCCCGCAATTGCCGGCGCCGGTCGTGCGCCAGCAACTCCGCCTTGATCTCATCCCCGTGCGCCACCTCGCCGCCTTTTTCCAAATCCTGTGTCAACTGCAGGAATTTTTCGCCTTCATCGGCCCCGCGCGCCGCAGCGTCCAGTTTTTCTTCGGCGGCTTCCACCCCGTAGTAGCTCTGCACCACGGTCACAATCAACCCGCGCGATGCAATCTCTGATCGGGCCCGCGCCACGGCGTCAGCGGCCGACGCCCGCCGATAATTCATTACCGTCGCAACATCCAGGGACTCGTGCACATTTCCCTGGCTGATGTATTCGTGCACGGCATTGTTGGCGATGAAGACGATTCCGAGCGCCGCGCGGTTCGCCTGCGTATAAACTTCGCTGTTGTTGTAGGTCACGCCCGGGAGCAATCCATCGCGAGCCTGAACGCGATCTTCCTTGGCAATTCCAGCTTCTGTCTGCGCGGATTGATATTGCGGATCGTTGCGCCGTGCCCGTTCGATGGCATCCTCCAGCCTCAGCCGTTCCACATTCGCCTTCGCCCCGCGATCCGGCGCCTTCGACGGAGCACCTTGCTGGGCATGGCACGGCACGGCGGTGACCAGCTCGGCAGCAAAAACGCACCCAGCCCATGCGATGAGAACGCCATGTTTCACCGAGCGATCGAAAAGCCAGTGCAGTTTTTCAGGCAGGCGCATAGCTCCGGTTCGGAGCCTAGGGATGGGAAGTTAAACGGAAGATTAACTAGGGAAAATGGGTAAAAAAGCCGAAAACACGCTGCCGTTTGCGTCCGATCGTGTCAATTCCAGGCTGCCTTGGTGAGCCTCGGCGATCCACCGCGCAATCGACAATCCTAGTCCGGCGCCACCCTTGTCGCCGTCCTCGCGGGACCTGGCGGCGTCCACGCGAAAAAATCGATCGAAGATGCACGCTTGCAGTTCAGCGGGAATCCCCGCGCCGGTGTCCGACACGGTCAGTACGTAGCGACCATCGGCAACGCGGCACGACACCGTCACCCTTCCCCCGCGTGGCGTGTACTTAATGGCGTTGCCGACCAGGTTCATGATCATCCGCCCGAGCAGCCCCTCGTCACCAAAAAACAGGCATTCCTCACCGGGCTCGCATACCAACGCGATTTCTTTCTCTAGCGCCAGCGCGCGTGCCGAGCGCACCGCCTCCAGGACCAGTTCGTCCAGATAGAATTCACACTTCACGAGCGGATGCTGGCCGGCGTCGGCGCGGGCCAAGGTGAACAAGTCCTCCACGATTTGCGAGAGCCTGCCGGCTTCGGCCTTCACGATTGCTAGCGATTCGCGGTACTCGTCCTGCGACCGCGCCTCTCGCGACAAGGACACTTCTGCTTCCCCCCGCAAAATGGCCACTGGCGTACGCAGTTCGTGCGACGCGTCCGCCATAAACCGATGCTGCTGGTCGAACGAAGCATCCAGCCGATTCAGCAGCTGGTTGAACGACTTCGCCAGGTGCCCGAGTTCGTCGGTCTCGTTGTGAATTTTCAGCCGTTCGTGCAGGTTTGAAGCGCTGATTCTCCCCGCTTGCGTGCTCATCGCCACCACCGGCGCCAAGCTTTTCTTGGCCAGAAAATAGCCGCCAGCCGTCGCCAGGATCAGCGCGAAGGGTATGACCACGGCAAACATCCCTACGATTCCTTTAGAGATTTCATGCTGCCGGTGCAGCGACTGCAAGACCACCAGTGTGAATTCATGACTGCCTACGGCGAACCGTCGCACCACACCCCGATATCCGTCTCGCCCTCCCTTCACATTTCCAAACGCATGCGTACCTGGGCCCGCTAATGCCACCAACGTTTGAAACGGCGCGGAGGTAAATATGGCTCGACGGAATTCCCTTCGAACGCCGTCGTTGTCGGCAGAGTCTTCCGAGGTGATGACGATATTGTCGCTGGGGTCGAGGATCACAAACGCGACGTCGCGAAACCGATGTTCTGCGATCGCTTCTTTCGCAGCCTGCACCAGTCCCGGCAAAGTAGTGTCGCTTTGCAGCTCCGCATCCACGGTAGTCAGAAACGCGTCGGCTTGTTCCAACAAATTGCTGTCCGTGCTTTGCACCGCGTTGCGCGCCAGCAACAAATACATGGCACCTGCGAGGACCAACAGCACCAAAACCAGCACCGCCGAATACCACAGTGTCAGCCGGACGCGCACGGAATCAAACACGGCCTTTGCCCGGCAATCCAGCGGATTTCGGCGGCGCCCTTCGCGACGCGTACTGTTTCCCATTTTCCGACCGATTCGCTTCCGACGCGTCAGCCAGGATGTAGCCCGCCCCGCGTCGCGTCTGCAGCAAGGGTGTCGCGCGTCCCAGATCGATCTTCCGGCGCAGGCGATTCACATAGACCTCAATCAAATTGGAAAACGGATCGAATGTCTCCTCCCACACGTGCTCGGCAATCTCCGCGCGCCCCACCACCCGGCCCACGTTCCGCGCGAGGTATTCCAGCAGCGCATACTCCTTGGTCGTCAGGGGAACATCCGTGCCAGCTCGCGAAACCGTCCGCGCTCCGGTATCCAGGAGCAGATCGGCCACTGCAATCCGGGCAGGCCGCAATTCGCCAGAACGCCGCAAGAGTGCCCGCAAACGCGCCAGCAACTCGCGAAATTCAAAAGGTTTTGTAAGGTAATCGTCGGCTCCGAAATCGAGCCCGGCGATGCGGTCCTCGACGGAATCCTTCGCCGTAAGCATCAATATCGGAATCTTCCGTCCAGCCGCCCGCAATTCCCGGCACACCGAAAATCCATCCCGCCCGGGAATCATTACATCCAAAACCATCACATCGTAGGTATTAATCTCCGCCTGATACAAAGCGTCGTCGCCGTTCGCAGCGACATCCACGGCGTAACCCTGCTCGCGCAAACCCTTCGCCACAAATCGCGCAATCCGGGTATCATCCTCCACCAGCAGCAATCTCATCCCCGCATCATAAGCCAACCCCACCAAACCCGTCCGGTTCTTTCCCCGCTACAGCCTGCAATCCGGCGGTTTATGGTGCCGCAGGAGGTCCACGCCCGAGCCTGCACGGGCGAGGTCACGACCGCGCGCCGGAGTTTCTACCTCGGCCGTTCTGCCCTCCGAGGCCTACAACTTCACCGTCCCACCCGTCCTCCCGGCCTCATAAATCGCCATCATAATCCGCAAATCCCGCAGGCCCTCGTCCCCCGGAGTCAACACTTCTTTGTTCTCCATCACGCAGCCCGACATATGATCCATCTCCAAAGCGAAATGATCGCGCACCGGCAACTGCACCTCTTCCAAAACATTCTTGCGATGCATGCGCATTCGCAATCCGCTGTAAATCGTCGCGGGCTCCAGCTCAAACCAGCCATCGGTCCCGATCACGCGATACCGGTTCTGCGCATCATAACCATAGCTTGAGGAGCAATTCGCAAGAATCCCGCTGGGAAATCGCAGCTGAAAATTGATCGTCTCTTCCACTTCCTTAAATCGCGGATCACCCGGCGTCGTGTAGGTCATCGCGGTCAACTCGGTCGGTTCTTCGCCCGTCAAATATCGTGACGCGTTCAACGCATAAATTCCGATATCCATCAGCGATCCCCCGCCCGCGAGTTCCTTGTTGAGCCGCCACTGCTTGGGATCGCCAATGTTAAATCCATGCTCGGAGACGATCACTTTGGTCGGTCCCAGTTCGCCCGACCGAGCCATGCGGATCGCCTCCAGGTTGTAAGGCTCATACCTGCAGCGATACGCCACCATGAGTTTGCGATTGGCTTTTCTACCGGCATCGATCATCTGCTGACATTCGAGCGGTGTGCGCGCCATGGGTTTTTCGCTCAAGACATGCTTGCCCGCCTGCAACCCACGGACGGCATATTCCGCGTGCATCCCATTCGGCAGCACGATGTAAATCACGTCCACTTCGGCGTTATCGCGAATCGAGTCATAGTTCCGATAGTTGTAGATGTTCTTCGGGTTGACGCCATACCGAAGCGCCAGTTTGTTCGCCTTGTCCTGATGCCCGCTGACAAACGCCACCACACGCGATTTCTCGCACTGCGCAAACGCCGGCAAAATCTGGTTGATCGCCAAGTTCCCCAATCCGACGATCGCCCAGCCCAGCTTCTTCCTAGGAGAATCCGGTACGACCAACTGCGCCGGAGTCGCACCTCGAGCCAACGGCCCCGCCACATTGCAGGCCACCAACCCGCCGCTCACTCGCGTCAGAAATCCCCGCCGCGTCATCTCACTCCAATCCGCCGCCATGTCAGTACCTTTCCGATCCTTCATCCTTGCCCTCGCTTATTCTGGACTTGTTCGCTTCGGTCCCACCACGCTCCTTAGCGCATGTGCGAGCCCGGTTTTGTCATGTGTGGTGCTCCGCGGCACTTTCAGTAAAAGATGAATTCTGTTGGCGTGTTCCAGGTCCAATTCGTGGCCGTGCGATCGGCAGGACACGCCTAGAACGTGGATTGACCTCAGCCGCTTCAAAATGGTCGGCGCAGAAGGTGAGTTCATCGGAAGCCCTGAGCCCGGCCGGATCGAACGATCCCGGCCGACCCGCCGCCGTAAACCCTGAGGTGCCGGCAGATGGATTGCCCACTCACCGGGAAATTATACGACGCCACGATAATCGTAGTTCTGGATTTCGGATCCGGAATTAAAGCTGGTCCGACGGGTCTTTGTCTTCGCTATAGAAGAGTTGGAATGGCCGAAACACCGACTCGGTTTTGCAGCCTGGGCAGGACCGCTTTTCGCCTTCGGGAGCGAATTCAGGCCTCGGCAAGACTCGAAACGGGTCGCGAAGGGATCGCTCGATCATTTCGGCGCCGATTTCACTGTGCGGGAATCTGTGGCGGCATTTTGGACAAGTTAACATCCATCTTGGCATAGATCCACACCGCCCTCAGCCTCTGCCAGTCTGATGCACCCCGAGCGAAAAGGACGGCTGCTGCAGATTAAAACCTGGTGGCTAGGAGTCTACGATGCGGACCCTGCAGAATGGAGCGCTCCGGTCGCATTACGTCGCCGTATTGGCGAGCGAAACGAGCAGAATCGCGAGCAGATAGAAAAGGAACATAAGGCCCAGATACGTCTTGGCCTGGCGATTGGCGTCCTTGAATTCTTTCCAAGCCAGCACGCCCCATAGAGCCGCGACCATGGGGGCCGACTGTCCAATGGCGTACGAAATAGCGACTCCAGAAAACCGTGCAGCCACCAAATTGAAGACCGTACCGAGACCCCAGATGCAGCCTCCGACAAGACCGAGCAAGTGACCGGTCGTTGGCCCGCGGAAAAAATCCGCCAAATGGACCGGCTCACCAACCAGCGGCTTCTTCATAAAATAAATGTTCCAGACAAAGCAGGAGAGCAGCGCACCGAGAGTCAGGAACACGCCGACGCTGTAGGGGCCGAGTGTGTTTCCTTGGGTCATGGAGCGCGTCACGAACGGAGCCCAGAGTCCCATCAGCACGCCGGACACAATGCAGGTGACAATGCTCTTCTTGGAGGCCGAGCGGTTCGTTCGAGCAAGGCTGCCGTAGGCTTTGCCGTCCAGAACCACCGCGATCACCGCGCAAACTACCCCCGCAGCAAGGATCCCGGGGTTCCCCTTGGGTTGCAGAATAAAGCTCGACACCACGCCCACAACAAGCGCAATGCCAATCGAAACCGGAAACGCGATTGCCAAGCCCGCCATGTCAATCCCGGCCACGAGCAACAGGTTGGCCAGGTTGAACACCGCGCCGCCCACAAGCGTCGAGACGATGTTGGAGCTGTCCGCCGCCTGGACGTTTTTCAGAAAACTGGCAGGATCGCCGGCCGTGCTGCCCATTGTGAACGCCAGGATCACCGAGATCAGAAAGATCCCGACGGCGTAATCCCAATAAAACAGCTCGAAGCGATAATTCTTGACGCCTTTGTAGGTGTTGGCCCAGGAGCCCCAGCACACCGCGCTGGTGATCATCATCAGCAGGGCCAAAGCAAAACTGTGGGGCACAAACATCGGGCTGGTTCTCCTTGTGAATGCCGGGAAAAAACGTTCCGGGGACTTCGCCTAGAACGAAGATGCCTCTTCCGGACGCTGCGACTTGATGAGGGCGACGACCTCGTTGCGTTTTCCCATCGCCCGAGCGCCGACCTGCGTGCAGCAAATCGCCGCGCAGGCGTTGGCAAACAGACCGGCTTGCCGGTGGTCCCAGTTCTGCAACAAGGCGTAGGAGAGGCCGCCCATGAAGGCGTCGCCGGCGCCGGTGCTGTCCACGACCTTCACTTTGAACGCCGGGACGTGAGCCATTTTCCCGGCGCTCGCAATGAGCGAACCCTCGGCGCCCATGGTGACGGCGACGACCTTCGGGCCCAGTGCCAGCAGTTTGGTTGCGATCTTTTCGTAGTCGGTTTCGCTGGTTATCTCGCGCGCGGCGGCTTTGCACGGTTTCAGAACGTCGACCAAGCGCAACGCCGCGATCAGATCCTTCTCGGTGCCAAGTCTTGCATGCGCAAAATAGCTGGGCGCGACGTCGAGATCGAAGATCACCCGTACTCCCGCTTCGCGCGCCACTTCCATGCCTGCTAGGATCGGTGGCAAAGGAAGCTGCGATGCCTCGGTATGAAAATGCTTGGCTGTCTTGATTTGTTGTGCGAAGCGGGTGCGCACCTGCGCGGCGGAGAGTTTCCCATTGATATTCGGGAACATGTAAATGCAACGGTCGCCGTGCGCGTCGACGGGAATCCACGTGAAGGTCGACTTTTCGCCGTTAACGACCTCAATGCCGGAGAGGTCGAGTCCATCTTCGGCAAAAGCTGCGGTGATCAGTTGCCCGCTTTCGTCATCGCCGATCAGCCCGAGCCAGCCCGCGCTCGCTCCCAGCCGGGCGACCTGCGTCAGATTGTTGCCGGTGACCCCGCCGGCGTGAATCTCCGTGCGGTCGACATTAATCTTCTCGTCGGCCCCCAGCAAGCGAGGGACAACGGCGAAATAATCGATGCCGCAGCTTCCGATTCCGACCACTTCGGCAGTTTGGGGCATGTGCCTCCTCGCTGTTTACTTCGGATAGCGGAATTCTCGCTAGCCGGGAACAAACCAGATTTCCGCTATAGAACGCGAACTGCGACGGTATGCAACTCATTCATTTCGAGGGTTAAGCGCCAGCTTACCACAGGTCCAGGCGCCGTCCTTCCATCGGGAAGTACTGAGGGGAGGCGGGATGGGGCTAATCGGAGAGATTTGATTATGTTATTCTCCTGCGCAAATCGAGCAGGGAGGATTCTGGTTGCATGTTTTTCTGCGGAACAGGGTGCGAATCGAGCCACGGCACCGGTTGCCATGATCGATGACCCAGTCCTATTCAACGATTGGCATGTCGTGGCGCGATCCGTGGGTATGGCCACCAGCGCGGAACCGTGCCCGGTGCGGCTGCTCGGACGCGACCTTGTCCTTTGGCGCAGCAACGAAAAGCTCTGCGCGTGGCAGGATTTATGCGTGCATCGCGGCGCGAAGCTTTCTGGCGGCCATATCCAGGACGGCTGCCTCGCTTGCCCGTACCACGGCTGGCATTACGACCAGTCCGGCCGATGCGTGCTAATTCCTGCGCATCCTTCGCAACCTCCGCCTGCGCGAGCGCAGGCAACTACGTATCGCGTCGCGGAACGCTACGGGTTGATTTGGGTCTGCCTGGGCACACCGAACAACGAGATCCCTGTCTTCCCCGAAGCGGATGACCTTTCGTTTCGAAAAGTGCAGGCCGGACCTTACGTCTTCAAGGCTCACGGTCCGCGTGTTATCGAGAATTTTCTGGACGTCGGCCACTTCCCCTTCGTTCATTCTGGCTTTCTGGGAGATCCGGGCCACACCGAAGTTGGCGACTATGAGGTCGAGACAACCTCGGACGGCATCGTGGCGCGGGACATCGGCGTATGGCAGCCGGACCCCGACGGCAGTGGGAAATCGGCCGAAGTGAAGTACGCCTACCGGGTTCTGCGGCCGTTGACCGCGTATTTTATGAAATCTCATCAGGAGCGAAGATTCTCGATCTTCAATTGCGTAACGCCGGTCGATGAACGGGAAAGTGTTTCCTGGTTGATTATGGCTCTCAACTATTCGCCCGAAATGTCCATCGAGCAGATGCGCAGCTTCCAGGACCTGGTCAGCGGACAGGACATTCCGATTGTGGAATCTCAGCGTCCGGAGTTGCTGCCGCTGGATTTGCAAGCGGAGCTGCACCTGCGTTCGGACCGTACGGCCATTGCCTACCGGCAATGGCTGACAAAAATCGGCTTAAAGTACGGTACCGCTTGAACGCGATCAGCACGCCCCCAGCCTCCACGTCGTCCGGATGGGGGCCATGGTTTGTCCCGGGCGACCTGGATGGTTTCTTCGGATTGTTTTTCAGTGGTTTCCCGGATTTGCTGCTGATCGTCGGACTGGCACCGCTCTACGGATATCCCCTAGAACTCGTCTCCACCCGCATCATGCCCGCGGTGGCTTTCTCGATTTTCGGCGGAAATTTTTTCTACGCGTGGCAGGCGCGGCGCCTAGCGCAGCGAACTCACCGGACCGACGTCACCGCGATTCCCTTCGGCGTGAACACGCCGACGATCTTTGCCTACGTATTCCTGATCATGGTGCCTGCCTACCAGCGCACCCACGATGCGCAACTCGCCTGGCACCTGGGTGTATTTGCGTGCTTCCTGAGCGGCATCGTGCAAACCGCGGGAGCATTTTGTACCGACTGGCTCAGGCGGCACACGCCGCGCGCCGCCCTGTTGACTCCGCTGGCAGGAATCGCGATCGCTTTTCTGTGCCTGGGATTCATCCTGCGGATTTTTCAGACGCCCGAACTGGCCCTGCTGCCGACGGTGATTATTCTGGCCGTCTACGGCTCGCGGATCCGTCTGCCGTTCCGGGTGCCGGGCGGCCTGCTGTGCATCCTGGCTGGAGTCATTCTCGTTGCGGTTCTCAGAGCATTTCACTTATATCATTTGCCCGCTCCACCACCGCTGTCGCCCCTGGGAATCTACCTGCCTAAGCTCGTAAACGTTTTTGAATTTCTGCGTCACGGTGAAGGCTGGGGATACCTTTCCATCATCCTCCCGATGAGCGCCCTGGATACCATCGTGTCGCTGCAAATTCTGGAGAGCGTCAAGGTGGCTGGCGACGACTATGGGACGCAGCCATCGCTCCTGGTGAACGGACTCGCAACACTGGGCGCCGCGGCGTTCGGAAGTCCTTTTCCCACGACACTTTACTTCGGGCACCTGGCGCACAAAGCATATGGCGCGCGCATCGGGTATTCGATCCTGAACGGTGTGGCCGTCCTGTTGATCTGCCTGACCGGATTGATCTCTCCCATCCTCCATTTCGTGCCGCTGGAAGTGGTTGCGATCGTGATCGTCTGGTTTGGACTGGTGATGGTGGCGCAAGCGTTTCAGGAGATCCCCAAGTCCCACTGCATCGCGGTCGCATTCGGCTTGTTGCCGATGCTGGCGTCTTGGGGATGGCAACTTGTCGATCTGGCGCTTCGGAAAGGCGGATCGAGCGTGCTGGAAGCCGCTCCGAAGTTTGGCGAAGAACTCGCGATCTACGGAATGATTGCGCTCAGCCAGGGAGCGCTTTTGGTCTCCATGGTGTGGGCGGCGGCGATTGCCTACATGCTCGACCGGCGATTTCTCCTCGCGGCTGGTTGGTTGGCGGCGGGCGCCGCTCTTTCCTTCTTTGGAGTCATCCACGCTTACGAGCTCAGTCCCTCGGGAGTCGTGAACAAGCTGAAGATCTTTGCCGCTCCTGAATTTTCGGTCAGCTATGCTGTTGCCGCGCTTTTCCTGGTGGCCTGCCATTTTTACAATCGCCGTTTCCCGACGCCTGTTCAGAATTCGGAGCCGGTTTGACGCGTTCGAGTGATTTCGCTTGCCGTTGCGCTGGTGTTGACGGGTCCTGGCGCCGGTGTTAGATTTTCGTTTCTGCGCGAGAAAACACATGGGCGTCGCCTGAACATTCCAAGGAAGAAACGCAGGCCCGTCGATCTTAGCCGGCGCGAATTCCTCCTCCGATCATGTTCAGGAGCTTCGCTGGCGTTTCTTCCCGCCAGTCTCGGTCTGCCTGGCTTCGACCCCCTGGTTTCTCAAAAATCGCTTCCCCCTTCGAGCGAATTTTACGTACATCCTCACTATCGAACGCCGAGAGATCTCGACGCCGTGCTGCGGAAGGTGGAGGCGGGTTTCGACGACTTCGTCACGGAAAAATATCACCACCAGATCGCCGCGATTTTGCGAGAGTGGAGTTCCGAACTTCTGGAGTCGCCGCAGAAAACCGTCTCCCTCGAAAAGGCTATGACCGAGACTTTTGCGGGAGTCTCGCCGAAGCCGAGTACGTCGCAGCCCATCCGCAGCGGATCTACTTTGCAGGTCTCGCGGATGAACTTCTCGGAAAAAGAGCCTTTGCGACGCGGATCGTTTCTCAACGAATGGCGTTCAGGCATGACCCGGTTTGCCAAGCTGATCACCGCGGACTTTCAAGTGACCAGCATCCGCGTCGAGTCTTCCGCGCAACCAGCGAGCCAACTGGGCGTTTCGCTCAAAACACGGGTGCGTTTCGAATTGGTGGGCAGCGGGGCCGGCTTCTACCGCGAGCAACGCGCAGGCAATTGGGAACTCGATTGGGAGCTGCTTGCCTCGGGCGAAGTCCGATTGAGCAAGTGGCGGACGCTCGACGAAATGCGCGGTAATTCCCTGGCGCCGGTATTTGTGGACATTGCCGCGCGGACTTTTGCCGGCAATCCCTCTTATGATTCGCAACTCATCCCCGGCATCGACTACTGGCGAACAATTCTCGACGGGGCTTGCGGCATCGATATCTACGGGCACAACGGAGTTTCATTTGCGGATATAGACGGGAACGGTTACGACGATCTCTACGTCTGCCAGCCGGCCGGACTGCCGAATCGGCTTTTCCGAAACCGTGGGGATGGAACGTTCGAGGATATCACCGCGGCCTCCGGGCTCGGCATCCTGGAAAATACCGCTTGCGCGCTGTTCGCGGATTTCGACAACGACGGACGGCAAGACGTAGTCGTGGTGCGGACCAGTGGTCCGCTGCTTTTCCTGAATGAAGGCGGAGGAAAATTCCGCGCAAAGCCCAACGCATTCCAATTCGCCAATCCTCCGCAAGGCGCATTTACCGGAGCGGCGATTGCGGACTACGACCGCGATGGCTGGCTGGACATCTATTTCTGCCTGTACATCTATTACCAGGGCACCGATCAATACCGCTACCCGTCTCCTTATTACGATGCGGAAAACGGCCCGCCAAATTTCATGATGCGCAACCATCGCGATGGCACCTTTCGCGACGTCACAAAACGGTCTGGCCTCGATCGCAACAATACCCGCTTCAGCTTCTGCTGCGGGTGGGGCGATCACAACGGCGATCAATGGCCGGACCTTTACGTGGTCAACGATTTCGGGCGCAAGAATCTGTACCGCAACAACGGCGACGGCACGTTCACCGACATCGCCGCAGACGAAGGCGTGGAGGACATCGGCGCGGGAATGAGCGTTTGCTGGCTGGACTACGACAACGACGGAAACCAGGACTTGTACGTTGGGGACATGTGGACGGCCGCCGGCGTCCGCGTCTCGGAGCAAGACATCTTCCAGAAAAATGCAAGCGAGCAAGCCCGGGCGCTTTATCGCAAGCACGCCATGGGCAATTCGATGTTTCGCAATCGCGGCAGCGGGCATTTCGAGGACGCCAGTTCTCGTGTGGGAACAGCCATGGGCCGCTGGGCTTGGTCCAGTGACGCGTTAGACTTCGATCACGACGGTTTCCCGGATCTCTACATTGCCAACGGCATGATTTCCGGAGCAACGCGGGGAGACTTGAACAGCTTCTTTTGGCGGCAAGTGGTTGCCAATTCGCCGCAAGAATCCGGGCCGAACTATAACTACGACCAGGGTTGGAGTGCGCTCAACGAACTGATTCGCTCCGACGGCACATGGAGCGGCTTCGAGCGCAACGTCTTTTACGTAAACAACCGGGACGGCACGTTTTCCGAGGTTTCTGGAATTGTAGGGTTGGACTTCATCGAAGACGGCAGGTCGTTCGCGCTGGCCGATTTCGATCACGACGGCAGAGTGGAAGTGATCTTGAAGAACCGCAACAGCCCGCAGTTGCGCGTCCTGAAAAACGTGATGGCGGAACTGAGCCCGGCAATCGCGTTTCGGCTGACCGGCAAAAAAAGCAATCGCGACGCGATTGGCGCTTCGGTCACGGTCGAGAGGCAAGACGGGCGCCAGACGCAGTGGTTACAAGCGGGATCAGGGTTCCTGGCGCAGCACCACAAGGAATTGTTTTTCGGCTTGGGAGAAACACAAGGACCGGTGGCGGCTACGATTCGCTGGCCGAGTGGACTGGTGCAGAATCTGCGTAACCTGCCGGTCAATCATCGCATTTGGGTGGAAGAAGGTTCGCCACCCTCGCGTACCGAACCCTTTAAGAGAACGACACCAGCCGCGGCAAGCGTACCCGTCGCTGGCACTTCGGAAATACAAGCGCTACCGGATTCCTTCGAAACCTGGCTGCTTGCACCGGTCGAGACCCCCGAATTTTCTGTTCCCGATCTGAACGGACGAGTCGAGACGCTCTCCGCGAGGCGCGGGCAGCTGGTGCTGCTCTATTTTTGGTCCGCGATTTCGCCGACTTGCAAAACGGAGCTGGCGGAACTCGACGGGATCAATGCCCAATGGGCGAAGGAAGGACTCCAGGTGGTCGCGGTGAACGCCGATGATCTTCCAGGCCCCGACAGAGACTCTACACTAGCGCCCTATCGGCATCTTTCGTTACCGGTTCTCGCTGGTGCTCCGGATCTAGTCGCTGTTTACAACCTTCTCTATCGCTCCCTGTTTGACCGGCACCGCGATTTGAGTCTTCCAGCTTCTTTCCTGATTGATGAAACCGGCGCCATCGTCAAAATTTACCGGGGACCCATTAAGCGAGAAAACCTCGCAGAGGATCTCCGGCAAATTCCGCGAACCGCCTCGGAGCGCATGGCCAAAGCCTTGCCCTTTCCAGGAGTGAGTGAAACAACCGAGTTCGGGCGGAACTATCTCTCCTATGGATCGGTTTTCTTCGAGCGAGGTTACATGGAACCAGCGCAACACTTTTTCCGACAGGCGCTTCGAGACGATCCATCAAGCGCCGAGGCCTTCTACGGGCTCGGAAGCGTCTATCTGGAACAAGAAAAGGCCGCGGAGGCACGTGAAAGTTTTGAACGCGCGGTTCGACTGCAAGCCCACTATCCAGGCACGCTACCCAATGCATGGAACAACCTGGGAATCCTGGCGGCGCGGGAAGGACAAATCGAGGAGGCCATCCAGGATTTTCAAAGCGCGCTGCGAATGGATCCCGATCACTTTGTTGCCCTGGAAAATCTTGGGAACGCCTACCGCCAGGGGAAGCGCTGGGAGGATGCCAAGGAAACGCTACAGAGAGCGCTTCGATTGAGGCCCGAAAATCCGGAGGCGAACTACGGGCTCGGTATGGTTTTTGCGCAGCTCGACGACACGCAAAAGGCATACGAGTATCTGCGGAGAGCTCTGGCTGCGCGTCCTGCCTACCCCGAAGCGCTGAATAACCTCGGCATTCTTTACCTGCGCACACGGCGGCGGGAGGAAGCGGAGAACAGTTTCAAAGAATCGATCCGCGTCGCTCCCTGGTTCGATCAGGCGTACCTGAATCTGGCAAGGCTCTACGCCCTCGACGGAGACGCCCAGAAAGCGCGCAACGTTCTACTTGAACTTCTGAAGGAGCACCCTGGTCATGTGCAAGGGCAAAGAGCATTGGAACAGCTGCCGCAATGAATCGGGCGTCGCGGATCTGGACGATCTCATCGTGACTCCAAGTAAGACTCGGCGCGACAAGGTCGATTCAAAAAAAACCGGCCCACCGAAACTGCGGTGAGCCGGGACAATTCCACTCGAGCCGTGCAATTCAAAGGATTTAGAAGGTAAGCTTCAGGCCGAATTGCACCACGCGCGGGTTGTTCACCGTCGAGTTCACGGAGCCAAAACCCGGGGCGCTGACATCGTTGATCGGCATGCCGAACTGCGCATGATTGAAGAGGTTGAAGAACTCCGCCCGGAAATTCAGGCCCATGCCTTCCCGCGGCAGCGCGAACTGTTTGATGACGGAGAAGTCGGTGTTAACAAAGCCCGGACCCGAAACGGGGACGCGATTGGCATCGCCCAGTTGACCTGCCGGCGGCGCAACAAAGCAAGAAGGGTTGATCCACTGGTTCTCGCTGTGGTTGGCCGCGTACAAGTTGCAACCAGCAACCTGATCCGGGCGGTTCCAGTTGTTCCCGTTGCCGCCGTTATTGAAGAAGACTCCGGACTGGTTATTGCTGTCGATCAGAGGGACCGGAAAACCCGAAGTGATTTTCTCGATGAGAGTTAATTGCCAGTTTCCTAGCAAAGTATTGGTAACACTGTTCCAATCGTTGCCGAACTTCTTGCCCCTGCCGAGAGGCAGGTCGTAAATGATGCTGCCGGTGAAATTGTTATCCAGATTGATTTGCGACAATCCCCAGTCCAGCGTCTCCCAATTGGGGAGCGGGAAATAGGGAGCACTCTGCTCGGAGCCCAAACCGTCGGATAAGCCATTGTCATAAGTGCGCGAATAGGTGTAACTGAACAGCGCGTAAAGGCCGTATCTCGGCGTCTTGGTTTCGGCTTTAATCTGCAGGGAGTTGTAGCTGGTCCTGCCGATGTCACCGAAAAGCAGGATGGAGTTTTCTACCGCATACGGAGGGATGTATTGGGACCCATCGGAGTTGCAACCGATGGTGTACGAACCTCCAGCCACGCAAGCACTCGGACCTACGGTGTTGATGTCATTCCCGGCCAGCAGGATGTGACGGCCCCGCGAGCCCGCATAGCCAGCCGTGAGCAGAATGTTCCCCGGCAACTGGCGTTCCACGTTCACGTTGAACTGCTGAACCATGCCGAGATGGAAGTCGGTGGGTTGGCTAAAAAGGGTTCCGGTAAATGTCGAAAGGGTCGGCGCGGTGGTAAAAATTGGAAATCCGCTGGACATAGTGACGGCGGAGGGCGTTTGCCCAAGTACGGTGGCGCAGTAGGAGGTCGCAAAGGCGCACCCAGCGCCGCCAAATTGATCGGACTCGGCGAAGAAGGGCGGATTCGTCCACAGGCCTTGAGAACCCATGCTCCAGGCCGAATCGTGGTAGACAGCATAGCCGGCTCGGACGGCAGTCTTGTCGCTGCCAAGCACCTTGTAGGCCAAGCCGATTCGTGGCTCAAAGGCCGTCCAATTCATGTTTACGCCTGCCGATCCCCCCACACCATTCTGATTGGCAATGAGAAGCTGGTTAGTAGCAGGAACGTAGTTTGCTTGGCGCCCATCGGCTTCAGAGATCGGAGTGGTCATATCCCACGCCAAACCAAGATTGAGCGTTAGGTCTCTGGTGATTCTCCAATCATCTTGGATGAAGGGGCGGTAGATTTTCCAGCGGCGGCCGGTGATCGGGCCGTTGAAGGTCTGATCGTGCTCGGCCAGCCCCAACAATCCCATCAGAACATCGGCTTCAGGATTACCGGGAACGCTTACGGTGGCGTTTGTAAAGCCGCTAAAATTGCCACCGGCGCCGGGGATCCAAAATCCATCCTGGAAGGCCTCGGTGCCTACATTCATCTGATTCGCGCGGATCGCAAATCCCACCTTGAGGTCATGCTTGCCGCGAATCAGGTCGAGCGAATCACTGAAGGAGAAAACATTTGTTCCGCCCTGGAATGGAGTGTAACCGCGATCGCCAAGAGACCAGTAGCCCCCGACCATCAAGGTCGAAACCAGCCCGCAGCTGTATGCCCCTGCGCTGCAAGTCGAACCGCCCGGGGCGCAGCCCAGGTTCGCACCAGGGATGCCGCCAGGAACGATCGTCGAGGAGGCGCAGGTGCCGGTGCCTTGGGAAGTGATGTAGTCAAAGATGCGGTTGTAACCGAAGCTCGCCTGGTTCACGGTAGTCGCGGAAAATACGTGAGTCTCACCCAGGGCCACCTGGCGCGCATGATTGATAATTCCTTGATTGCTGCCGAAGGCGCTGGCCTCGGCAAAAGATCCGGGTCCGCCACCCCCAGGCACATAGGAAGTCGCTTGGTCGTAGCTGAAGCGAGCAAAGGCGGTGTCGGCGCTCGAGAAGTTGTGATCCAAACGAATGTCAAACTTGGTTTCGTCGAGGCTGCGTACGGGTTCGTTAACGAAGTTGTATCCCGCAGCCGCGTTGCTGGCGTTTGGCGCGGGGTAGAGGTTGATCATGGCCTGCCCGACGGTGTTAATCAGGCCAGCCGGGATCTTGTTGCAGGGAGTACCCGCGGCCTGGCTTCCGTTGGCGGCCACCGGCAAAGGATTCCCCGCCGGATCGCACTGGAAATAGATATTCGGAGTGACCGCGGGGTTTGTCGACGCTCCGATCATATTCGGATTGACGATGACCAGACCGGAAACGGGATTGCCAAACGGGTCGCTGCTGAAATCGCCGGTGCGCATGGCCTCCGAGGGAACTAATCCCGTAAAGGTAATGCCATGGCGCTGATCCTTTTGTTCGCCGTCGAGGAAGAAGAAGGTC